>Ga0247823_10005440_pt1 | contig 10139 bp, 5 predicted proteins | sample 13C_PalmiticAcid_2_FD_192426 | JGI IMG/M metagenome (GOLD analysis project Ga0247823, IMG submission 192426) | Soil microbial communities from agricultural site in Penn Yan, New York, United States - 13C_PalmiticAcid_Day30 | ecosystem: Environmental > Terrestrial > Soil > Agricultural land...
CGGCTCGGCTATCGCTCGTCCATGCCACATCTCTATCTGGTCGACGGCTCCGGCTATATCTTCCGCGCCTATCACCGGCTGCCGCCGCTGACCAACAAGCATGGCGAGCCCGTGGGCGCCGTCTATGGCTATACCACGATGCTGTGGAAGCTCGCCGACGCGCTCAACAAGGCCGACGGTCCCACGCATATGGCGGTGATCCTCGACAAGAGCGAGCACACCTTCCGCAACGAGATGTACGACCAGTACAAAGCGCACCGCCCGCCCGCGCCTGAAGATCTGGTGCCCCAGTTCCCCATGATCCGCGACGCCACGCGCGCCTTCAGCCTGCCGTGTATCGAGGAGCTGGGCTGGGAAGCGGACGATCTGATCGCCTCCTATACCAAAGCCGCGCTGGCACAGGGCTGGCAGGTAACGATCGTCAGCTCCGACAAGGATCTGATGCAGCTGATGACCGATCCGTCGGTCGACATGCTCGACACGATGAACAACCGCCGGCTGGGGCCGGAGGCTACGTTCGAGAAGTTCGGCGTCTATCCCGACAAACTGGGCGAAGTGCTGGCGCTGATGGGCGACAGCGTCGACAACGTACCTGGAGTGCGCGGCATCGGCCCCAAGACCGCGGCCAAACTGATCCAGGAGTTCGGCACGGTCGAGGCCGTGCTGGAAGCCGCACCATCGATGAAGCCATCGAAGATGCGCGACAATCTGATTGAGCATGCCGAGATGGCGCGCCTCAGCCGAAAGCTGGTCGAGCTCGCCAGCGACGTGCCGTTGCCCGATCCGCTCGAAGATCTGGAACTCAAGGGCATCCCGGACGCGCCGCTGCGCGCGTTCCTCGAGCATCACGGCTTCAAGACCCTGCTGTCGCGGCTAAGCAGCACCGGAACCAGCGTCGCCGATGCGCCAGTCGAGAGCCCCGAGCCGGTGCCGCTGCCCGAAGATCCGCCCTGCGACCACGACAATTATGAGACGGTGGTGGATGAAGCGGCGCTCGACCGCTGGATCATCGCCGCACAGCATCAGGGCTGGGTCGCGGTCGACACCGAAACCACGGGGGTCGACGCCACCCGCGCCGAGCTGGTCGGGGTCAGCATGGCGCTGCATCCCAACCTCGCCTGCTATATCCCCATCGGCCATGGCGGCACCGACATGTTCGCCGAGAAGCCGGTTCAGCTCGACCGCGATCTCGTGATCGCAAAATTGAAGCCGCTGCTCGAAGACCCTGCGGTGCTCAAGATCGGGCACAATATCAAATACGACCTGATCGTGCTGTCGCGAGTCGGCATCGACGTCGCGCCCTATGACGACACGATCGTGATGAGTTTCGACCTCGACGCGGGGCTCCATGGCCATGGCATGGACGAGCTGGCGGCGACGCATCTGTCGCACAGCTGCATCGCGTACAAGGATGTGGTCGGCACCGGGAAGAAGCAGCTCGGGTTTCAGGAAGTCGATCTGAAAGCCGCGACCCGCTACGCCGCTGAGGATGCCGACGTGACGTTGCGGCTGTGGCGCCGTTTCAAGCCGCGGCTGCCGTACGAGGGCGCGACGCGCATCTACGAGATGGTCGACCGTCCGCTGGCGCGGGTCATCGCGGACATGGAGCTGGCCGGTGTCAAGGTCGACGCCGGGGTGCTGGCGAAGCTCTCGGACGATTTCTCGAAGCAGATCGTGGCGCTGGAAGAAGAGATCCACGGCATCGCCGGGTTCAAATTCACCATCGGCAGTCCCAAGCAGCTCGGCGATGTCCTGTTCGACAAGATGGGCATCAAGGGCGGGCGCAAGGGCAAGTCGGGCGTCTATTCGACCGACGTCAACGAGCTCGAGCGGATCGCAGCCGACAAGGACTCACCCGGCCGCGAGATGGTGGTCAAGGTGCTCGACTGGCGCCAGCTTTCGAAGCTCAAATCCACCTATACCGATGCGCTGCAGGCGCAGATCAACCCGGCAACGGGCCGCGTGCACACCAGCTATTCGCTGACCGGCGCACAAACCGGCCGGCTTTCCTCAACCGATCCTAACCTGCAGAACATTCCCGTACGCACCGAGGTCGGCCGCCAGATCCGCGACGCCTTCGTCGCCGAGCCGGGCAATGTCATCCTGTCGGCCGACTATTCGCAGATCGAGCTGCGGCTTGCCGCGCATATCGCCGACGTGCCCCAGCTGCGCGAGGCGTTCGAGCGTGGCGACGACATCCACAACATGACCGCCACCGAGCTGTTCGGCGAGGTCAACCGCGACACTCGCGGACGCGCCAAGACCATCAACTTCGCGATCCTCTACGGCATCAGCCGCTGGGGGCTTGCCGGTCGGCTCGATGTAACGCCGGACGAGGCGCAGGCGATGATCGACCGGTATTTCGAGCGCTTCCCCGGAATCAGCCGCTACATTGCCGACACGCTCAACGACGCCAAGGCGCGCGGCTATACCGAGACGCTGTTCGGCCGAAAGACGCATTTCCCGCGCCTCAAATCCGCCACCCAGCACGAACGCGCCGGCAGCGAGCGCGCTGCGATCAACGCGCCGATCCAGGGCACCAGCGCCGATATCATCAAACGCGCGATGGCGCGGATGGGCCCGGCGCTGCGGGAAGCCGGCCTGCATGACGTCAGGATGCTGATGCAGGTCCATGACGAACTGGTTTTCGAGTTGCCCGCGGGTGATGTCGAGGCGGCGACGCCTGTCATCCGGCAGGTGATGGAGAGCGCCGCGGAACCCGCGGTCAGGCTCACCGTGCCGCTGGGTGTTGAAATCGGCACAGGCCCGAGCTGGGGCGCAGCGCATTGACGATGGATATTTCGTTCGGTTCAGGCGAAACCGGTAACGACATGGGGACCACAGTAACTTCGCGACGCCGGGTTCGGCGAACCGCCGGGTTCACCGCGTGACGACCGGCGCACGCCCCGCTCCCTCAGACGATATCGCCGCGCTCGCCAAAGGGGGGCGTACGAACGTATTCGGCTTTTTCCTGCGCTTGCTGGCGCGGCTGCCGTTTCTGTTCATTGCCGGGCGCCTTTACGGGCCGGAGATCGTCGGACGGTTCGCGCTGGCCGTAGTCGTGGTCGAACTGGCGGCGCTGCTGGCGACGCTGGGACTGCGACGCGGACTGGCGCAAGCGCTGGCGAATACCGACCGGCCGCACGCGCATGTCGTATGGGACGGGATGGTCGTCGCTTTCGTGGTTTCGATGCTCGCGAGCGCCGTGTTGTTCGCTTTCCCCCAGATCATGTACGCGAACAGCGCGGTGACTGGGCTGAGCGGGTTGCTCCCCGTCATCGTCTTCGCGATCGCCTGGTCCGATGTCAGCCTGGCGGCGCTGGCCTATCGCGGAAACGTGAAAGCAACTGTGACCGCCCGCGCGATCATCGAGCCATGGACGATCAGCATTGCTGCCTGGGGCCTCTATTACATCGCGCCGCGCGACGGGCTGATCATCGCCTATGTGCTGTCGATGACGGCAGCGCTGATCGCCAGCCTCATCCCGTTCATCCGCAGCTACGGGCTCCCGCGCGGCTGGTCACCGCGGGTACGGCCATTGCTTCAGCTTGCCCGACGCAACATGCCGCTTGCCGGGGCGGACGCGATCGAGTGGGGCACGCGCAACATCGATCGCTTCATCCTCGGTCTGCTGTTCCCGCCGGCGATCGTCGGCATCTATTACATGGCGCAGCAAGTCGCCTCGATCCCGCAAAAGCTCAAGACCAGCTTCGATCCGATCCTCGGGCCGGTAATCGCCCGCAACCTCGCCGCCGGGAACCGCGCAGCGATCGCGCATCAGGTGAAGCAGGTCGCATTCTGGATCATCACCGCGCAGGCTGCGCTACTGCTGATGGGTGGGATTCCGGCTGAAGGCGTGATGGGCGTGGTCGGCCCGCAATTCGTCGCAGGCGCAGGCGCTTTGTGCTTCCTGCTCGCTGCCGAGGTTCTTGCTTCGCCCGGGGCGGTGTCGGAGGCAGCGCTTGTCTATATGGCGCGGCACCGCAACCTGATGGTGTCGATGCTGCTGCTTGCCTTCCAGGCGGCGCTGAGCTTTGCGCTGGTCTTCCTGATGCGCGATCTGGGATGGGACGTGAACTATCAGGCGGCGGGGCCCGCAGTCGCGCTGGCAGTGACGCTGGCGATCGGTTCGACGATCAAATGCTGGATGCTGTCACGGATGACCAGCGCGTCGGTGTTCAGCCTGCGCCCCGGCTTCATCGCCGCGATTGCCGCCGGCGGAGTCGTCGGCTGGGGATTCACTGCGCTCCCCCATGAGCTTGAGTGGGTGGAGCTTTCGGTGGGCGTGCCGGCGATCTTCGCCGTCTATTTCGCCGTGATCGGCAAATGGGCGTTCGGTGAGGAGGACCGCAAGCTGTTCAAGAAGCTGCCCAAGGAGGGCGCGCAAGCGGGTTAGTTCGACTGCGCCACATAGACACCGGCCCGTCCCCGGATGAGGGAACGGGCCGGCATCGTCTCAGCGAAGCCGAAACAAGATCAATGCCGGAAGTGCCGCATCCCGGTGAACACCATCGCAAGGCCAGCCTCATCGGCCGCCGCGATCACTTCCTCGTCGCGGATCGATCCGCCCGGCTGGATCACCGCGGTCGCGCCCGCCTCGACCGCTGCGAGCAGGCCGTCGGCGAAGGGGAAGAATGCGTCCGAAGCCACCGCCGAACCGATCGTACGCGACTGCGCCCAGCCGGCCTTGTCGGCGGCATCCTTTGCCTTCCATGCGGCGATACGCGCGGATTCGAGGCGGTTCATCTGCCCCGCGCCGACACCCGCGGTGCTGCCGTCCCGGGCATAGACGATCGCGTTCGACTTGACGTGCTTGGCGACGGTCCAGGCGAACAGGCAGTCGGCAAGCTCCTGGCGGGTCGGCGCGCGCTTCGTCACGACCTTGAGGTCGGCCTCGGTTACGATGCCATTGTCGCGCGACTGGATCAGAAAACCGCCCGCGATCGACTTCATCACCCGGCCGCGGCGCGCCGGATCGGGCAGTTCTCCGGTCAGCAGCAGACGGAGGTTCTTCTTGCGCGCGAACACAGCGCGCGCGCCTTCATCCGCGTCCGGCGCGGCGACAACCTCCGTGAAAATGCCGGAGATGGCTTCGGCGGTGGCTTCGTCCAGCGGCCGGTTGACCGCGATGATGCCGCCGAACGCTGAGACCGTGTCGCAGGCGAGCGCCGCCTGATACGCCTCGATCAGCGTCTCCCCGGTTGCAACGCCGCACGGATTGGCGTGCTTGACGATGACCACCGTCGGCGGACCATCGCGAAACTCGCTGACCAGTTCGAGCGCCGCGTCGGCATCGTTGTAGTTGTTGTAGCTCAGCTCCTTGCCCTGAACCTGACGCGCCTGGGCAATGCCGTTCACGCCGCCTGCAGCCTGCGTATAGAGGGCGGCGATCTGATGCGGGTTTTCGCCGTAGCGCAGCTCCGCCTGCCTGGTCATCGGCACCGACACGCGCTCGGGAAAGCGTTCGCCCTGATCGACATGCGCGAACCAGCCGGCGATCGCCGCGTCATAGGCGGCGGTTGCGGCATAGGCCTTGGCGGCGAAGCGGCGGCGATCTTCCAGCAGGGTTTCGCCCTTCGCCACCACGTCATAGTCGGCCGGATCGGTGACAATCGCGACATAGGCGTGGTTCTTGGCAGCCGAGCGTACCATCGACGGACCGCCGATATCGATATTCTCGATGATCTCGTCGCGCTCTGCGCCCTTCGCGACGGTCTGGGCGAAGGGATAGAGATTGACCACCACCAGATCGATCATGCCGATCGCGTGCTCGCTGGCCGACGCCATGTGCTGCGCATCGTCGCGCACGGCGAGCAAGCCGCCATGGACCACCGGGTGCAGTGTCTTGACGCGACCGTCCATCATCTCGGGGAAGCCGGTGAGGTCGGAGATGTCGCGAACCTCAAGCCCAGCGTCACGCAGCGCCTTCGCGGTGCCGCCGGTCGAAACGAGTTCGACACCCTTTTTGGCGAGCGCGGTTCCGAGTTCGACGATGCCAGTCTTGTCGGAGACAGAGAGAAGGGCGCGGCGGATGGGGATGCTGGTCATGGGCGGGGCCTTTAGGGAACCCGCCGCACGCTGCAAACCCCTAACGCGCAGTGGCCGAGGCGCCTATCTGGCGCGGTGAAACAGCCAGGAGATACTGGTGCCGCCTGCAGGCGATTCACCCGTCAGCACAAGCTGCTGGGTTTCCCGCGGAATTCCGCGCCCGTCGACCCACACGCTTTCCTCAATGCTGAGTGCGGCGCCATTGGCACGAAACTGCCACGCGGCGCCTGAAGGCGTACGGAGCAGCGCGCCCGCACCGTCGGCAGTGGGCGAAACCAGCACGCCTGGATGAAGATGGAAGCGGATCGCGAAGGGGATCGCCCCAGCCTTCTTGCGGCGTCCGGCCGGGGTCAGGCTGTCCTCGCCCCGCACGTCGCGCCCGTCGGCGCCAAGCGCGATGCGGCGGCGATGGACGACGCCGTGGCGCCGGACATAGCCGTCATGGCTCGCCTCGATCCGGCTGGCTGTGTCGGTTTCCTGACGGCTCAGTTCCATCTCGCTCACGCCCCGGCCAAGCGTCCCGTCGGGATGGATCGCGGTCGAATTGCTGTCCTCCACGACCAGCGTCGAGTGCGCCGCGGTCGTCCGCAGTCCATCGGCGAGCGTAGCGGGCAGGCGAAGATCGGCGCCGCGCGCGCCACCACAGCTGATGACGATCCGGTCGGGACCGTCGGAGAATTCGAAGGCCAGCGTCGAGGCGCAGCCGCCCTCCATCACCCGCGCGACCGGCGGCGGCGCCGCATCGACGATCACGACGGTGCGCTGCTGGGCAAGTCGCTGATAACCCCAGTCGAGCGCCTGGCGGAGCGGGCGGACGCGCGCGCCGGTCGCCGCGACGATCTCGTCCAGCGATTCACCGGTGACGGGCGCACCGCCCTGCCAGCTCGCCAGACCGCGGTCTCCGTGACACACGCCCAGCAGCGCCGAAACCATCCGGGTGAGCGCGCGGCTCTGCACCTCGGGCGGATCGAGGCGGCGCGCGGCATAGGTTTCGCGCAGCAAAGTCAGCAGCATGATCGAGTCGAGCAGCGCAGCAGGGGAGCGCCCGACGATCCCGCCATCCTCGCTGACGGACGCGGCAAGCGCGCGGGCGAGGCCCGCCTCTCCGAAGGCGCGGCGTGGATCGCCGCCGGGGATCATCAGCCCCGCCGCGAGCACCCCGCACCATGCGGCAATACGCGGTGCGCCGGGAGGAACCCGATCGGCGTTGCGGTCGAGATGTCGCGCGCCCCGCGCGAGCGTGTGCAGCACCTTCGATCGATAGACGAGATCGGTGCTGGACAGGATCAGCGGCGCATGCGCGGTCCAGAACAGGATCCGGCGTCCCCACAGATCGGCACGCCATGCCGGATCGGTGACCTTTTCGGCATGGACGTCCAGCCATTTGCGCATCAGCGCTTCGGCTACCGGCGCGGCGCCCGCACGCGTGGTGACGGTGGACAGGTCGCGCAGCCAGGCGAAGCTGTGGAAATAGTCGCTGAACGGTTTCGACCATTCGGGCCGGGCCGGATCGAGCGTGACGACGGCGTGATTCTCGCCGCGGAACGACAGCTTGCCGTCGAGCAGCGCGTTGCCCCGCGCCGGATCCCCGAGGAAGGGATCGTCCGCGACCGCGATCAGCTTGAGCGGATAACGCCCCTTGAGCCGCAACCCGTAGAGCGGAGTGCGCCAGGTAAGGCGGTGGAAATGATCGGACAGTCGATCCGCGAGCGACAGGCCACGGTCGCCGCCGATCCGGATCAGCCGCCGCCCCTGCTCGATCCCGTCGGCGTCCGATGCCTCGGTGGCGGGGTCGTCGATGGGCATCTTCACCCCGCGCGCAATGCCCGGATGTTATCCGCATAGGCCGAGGGGCCGCCCTTGAACGCCGCGGTGCCCGCGACCAGTGCATCGGCGCCGGCAGCGATCACGCGCGCTGCGTTGCCCTGATCGACCCCGCCATCGACCTCGAGATCGATATGGCGACCGCTGGTGTCGATCTTCGCCCGCAAGGTCGAAATCTTGGCGAGCTGACTCTCGATGAACTTCTGTCCGCCAAAGCCAGGGTTGACGCTCATCACCAGGATCAGGTCGACCATATCCATGACGTGATCGACGACATCGACCGGGGTCGCGGGATTGAGCACCACGCCGGCGCGCTTGCCCAGCGCCTTGATGGTCTGGAGCGTGCGGTGAAGGTGCGGACCGCTTTCGGGATGCACCGACAGGCAATCGGCGCCTGCATCGGCGAACGCCTCGAGCATCGGATCGACCGGCTCGATCATCAGATGGACGTCGAACGGCTTGGCGCTATGCGGGCGCAATGCCTTGATCACCGCCGGGCCGATCGTGATGTTGGGCACGAAATGCCCGTCCATCACGTCGATATGGATCCAGTCGGCGCCCGCCGCGTCGATCGCGCGCACTTCCTCCCCCAATTTGGCGAAGTCGGCGGAGAGGATCGATGGCGCGATGCGGACGGCGGTCATGTCAGCCCTTTAACACCTCATGAGTCGCCCGCAACACGCATGAGGCGCGCCATGAAAAAGCCGTCAAGGCCACCTTGTTCCACGAGCATCCCAGGAAGTGTGCGTAACCAGCCACGTTCGTGGGCGACCACGCCCTCGGGAAGCTCGTCGGAAAGGACGGGATCGATCGCGAATTCGGGGTGCCCGGCCAGGAAGTGCTCGATCTGGTGCTCGCCCTCTTCGGGCTCGAGCGAGCAGGTCGCATAGACCAGCAAGCCGCCGGGACGCACCCAGCGCGCGACGCGGGGGAGGAGCTGCGCCTGAAGTTCGGCCATTTCGGCGATGACGCGCGGACGGACGCGGTGGAATACGTCGGGATGGCGGCGGAAGATGCCCGTGGCGCTGCACGGCGCATCGAGCAGCACGGCATCCGCCTCGAACCCCGGCTCCCACTTCAGCAGGTCGGCGGTGATGATGTCCGCTGACAGGCCGGTGCGTTCGAGATTCTCCGAAAGTCGCGCCAGACGACTTTGCGAGATGTCGACTGCGGTGACGTTCCAGCCGGCCGCCGCGAGCTGGAGCGTCTTGCCGCCCGGTGCGGCGCACAGATCGAGCGCGCGCCCGGTTCCGCCGCCGAGCAGACGGGCGGGAAGCGAGGCAGCGAGATCCTGCACCCACCAGGCACCCTCGGCATAGCCGGGTAACTCCGGGACAGGGGTATCGCCGGTGATGCGCAGATGGTTGGAAACCAGGCTTTCGCCATGCAGCCCGGCGACCTCAGTTCGCAGCGTCAGGTCGAGCGGCGGCGGCGCGGCGATCGCTGCCGCGGCGGCCTTGGCGACGCGCTCACCCCAGTTGCCGGCGATGCGGGCATAGACATCATCCGGCAGCGACGGGTGATCGGGCAAGGTCGCGCCGTTGCCGTTAAGGGTACCGAACACGCCATGGACCAGCTTGCGCGGACCGCCATCGACCAGGGGCAGCGCGGTCGAGATCGCGGCGTGCGGCGGCGTGCCGAGGCGCAGCGCCTGCGCCAGCGCGATGCGCAGGACGAAGCGCGCCTTGGCATCATCGGGCAGGCGGTTGCGAGTCGCGCTATCGATCAGCGCATCGAGATCGGTAAGCCAGCGCAGCACCTCCGCGGCGATGGCATGGGCAAGACCACGGTCGGACGGGGCGAGGCCTCTGGTCGACACGTCGAGCGCCTGCTCGATGGCGAGACCACGGCGCAGCACCGCATCGAGCAGACGGAGTGCAGCCCGGCGTGCGGGAACGCCGGGGGGATCGGACGGTGGACGGTTCACCTAGCGACGCCGATTGGGATCGAGCGCGCTGGAGCGGCGTGGGGCTGGTTTGATCCCGAGCGCGGAAGGACGCGAAGTTGACATAGTTGACACTCTGGGCGGGTTTTCGCCGAAACTGTCAAGCGGCGCGCTCTGGCCCATTTCCTGCGCAATCGCCTCCAGCGCGGCGATGCGGTTGCCGGTATCGGGATGAGTCGAGAACAGGCTGTCGCCGCCGAGGCCGGGGACGATGTAGAGTTGAGCCGCGGCAGGGACGCGCTCGGCGACCGGATTGGGCACCGCAGCGGCGCCGCGCGCTCGCCTCGGCGCTCGCCAAGCTCGCGCGCGGGTTGCCGGAGAT
>Ga0247823_10005441_pt1 | contig 10138 bp, 6 predicted proteins | sample 13C_PalmiticAcid_2_FD_192426 | JGI IMG/M metagenome (GOLD analysis project Ga0247823, IMG submission 192426) | Soil microbial communities from agricultural site in Penn Yan, New York, United States - 13C_PalmiticAcid_Day30 | ecosystem: Environmental > Terrestrial > Soil > Agricultural land...
AAGGCCCACGTACAACCAGTACGAGGACCTTCCGGCCGCACGCCCAGCGGAAACCTGGATCCGCCGATACCCCGACGAACCTCCGGTCGTAACCACTAGTGGAAGACGTGCTCAGGCCCAGGGAACTCGCGACCCCGGACGTCCGCGGCGAACTGCTCCGCCGCGTTCAGCAGCACCCCCGCGACGTCGGCGTACCGCTTGACGAACCGCGGTGCCTTCGCCCGGCGCATCCCGGCCATGTCCTGCCAGACCAGCACCTGCGCGTCGCAGTCCGGTCCGGCGCCGATGCCGACGGTCGGGATGACCAGCTCGTGGGTGATCTTCTTGGCGACCTCGGCTGGCACCATCTCCATGACCACCGCGAACGCCCCGGCCTCCTGCAGCGCCAGCGCGTCGGCGACCAGGCCCTCGCCGGCGTCACCGCGGCCCTGGACGCGGTAGCCGCCCAGGTTGTGCTCGCTCTGCGGGGTGAAGCCGATGTGGCCCATGACCGGGATCCCGGCGTTGGTGATCGCCTGGACGTGCGGCGCGAACGCCCGCCCGCCCTCCAGCTTCACCGCGTGGGCCAGGCCTTCCTTCATGAAGCGCACCGACGTGGCCAGCGCCTGCTCGGGGGAGAGCTGGTAGGACCCGAAGGGCAGATCCGCCACCACGAGCGCGCGCTTGGCCGCCCGGGTGACCGCGGAGACCAGCGGGATGAGCTGGTCGACCGTCACGGGCAGGGAGGTCTCGTAGCCGTAGACGTTGTTGGAGGCGGAGTCGCCGACGAGCAGGACGGGGATCCCCGCCTCGTCGAACAGCTCGGCGGTGTACATGTCGTACGCGGTGAGCATGGGCCACGGCTCGCCGCGTTCCTTCATCTCACGCAGGTGGTGGATACGGATCCGCTTGGCAGGCTTGCCGCCTTGCCGTGCGGAGGCACCCGTCCCGTACGGGGCAGACACTTCGGCGTTGTCGGACATCACTGTCGACCGTCCTTCCCTCGAGGCCCGCGTCGTCGCAGGTCCCCGGGTATGTGCGGATGGCTTACCCGCAAAGCGTGACACCCGCCGGATCACCCGGCGACTCGATGCGACGTGCCTCACACGAGATGGACGCGACACGGGAAACGAGTGGCCGATTCCTGCCGATAGGGGGTCGTGAAGACAAACTGGGGTGGTGGGCTCGAACGCGCCCGCGCACGTTTCGCCGAGCGGGTGTCGGCCCGCCTGTTCACCGAGGTCACCGAACGTCCGCTGACCAAGCCGGGCCGGGACGCGGCCAGCTTGGCCGCCGCCGCCATCGCCGCCGTCGTGCACCTGCTGACCTTCGCGCTGGCCGCGCTGGGCGTCCTGATCGTGGTGTGGGCGAACTCCGCGTTCCCGCTGATCCCGATCGTGGCCGCCGCCGCGTTGGTCGGCCTCGCTTGGCTCATGCGCCCGCGTCTTGGGAAGCCGCCCAAGCTGGACGAAACCGTTGACCCGGACACCGCGCCCGCGCTGTACGCGCTGGTCAACAAGGTCGCTGAGCGGGTCGGTGCCCGGCCGGTGTGGCGGATCGTGCTGTCGCCCGAGTTCAACGCGAGCTACACGGTTCTCGGCTGGCGCAGGCGTGCGGTCCTGGTGATCGGCTATCCGGTCTGGAACATCCTCGAACCTCAGGAACGGCTTGCGCTGCTGGGCCATGAACTTGGCCACGGCGTCAACGGTGACTCTCGACGTGGCTTGCTGGTCGGCTCGTCCCTCGGGAGTCTCGGTGAGCTGAGTCGGACGCTTGTCTCAAGGGGGGCTTCGACTGACGGCGAGGGTCTTCTGGTCATGGTGTCCGCGGCGGCGGCTCAGGTGATGCTGCGGGTGCTGTCGCTTCCGGTCATCGGGTTGGGCATGTTGCAGGAACGGCTCCTTGCCCAGTCTGGACAGCGGGCTGAGTACTACGCCGATCACCTGAGCGCGGAGGTCGCCGGTGCAGCACACGCGGTCGGCTCGCTTGGCAAGATTCGTCTTGCTAGTGGGTCGATGATCAGCTTGCGTGCGGCCACGATTCGGCGGGAATCCGATATTTGGGCTGCTCAGCGTGAGTGGCTGCGTGGGCGTACGGCTGAGGACCATGCTCGTGTGGTTGCCGCTGAAGAGGCTGAGCCGCATCGGGTCGATGCTTCGCATCCGCCTACGGGGTTGCGGATGCGTGCGGTTCGCAGTCGCGTCTACGGTGGCGATGTATTGGTTTCGAATACGGCTGAGATGGCGGTTGTTGATCGCGAGCTGCAGCCGTATTTGCGTGACCTTGCGCAGGCTTATCGGGGTTAGCGGGTTTGCTTCGCGGGTGCCGGTTTGGGTGGTTCGCCTTGATTCGGGACCCCTAAAAATGGGCCTGTTCGGGTTGAAAGGCGAGGTCAAGAAGACTCACCCGCACCGCGCGTTTAGGCCCATTTTCCCCGAATCAAGGCGAACCACCCAAACAGGCCGTTGGATTCTGCCCGTTGCGTTTTGTGGGGTACGGCTTCTCTTATGTTTGGGCGCCAGTTGATTTGGCGCTCTAGCGGGCGCCTTCTCGCCAGGCGCTGGTGATGGGGAGGCGGCGGTCTCGGCCGAAGGCTTTGAAGCTGATCTTTGTGCCTGGGGGGTACTGCCTGCGCTTGTATTCGGCCCGGTCGACCATGCGCAGTACCCGGTCGATCAGTTCTGGGGCGAAGCCCGCCGCGATCAGGTCGTCGTAGCCTCGGTCGCCCTCGATGTAGTCGTCAAGGACGTCGTCCAGCAGCTCGTAGTCGGGCAGGGAGTCGCTGTCCATCTGGCCGGGGCGCAGTTCGGCCGACGGGGGTTTGACGATGGAATTTTCCGGGATCGGCGGGATCTCGCCGCGCTTTTCCGCCTCGGCGTTTCGCCACTTCGCCAGGTCCCAGACCAGGGTCTTCGGCACGTCTTTGATCGGGGCGAAGCCGCCGACCGCGTCGCCGTAGATGGTGGAGTAGCCGACGGCTAGTTCGGTCTTGTTGCCGGTCGCGAGGACCAGGTGGCCGTGTTGGTTGGACAGGCCCATCAGGGTCACGCCTCGGCAGCGGGCCTGGACGTTCTCCTCGGCGAGGCCGGTCAGCCCGAGCTGGTCGACGAACTGGGCGACCATGCCCGCGATCGGCTGCTCCGAGTAGTGCACCCCGGTCCGCTCGGCCAGGTCGGCCGCGTCGGATTTCGAGTGGTCCGAGGAGTACACCGACGGCATCGACACGCCGTAGACCGCGTCGGGGCCCAAGGCGTCGACGGAAAGAGCCGCGCATACCGCCGAGTCGATTCCGCCGGACAGGCCCATGATCACCGACCGGAAGCCGTTCTTCTGCGCGTAGTCCCGCAGGCCCGTGACCAGCGCCGACCACACCTCCGCCTCCGGGGGCAGCGGCTCGGCGATGCCGGGGGAGTGCAGCGGTTCGTAGGCGGGCACCGGGTCGGCCGACACCGTGACGCGCCGGACGGCGAAGTCCTCGGCGACCGTGACGTCCATCCGCGACGCGCCGCCCGGCAGGTCCAGGTCGAGGACCATCAGGTGCTCGACGAACTGCGGTGCCCGCGCCAGCAGCGTGCCGTCGACCCCGACGATCAGCGAGTCGCCGTCGAAGACGAGGTCGTCCTGGCCGCCGACCTGGTTGACGTACACCAGCGGCGCCCCGGCCTCGCGGGCGCGGCGGGCCACCAGGGGCAGCCGGACGTCGTCCTTGTCCCGCTCGTACGGCGAGGCGTTGGGGGAGACGACCAGGTCGACGCCCGCTCGGCCGAGCCCGGCGATCGGCCCGCCCTCCTGCCAGATGTCCTCGCAGATCACCATGCCGACCTCAAGCCCGCGGACGCGGACGATGTCGAGCGTGTGGCCTGCCTTGAAGTACCGGCGCTCGTCGAACACGCCGTAGTTGGGCAGGTGGTGCTTGAACTGGCGGGCGACCACGGCGCCCCCGTGCAGGACGGCCGCCGCGTTGCGCGGGCCCTCCTCGTCCAGGTCGAGATAGCCCGCCCACACCGGGATGTCACCGCAGCCCGCGTCGGCGAGCGCGACCGCCAACTCGTCGAGCGCCGCCCGCGACGCGTGGCCGAACGACCCGCGCATCGCCAGGTCCTCCACCGGATACCCGGTGAGGACCATCTCGGGGAACACCACCAGGTGCGCCCCGGCCTCGACGGCCTTGCGGGTCCACTCCACGACCAGGGCCGAGTTGCCCGCCAGGTCCCCGACAGTGGGGTTGACCTGTGCTGATGCGATTCGTAGCTGCGGCATACCGACATCCTCCACCATGTTTTCGCCCCTGAGGCGAAAATGTGACGGGAGTCAGGCTAGCCCTTGCCGACCTTCACCTTCTTGAAGGCCGCCCGGACACGCTGCAGCGCCTGCTCCGCATCGGAATCGAACGGATTGTCATGCACGAGGTATGTCCACGTCGACGTCGGACGGCGCAGCCCGGCCGCGGCCAGGTCGATGCCGTCGGCGGTGATCTCGGCTTCCTCGAACGTCTCGCCCGCCCGTTCGCCGATCTCCTTCATGATGCCCTTGAACTCGCCGATCGCGGCGCGGTGGAACTCGTCGATCGGGGTCTCCCTGGCCAGCGCGCGCAGGTGGATGGTCTCGCGTACGTCGGACAGGAACGCCAGGTGGTGGGTCCAGCGGTCGTCGAGGTGGTAGAGCAGGACCTGCCGCGCGACCTTGCCGAGCACCTCGTCGTCGATGTCCTCGGCCAGCTTCTCCCAGCGGTCCGCACAGCGCTCTTTGAGCTGCTCAGCGGCCAGATCCGTGCGCAGGACGTCATCGCGGTAGGCCAGGACGAGGCCGCGCTGGTGCTCGATCAGCCGGGTGTAGCGCCAGGTGTTGCGGTGGATGTCGAGGTGCACGCCCTCGGCGACGCGCTGCGCGTGTTCGAGGAACCGCTGCGCGGTGGCGTCCTTGAGCCTGCCGTCGTCGTCGGGGTCCGACCCGGCTGACGCGTCCGGCGCGTACTGGGTGACGAGCTCGTCCTGCAGGCTCGCGTAGACGACCGATCCGCCGGGGTCGCCCTGCCGTCCGGACCGCCCGCGCAGCTGGTTGTCGAGCCTGCTGCTGGAGTAGTGCCCAGTCGCCATCACGTACAGACCGCCGAGGTCGGCGACCTTGTCGTGATCGTCCTCGTCGCCGCCCGCGCCGCCCAGGCGGATGTCGGTGCCGCGACCCGCCATCTGCGTGGACACGGTGACCGCCGCGTGCGCGCCCGCGTCGGCGACGATCGCGGCCTCCTCGGCGTCGTTCTTCGCGTTGAGCACGACCGACGACACGCCCGCCTCGGTCAGCTTCGCCGAGATCCGCTCCGACTCGGCCACGTCGAGGGTGCCGACCAGGATCGGGCGGCCCGTCTCATGCATGGTGACGATCTCGGCGACGAGCGCGGCTTCCTTGTGGTCGACGGTGTCGTAGACCCGGTCGGTCTCGTCCTCCCGCACACACGGCTTGTTCGGCGGGATCACCGACACCTTGAGGTCGTAGAACTCGCGCAGTTGCTCGGCGACCGCCGTCGCCGTGCCCGTCATCCCGCAAACCTGCTGGTAGCGGCCGATGAGGCCCTGAACCGAGATCGAGTCAAGGACCTCGCCGCTCTCGGTCGGGTCGAGCCGCTCCTTGGCCTCGACCGCGGCCTGCAGCCCGTCGGGCCAGCGCTGCAGCAGTGCGATCCGGCCGCGCGAGGTGTTGATCAGGTGGACCTTGCCGTCGCGGACGATGTAGTCGACGTCGCGCTGGAGCAGGGCATGGGCGTGCAGGGCGGCGTTGACCGCGGCGAGGCGGTCGCTGTGGTCGCCGGAGTACAGGTCGATGTCGCCGAGGGCCTTCTCGACGGTCTTCGCGCCGCGCGCGGTGAGCCACGCGTTGCGGTTGTCCTCGTCGCGTTCGTAGTCGCGGCCGGGGCGCAGCGCGCGCACGACCGCGGCGACCTCGGGGTCACCCTGCGCGTCTTCAGTGGAGCCCGCCATGACCAGCGGGACACGGGCCTCGTCGACCAGGACCGAGTCGGCCTCGTCGATCAGGGCCACGTCCGGGTCGCGGTGGACCAGGTCGTCGACGTCGGTGCACAGCCGGTCGCGCAGCACGTCGAAGCCGATCTCGCTGACCGCGCCATAGGTGACGTCCTTCCCGTACGCCGTACGACGCTCATCGGGTGTCGCTTCCTGGTCGACCCAGCCGACCGACACCCCGAGCAGCGCGTACACCGGCGCCATCCACTCGGCGTCGCGGCGGGCCAGGTAGTCGTTGACCGACATGACGTGCACCGACCGGCCCTGCAGGGCGTACCCGGCCGCGGCCAGCGCGCCCGCGAGCGTCTTGCCCTCACCGGTGCCCATCTCCACGACCCTGCCGTGCAGCAGCTCCATCGCGCCGACCAGCTGCATGTCGTAGGGCCGCTGGTCCAGGCCGCGGCGGGCGGCCTCGCGGCCGAGCGCGCACAGCTCGACCATGCCCTGGGCGTCGAGCCCGCCGAGCGCCTTCTCCCGAAGCTCACCGGCCGCCTCGGTCAGCTCGGCGTCGGTCAGCTTCTTGACCCGCTCCTCGCGCCACTCGATCGAGGTCAGCACTTCGCTGTACTTCTTGAGGTCGACCGTCGCGGGGCGCTCCAGCAGTCGCTGGAAACGGCCCTTGACCCGTGTCAGGAACGCAGCCACGTTCGTCGGCCACCTCTCGTTCTGTCCTAGCTGTCGTGAGCATTGTCGACCCTGCCACCTAACGGCGAAGTGTGGCGGATGAGTTCCCGGCTGACACACTGGTCAGGTGCCTCGTCGTTGGTTGTTGCCGGTCGCGCTCGCGACCATGTTGAGCGCCTGCACCGTTCAGGTGACCGGGACCCCGGTGACGGGGCAGACCGAGACCCTCGGCCCCAAGGGCACCGTGCCCGCCGGGCTGGAGCGGTTCTACGGGCAGGCCCTGACCTGGCGGGACTGCCGCGGCATGGCCCACGACGACGAGAGCCGCCGCGCCTTCGGCACCCGCGACGTGCGCTGCGCGACGATCACCGTCCCGCTCGACTACGCCAAGCCGGACGGCAAGACCGCGGCGCTCGGACTGCTGCGCAGGCAGGCCACCGGCACCAAGGTCGGCTCGCTGCTGATCAACCCCGGCGGCCCCGGCGTGTCCGGGATGAGCGCGGCGGCGTCGATCGCGGGGCAGATCAAGGGCAGCGAGCTGGCCGAGAAGTTCGACCTCGTCGGGTTCGACCCGCGCGGCATCGGCGTGAGCGAGCCGAAGATCACCTGCCTGACCGACCAGGAGATGGACGCCGACCGGGCCGAGCCGGACAACAAGACCGTCGCCGAGGAGGAGTCCGAGAACAAGGACTTCGCCACCAAGTGCGCCGAGCGCAGCGGCGGTGCCGACGTGCTGGCCAACGTCGGCACCCGCGACGTCGTGCGCGACATGGACGTCATGCGGTCGGTGCTCGGCGACGAGAAGCTGACCTACGTCGGCTACTCCTACGGCACCCGGATCGGCACCGCCTACGCCGAGGCGTTCCCGGCGAACGTGCGCGCGTTGGTGCTCGACGGCGCGGTCGACCCGAACGAGGACCCGGTCTCCCAGGCGATCGAGCAGGTCAGGGGCTTCGACAAGGCGCTCGACGACTTCTTCGTGTGGTGCGCCGACAAGCGGACGTGCACGGTCAAGGACAGGAACACCCTGCGCGGCCTGCTGGAGGGGCTGGAGAAGACGCCCCTCGACGTCAAGGGCCGCAAGCTCTCCGCGGGCGACGCCACCACCGCCGTCGCCGCCGCCCTCTACAGCGACGAGACCTGGACGTTTCTCGCGGGCGCGCTAACCGACCTGACCAAGGGGGATGGCGGCCAGCTCATGCTGCTCGCGGATCTATATCTAGGCCGCAGCGAAGACGGCAAGTACTCGGGCACCATGGCCGCGTTGGTGGCCGTCCGCTGCGTCGACGAGCCCCGGCTGACCGACCGCGCGCAGGTCGAGGAAGCCACCCGCAAGATCGTCGAAGGCACCAAGGACTCGTTCATGGCCGCTACCGACCCGCCACTGGCCGCGCTGGACTCGTGCGCGTTCTGGCCCGCCCCGAACACCAGCGCCCCGCACCAGCCCGAGGTCGCCGGGGTGCCGCCGGTACTGGTGATCTCCACGACCGGTGACCCGGCCACCCCGTACCAGGCCGGGGTCAATCTGGCCAAGGCGATGGGCGGCAGGCTGCTGACCTACGAGGCGACCCAGCACACGGTGTTCATGCAGGGCGACGCGTGCGTCGACAAGATCGGCACCCGCTACCTGGTCGACCTCGCCCTGCCTGCCGACGGGACGCGCTGCAAGGGCTGATCTAGGCCGGAACTCGTTGGTAGATATGGGTTTCCGCGACATCCTGGTAGCCCATCCGCCGGTACCAGGCGCGCGGCCAGTCCGTCGCCTCGGCGATCAGGTACCAGAGGTCGCAGCCGGCTTCGTGTGACCGGTGCAGCGCCTCGGCGACCAACGCGCGCGCGTGGCCCTCGCCGCGGTGTTCCCGCCGCGTCACGATGTTCTCGAACTGGGCGACGCCGTCACGGATGTAGAGCTCGCCGCGCGCGACCACGTCGTCGCCTACGCGCACACCGAGGAACGTCACGTCCGCGCCCAGCGGATAGAGCTGGGTCCGGTCGGCGAGCTGGGCGATAGCGCTGTCGTCGCTGTCTGGGAACTCGGTCCGCCAGTCGTGGATGAGTGAGGGCCGCAGGACGTCGAACGGGATCGCCTCCGCGTGGCCGACCCGCAGCGGCAGGACCCCGGAGTGGATCATCGTGACGATCCGCTCGTGCAGCCCGTAACCCGCCGCCGCGAACACTTCCCGCGCCGCCGCGCCCTGCGCCTCGTCGGCGAAGTGGACGAGCCGGTGGGTGTGGCCGTGGCCGCCGAGCACGGCGTCGGCCGCCTCGACGACGGCGGCCGGGTCGGCGGCGCCGGTCACGATGACCCGGTTGTGGTGCCAGGACTCCGGGAAGTCGCGCTGCAGCAGCGCGTGCCCCCAGCCGAGGTCGACCACCTCGGTGGCCTGGGCCCGGGCGAACCGGTCCTCGAACTCGGCGATCCGGCGTAGCGCGGTGATGATGTCCACCCGCACATCATCGCGCAAGCGACCCAGGTCCTACGACCGAAATCCCTCGCAAGCGGGACCAAGATCCGACCAAAGTAGGAGGTAACCCGACCACCCCCGCGCCAAAGTGGGTGATACGACGAAGAAATCGTCCATGAAGGGGGAAGAAATGCCGCGTGGCAAGGGAATTCTGGTGGTGGGGGTGGCGGTCGCGCTCGCGGCGGGCCTCGCGCCCGCCGCATCGGCCGACAGCACACGGGCGCCGAGAATCCAGTGGCAGCAGTGTCCGGACGACAAACAACTCCAGTGCGCCATGGTGCCGGTGCCGCTGGACTACGCCGACCCGAGGGGGAAGAAGATCAGCCTCCGGCTGGTCAAGCGGGTCGCGGACAAGCCCAACCGCAAGATCGGCACCGTGTTCATCAACAACGGCGGCCCCGGTGGCTCGGCGGCCGACTTCGTCCCCGGCATCGGCGACCTGCTCGGCGTCGGCACACGTGAGCGGTTCGACATCGTGGGCATCGACCCGCGCGGCATCGCGGGGAGCCGCAACTGCCTCACCGAGGAGTGCGGCAGCGCGCCGGTCGTGTGCGCCGCCGCCCCGCAGGACCCGCCCGGCCCGACCGTCCCGACCGCGGTGTTCCCGCGCTCCGAGGCGGAGGTGACAGCGCAACTGGACTACGACGACTTCCTCCGCAGGCTGTGCGACCAGCGCGGCAACGAGATCCTCGACCACATGTCGACCGCCGACACCGCCCGCGACATGGACCTCATGCGTGAGGCCGTCGGCGACCGCAAACTCACCTACTACGGCGTCTCCTACGGCACGATCCTCGGCGCCACCTACGCGGCGATGTTCCCGAACAACGTGCGCGCCCTGATCGTCGACGGCGTCCTCGACCCGGTCGCCTGGAGCCACGGCCGCGGCGACGACAGCCATTACCTGCTGTCCGCGCGCCTCGGCAGCGGCTACGGCGCCTGGGAGGCACTGCACAGCGCCTTCGCCGAATGCGACCGCGTCGGCGTGGCCCGCTGTCCGGCCGCGGGCCACGCGAGCGGCAAGTTCTACGCCGTCAGCGAGCGCCTGAAGCA
>Ga0247823_10005442_pt1 | contig 10136 bp, 11 predicted proteins | sample 13C_PalmiticAcid_2_FD_192426 | JGI IMG/M metagenome (GOLD analysis project Ga0247823, IMG submission 192426) | Soil microbial communities from agricultural site in Penn Yan, New York, United States - 13C_PalmiticAcid_Day30 | ecosystem: Environmental > Terrestrial > Soil > Agricultural land...
GTGCGCGGCCCTTCCCCTCCCTTGTGGGAGCGACGCAAGTCGCGAACGGGCAGCGGTAACGCTTCATCGCGACTTGCGTCACTTCCACAAGGGCAGCCCGCCCCACCCGCAACTCAGGACTCGCCGTGGTCCGCCCGCGCGGTGCCATGCAGCTGGACGCCGTCGGCGTCGGTGATGCTGACGGAGACATCGATGCCGTGACGCACGCTTTCGGTCACCACGCAGAAGTTCTCGAACTGGGCCAGGATGCGCTCGAGCGACGCATGCGCCGTGCCGGCTTCCGCAAGCCGGATGTCGGCATGGATGTGTCCCACGCGCAGCCGCCCCTGTTCGTTGCGAACCAGTTCGGCCGTCGCATGCGTCACCAGCTTGCCTGGTGAATTCTTGAACTTGCGCAGCGCGAACAGCAGGCTGGCCGACAGGCAGTTGGCCACGGCCGACACCAGTAGCCGCGTCGGGTTCGGACCCTCTCCCTTGCCCAGCGGCTCGGGTTCATCGGTCATCAGCTCGGCGATGGTGGTGTCGTCGAAGCGGATGCGGAAGCTGTAGTCCTCTTCCTGTTCCAGGGTGATGCGGATCGGTGCGTCGGTGCTCATCGCGTAGCCTCGTCGGGGTTGGGGCAGCGGCGGGCACTTCGCCCCACAGCCCGCCGCGCAGGTCGCCCACCGCGAAACCGGTGGCCGCATCGTCAGGATAATGCGTCGCGATGGCCTCGCGGACCTGCGGGGCCAACTGCATGCCATGGCAGGCCAGGCAGCCGGGCTCGGTGGCGATGCCGCGCATCATGCGCAATGCGACGCCCTCGGGAAGACCTTCGCGGATCACTGACACCTGCCCGGCGGCGGGCGCGCCCGCCAGGACAGCCTGCTGGAAGGCCTCCAGCGTGGCAAGCTGCCAACCGTCAGCAACATGTCCGGCGTTGCGGTTGCGTCCGGGCAGCGCGACGCGACCCAGGCGCACGCCGTGCTCGGCCATCACCGCGTCCGCGATGGCCGGCGCCTCGGCCTGGCAGACCCCGACGGCAACGGTGGGTCCACCGGTCTGCATCGCGGCCTGCAGGCGGCCACGCAGACGACCGCTGAAGGCTTGGGCCGCTGCCTTTGCGCGGTCGAGATCCGGATCGGCCGACGACAGGGGCGGCGTTGCGCTGGCCGCCTGCCCTCTGGCGGCGACCCGGCCGCCGTCACCGGCTGCGGATGTGCAGGCGGTAGCGGCGCCCGCCAGACATGCCGCCCACAGCAGCCGACGGAGGTTTGGAGCACTCATGCGGCTGCCTGCTTGTGCGCGCGATGTTTCAGCCCGTAGTACAGCAGCGGAATCACCACCAGCGTCAGCACCGTGGATACCAGGATGCCGAAGATCAGCGAGATCGCCAGGCCATTGAAGATGGGATCGTCCAGGATGAAGAACGCACCCGCCATCGCTGCCAGTGCGGTCAGTGCGATCGGTTGCGCGCGCACCGCGCACGCATCGACGACCGCAGACTCCAGCGTCTGCCCGCGCTCGACCAGATGGTTGATGAAGTCCACCAGCAGGATCGAGTTGCGCACGATGATGCCCGCCAGCGCGATCATGCCGATCATGCTGGTGGCCGTGAACTGCGCGCCCAGCAGGGCGTGGCCCGGCATCACGCCGACCACGGTCAGCGGGATGGGCGCCATGATCACCAGCGGCACCACGTAGTTGCGGAAGTAGGCCACCACCAGCAGGTAGATCAACACCATGCCGGCCGCATAAGCGATGCCCATGTCGCGGAAGGTCTCGTAGGTGATCTGCCACTCGCCATCCCACTTGATGCCGAAGGCGGTGGTGTCGGGGGGCTGGCGGATGAAGAACTGCGCCACCTGCTGTCCGTCGATGGCGTTGTCGGCGATCTGGCCGACCAGGTCGAACATGCCGTACAGCGGACTGTCGACGGTCCCGCTCTCGTCGCCCATCACGTACACCACCGGTAACAGGTCCTTGTGATGGATGGCGCCATCCCACCATGTGGAACGCGCCTGCACCAGTTCCGACAACGGCACCAGCTGACCATTGCCGCCGCGTACCCGCAGCGCGAGAAGTCCGCCGAGCGAAGCCTGGTCGGCCACCGGCAGGCGCAGGCGGATGGGGCGCGGATACTTGGAGCCGCCATCGATCACATGGGTCGCGTCCAGCCCCGACAGGCCGGCGGCGATCGTCTCGGTGATCGCCGACTGCGGCACGCCAAGGCGTGCAGCGCGCAAACGGTCGATCACCAGTATGTCGCGGCGCGCATCGGCTTCCACGCTGGTGTCCACATCCACGATGCCGTCGGTGGCCAGGAAGCGCTGCTCGAGCGCGCGCGCCATCTGGCGCTGACGGGCGTAGTCGGGCCCGTACACTTCGGCGACGATCGGCGACAGCACGGGCGGCCCCGGCGGCACTTCGACCACCTTGACCGACGCGCCATGGCGACGGCCGATCGCGTCCACCTGCGGGCGCAGGGCGACGGCGATCTCGTGGCTCTTGCGGTCGCGGTCGTGGCGGTCCACCAGGTTCACCTGCAGGTCGCCGACGTTCGCACCCTCGCGCAGGTAGTACTGCCGCACCAGTCCGTTGAAGTTGATCGGTGCGGCCGTGCCGGCATAGCCCTGGTAGTGCAGGACTTCCGGCGTACGGTCCAGCACGCCGGCCAGTTCGGCCAGCAAGGCGTTGGTGTCCTCCAGCGCGCGGCCTTCGGGTAGATCGACCACGATCTGCAGTTCGGACTTGTTGTCGAACGGCAGCATCTTCAGCACCACCAGCTTGAACACCGCCAGGCTGGCGGCCAGCGCCACCAGCGCGGCCATGGCGATGAACAACAGGCGCCGGCGCCGCGCACCCGCGCCGGCATCGAGGAACGGCGACATCACGCGTTCGAACAGGCGGTGCAGGCGCGCCGCCATCGTGCCTTCCGCATGCCCGTGGGCAGCGCCCTCATCCGCGTGCGCGAGCGCATGCCGCTTGAGCAGCTTCAACGACAGCCACGGCGTGACCACCAGCGCGATCATCAGCGACAGCAGCATGCCGACCGATGCGTTGATCGGAATGGGCCGCATGTATGGCCCCATCAGGCCGCTGACGAAGGCCATGGGCATCAGCGCAGCGATCACGGTGAAGGTGGCCAGGATGGTCGGACCGCCCACTTCGTCCACTGCCGGCGGAATGGCCTCCGCCATCGACTTGCCGCCCTGCGCCATGTGCCGATGGATGTTCTCGACCACCACGATGGCATCGTCCACCAAGATGCCGATGGAGAAGATCAGCGCAAACAGCGACACGCGATTGAGGGTGAATCCCATCGCCCACGACGCGAACAGCGTGACCGCCAGCGTCAGCACCACCGCGCTGCCGATCACGATGGCCTCGCGACGGCCCAGCGCGAACAGCACCAGCAGCACCACCGAGCCGGTGGCGAAGACCAGCTTCTTGATCAGCGTCTGCGCCTTGTCGCTGGCCGTGAGGCCATAGTCGCGCGTGGTCTCCACCTGGATGCCGTCGGGAATGACGGTGCCACGCAGGACCTCCACCCGCGCCAGGGCGGCGGACGTGATGTCGGCCGCATTGCTGCCCGGCTTCTTGGCGATGGCCAGCGTCACCGCGGGCGCCACGCCACTGGAAGGTCCTGCGCGTTTCGTGGGCGCACCATGCCAGACATAGCTCGATGGTGCGTCGGCCGCATCGCTGACCGTCGCCACGTCTTCCAGGCGCACCGGCTGGCCACCCGCCACGCCCAGCACCAGGCCGGCCACATCCGCGCGATCGGCCAGGAACTGGCCGGACGTCACCTGCACCACCCCATCCGTACCGACGCGCTCACCCGCCTGCCGCGCCAGGTTGGCGGCCTGCAGCGCTGAAGAGAGATCGTTCACCGTCAGGCCATGGCTGGCCAGGCGCGCCGCATCGAGCTGCACCATCACCGCCCGCTCGGGCGCGCCGAGGGTGAACACGTCGCGCGTGCCGGGGATGCGCTTGAGTTCGGTTTCCAGCGTGTGGGCCACTTCGGCCAAGTCGCGTGCGCCGCGCTGTGGATCGTCCGTCCACAGGGTCAGCGCCATCACCGGCACGTCGTCGATGCCCTTGGGCTTGATGACGGGCTGGCCCACGCCGAGATTCGCCGGCATCCAGTCCTGGTTCGAGAACACCTTGTCGTACAGGCGCACCAGCGCGGGTTGGCGCTTCACACCCACGTCGAACTCCACCGTCAGCACCGCCATGCCGGGCCGGCTGATCGAATACGTGTGCTTGATCTCCTCGATCTCGGACAGTTTCTGTTCCAGCGGATAGGTCACCATCTGCTCGACCTGGCGCGCATCCGCGCCCGGGAACGGCACGATGACGTTGGCCATGGTGACGTCGATCTGTGGCTCTTCCTCGCGCGGCGTGATCATCACCGCCACCAGCCCCAGCAGCATGCCGAGCAGCGCGAGGATCGGCGTCAGCGGATTGGCCTGGAAGCTGCGCGCGATGCGGCCGGAGATGCCCAGTCGCGGCGGTGACGTCAGCGGAGCCATGTCAGCGCTCCTTGCGCGCGGCGACCAGCGCCTGCTGCGCGGCCACCGGATCGGCTGCGACGACGTCGCCGGGCTTGAGTCCCGAGATCACGTCGACATGCTCGGCAGCGACATCACCCAACCTGACCTGGCGCAGCGAAAGCCGGCCATCGACGAGCACGTAGACGGCCGCCACCTCGCCGCGGCGCACCAGCGCGCTGGGGGGCACGCGAGGGAACGCGGCGCCTTCCACCGCCGGAAATGCCACCTTGGCAGTAGCCCCCGGTTGCGGCGGCGCATCGAGCACTGGAAGTTGCACGCGTACGCGCACGGCATGGGTAGACGCGTCGGCTGCGGGAAAGACGGTGACGTCATCGGCCTCGATCTGTCGCCCACTGTCCAGGGTGACGGTGGCCACCGGGGCGGCGCGTATCGCCTCGGCTTCCGACTGGGGCACGGCGACGTCGATGCGCAACGCATCAGGAGCGAACACGGTCATCAGGGTCTGACCGACACCCACGCTCTCGCCCGGCTCGACATCGCGGGTGGCGACGATGCCCGCGTAGGGCGCACGGACCGTGGTGTAGTCGGTCTGCTGGCCGGCATTCGCCAGCTGGGCACGTGCGGCATCGCGCGCGGCCACGGCCGAATCGCGCGCCATCCGGGCCTGGTCCAGTTGCGCCCGGGAAACAAACTGGCCCTTGGCCAGGTTGGCGAAGCGCTGGTAATTGGCTTCCGCTTCAGTCGCGGAAGCTTCCGCGGCGCGCACCTGGGCGCGTGCGGCGTCGACACCGGATTGCTGCTCGACCGCACTGAGCCGCACCAGCACATCGCCAGCAGCCACGCGATCGTTGACATCGTGCGACACCGCGATGACGCGCCCGTTCGTCTGCGCCGACAGCGTGGCCTGGCGCACGGCCTCCACCACGCCTTCCCAGGCGCGACCGTCCGCCGCGCCGGCAGCATGCACCTGGAAGGTCTGCAGTCCGTCGATGCGCGCGGGAGGCGCGGCGGGCTCTTCATGCCCGCACGCGGCAAGCGCGACCACCAGCAACAGCGGCAACAACGGGCGCGACGACATCACAGTTCGGGTCACGAGAGGCCTCGCGTTCACTTGAATGCGCAGCCGGCGCGCACGCCCAGCTTGCGAAAGACGATGGCCGCCGGACAGAAGCCGGTGACGCTGGCCTGCACCATGTTCACGCCGATGAAGGCGGTGAACCACAGCCACAGCGGCGAAACGAAGTGGGCCAGCGCCAGGCTGGCGAGGGTCATCACGCCGGCGAAGGCGAGGACAGCACGGTCGAGATTCATGGGGTGTTCTCCGGAAAGGTTCGGGGGCGGACATCAGCGGGTGCGCATGATGCCGAGCAGCTTGAGGACGTACTTCTCGTAGATCGGTTCGGTGTTGCCTGACTTGATCTTCATCAAGAAATACTTCTCGAACGCGATCTTGGCCACGTGCACCCACTTACCCACCTTGGCCCAGGTGACGTTACGGGGCGGCATCTGCGGCAGTGCCACGAAAGCCGCGCCGGTGTCGCCCATGTCGGCCAGGCAGATGGCGTTCCAGGTGGCTTCGGCCGTGGCGGGCGTGCCGGCCAGTTCGGCCTGAATGTTATGCGCCACGGCGGTCACCATGGACTCGATCATGAAGCCGGTCTTCGGCGCACCCGTCGGCACCGGCGTGGCCTCCACCGGCGGGATGGCCACGCACACACCGAGCGAAAAGATATTGGGATAGGCAGGGTTGCGCTGGTGCTTGTCGATCAGGATGAAACCGCGCGGATTGCACAGCCCCTCGCCCTGGCGAACCGCGGACACGCCGGTGAAAGCAGGCAGCACCATCGAGTACGCGAACGGCAGCGTGTGCGCCTTCTTCGGCTGGCCGGCGTCGTCCATTTCGGACACGTCCATCTCGCCCTCGCGCACCACCGTGATCTTCGCGTTGGTGATCCACCGGATGTGGCGCTGGCGGAACTCCGATTCCATCAGGCCCTTGGAGTCGCCGACACCTCCAAGACCCATGTGTCCGACATACGGTTCCGGGCTCACGTAGGTGATCGGCACCTTGTCGCGCAGCTTGCGCTTGCGCAGGTCGCTATCCAGGATCATCGCGAATTCGTAAGCCGGACCGAAGCAACTGGCCATCGGCGCGGCGCCCACGACGACCGGGCCTGGATGTTCGAGGAACGCCTGGTACGCCTGCCACGCGGTGGTCGCATGCGGCGTGGTGCAGATCGACTGGGTGAAGCCACCTTCTGGCCCCAGGCCCGGCACCTCATCGAAGGCCAACCGCGGCCCCGTCGCGATCACCAGATAGTCGTAATCGACGTAGCGCCCGTCGCGCAGCAGCACGCGGTTGTCGCCCGGCTCGACCCGCTCGGCGCCGGCGCCTTCGAACGCGATCTTCTTCTTCGCCAGATAGCGGGCGACCGGGATCTCGACATCGGACGGCTCGCGCCAGCCCACGGCGACCCAAGGATTGGACGGCGTGAACGAGAAGCGGTCGCCCTCGCCGACCACGGTGATGTCCGGGCCATGGCCAAGCGTGCCGCGCAGTTCGTACGCGGCACTCATGCCGCCGATGCCTGCACCCAGTACGACGATGCGTGCCATGTCTTCCCCTCCAGGTCGGATGGCGCCTCCGGCGGGAGTGCCGGTCGGCTTGCAATTCAAATTAGCATCTACTAATATTAGCGTCAACTAATGTATTGGAGCCATCCATGGCACGCACCGTCCAGGATCTGGTGGCCGAGGCCCGCAGCCGCATCGAAGAGATCGCGCCCGACCCGTTCGCCACGCAGGGCGGCTGCGTCGTGATCGACGTGCGCGAACCGGCCGAGTACGCGCAAGGCCACCTGCCTGGCGCGATCAACCTGCCGCGCGGCGTGCTGGAGTTCCAGATCCATGCGCATCCGGCGATGGCCTGCGCCACCAGCGAGGCGCTCGCCATGCCTGACCGCCAATTGCTTCTCTACTGCCTGACCGGGGGGCGCTCGGCGCTGGCCGCCGACAGTCTGCAGTCGCTTGGTTTCACCCGCGTGCGCTCGCTTGCCGGCGGCCTCACGGCATGGCGCAATGCAGGCCTGACTCTTTCCACGGATGCCGCATGACCCGACGCACCACCTCGCCCGTCTTCGATATCGCCGCCATGCAGGCGCATGCCGGCGACGCGGCGCAGTTGCTCAAGGCCCTCGCCAACGAGAAGCGCCTGCAGATCCTCTGCCTGCTGACCTCGGGCGAGCGATCGGTGGGCGACATCAATGCCCTGCTCGACCTGAGCCAGTCCGCGTTGTCGCAGCACCTGGCCGTGTTGCGCGAAGAGGGGCTCGTACAGACGCGCCGCGAGGCCCAGAACGTGTTCTATGCGCTGACGCCCGGGCCGGCGGCGCAGGTGATGCACACGCTGCACGGCATCTACTGCGCGCCCACAGCGGCGCCAGCGCCCCGGAAGCGCACGGGGCGATCGTGATGCTGGGCCTGCTGAAAGCCGTGTTCGGCCGTCGCGGGGCACAGGTTTCTCCGCAGGACGCGGTCGCGTACCTCAACCGGGGCGCCGCGCTGGTCGACGTGCGCGAGAAGGGCGAGTTCGCGCGTGGTTATGCATACGGCGCCTGCAACATCCCGCTGGGCGAACTGCGTGCCGGCGGCGCGGCACTGCTGGATGCCCGCCTCCCCGCCGGTACGCGCGAGGTCGTGCTGGTCTGCCAGAGCGGCATGCGCTCGCGCGTGGCCCAATCGGCCTTGTCCGGAAAGGACGCGCGCATCTATCTCAACCTGGCCGGTGGCATGGGCTCGTGGCAACGCCACGGCCTGCCCACCGTGCGACACGACTGATCCCACCCTACGAGGCACCCCCCATGTCCAGTGCAGACCGATATCAGGAACTGACCACCCGCATCAACCGCCACCTCGCTCCCTTTCGCACAGCCGCACCCGCGGTGATGCAGGGCTTCGGCGCCATGGCGCGTGGCGCGATGGCCGCCGGCACGCTGGATGAAAAGACCAAGGAACTGATCGCCATGGCCATCGGCGTGGCATCGCGCTGCGATGGCTGCCTCGGCTTCCACGCCAAGGCGCTCCTCCGGCTGGGCACCACGCCGGAGGAGTTCCACGAGATGTTGGGTGTCGCCGTCTACATGGGCGGTGGTCCCTCGCTGATGTACGCCGCGTACGCGCTGGAAGCCTTCGAAGAGTTCTCGCAGGCGGCCTGAACCCGCTTGGCCTTGCCCGCTCCGACTGCGATCATCCGCATTCCTCGGCCTGCCGGCCTCGCGACACCGGGAGCAGCGTCATGTCGACCCCCTCCGTCCACGCCCAGTTCGACAAAAGCACCAACACCATCAGCTACGTGGTGTGGGATCCCGCCACCGCGCAGGCGGCCATCATCGACCCGGTGCTGGACTACGACCACCGTTCGGGCCGCGCATCGCACCGTTCCGCCGATGCCCTGCTCGCCTTTGTCGCGGAACAAGGGCTGTCGGTTGCGTGGATCCTGGAGACGCATGCGCACGCCGACCATCTCAGCGCAGCGCCGTGGCTGAAGGAGAAGACCGGCGCACCGATCGGGATCGGAGAGCACATCCGCGACGTGCAGCGCACGTTCGCGCCCGTATTCGGACTGGACGATGTCAGCGGCGACGGCCGTGAATTCGACCGATTGTTCCGCGATGGCGAGACGTTCCCGCTCGGCGGACTGCAGGTTGGCGTCATGCATACCCCAGGGCATACGCCGGCCTGCGTGTCCTATCGCATCGGTGATGCGGTATTCGTCGGTGACACGCTGTTCATGCCCGACTACGGCACCGCGCGCGCCGACTTTCCCGGCGGCGATGCCCGCACCCTGTACCGTTCGATCCACGCACTGCTGTCGCTGCCGGACGACACGCGCCTGTTCCTGTGCCACGACTACAAGGCACCGGGCCGCGACCACTACGCGTGGGAAACCACCGTCGCCGACGAGAAGGCACGCAACGTGCACATCGGCGGCGGCGTGACCGAAGAGGATTACGTGAAGATGCGCGAAGCGCGCGACGCAACACTGGCGGCACCTGTGTTGTTGCTGCCATCGCTGCAGGTCAACATCCGGGCCGGACAATTGCCCGAGCCCGAAGCGAGCGGGCGGCGTTACCTGAAGATCCCGCTGGATATCTGAGGCGCGTCAGCCGCCCGCGCCCGACGGGGCGGGATGCGCGGCCACGCCCTGCCCGCAGTCCGCGCCCAGCAGGCGCGACTGCTTCAGCCAGGCGGGATCCGGGTAGTACGCGAACACGAACGAGCCGCCGCGGATGCTGTCGATCAACGGCCGCGCCACTGCCGCACGCACGGCCGGACAGCCGAGGCTGCGTCCCAGGCGCCCCTGGGCGCGGATCAGGGCATCGCTGACATAGGGTGCGCCATGGATGACGATGGCGCGTTCGCGCGCGTTGTCGTTGAAGCCGGGCTCCAGCCCCTGCAGCCGCAGCGAGTAGCCGTTGGCACCGCTGTAGGACTCCTGGGTGACGAACGAGCCCAGGCTCGACATGTAGCTGCCGTTGGCGTTGGAGAACCGGGTGGCCAGGTTCTCGCCGGTATTGCGCCCATGGGCCACCCACTCCTCGAACAGCAGGCGCTGGCGCTCGAGATCGAACACCCACATGC
>Ga0247823_10005443_pt1 | contig 10136 bp, 13 predicted proteins | sample 13C_PalmiticAcid_2_FD_192426 | JGI IMG/M metagenome (GOLD analysis project Ga0247823, IMG submission 192426) | Soil microbial communities from agricultural site in Penn Yan, New York, United States - 13C_PalmiticAcid_Day30 | ecosystem: Environmental > Terrestrial > Soil > Agricultural land...
GCTGTGCTGGGCGGCAAGGGCGGCACCTCGCCTGCGCAGACCGCGCTGGCTGCCGAATAAAAGGGGCTTGAGATAACATGGTTCGCATTGGCGGATTTATCGTCGGCGTCGGCTTCGTCTTCGCCCTCCTCCTCGGCATCTGGGACACGGTCGCCAACTGGATCAAGGAGCCCCCGGTCGCGACCGCGGAGCACGAGTTCCACGCGCACCCGAAGAAGGTCGACTTCTCGTTTAACGGCATGTTCGGCAAGTACGACAACCGGCAGCTCCAGCGCGGGCTTCAGGTGTACAAGGAAGTGTGCGCCGCCTGTCACTCGCTGCGGCTGGTGTCGTTCCGCGACCTCGAGGCGCTGGGCTATAGCGAAGGTCAGGTGAAGACCATCGCCAAGGGCTTCCAGGTTCCTTCGGTCAACCCGGAGACGGGTGAGCCGGCGACCCGCGACGGTATCGCTTCGGACCGCTTCCCGCTGGTCTATGCCAACGACGTCGCCGCGCGCGCCGCGAACAACAACGCGATCCCGCCGGATCTGTCGCTGATGGCCAAGGCGCGTCACGACGGCAGCAACTATGTCTACTCGCTGCTGACCGGCTATCAGGACCAGCCCGCCGAGCTCCTCAAGGAGTTCCCCGAGGCAGCGACGCCGAAGGGGCTGCACTACAACCCCTATTTCGCGACGCTCAACCTCGCGATGGCGCCGCCGCTCAAGGACGGACAGGTCACCTACACGGATGGCACGCCGGCAAAGCTCGACAACTATGCGCAGGACGTCGCGGCATTCCTGACCTGGACTGCCGAGCCGAAGATGGAAGCACGCAAGACCGCCGGTCTGGCGACGCTGATCTTCCTCGTGATCTTCTGCTTCCTCGCCTATGGCGCCAAGAAGCAAATCTGGCGGAACGTGAAGGACTGAGGTTCTTCGCCTCAAGATTTCTCCAGCGGCCCGGGAAGCGATTCCCGGGCCGTTCGTTTTGAAGGGGAACCGATATGCCCGTTGACGATCTTTCCGCGCTGATCCGCACGATCCCCGACTTCCCCAAGCCGGGGATCCTGTTCCGCGACATCACGACGCTGCTGCTCGATCCGGCCGGGCTTGCCCGTGCGGTCGAGGCGATCGTCGACGCGGTCGGCGGGCCGGTCGATCTGGTTGCGGGGATCGAGGCGCGCGGGTTCCTGTTCGCATCGCCCGTCGCGCTGGCGCTGGGGACGGGCGTGCTGCTGGTGCGCAAGGACGGCAAGCTGCCCGGGGCGACCATCGCCGAGGACTATGCGCTGGAGTACGGCACCGACCGTATCGCGATCCATGCCGACGCCTTTGCGCCCGGCGCGCGCGTGCTGCTGATCGACGACCTGATCGCCACCGGCGGCACCGCGCGGGCCGCGGTGCGGCTGCTGCGCAAGGCCGGCGCGCAGGTGACCCAGGCGGCATTCGTGATCGACCTGCCCGAGCTGGGTGGCGCCGATGCGCTGCGGGCCGAAGGGATCGACGTCATCGCGCTGGTCGCCTTCGACGGCCACTGAGGGAACCCCTCGGGCCTCTCCTCCGTTCTCGGACGGTTAAGGGCGCTTTTACGTGCCCGTGGAGAACGACCATGTATATCCCGCGTATCTTCACCGCCGGCCTGATCGGGGCGGCGGCGCTTGGGGTTTCCGCCTGCACCGATGGCTATGGCTATTCGGGCGTCTCGGTCGGCTATGGCAGCGGCGGCTATTATGACGACGGCTATTACGGCGCCGGTGGCTATGGCAGCCCCTATTGGGGCTGGTACGGCGACTATTATTATCCCGGCACCGGCTATTACGTCTATGACAGCTATCGCCGCCCGCATCGCTGGAACGACAGCCAGCGCCGCTATTGGGAGCAGCGCCGTCACGGCTGGCGCGGCGACCGCCGCGAGGTGCGCGACAATTGGCGCGAGTTCGGACGCGACCGGCGGCAGGACGAGCGCGCCTATCGCCAGGACCGTGGACGCGACCGCGACGCCTATCGCGACGGCCGCGTGACGCGCGAGCAGTTCCGCGAGGAGCGGCGCGACGACCGCCGCGACTATCGCCGCGAATACCGGGAGGACCGGCGCGACGTGCAGCGCGAGAACCGCCGCGACCGGCGGCGGCCGCGCTAGGCCGGGCGGCGGGCGACCAGCCCGCGCGCGATGAAGCTCATCACCGGCTCGTCATGCTGGTTATAGACGGTCATCCGCGCGCGGGTGCGGCCCATTTCGGGGCGCTTCTCCATGACTTCCTTGTCGAGCAGCTCATTCTCGCAGCGCAGCGTATCGCCGGGATAGACCGGCTTGATCCAGCGCAGCTCGTCGATCCCGCCCGCGCCGAGGCTGGCCGAGGGATTGGCCTTCATATGCGCGACGAACATCGACATGGTCATCGCACAGGTGTGCCAGCCGCTCGCGGACATCCGCCCGAAATGGGTCTGAGCCGCCGCCTCGTCCGAGAGGTGGAAGGGCTGGGGGTCGTACTTCTCCGCAAACGCCAGAACTTCCTCGCGGGTGACCGCATAGGAGCCGAAGCTCGCCTTGTCGCCGACCGTCAGGTCCTCGAAATACTTCATCAAATCAGTTTCGCCTTGAAACTTGTTTTTGGCAAGGGGGATGTCGGCCAGCCGTTGCGGCGGCGTGGTCCCGCGCCTAGCGTCGCGTCATGCCGCCGCCCGATCTTGTCGCCGGATTGCGTACCCGCCTGATCGGGGTGGTGCGGCGCACCTTCAACGATCAGGACAAGGGCGAGAGGCCGGTCCAGCGCAGCGACGACGCGCTGTTCCCGCGGGGCAGCGTGACGTGGCGCGTGCATGGCGACGTGACGACGATGATGGTCGGCGGGGTCGCGTCGCTGCTGCTGCAGATGCTGCATCCGGCGGTGCTGGCGGGGGTGTGGGACCATAGCGCGTTCCGCAAGGATATGCTCGGCCGCCTGCGCCGCACCGCGCGCTTCATCGCCGAGACCACCTATGCCGAACGCAGCATCGCCGAGGCGACGATCGCCAGGGTGCGCGAGGTGCACGAACGCGTCGCGGGCACGCTGCCCGACGGTACGCCCTATCGCGCCGACGATCCCGAACTGCTCGCCTGGGTGCATGTCACCGAGATGTGGAGCTTCCTCGCCGCCTGGCAACGCTATGGCGTGCCGGTCACGCTCGCCGAGGAGGATGTCTATTACGCCGAGACCGCGCGGACCGGCGAAGCGGTGGGAGCAGATCCCGTGCCGCGCAGCAAGGCCGAGGCCGAGGCGCTGATCGTGGCGATGCGGCCACAGCTCGTTGCCGATGCCCGTACGCGCGAGGTCGCGCGCTTCGTGCTCGATCATCCCGCGCCGAACCTGGTCATCGCGCCGGCGCAGACTGCGATCTTCGCCGCGGCGGTCGACCTGCTGCCCGACTGGGCGCGGGCGATGCACGGGCTCAAGCGCCCGCCGGCAGCCCCGTTGGTGCGTGGATCGACGCTGGCGATCGCCAAGACCTTTCGCTGGGCGTTCGGTTGACACTGTTTCACGGTATCGCGTGCATGCCGCGCCCTTGAGGTTTAACCTATTCGGTATGGAATAGGGTGTCATTCTATCCTGATCGGGCCGTGTAGGAAAATGCGGCCGGCGAGAGCGCAGAGTTCCGGCGCGTTCGGCGCCTGAGCGCGAATATGTCGACGCGCCGGCCGGTGGCTTGGCGCGCCGTTATCGTTCGGGCGGTACGGAACAAGGTGCGGACGATGTTGGCGTATCGACGCCTGGGCGCCTGCGCGCCGGGGCGGACGGGATGTCCCGAACGCGGAGGGGGAGCGGCGGCGCGGGGTCAGTCCGCGATGGCGCGTGCGACGAGGGGCGGGAAGTCATCGACGCAGAGCAGGCCATCGGGCTTGAGCGCCGCCTTGATCCGGCTCAGCGCCGCGCCGGCGGGATAGCGCCCGTCGAGCACGCCGACCCGCTGGGCGAAGACGAGATCGAAGCGCGGTTCGCCCACGGCGAGGACGAAATCCTCGATCGCTATGCGGCGCAGCTCAAGCAGCCCGGCCGCACATTCCGCGTGCGATGCCTGTTCGGCGATGCGGATCGCGGTGGCCGAGCGGTCGATCGCGACCACCCGGCCATGGCCGATGCGGCGGCAGACTTCGCGTGCGGCGACGCCGGGGCCGCAGCCGATCTCGAGCACGCGCATGCCGGGTTCGAGCGGCAGCGCCGCGACGAAGTCCGCGATTCGGGCCAACGGCTTGCGCATGCGTCACCGCATAGCGCAATCGCGCCCCGGGCGCGTCAGACGTTGAAGCGGAACAGCATCACGTCGCCGTCCTGGACGACATATTCCTTGCCTTCCGAGCGCAGCTTGCCGTTGTCGCGCGCACCCGCCTCGCCGTTGAACTTGACGTAATCGTCGAAGGCGATGGTCTCGGCGCGGATGAAGCCGCGTTCGAAATCGGTGTGGATCTCACCCGCCGCCTGCGGTGCCTTGGCGCCGACATGGGTGGTCCAGGCGCGCGCTTCCTTGGGACCGACGGTGAAGAAGGTCAGCAAATGGAGCAGGCTGTAGCCGGCGCGGATCACGCGGGCGAGGCCGGTTTCCTCAAGCCCGAGCTCGCCGAGGAACTCGCCGCGCTCGTCGGCGGGCATGGTCGCAATCTCGGCCTCGATTGCGGCGGAGACGACGACGGCTTCCGCGCCTTCGGCCTTGGCCTTTTCGAACACGCGCGCGGAGAAGGCGTTGCCGTTGGCGGCGTCTTCCTCATTGACGTTGCAGACATAGAGGACCGGCTTGGCGGTGATGAGCTGCGCCTGCGCGAACAGGCGCTCTTCCTCGATGTCCTTGGGCTGGACCAACCGCGCGGGCTTGCCCTCACGCAGCAGGTCGAGAGCTTGCCCGAGCACCGAGGCGGCGATCTTCGCTTCCTTGTCGCCCTGTGCGGCCTTTTTCTGGAGGTTGGGGACGCGCTTTTCGAGCGACTCCAGGTCGGAGAGCATCAGCTCGGTCTCGACCGTCTCGGCGTCGGCGATCGGATCGACCTTGTTGTCGACATGCTGGATGTCGTCATTCTCGAAGCAGCGCAGGACGTGGACGATCGCGTCCACCTCGCGGATGTTGCCGAGGAACTGGTTGCCGAGGCCTTCGCCCTTGCTCGCGCCGCGGACGAGGCCGGCGATGTCGACGAAGCCGAGCTGGGTCTCGATGATCTTGGCCGAGCCGGCGATCTTCGCGAGCGAATCGAGGCGCGGATCGGGCACCGCGACATTGCCGACATTCGGCTCGATCGTGCAGAAGGGATAGTTGGCCGCCTGCGCCGCCGCAGTCTCGGTCAGCGCGTTGAAAAGCGTCGATTTGCCGACATTCGGCAGGCCGACGATGCCGCAGCGAAAGCCCATGATCTGGTCCTGTAACTCGGGAAAGGCGCGCAGATAGGGCGGACGGCGGAAAAAGGCCAGCCCAACAAGAAGGCCCGCCGGTCCTGCGACCGGCGGGCCTGTCTCGTCACTTCGTGCGGATCAGCGGCAGCGCACGTTGCCGCGGTCGATCTCGCGCCCGGCGACAGCGCCGCCCGCGCCGCCCAGCAGCACGCCGAGCAGATCGCCATTGCCGATCGCGCCGCCGAGGATGCCGCCCAGCGCCGCACCGACCACCAGGCCGGTGGTGCCGTCGTTGCGGCGGCAATAATAGCGGTTGTCGCGGCCGCGATAGATCTGGTCCTGACGGGTCAGGCGCCGCTCGCGGTAATTGCCCTGACGGTAATTGTCATAGGGATCCCAGCGGCGGTCGCTGCGGTCGCCACGCCAGCGATAGTCGCGCTGGCCGTCGCGGTTGCGATCGCGCCAGTTGCGGTCGCGATCCCGGTCGCGCCAGTCGCCGCGGCGCTCATTATACTCGCGATCCCGTTCGCGCTGGCGTTCCTCCCAGCTCTGCGCATGCGCGGTGCCCGCAAACACGGGGGCGGCGACGGCAGGAACGGTAAGCGACAGCGCCAGAAGTGCTGTCAAACCTTTGCGCATGGTGAATCTCCTCAAGCGTAGGAGGGTTAATCGTATCACATGCGCAATGGTTCCCCAACGGGAGCCGGAATGGGGCGATTCAGCGATAGTTGAAGCTGATGCTGATGCGATCCGCCTTGGCGTTGCCGGCCACCACTTCGTGCCGCAGCCAGCTTTCCCACAGGAAGATCGTGCCGGGGGCGGGCTGCGCATAGACGAAGGTCTGGAGATCGCCGGGCGCGTCGGCGCGGCGCGGCGGTGCCGCCATCATCAGCGGCAGGCGCGGATCCTCGAGCTTCAGCGTGCCCGCGCCGGCCGGAATATCGACGTACAGCGTGCCCGAGATGATGCTGTGCGGGTGGATATGCCCCGAATGGGTGCCGCCGGGCTTGAGGATGTTGACCCACAGGCTGTCGAGCTTGGGCTTGCGGCCGAGATCGAAGGCACATTCGTCCGCGAACTTCGCGGCGTGGCGGTTGAGGTGACGGACGAGGTCGCCGAAGCGCGGGTCGCGCATCGGCAGATCGTCGAGCGAGGCATAGGAGGTATAGCCGCGATAGCCGTTCGCCTTCGACCATGCCTGACCCGCGCGGTCCTGTGCCGCGAGATCGCGGCAGGCGTCGCCCAGTTCGGCGAGCAGTGCGTCGTCGGCGAGCGCGGTTTCGGAGAAGCGCGTGGCGAAGAGATTGCGGATCGTCATGCCGCTTCGCACAGCATGCGCCGGGGGCCGGCGCAAGCTTGTTTGAAAATTCGCGGAAGTGCGAATTTCAAGGCCGCACCGCCCTCCGCAGCCTTTCCAACGATGCTGCGCATCGCCGGAACCTTGGGCTGCTTCGCCCGCTCCCCCACCCGGCCACCCATCAAGATACGCTGAAGTGGGTGGCCGGGTGGGGGAGCGGGCCGGTGCGGTAAAGGCGCTGCAAGCGCATTTTCAGATATGCTCTGAGACGTTGACACCCCGGTCGCAGACGGCAAAGTCACGGCTTCCAAGGGAGAGGAAATCCATGAAGCGTATCGCTATCCTCGCGCCGCTGGCGTTCGTGGCGCTGGCCGCCTGCGGTGACAATGGCGCGCGGGAGAAGGCCGCGGCCGAAGCCAAGGCCAAGGCGCAGGACGTGCAGAAGGCCAAGCTGCTCGACGACGCGCTGGCGCTGAACACGCGCTGCTATGCCGCGGTGAAGTGGCAGCAAAGGCTGCTCGACAGCCCGGTGCCGCGCTCGATCGCGGGCGGGGCCGCGCCGTTCCTCGATTATTATCGCACGATGATCGCCAACAAGCTGGGCGATCAGGTCGTGCCGGCCGCGCCGCCCAAGCCCGAGCTGTCCAAGGCCAATCTCGACGCCTATCTCGACTGGGCGGCGAAGGATCAGGCGGCGAATGTGTTCGAGAAGGGCGGCCGCACGCAGAATTATGCCACCGTCACCAGCTGTGTGCAGAGCGCGGCGGAATTCGGCACCGGGACGATGGCGAAGATCAGCCCGGCGGAGCGGCTGGGCAAGATCCAGCAGCTGCGCCAGATCATGGACGCGACGGGGAGCTGAGTCGTCGGGGCGGATGCCGCATGCGGTGCATGAGACCAATTGCGGCCTTTCGTTTCCGTCTCCGTCACGCTACCGGATATCGCACGCAACCCTTGCGGGCAAAGACCGTTCATCCGCGGTAAAGGCGCAAACCGCCTTGCAGATGGGCAAGTAACAGGAGTCGAAGGATGATTCGCCGTTCCATTCTGATCGCCAGCACCGCCGTGGCGCTGACCGTCGCCGGGTGCGGTGGCAACGATCCCTCGCCGACGCCCACGCCGTCGCCCACGCCGACGCCCAGCCCGTCGCCGTCGCCGATCAGCTATTCGAGCTTCCCGCTGACCGCGGCGACCGAAGTGTTCACCGTCAGCGCCGCGATGAGCTACACCGGCGATGTCGCGGCTCCCGTCACGCTCGGCACCGCCGGCACCGACGGTTTCTCGAACCGCGTCCGCCTGGCGCTGCAGAGCGCGCTTACCTCGACCATGACGACCGAGGAAGTGGTGCGCGAGAATACCGAGGAAGCGCGCTTCACCGGTCCCGACATGCTCACCGGCCCGACGCCGGCGGCGCTCGAATATGTCTTCCGCGAGAGCACCGCGCCGACCACGCCGGGTCAGTTCACCCAGCTCGAGCTGCTCAACAACACGATCAAGGATCAGGTCACCAACGACACGTTCCTGAAGACGCTGACCCGCGTCAGCTATGGCGCGTGGTGGCGCGGCGACAGCACCGCGGGCGCCAAGCGCGTGACCTATGGCACGTTCGGCTATCCCACCGTGCCGAGCGACATGCCGAACACCGGCACGATCACCTACACGATGCGCGTCGCCGGCCGCGTGGTGGTGTCGCCCGCCGCGGGCGCCAGCACCGTCGAGAAGCTCGGCGGCACGGTGACCACCTCGGTCGACTATGCCACCGGACTCGTCACCGTGACGCTCAACCTGACCTATGGGGCCGCGGCGACGCCGTACGGCACCTATACCGGCACCGGCGCGATCACCGCGGGCAACAACCAGTTCACCGGCAGCTTCGGCCCGGGCAGCACCGCGGGCGGTACCTTCCAGGGTCTCGCCTACGGCGCGAAGGCGGAAGAGTTGGGCATCAGCTTCGCGATCACCGGCACCGGCAACCGCGCGGTCGGCGTGCTGGTCGGCCGGAAGAACTGATCGGCCGCAACCGGCGCAACTACGGAAAAGGCCGGGGGCGACCCCGGCCTTTTTCTTTTCTGTCGAAGCGCGGCACCGGCCCGTTTCGTCAGGGCGTCTGGTGCAGCCGCAGCGCGATGTCGCTCATGAAGCGGGCGTCGTCGCCCCTGGCGAGCCATTCGGCCTCGCCCGCAATCGCGCCGAGCAGGTCGGACAGATCCTCGATCTCGGCCTTGCCGTAATTGCCGAGGACATAGCCGGTGACGCGGTCCTTGTGTCCGGGATGGCCGATGCCGATGCGCACGCGGCGGAATTCCGGGCCGACATGGGCGATCGCGCTGCGGATGCCATTCTGTCCCGCCGCGCCACCGCCGCGCTTCACCTTGACCTTGAACGGGGCGAGATCGAGCTCGTCGTGGAAGACGGTGACGTCCTCCTCGCCCAGCTTGTAGAAATCCAGCGCAGCGCGGATCGCGCGGCCGCTCTCGTTCATGAAGGTCGCGGGCTTGAGCAGCAGGATCTTGTGCGTGCCGATGCGCCCTTCCTGGACCCAGCCCTGGAATTTCTTCGCGGGCGGCGTGAAGCCGTGCACTTCCGCGATGGCGTCGGCGGCCATGAAGCCGACATTGTGCCGGTTCATCGCATATTGCGGACCGGGATTACCGAGGCCGACCCAGAGCTGCATCGTTGATTTCCTGTTCTGGGGGCGCGGACCGGCGCCGAGACCCCTATAACGAAGAACGCCCCCGCACCGAGGTGCGAGGGCGCTCTAGAATAACCCGACAGGGCGGGAAAGGCTTACTCGCCTTCCTTCGCCTCGGTCTCGCCCTCGGCAGCAGCCTCTTCGGCCGGCGCTTCGGCTTCGACTTCCGTCTCGGCTTCGGCAGCCGCTTCGGCTTCCTCGGACTTCAGCGCCGACGGAGCGACGATGGTGGCGATGGTGAAGTCGCGGTCTTCGATCGCGCTCTCGACGCCCTTGGGCAGGGTGATGTTCGAGATGTGGATCGAGGCGCCGACGTCCAGACCCTCGAGCGAGATGGCGATCTCGCTGGGGATGTGGGCCGCGTCGCAGACCACTTCGAGCTCGTGACGGACGATGTTGAGCACGCCGCCCTTCTTGAGGCCGGGCGAAGCGTCTTCGTCGGCGAACACGACGGGCACGTTCACGTGCACCTTGGCGTGCTCGGAGATACGCAGGAAGTCGACATGGACCGGGCGGTCGGTCACGACGTCGAGCGCGGCATCCTTGGCGAGGGTGCGGATCGGCTTGCCGTTCGCGCCTTCGATCATGATGACCGAGTTGAAGAAGTGGCCGGTGTTCAGCGCCTTGATGAGCGCACGCTCTTCAAGGTGGATGCTCAGCGGTTCCTGATTGTTGCCGTAGATAACGGCGGGTACGCGGCCTTCACGACGAAGCGCACGGGAGGCTCCCTTGCCAACCCGGTCGCGCGTCTCGGCCGACAGCGTAAGCGTATCGCTCATGTGTCGAATTCCTGTGCGCTAATTGGTTCATCT
>Ga0247823_10005444_pt1 | contig 10133 bp, 5 predicted proteins | sample 13C_PalmiticAcid_2_FD_192426 | JGI IMG/M metagenome (GOLD analysis project Ga0247823, IMG submission 192426) | Soil microbial communities from agricultural site in Penn Yan, New York, United States - 13C_PalmiticAcid_Day30 | ecosystem: Environmental > Terrestrial > Soil > Agricultural land...
ATATAATATATTAAGTATTGCCATGATAATAAGGGTTATGGATTCCCAGTGGCTGAAAACTCAATTCGACCTGAACCCTGCCAAAAGTCGGGCCGACCTAGCGCGTGCGCTGGAATTGGACCCTCCCGCCATCAGCAAGATGCTGGCCGGGGGCCGCCAGATCAAGGCGCATGAGTATGTCGCCATGCGTCGCTTCTTCGATTTGCCTGTTGATGGTGCCCGTGCGGTTGCCGGGGGATATCAATTACAGACATTGGCTTCCGGATTATCCGAGCGTGAAAGCGTCGATGATCAGGATGCGTGGATTATGCCTGCACGTTTGCTGGAATCAAAAACCGATGCGCCACCTGAGAAGATAAGAATTTTTACCGTGCGGGATAACAGTATGGAGCCTGATTTCGCTGTCGGCACACAGGTGCTGGTCGATCTGTCCGATACCATGCCCTCACCACCCGGTGTGTTCGTGATGTCTGATGGCGTCGGGCCTGTGTTGCGTCAATGCGACATCGTACCCGGCGAGGCACCCTTGCAAGTGAACGTCTCATCACGCAGCGGCGTATCATTCCGTCTGTCGGTTGATAAGGCCAGCACAATCGGCCGCGTGATTGCGCGGCTCGAATGGCTGAAATAAAGCGAAATTTTATGGTGCCGCTGGCGTAGGTGCTGGCAGCAACAAAGGTTTTGTGGGACCTGCTGTCGCGGGTTCCCTAGGTGTAGCATCTCTTGCGTCAGCATCATCCCATACCAACTGCAATTGTGATTTACCAACGAAGACGTGCTCAAGCACTTCATCAATGGTCTCAACAGGAATGATCTTCAGCTTGTGGCGGATTTCATCCGATGCCTCGGATAGATCATCAACATTCGCCTTAGGGATCAGCACGGTTGTCATGCCGTCCTTCATCGCACCTTCAAGCTTGGCGAGTGTGCCGCCAATGGCACGCACGCGGCCACCCAATGTCATTTCGCCTGTCATGGCAACATCGGCACGTAAAGCACGCCCCGTCAGTGCTGAAAGACACGCACTGGTGATCGCAGTTCCGGCAGACGGACCATCTTTCGGCATGCTGCCGATGGCATTGACGTGCAGTTCCAGTTTATTCAGATCGTCGGGTTTAATGCCATGCTTTTCACTATTCGCGCGTATCCACGAAGAAATGATGTCTACGGATTCTTTCATCATGTCACGCATCTGTCCGGTGCGCTGGATCGAGAATCTGCCGTTGCTTGGCATCTTGATCACTTCGAACGGCAATACGCTGCCGGTGTTTCCAGCAACGCCGAGGCCATTGACGACGCCCACAGCATTTTCACGTGTCAGAACGCGACTGCTACTGTGCGCTTTGCCTAGGAAATCAGAAAGATTGCCATCATGTACGATGACGCGTGGTGTTGAACCTGATTCCAGCTGCAGGGCGGCTTTGCGGCAAATTTTTTCAATCGTGCGTTCCAGTTCACGAACGCCGGGTTCACGAACATATTTATCGATCATCAGTTTGATCGCATCGCTGGAAATCGCCAGATTATTTTCACTGACACCGTTCTTGACCATTTGTTTGGGCAGAAGATGTTTCAGGGCAATATCCAGTTTTTGTGCTGACGTATAAGCCGGAAGATCAACCACTTCCATACGGTTCAGCAGGGCCGGCATGATTTGTGATTTATCATTCGATGTCGCGATAAACAACACTTCGCTGAGGTCGATTTCAGTATCAATGAATGTGTCCTTGAAGGTTGAGTTCTGTTCAGGGTCCAGAACCTCCAGCAAGGCTGCTTCCATATCGGATGCATTTTTACTGGTATGTCCAACCTTGTCGATCTCATCAAGCAGGATGATCGGGTTTTTAACACCGGCTTCGATCATCGCGCTCACGATACGTCCCGGGGTCGCATTCACGTAAGTGCTGCGGTGGCCGCGAATTTCATGGGAGTCATGTACGCCACCCAGTGCAAAACGCACGATGGGACGACCTGTTGCATAGGCAATGGTGTGTGCCAGTGATGTCTTGCCGATACCCGGCGGACCATCAAGGCACAGGATTTTGCCGTTACCATTTCCGGTGCGCATCTGGACAGCAATCTGTTCGGAAATCACATCTTTTACTTTATCGAGGCCTGCATGCTTTGCGTCCATGCGGGCTTGGGTTTCCTTGATATTGCCGACCAATTTAGCGCGTTTGCTCCATGGCAGGTCCAGCAATGTCAGCAGTGGTTGTAGGCGGCTTTGATAGCTGTCGCTTGATGATGCCATCTCATCCAGACGGCGGAGTTCTTTCTCAAAACGCTTCAGGGCGGCCTCGTGCATACCTGATGCTTCAGCGCGTTGCATCATGCCCTCATGATCGGCAGATTTAAAGCTGCCGCGCGTGTATGGTGCCAGTGATGTTCCCGGGGTAGGGGTGGCAATATGCTTGCGGTCAAAAACGCTATCTGTGCGTGTGATATATTCATCCATTAATACGGCTGATTTATTATCGCCTTGTTCTTCGATCGCTTTCGCCAACGATTTGGCAGCATCGTTCCAGCGTTCTTTTACGGTCGACAATCCCTGGAACATTTTCTCGTCAAGAAGTGTGCCTTGCTCATGGAAAAATGTCAGGAAGCGCGGGGCTGTGCTTTGTATCTCATCATTCTCGGGAATTTGGCGATGACGTATGAGTGTTTCATACATGTCGCCCTGTGAAACCGCTTGGCCGTCACGACCCTTTGTCAGCAACAGCAGGTGCGCAATTTCAAGTTCGCGTACTTCGATATCTTTCGCGGCATATAGCCATGCGGAGATCAGATCATCGAGAACATAATGTTTGAAGGTTTTACCGTCTGTTTTTTCAGGATGCAGCGTTATATAACGCGTCATAAAATCCGGATCCGTTTCGATCTCGGCAATAGCCTCTTCCAGATCGCGCAGATTTTTACGGATTTCCAAATCGTAGCTGGAGACATATTTTTCCATTTTCATAACGCAGTGCCCCTGTGAATTTTCTTGTTAAGAGAGATTAGGCACAAAGCGGTATGTCAGGCAAACATTTATTTAACAGAATAAACAAAAACAAAAGGCGCCCATAAGGCGCCTTTCTTGGGAAATGACGGAAAACCGCCAATTTCAACCTTATTTTTTGTGCGGAGGCATCTTCTTTTCTTCGAAGACAACGTGTGCGCCGCGCTTGCCGGTCTCTGGGTTTGTTGCCCAAGGATCGTACTTTTTGATTTTCATCTTTTCCGTTTTTGTACGGGGGTTCTTCGTCGTGTAGTAGCGGTAACCTGTACCAGCTGAACTTTCCAGACGAATTGTCATGGCCACGCTTTTCTTCGCCATAATGCTAAATCCTTGTAAATACTGGGCATTTCAAAAGGGAAAAAGCCCGAAAACCTGTGGAACAGGGCCGTAATTTACGGATTTCCGCAGGAATGTCAAGGAAAACAGCAGTCTAGAACGTGTCTATATTTTATTGACATAATAATAGCGGCTTGACATGGTGCTTTCATGCCTGAAATCGCGAAAATCATAGGGTCTTGCTTCAAGGCCGTGTCTTGTGCCGCTGATCCTGATGATCTGCGCCCGGCATTTGCAGCATTGGAGGCCGAAATCGCCTTGTGCACCGCTAAGGGACTTTTGGCCGTCCTGATGGGGGAGGACCATGCGGTCCCGGCGCATAAAATTCTGCGTCAGGGATTAATGACGCGTCTTCTCAAAACATCTTCGCATTTTGCGTATGGCATGGAACGGGCGCATGACTTGCTGCCGTATCTGATGGAAAAGAAATTCGATCTGGTTCTGGATTCAACGCAACGCGCACAGTTGATGGCTGACGATCATAGTGGTCACCGCTTGGCACGTGTGTTCCGTGCTGCACTGACGCCTGAACATTCCCCTTTCACGGGCAAGAATTTGCTCGCGTTTTGTATGGAGAGTGATATCTCCATCCGCGCCAATGATGCAGCAATGGTTAAAACTTTGATCTGATTAGCGGCGCTTGCCGCCCGGCTTCTTCGGGCCGCCCTTTTTCGGTGGGCGTGGGTCACGGTCAGAACGATCACGGCGGCCTTCGCCATCACGACGTCCTCCACGATCATCTTTATCTTTCTTGCCCCAGCTAGATTTATGATTGCGCGGTCTGCTCGGCATCGGGCGTGGCGCCGCCATCATCAGACCCGGAATATCCGCGCCATTCGTGTTCGTGACACCAAAGACCATACCGCCTGTGACGGGATCAGCCTCAACCAGACGCACACGAATTTCAGCACCCAGACGATAGAGACGACCACTGCGGCGACCGATCAACGCATGTTGTCTTTCGTCATGATCATAAAAATCATCAGGCAACGTGCGAATAGGGATGATGCCGTCAGCACCTGTCTCGCTCAGCGCAACAAATAAACCAAAACGGGTAACGCCAGTAATGCGGCCATCGAATTCACCGCCTGTACGCTCGGAAAGCCATGTTGCCGTAAAACGGTCAACGGCGGAACGTTCGGCTTCCATGCTTTTGCGTTCGGTATCGGAAATAGCTTGCGACATTTCCTCCAGCCGTACCATTTCTTCATCATGCAGGCCGCCTGGACCCAGATCATAAGCGCGGATAAGCGCACGGTGGATCAGTAGATCGGCATAACGGCGAATAGGGGACGTGAAGTGCGCATATCTTTGCAGCGCCAGACCAAAGTGCCCCGCATTCTCAGGATTATAATGTGCCTGCGCCTGACAGCGCAGCACCACTTGCGAAATCACCTGGCTATAGGGCAGGTCAGCGGCTTTGTGCAGCAATTGATTGATTTGCGCAGGCTTGAGGACTTGCCCCTTCGGCAGTGACAGGCCAAATCCTTCGATGAATTCGCGCACAGCATCCAGTTTATCGGGTGAGGGGCGGTCATGAACGCGGTAAACGCACGGTGTCTTACGGGCCTCAAGCGCTGTGGCGGCGGCCACGTTCGCAAGGATCATGAATTCTTCGATCAGCTTGTGCGAGTCCAGACGTTGGCGCAAAGCCACACCTGACATCTCATTCTTTTCGTTAATGACGATGCGGCGTTCCGGCAGATCGAGATCAAGGGCGCCGCGTTCTTCGCGTGCTTTCCACAAAACATCATAAGCTTTGTAAAGCGGGTTGATCACGCGGTCCATCAACGGGCCGGTAACGTCATCGGTTACGCCGTCTTTGGCGGCCTGCACTTGTTCGTATGTCAGGCGTGCTTCAGATCGCATCAGGCCGCGCACGAATTTGTATTTCTGCAGCTTGCCCTGTTTATCAATCCACATATGCACGGCCAGTGTTGCGCGATTTTCACGAGGCACGAGGGAGCACAGATCGTTGGAAAGCTTTTCCGGCAGCATCGGCACGACACGGTCCGGGAAATAGGTCGAGTTGCCACGGCGCAAGGCTTCTTTGTTCAACTGGCTACCGAAGGTCACGTAATAAGCAACATCGGCAATTGCAACAATCAGATGAAAACCGTTTTCATCTTCTTCAGCAAAAACAGCATCATCGAAATCGCGGGCATCTGCGCCATCAATGGTGACCAGTGGCACAGTACGTAAATCTTCGCGACCTTTCAGGTCCGGTACCGTCATATCCTTGGTTTCTTCAATGACAGCTTTGGGGAATTCAGGTTTGATGCCGACCGTATGCATGGCGACAAGGCTGATTGACTTGGGGTCGTCCTGCTGTCCGATGACTTCCATCACGCGCACGCGTTTATTATGCAGACCGCGTGCCGGTTGCACCTCGGCGATACACAGATCGCCTACTTGCGCTCCGTTGAGATCGGATTGCATCAGGTCAAAATCGTATTTGGCCTTGCGGTCGGTGGGCTTCAGGATGAAGCCGCGATTGATTTTGACCACCAGACCCATAACGCGGTTTTGCGGCGTATCCAGACGGCGGATAATTTCGGCTTCGTATTTTTTATCGTTGAGGCGCTTGAGCTTGGCGAGTGCGCGGTCACCCGGGGTCAGATTGGTTTGGCCATTCTTATCCGGCATCACATCAATGCGCGGCAGATCGCCTTGGACGACTTCATCCCACTCGGTGGGTTTGGCCAGTAAATCGCCATCAGCATCGATGTCGGTTATTTCAATGACCGCGACTGTCGGCAGGGCCTTAGGCACCGCGTAGGCTTGCCCCGGAAGTTTGATAACGGAACCGCTGTCTTCCAGGTCACGCAACACATCTTTCAGGATGATGCGGCCATCCTCGCCTTTCACATCAAACGCGCGCGCAATCTCGCGCTTGGTCAGCGGGGTCGGGCTGTCGGCAAGGAAACGCAGTATATCGTCACGGGTAAGGGAGTGTTTGCTCATCCTGCCGTTTTCTTCTTCGCGGCAGCTTTTTTCGCAGGGGCCTTCTTCTTGGCTGCTGCCTTTTTTGCGGGCTTGGCAGATGTGTCAGCGCCTTCTTCGGCTGTCTCATCCTTTTTCTTCTTGCCCCAACGGCCTTTGCCGCCGCCTTGTGCGATACGCTCTTCTTTTGCCGCGATCAGATCAACCGCACGGTTGATACCGATGATCATCAGGTCATCGGATTTCGGGATAGATGTATAAACGCCCTTATGCAACAGGAACGGACCAAACCGGCCAATGCCAGCCTTGATCATCTCACCTGTCTGCGGGTGAATACCCACTTCGCGTGGCAATGCCAGCAACGAAAGCGCCATGTCCAGCGTCACGTCTTCGACTTTGGTGCCCTTGTTCAGGCCCTGACGTTTCGGTTTTTCTTTCGGTGGTGCCTTGACCTTTTTCTTCTTCACCTTGCCCGTCTTTGCGTCCACGACTTCTTCGTAAGCGGGGGCGGCGGGCGGTGCATTCTCAAGCTCAGGTGGCAGATCAATCTGCACATAAGGGCCATAAGGGCCCATACGCATGGATACGGTACGACCTGTGGCCGGGTCTTTACCCAGAATTTTCGGCTCGTTGCTGAGTGCAGCGGCGGCATCGCCACCATCTTCACCACCCTCAGGCACCACAAGCGGACGTGTGAAACGGCATTCTGGATATGTCGAACAACCAACGAAGGCGCCGAATTTACCGAGTTTCAATGACAGGCGGCCTGCTTTACAGGCTGGGCATTCACGTGGGTCACCACCATCAGCACGCGGTGGGAAGAAGTGCGGGCCCAGCTCGGCATCAAGGTTATCAATAACCTCTGTGATGGTGAGTTCTTTGGTGCCATCGACAGTTTTCGAGAACGCATCCCAGAATTCACGCAGTGCTTTCTTCCATTTCAGATCACCGGACGCAATCGCATCCAGTTCCTGTTCAAGGTTCGCGGTGAAATCATAATCAACATAACGGTTGAAGAATTTCACCAGGAATGATGTCACCAGACGACCACGGTCTTCAGGAATGAAACGGCGCTTGTCGATCTTCACATAGTTACGGTCTTGCAGAACCTGAATGATCGAGGCGTATGTGGATGGACGGCCAATGCCCAGCTCTTCCAGACGCTTCACCAATGTAGCTTCAGAAAAGCGCGGTGGTGGCTGTGTAAAGTGCTGGTTCGGTGTGACGTCAACGAGCTTGGTCTTGTCGCCTTCTTTCAGGACAGGCAAGCGGCGTTCATCTTCGTTCTCTACGTTTTCTTGATCTTCTTCCTCTTCTTTATAGAGGGTGAGGAAGCCATCAAACGCGATTGTCGAACCTGTAGCGCGCAATACAACATCATCTGTGCCATCAGAAATATCGGCACTCACTTGGTCCAGAATGGCATTTTCCATCTGGGATGCCATCGTACGCTTCCAGATCAGATCATACAGGGCCGCCATGTCGCTATCGACATATTTGCGGACCTGATCCGGTGTGCGTGACAGGTCGGTCGGTCGAATAGCTTCGTGCGCTTCCTGTGCATTCTTGGCTTTGGATTTGTACAGACGCGGTTGATCGGGCAGATATTTATCGCCGTAGTTCTTTTTGATCAGTTCGCGGCTTTGTTTCACAGCGTCTTCAGACAGCGTGGTGCCGTCGGTACGCATATAGGTGATCAGACCAACGGTCTCGCCGTCGATATCGATACCTTCATACAGTTTTTGCGCCAGACGCATGGTTTGTGAGGCCGAGATACGGAGCTTACGTGAAGCTTCGATCTGCAGGGATGATGTAATGAACGGCGCATAAGGATTGCGGCGAACTTGTTTCTTCTCAACTTTTTGTACGGAGAGCGCTTTGTTCTGAATACGCGCTACAGCTTTTTCTGCCGCATCAGCCGACTTGATATCCATCTTATCAAGCTTATTGCCCGCAAGGTGCGTCAGACGCGCCATGAACGGCACACCTTCGGCATTATGCAGTTTGGCTTCAATGCTCCAGTATTCTTCTGCAGTAAAGGCTTCGATTTCGGCTTCGCGCTCACAGATCAGGCGCAGGGCCACAGATTGCACGCGGCCCGCAGAGCGTGAACCGGGCAGCTTGCGCCACAGCACGGGCGACAGGTTGAAGCCGACGAGATAATCGAGCGCACGGCGGGCGAGGTACGCATCCACCAGCGGCATATCGAGGTCTCGTGCTTGCGCGAACGCATCCTGCACGGCCTTCTTGGTAATTTCGTTGAAGGTTACGCGCTGTACCTTGCGGTCGCCGATCAGACCTTCTTCTTTCAACAATTCACGGACGTGCCATGAAATCGCTTCCCCTTCGCGGTCAGGGTCGGTTGCGAGATACAGTGTCTTGGCTTTTTTAAGGGCACGCTTGATTTCACCGACAGGCTTCGCTGAGCGATCGCCCAGCTGCCAGCTCATAGAGAAATCTTCATCCGGCAAAACAGAGCCATCTTTAGGCGGCAAATCGCGTATATGACCATACGAAGCCAACACTTCGTAATCAGGACCAAGGTACTTATTGATGGTCTTGGCCTTGGCAGGCGACTCAACGATGACGAGGTTGCTCGGAGGCATAAATTACATAATTCCTGTGGTTTTTTCACACATATATATGTGTCCAATCTCACACGGCAGGGGGGCGCGTCAAGCGTCATGGTAAAAATCAATAACTATGGAAATTAATCAATCAGGGAGACGCGGTGCCCCGGCAGACGTTGTATACGTCCGGCCAGTTCCAGCTCCAGAATGACAATCTGCACGGCGGCTGCAGGTAATCCGGCACTGCGGACGATCTCGTCGACGGCGACGGGGGTATGCGACAGGCAGGAAAGAACCTCGTCGCGGGTGTGGTCGAGTGTCTGGTCGTCGATGCGGGGGGCGGATTCCATCGGTTCATATTTCTGCCCGGCACCATCCTGCATCCCGCCCGCTTGGAAGGTGCTTAATGATTCCAGAACATCAGCAGCATTACGGATGAGAATGGCACCATCACGGATCAGGGCGTTGGGGCCTTCCGCACGCGGGTCAAGCGGGTGGCCGGGTACGGCAAACACATCACGCCCTTGTTCGCCTGCCATGCGCGCAGTGATGAGCGAACCTGATTTGAAAGTCGCTTCAACAATCACGACGCCTTGCGACAGACCCGAGATAATCCGGTTACGGCGCGGGAAACTTTGTGCGAAGGGTTGCTGGCCAAAGGGGCTTTCGGCGACGATCAGGCCTTGCTCACGGATGCGGGCATACAAATCCTTGTTCTCGGGCGGATAGATAATATCAAGGCCGCCACCCAGCACGGCCACAGTACCTGTATTCAATGACCCACTATGGGCTGATGTATCAATGCCGCGTGCAAGGCCGGATACTACCGTAACACCTGAGGCACCGAGTTCAAGCGCCAGTTTCTCGGTGAACTTGCGACCATTTAACGACGCATTGCGGGAACCGACAATCCCCACACATGCCTTTTTCAGCAGGGCGATATTACCCGTGTAGGTCAGCACTGGGGGTGCATCATCAAGCGCAGCCAGTGATACGGGGTAATCACTTTCACCTGCGCAGATAATATCGCCGCCGAATTTCTTGAGCGCTTGATACTCGCGCTCTACTTGCGTCATCGGTATCGCGATCAAGGGTTTGGCACGACCACCGCGCTTGGCCAGTTCCGGCAGCGCTTCAACCGCTTTGCTGGCAGAGCCATAAGCCTCGATCAAACGATAAAAGGTTACGGGCCCGACATTTTCTGTGCGGGCGAGGCGTAGCCAGGACATTTTTTCCTTCATGTCGATGGCGGGTATTTCTTTGGTCACTCGTAATAACTTCATAAA
>Ga0247823_10005445_pt1 | contig 10131 bp, 6 predicted proteins | sample 13C_PalmiticAcid_2_FD_192426 | JGI IMG/M metagenome (GOLD analysis project Ga0247823, IMG submission 192426) | Soil microbial communities from agricultural site in Penn Yan, New York, United States - 13C_PalmiticAcid_Day30 | ecosystem: Environmental > Terrestrial > Soil > Agricultural land...
GTGGAGACGACGAACAGCGCGCGCCGGCTCGGTACGCGCTGGGCGAGCAGGATGCCGTTGAGCGCGTTGACGACGACGTATTCGGAGCGGTCGATGCGCACTTCGCGGCCTATGGTCTCGCCGAGCGCGACCATCGAGCCGATCATCGCGGCGATGCGCTGCGGATCGGCGCCGTTGTCGACGACGTCGGAGACCAGGCGGCCATCGACGGTCGCGACGACGCAGCCGATGGCCGCGGGCACGCGCTGATGCAGCGCATGTACGGCTTCGTCGATCGCGCTCTTCAGCGACGGCGGCAGTTGGCGGGAAATCTGATTCATTGCGGCCTCGCGCGGCGTACCAGTTGCATCCATTCGTCCTCGCCGCCGTCGGCGGCGGCGTCCGTCGCCTGGGCTTCGATCTGGTCGAACAGCACGTCGAGCAGGCCGGTCACGTCGGCGCGGCGGCGCACGTCGACGTCGAGCACGGGCAGGAATTCGCCGCGTGCGGCGATGGCTTCGACGTAATCGTCAAGGCCGGGCTGCGGATGCGTGTCGAGCCGGCCGACCGCGACGACGACGCGGCCGGCGCCGATCTGGCGTGCGAACGCATCAAGGAACACCTGCAGATCGTCCAGCGGATCCGGGCGCGAGTTGTCGAGCAGCACGACGACGCCGAGCGCGCCTTCGGCCAGCAGCGGCCACATGAACTCGAAGCGGCGCTGGCCCGGCGAGCCGTACAGGCGCAGGGTGTGGCCGTTGTCGAGCACGAGTTCGCCGTAATCCAGCGCGACCGTCGTTTCCGCCTTGCCCGACTCGCTGAAGTCGGTGTTCGCGACTTCGGTGTGGATGGGCTCGATCTGGCTGATCGCGCGTATGGCCGTGGTCTTGCCGGCTCCCATGGGGCCGGCGAACAGCAGCTTGATCTCGCTCACGGGCGCACCAGTCCGAGCGTGCGCCGGATCGCCGCGATCGCCGCGTGATCGGCCGGTTGCGCCGCGGCGGATATCGCCGGTGTCGCGCTCGCACGCGGTTCCGGCGCGGCCGTATCGTCGTGGAAGAATTCGCAGACCGCGCAGGCATTCAGAAAACCGTCGACGACGTTGCGCGGCGCGAGCTGCAGCGCGAGCAGGCTCGCGCGGTTGTTGTCGCCGCTGCGCAGATGCCGGATCAGCTCGGCGAAGCTGCGATGGCCGCCGGCCGCGAGATACGGCCAGCCCTTGAGGCGCAGCGCGGCCGCTGACTGCAGTGCGGGCAGGGCTCCCAAGGAACCGGCGAGCAGACCGAGCTGCCAGAGCAGCGGTTTCAGCGACGCGCCGGGTGCGGCCGCGTCGCTGCCGACCGGCGTCAAGGTCCAGCCGTCGCGCGCCATCGCCGCGATCAAGGTGTCGGGTGTCGCGGTCAGTTCGCGATCCATCGTCTGCAAGGTCGCCTGACGCGTACCGAGCAGCGCGACGAGGCGGCCGCCGACCTGCAGCGCGAGCTGCGCCGCGGGAAACTGCCGACGCAGTTCGGACCAGCGCTGCAGCCATTGCAGCGCGAGCAGCGGCTTTGCGGTGGCCGGCTCGCTGCCGATCAAGCTGGCGATGCGCGTCAGCGCGGCGGTCATGGCGCCGCTGCGCCAGACGCCTTCTATCGTCAGCGAGTGGCGGCGGCCGTCGCGGCCGCGCACGTCGGCCAGCAGGTTCGGCGAGATCGCCTGAGTGCCGTCGCCATGCAGGCGCAGCACGACGTCGGCCGAGCCGGCGTCGCCGAGACACCAGCGCGCGTCGGCGTCGGCCTGCTCGCGCAGCACGCCCTGCAGCAGGCGTTCGACCAGGGATTTCAGATGGGGAGGCAACGCGACCGCTATGCAGAACGGCGCGGTGTCTTGCGGGTTCATCATCGTAGTAGCCACTGTGTATGAAACCTCTGACGAACGGGGACGACAACGCCATCGGCGTGCGCGGGCTGCGTCCGATCCGGTCTTCGCGGTGTGATTGCCAGGCTGTGTCCGATTGGCTCAGGGCTGCGGCAGCGTCACGCTGTCGACGTATCGGACACATTGTTCGAAGCACACTTCGGTGCTCCGTGGATGATTGTGTACTGGCAAGGTCAGAAACGGCTCACGCGAAATGCAAACAACTGACAACGTTTGATGCAGTGCAGAGCGCGTGTCCGGGTTTTCCCTCAGGCGTTCATGACTTTCGTCAGGGGTGAGCGTTAACGTCGCGTGATTAGCCGTGCGATGCAGCAGGATTCGTCGCGGCGTCGCCGGAAAATTTCCGGCGATCCCGGCCCGGACATCGCGCACGGATGTCCTCGACACGCACGTCGTGCGAATCGTTTAAACCCTGCGTTGCTTCGTTGCATCCGATCACGGCACGGACGTATCTCCGGTCCGGGCATCCGCCATCTGCGAGCCAACCATGAATCGAATTTCCTGCTTCGTCCTCCTCGCCGCACTCAGCGGCGCCGCCGTCGCCGACGACTGCGCCTTCGAAGCCAAGCGCGATCTCGCGCTGCCGGCCGGCGGCGTCAAGACGCTCAAGCTGCAGACGCGCGCCGGCGATCTGCGCGTCACCGGCGTCCCCGGTCTGGCCAACGTCGAACTGCATGGCCGCGCCTGCGCGTCGAGCCAGGCCCAGCTCGACGCGCTGCAGCTGCAGCACAGCCGCAGCGGCGAGCGTCTCGACGTGTTCACGACGACGCCCGAGGAAAGCACGTTCAAGCTGTTCTCGGACAACTACGCCTACATCGATCTCGAAGTCCGCCTGCCGCAGGAGCTCGCGCTCGACCTCGACGATTCGTCCGGCGACATCGAGATCCGCGACGCCGGCGCGATCGAGATGCGCGACAGTTCCGGCGACATCAAGATCTACACCCCGCGCGGCGACGTGAGCATCCGCGACACCTCGGGCGACATCCGCGTGGAACAGGCGCGCGGCAACGTGACCGTGGTCGCCGACAGCTCCGGCGACATCGAGATCGACGGCGCCGCGCGCGACGTCGCGGTCGAGGAAGACAGCTCGGGCGATATCGAGATCGCGCACGTCAGCGGCAACGCGCGCGTCGGCCACGACAGCTCCGGCGACATCCGCTTCCGCGACATCGGCGGCAACGCGGAAGTCGGCACCGACTCCAGCGGCAGCATCCACGCGCGCGGCATACGCGGCGACTTCCGCGTCGGCGAGAAGTCCGGCGGCAGCAAGAACATCGACTATTCCGACGTCGGCGGCCGCGTGAGCCTGCCCGATCACGACTGAGATCGGCGTCACTCCGCGTCTGTCGCAAGCGCACGTGCGGGATTCGTTCCGGACGTGCGCTGCGGCCGTTTCGGGCCGGCAAAGTGCTGCAGCGCCGTTTCGCGACCGTCGTCGCGGAGCCCGCATGGCCGAGCGGTCACCACACCGCCGGCGGATCCACGCGGCACTGCACCGGCGATGCTAGCCTCCGCCCATTCAGCGGAGGTGGCGATGAGCAAAGCGCGGTGGCTGGTCGGCATGCTGTTGTGCGCCTGCGGCGCCGCCGCTGCGGCCGGCAGGGCCGTGCCGCCGCCGGGCCGGCTGCCCGATACGGTCGAACCGCTGCATTACGCACTGGAGTTCCGCGTCGATCCGGCCGCCGAGGGTTTCAGCGCGAGCGCCGACATCCGCATCGCGCTGAAGCAGCCGGTTGAACGGATCTGGTTGCACGCGCGGGATCTGCAGGTCGAGCAGGTCGAATGGCGCGAGGCCGCCGGCCGCCCACAGCCGGCGCGTTTCGTGCCGGCGCGCGACGGCGGCGTCGCCGCGGTGGAGTTCGGCGAGACCGTGCCGCCGCAGGAACTGCAGCTGCATTTCGTCTATCGCGCGCGCTACGACGATCGGCTGGAGGGGCTCTATCGCACGCGCCGCGGCGAGCAGTCCTACGTCGTCACGCAGATGCAGCCGATCAGTGCGCGGCGCGCGTTTCCGGCTTTCGACGAGCCGCGCTTCAAGACGACGTTCGATCTGCGGCTGGAGATTCCGGCCGGCGCGCAGGCCGTCGCGAACACGGCGCAGAGTGCCGAGCAGCGGTCGGCCGACGGCTGGCGCCGCCTGACGTTCCGCACGACGCCGAAGCTGCCGACCTATCTGCTCGCGTTCGCGGTCGGGCCCTGGGACGTCGTCGAGGCCAAGCCCATTGCCGCGACGGCCTGGCGCAAGACGCCGCTGCCGCTGCGTGCGATCGCACCGCGTGGCCAGGGAGCGCGGCTGGCCGGGATGCTGGCGGCGACGCCGGCCGTCGTGACGGCGCTCGAGGACTATTTCGGCTACGGCTATGCGTTCGGCAAGCTCGATCTGCTCGCCGCGCCGGATTTCAGCGCCGGCGCGATGGAGAATCCGGGTCTCGTGGTCTTCCGCGAGAACCTGCTGCTGCTCGATGCGAACACGCCGGCGCAGCTGCGCCGGACTTCGTTCGAGGTCGCTACGCACGAGCTCGCCCATCAATGGTTCGGCGACGTCGTGACCATGCCCTGGTGGGACGACCTCTGGCTCAACGAAGCGTTCGCGACCTGGATGGAACGGCGCATCACGCAGAGCCTGCGGCCGGCGCAGCGCGCCGATCTGCGCAGCATCGTCGCGACGCAGCAGGCCATGGCCGCCGACAGCCTGGCCAGCGCGCGCCGCGTGCGTCAGCCGATCCGCGACGACGGCGACATCGCAGGCGCGTTCGACAGCCTGACCTACGCCAAGGGCGCCGCCGTGCTCGGCATGTTCGAAGCCTGGCTCGGCGAGCGGCCGTTTCGCGAAGGGTTGCGCCGCTACCTGAGCGAGCATGCGTTCGCGAGCGCGACCTCGGACGATCTGATCGCTGCCTTGCAGAGCGCCGGCGACAAAGGCAGCGCCTTCGGCCAGGCCCTGCGCAGTTTCCTCGACCAGCCCGGCGTACCGCTCGTGCGCAGCGAGCTGCGCTGCACCGACGGCAAGGCGCGGCTGCGCCTGAGCCAGCAGCGCTATTTCCCGCTGGGCTCGGGCGGCGACGCGGCGGCGCAGACCTGGGGCATTCCGTTCTGCGTGCACAGCGCCAAGGGCGCGACGCAGCGCACGCAGTGCCGGCTGCTCGACCGCACCGACGCCGAGATGCCGCTCGACGGCGGCTGCCCCGACTGGTATCTGCCGAATGCGCAGGCGCGCGGCTATTACCGCGTCGCTCTCGCCGATGCCGATCGCCAGGCGTTGACCCGCGTCGCGGCACAGCTGGACGACCGCGAGCAGCTCGCTTTCGCCGATGCGATCAGGAGCGGTTTCGAGCGCGGCGACGTCGATGCGGCCGGCGTGCTCGATGCGCTGGGACCGCTCGCCGGCGCGAAGACGCGTGAGGCTGCCTTCGCGCTGCAGGCGGAACTGGTCTGGATACGCGCCAATCTGGCCGATACGGCGTCGCGCGCGGCGATCGACGCGTATGTGGAGCAGCTGTATCTTCCGCGCCTGCAGGCGCTGGGCTATCTGCGCCGCGCCGGCGACAGTGACGACGACGCACTGCTGCGCGCCGACCTCGTCGAACTGCTCGCACGCAAGGTCGACAGCCGGCCCGTGCGCGCCGCGCTGCTGGCCCAGGGCAAGGCCGTGCTGGCCGGCGACGGCAACGGCCGCCTGCGTTTCGCGGCGGCCAACTACGACCTGCTCGGCACGGTGCTCGCCGTCACGGTGCAGGAGCTCGGCGCCACCGCGGTCGACGCGCTGATCGCCGAGCTCGCGCGCACCCGGGATGCAAGCCTGCGTCTGAGCCTGGTCATGGCCCTCGGCACGACCACCGATCCCGTGCAGGGCGAACGCGTGCGGGAGTTCACGCTCAGCGACGCGGTCCAGACCAGCGAAACCGCGCGCGTGCTGGGCGTGCATCAGTACGACCCCCGCAACCGCGAGGCGCTGTGGGCCTGGTTCCAGCGCCGCTACGCGGCCGTGCTCGCGCATACGCCCACGTTCGTCCACGGCCGGTTGCCCGAGCTCGTCGCCGACGGCTGGTGCACGCGCGAGCATGCGCGGACGCTCGTACGCTTCTTCGTGCGCGATGCGGCCAAGACCGAAGGCGCCGCGCAGGGACTGCGCCGCGCCGAGGAGGCGATCCTTCTGTGCGCGGCGCGGCGCGAGAAGCAGGGCGCCGCGGCGCTGCAGCGCTGGGCCGCGGCGCGGGGCGCGGCCGGTCCCGGGAATTGAGCGCGCGGCGGGTCGGGCGTCAGGGGCGAGCATGCGCCGGGTTGAGCGGGCAGTGTGCGGGCCGGCGAGGCTGGCAATCGCTGACCGGCCGATCGATAAAGCGCCCGCTGCGACACATCGGACCCGGGCGAAGGCCGCTGCGATGACCTCGTCGCCGTTCTGCGCGCCGGCATGACGGGCGTTCAGGCCGGCCCGATAGTCGCGATGGTTTCTGTCGTGCCGGTCGCCAGGAGTGGGGTATCGCCGCGACCGCTGCCGCGGACGGGCATGAGTTGTTTATGCTCACCGCTACGTCGTCGGGAGGCGCTTGCGTTGTCAGGCCCGGACGGCGTACGGGGCGGGACGCGGCGCAGTGGCTGGGGCGCCGTCGAGGCGGAAGCCGCGGCGTCCGCATCAGCGGCGGACGCCGCCAACGGGATCCGGAGGGGCAGGGCATGAGCGAGACAGGCGGCAGTCCCAATGCGTTCGCGCAGATACCCGAGCGCAACACCTCGGACAACATCCTGCGCACGGCGCAGCAGCATCACGTGCAGCTGTCGGCCATGGCCGATACCAAGGCCAACATCATCATCACGGTTTCGTCCATCGTGCTGACCCTGTCGCTGGGCCGGCTCAACGAACCGGGCCTGCGCGTCAGCGTGCTGATCCTGATCGGCTTCACCCTGCTCGCGCTGCTGCTGGCGATACTCGCGGTGCTGCCGAAATACCGGCCGCTGCGGCTGCACAGCGACGAGCTGCCGCCGTATTTCAACCTGATGTTCTTCGGCCATTTCTCCGAGCTGTCGCGCGAGCGCTTCCTGCAGGAAATCGCACGCACCCTGCAGCCCGACGGCACGATCTACGAAACCCAGGCCAAGGATCTCTATTCGCTGGGCCTGTATCTCGCGCGGCACAAATACCGCTATCTGCGCCTGAGCTACCTGTTCTTCCTGGCCGGCTTCGTGCTCGCGAGCGCGGAGCAGGCGCTGCAGCTCGTGCTGGGGGCCGCGCGGTAGGTAGCGCCGAGCGCGGCGACGCGCGGCGTCGATGTCGGCTCGCGCGAAAATTCTCCGCTTCAGCGAATTTGCAGCGACCAGCCGGAGCGGCGGCTCGACGCCGACGCTTGCGTCGTCGAGTCCTGCGAAGCATCGATACCTGCGACGTTGCGGTCCGCTCCTGCGGACTCGCCGGCTACCTGCGTCGGAGCGATGCGGCGACGGCTAGTCCGCCTTCTTCGGACTGACCCACATCGTGATGTCGGCGTCGAACACGACGTCGTTCTGTGCGTCGCGGACTTCGACGTGGGCGTGCAGATCCTGGGCCTGCGCCGGGTCGGCGACGGCCGGCACGCGGGCCGTGGCGACCAGGGTTCCGCTCGCCTTCTTGAGATAGCGCACCGTCATGCCCTTGGGGATCCAGCGCGTGCCGGCCGGTATCGTCGCGTCGGTGGCCAGGCCGCCGGACAGCTCGGCCATGTTGCACAGCGCGATCGCATGCACCGTGCCGATGTGGTTCTGCAGACGGCGGCGCTGGCGTATGCGTACGTCGCAGCGGCCGGGTTCGAGGCGCTCGATTCGCGGCGAGATGCTGCCGAAGTAGGGGGCGCGCCAGCAGATCAGGCGCGAAAAGAACCAGCGGCCCAGGCCGGACCGGCCGTATTTCTGGAACAGCTGCAGCGCTTGCGAGGCCATGGCGTCGCATTCCCGGGTGAACGTGAGAGGGAGCGACGGCGGCCGGGTCGGCCGCCGTCGCGATGCGGGGTCAGGCGACCGAGCGCAGCACGGTCTTGCCGTGCTTGACCGCGGCTTCGAGATCGCGCGGATCGAAGTCGTCGACGCTGATGAACTCGAACGTCGCGGCGCGCACGCGTTCGAGCAGCTTGCGCTCCTCGCTCGTGATCGCACCGGCGGCTTCGACTTCGGCGAGCTGGCCGTTGTAGTCGTAAGCCTTGACCGCGAGCGTCTTGACCGCCTTGAGGAACTTGCGTTCGACCGGCTCGGCCGCGATCACCTCGGCCAGCAGCGCGTTCATGCGGCCGATCGGGTTGTTCGCGTTCGGCGTCAGATAGACGTCGCCGGCGAGGCGGTCGCGCGTCTCGTTCGGCGTGCAGAGGATGGCGGCGACGCGGCGGCCGAGGCGGTCCGACGGCGGCACTTCGCGGCGGCCCAGCGGGAAGATCAGTGCGCGCAGCAGCCAGGCGACCGGACGCACCGGGAAGTTGCGCAGCACGCCGTCCAACGCCATCTGCATGCGCCAGACGCAGTCGTGGAAAGCCCAGGCCAGCATCGGCTGGTCGGCGACCGGACGGCCCTGATCCTCGTAGCGCTTGAGCATGGCCGAGGCGATGTAGAGATTCGACAGCACGTCGCCGAGGCGGGCCGAGATCTTTTCCTTGAACTTGAGCTTGCCGCCGAGCACCAGCATCGAGGTGTCCGCGGTCAGCGCGAGTGCGGCTGCGTAGCGATTGAGCTTGCGGTAGAAGCGGCGCGTGTACTTGTCGCCGGGCGCCGAGCCGATCTTCGCGTGGGTCAGGCCGAGCACGAAGCTGCGCACGGCGTTGGAGATCGCGAAGCCGATATGGCCGAACAGCGCCTTGTCGAAGGCTTTCAGGCGCTCGCCGTAATCGGCCAGCTGGGTCGCCTGCATTTCCTTGAGCACGAACGGATGGCAGCGGATCGCGCCCTGGCCGAAGATCATCATGCTGCGCGTCAGGATGTTGGCGCCTTCGACCGTGATCGCGATCGGCGCGCCCTGCCAGGCGCGGCCGGCATAGTTGCGCGGGCCGAGGATCACGCCCTTGCCGCCGTGCACGTCCATGACGTCCTTGGCGATCTCGCGGCCCAGTTCGGTCGCGTGGTACTTGGCGATGGCCGACGGCACCGAGGGTTTTTCGCCGCGGTCGACCGCGGCCGCCGTCGCGCGCGACAGCGCGCTGATGGCATACGTGTAACCGCCGATGCGCGCGAGCGCTTCCTCCACGCCTTCGAAGCGGCCGATGGCCATGCCGAACTGCTTGCGGATGCGCGCATAGGCGCCGGTCGCGATCGAGCCGATGCGCGCCGCGCCTGTCGCATTCGACGGCAGCGAGATCGCGCGGCCGACCGACAGGCATTCGACCAGCATGCGCCAGCCTTCGCCGGCCATTTCCGGCCCGCCGATCAGCTGCGACAGGGGCACGAACACGTCCTTGCCGCGCACCGGACCGTTCTGGAACGGAATGTTCAGCGGCATGTGGCGGCGGCCGATCTCCAGGCCCTTGGTGTCGCGCGGCAGCAGCGCGAGGGTGATGCCGAGATCCTCGGTATCGCCGAGCAGCTTTTCCGGGTCGTACATGCGGAACGCGAGACCGACCACCGTGGCGATCGGCGCGAGCGTGATGTAGCGCTTGTCGAAGGTCAGGCGCACGCCGAGCACGTTGGCGCCGTTCCATTCGCCCTTGCACACCACGCCGTAGTCGGGGATCGAGGTCGCGTCCGAACCCGCGTACGGGCCGGTCAGCGCGAAGCACGGAATCTCGCGGCCGTCGGCCAGGCGCGGCAGGTAGTAATCCTTCTGTTCCTTGGTGCCGTAGTGCAGCAGCAGCTCGGCCGGGCCCAGCGAGTTCGGCACGGCGACGGTCGAGCCCACGGTCGTGGAGATGCTGGCCAGTTTCTGCAGCACCACCGAATGCGCCAGCGCCGAGAACTGCAGGCCGCCGTATTCGCGCGGAATGATCATGCCGAAGAATTTGTTCTTCTTGAGGAAGTCCCACACCGGCGGCGGCAGGTCGGCCAGCTCGTGGGTGATCTCCCAGTCGTTGATCATGCGGCAGAGTTCTTCGACCGGGCCGTCGAGGAACGCGCGTTCGTCGGCCGACAGCACCGGTTCGGGCTGGCGCAGCAGCTGGTTCCAGTTCGGCTTGCCGCTGAACAGCTCGCCTTCGAAACCGACCGTGCCGGCTTCGAGTGCGATCTTCTCGGTCGGCGACAGCTGCGGCGTGATCTTCTGGTAGATGGCCAGCAGCGGCGCGCTCA
>Ga0247823_10005446_pt1 | contig 10130 bp, 8 predicted proteins | sample 13C_PalmiticAcid_2_FD_192426 | JGI IMG/M metagenome (GOLD analysis project Ga0247823, IMG submission 192426) | Soil microbial communities from agricultural site in Penn Yan, New York, United States - 13C_PalmiticAcid_Day30 | ecosystem: Environmental > Terrestrial > Soil > Agricultural land...
ATCCTGCAATATCTGGGCGAAAGGAGCGGCCGCTTCCTGCCCGCATCGGGCGCTGCGCGCGCGGCGACGCTGTCGTGGCTGACCTGGCAGGTCGCGGGGCTCGGGCCGATGGGTGGGCAGGCGAGCCACTTCTTGCGTTACGCTCCCGCGGGACAGGACTATGCGACCGCGCGCTATATGAAAGAGGTTCAGCGCTTGCTGACCGTGCTCGAAAAGCGGCTGGAGAAAAGCGCCTATGTCGCGGGCGACGATTATTCGATCGCCGACATGGCGATCTGGCCCGGCCGCGCGTCGGCGTTCGTGATGGGTATGGGGCTCGACGAATGGCCGGCGATGCACGACTGGTTCGAACGCATCCGCGCACGTCCGGCGGTGGCACGCGCGATGGCGCGCGATGATTTGCAGGCGCCGGCCAAATATATCGGGCGCCACCAGAAACTCGACGACAAGGAATGGTCGAACATGTTCGGCGACGCGAACCATGCGGCGGTGAAGGGGAACTGAAACAAAACCGTCGAGACGTTCCGCTCGCCAACAGACGGCTCCAAGGGGCTTTCCAAAAGCCGGCATTTTGGACAAAGTCGACGATCGGATCCGATTTAACGGGAGTTCGAATGACGTTCGCGGACAGCTATCTCGGAAAGCTCAGATCGCTCGTGGGGGCCCGATGTTTGCTGGTTCCCGGGGCGCGTGTCGTCGTGACCAGAGAGGATGGGGCAATCCTCTTGCAGCATCGAAGCGATTTCTCGCTATGGGGCCTTCCGGGTGGAAATGCGGAGGAGGGCGAGGATCTGACAGAAGTCGTCATTCGCGAGACACGTGAAGAGACCGGACTTCAAATCCGAGATCCCAGACCTTTCGGCTTTGGAAGCAATCCCGAGTTTGAGACCGTCCGCTTCCCGAACGGCGATCTCTGTCAGTTTTTTGTGATGATGTTCTACGCAACCGTTTATGATGGCGCATTGAAAGCCGATGGATCGGAAACTCTGGACCTGCGGTGGTTTCGTCCTGACGACCTACCGGCAATGCTCGAAAATATGCGCCGAAGTGTCGAGGCATATGCCGCTTTTACCAGTACCGGCCAATTCCAGATGATCTAGTTTTCGTCCCGGCAGTCGTCTCACCTTTTCGCGTGCTGGCGGTCGCCCCACAGGATTGCGCGATGCGCGTCGGTGAAACCGGTGAGGCCGCCCTCGATCGTCTCGGCGCGCGCAACGCCGACCTTCATGCCTTCGGCAACCGCGGGGCGTTCGAGCATTGCGGCGCCCCAGCGGTCGACGTTCGGAAAGCGTCCGGCCTTTTCGATCAGCTGGCGGCGCAGGAAGGGCAGGGTCGCCATGTCGGCGATGCTATATTCGTCGCCCGCGAGCCATTCGGCTCCGCCCAGTCGTTTGTCGAGCACCATCATCAGCCGGTCGACTTCGCGGCTGTAGCGCTCGATCGCATATTCGTGCCGGTCCTTGGCATAATGGGTGAAATGCACTTCCTGCCCGAACATCGGGCCGACGCCCGACACCTGGAACATCAGCCATTGCCAACAGGTCGCGCGCTTCACTGGATCGACGGGCAAAAAGCGTCCGGTCTTTTCGGCGAGATAGAGCAGGATCGCGCCGGTTTCCCAAAGCACGAGCCGCTCGCCAACGGCCCCCTCGTCGTCGACGATGACCGGGGTCTTGTTGTTCGGGTTGAGCGCGAGGAATTCGGGGGTGAGCTGATCGCCCGCAAGGATGTCGATGTATTCGAGCCGCCATTCGAGCCCCATTTCGAGGAGCGCGATCGCGATCTTGCGGGCATTGGGCGTGGGGCCGCCATAGAGCGTAATCATCGCCTCAAGCCTCGCGGTCGAGCCAGCGTTTCAGCACCTCGGCGGTGTCCTGCCCGACCGCCAGCGGGGCGGGGCGGCGTACGCTGCCCGGCGTTGCCGACAGCTTGGGGAAGACGCCCTGCATCCTGATTTCGCCCAATTCCTCGTCGGGAACGGCGACCAGCGCGTCGCGCGCGGCGAAATGCGGGTCGGCGAGCATGTCCTCGGCATCGAAGACGCGGCCCGCGGGAACGCCGGCCTCGACCATCTTCGCTTCGAGCTCTTCGATCGTCATGGTGGCGGTCCATTCGCCGATCAGCGCGTCGAGCTCCTCCTGCCGCACACCGCGCGCGCGGTGCGTCGCATAGCGCTCGTCGCCGGCGAGTTCGGGGCGCCCCATCGCGGCGGCGAGGCGTGCGAAGACGCCGTCCTGATTGGCGCCGATCAGATATTCGCCATTCTGGCACGGATAGACGTTCGACGGCGCGATCGCGGGCAGCGTCGAACCCGTGCGGCGGCGCTTGGTCCCGCTCGCCGAATAGTCGGACACCGTCGATTCCATGACCTGCAGCACTGCCTCATAGAGTGCGGAATCGACGATCTGGCCTTCGCCGGTCTTGCTGCGATGGTGGAGCGCCGCGAGCGCGCCCATGCAGCCGTAGGTGGCGGCGAGCGTGTCGCCGATCGACACCCCCATGCGCGCCGGCGGCAGGTCCGGATAGCCGACGATGCCGCGCCAGCCGCCCATCGCTTCGCCGATGCCGCCGAACCCCGCGCGCGCCGAATAGGGACCCGTCTGGCCGTATCCCGACACGCGCACGACGATGAGGCCCGGATTGGTCTTGCGCAGCTCGGCGGGATCGAGGTTCCATTTCTCGATCGTCCCGGGGCGGAAATTCTCGATAAGGATATCGGCCTTCGCGATCAGCTCGCGTGCGAGCGCCTGACCCTCTTCCGAGCGCAGATCGACCGCGACCGAATATTTGTTGCGTGCGATCACGCGCCACCAGCTCGGCTTGTCGCCCTGGCCCCAGTTGCGCATCTGGTCGCCGGTCACCGGCGGCTCGAGCTTTACGATTTCGGCGCCCATGTCGCCTAGAAGCTGTCCGCAGAAGGGACCCGCGATCAACTGCCCCATTTCGACGACCTTGATGCCTTCCAGCGCGCCCCCGCTGCCCGTCTCGCTCATATCATTCCTTTCGCGGCCGACTCTGATAGAATGGCCTGCCTCGCCCATGGCCATGTTATACTTAGAATGCTATGTAATTTTCAACCTGCTAAATGACTCAGGATAATCAGGACGCAAGATGTTGAAAAATCATGGTGTCGAAATCGTCGAGGTCGGTCCGCGCGACGGGCTCCAGAATGAATCTGCGATCGTCTCGACCGCCGACAAGCTCGGGCTGATCCACCGCGCGATCGATTATGGTGTCCGGCGTATCGAGGTGACGAGCTTCGTCAATCCCAAGAAGGTGCCGCAACTCGCCGATGCCGAGGAACTGGTGGCGATGCTGCCCGAGCGCGAGGATGTGACCTATATCGGGCTCGTCCTCAACCGCCGCGGCGCGGAGCGCGCGCTCGCGACCGGGCGCATCGACGAACTGGGCGCGGTGTGCGTGACGAGCGATACGTTCGGCATCCGCAACCAGGGGCAAAGCTCCGATGAATCGCTCGCCGCGGCGATGGAAATTGTCGCGCTGGCCAAGGAAGCAGGGCGCAGCGGACAAATCACCATCGCCACCGCCTTCGGCTGTCCGTTCGAGGGACGCGTCGCGATCGAGCGTGTCGTCGAAATGGCGAAGCGCGCCGCCGACGCGAACCTGCGTGAAATCGCGCTCGCCGATACCATTGGGGTGGGCGTGCCGGCGCAGGTTTCGGAGATGGTCGGGCGCGTGCGCGATGCGGTCGGCGACCTGCCGGTGCGCGTCCATTTCCACAACACGCGCGGCACCGGCATCGCCAATGTCTGGGCGGCGGTGAAGGCAGGCGCGGCGACGGTCGACGCCTCGCTCGGCGGGCTCGGCGGCTGCCCCTTTGCGCCGGGCGCGGCGGGCAATGTCGCGACCGAGGATGTCATCTACCTGCTCGAAAACAGCGGCGTTCAAACCGGTGTGGCGTTGCCGCAGGTGGTCGACGCTGCCGGATGGCTGACGGGGGTGATGGGACGGCCCTTGCCCGCGATGGTCAGCAAGGCGCCGGCTTTCTAGAAGGTCGCGAGCAGGGCCATCACGACCCCGCCGACGACGAGCAGCAGCCCGGCAATCTCCTGCCAGCGCACCGGCTCGCGCAGGTAGAAATGCGCAAAGCCGATCGTGAAGGCGACCTCGACCTGCCCGACGATCCGCACCAGCGCCGCGGGTGCGGCCGCGAAACCGATATACCAGCACGCCGATCCGAGCGCCGACAGCAGCCCGACCTGGCTCGACGTCCGCCATTGCCGGAAGACGGCGCGCAACGTGTCGCGGTCGCGCAGCGCGACCCAGAGCATATGAAGGCCGGTCTGGATCGCCATCACGACGACGAGGGTCACGAGCGCCGAGCCGATTAGGTCGACGCCTTCGAGTTCGGCGGTCGCGAGCTTCACCGCGATCGCGGCGAGCGCGAACATCGATCCCGCCCCGAGTCCGCACAGCGCCGCGGGCTGGCCGAGCGCGCGCAAAACCTCGCTCGCCGAGACTCCGCGTCCCGCGAGGGCAAGCACCAGCACGCCCGCGACGCCCGCGACGATCCCGATCCATGCGAGCAGGGGCAATCGCTCGCCGAGGAACAGCGCAGTGACGAGCGCGGCCTGCACCGCTTCGGTCTTGGAAAAGGCCGTGCCGACGACGAAGCCGCGATGCCCGAATGCCATGATCAGCAGGATCGTTCCCGCCATTTGCGTGATCGCGCCGGCGACCGCGAAACCGGCGAAAGCTCCGCCGAACACCGGAATCGTGTCGTGCTGGATTGTCAGCCAAGCCGCGGCGAAAACCAACGCGAAGGGCAGGCCGTAGAGATAGCGCACCAGCCCCGCGCCGCTGACGCTCAGTTCGGCGCGAAGCCGCTGCTGGAGTGCCGTGCGCCAAGCCTGGAACAGGCCGCCGAACAGCGATGCGGGAAGCCAGATCGGGTTCATCGCGTCCGACCCGCCTGCGCCCTGTTCTCGACTCGTCCCATCCTGTGCATGCCGCCCCATGCAATAGTTTTATTACTAAGTATATGCCCCCGCGTCGGCATGCGCACCAACCTGCTACACCAACCAGCTAGACCCATGGCGCCGCGCGTTGCAGGAAAGGCGCGGGAGAGCAAATGACGCACGATATTGCAAAAGCGCGCCGCGCCACGCTGGCGATCTGAGATGGCCGAACTCGACTTGCCGCTTCGGGACGAGCAGCAGATGCTGCGCGACAGCGTCCAGCGTTTCCTCATCGACAATGCGCGTCCAGGCTGGCGTGATCTGGCGGACTCGCTTGGGCTTGCCGGGATTGCATTGCCCGAGGAGGTCGGGGGCTTCGGCGGCGGGGCGATCGATATAGCCGTCGTAATGGCCGAGCTCGGCCCCGCACTCGCGGGCGCCGACTGGCTTTCGCATGCGGCGGCGACGATGCTGCTGGCGCGAACGGCGCCCGGCCATCCGGCGTTGGCCGATCTGGCGGCGGGACGCCGGCGCATTGCAATCATCTGTACCGCCTCGACCGCGGCGATGCCGGTCGTCGAAGGCGGCTTGATCCGCGGAAGCGCGGCGCTGGTCGCGGGAGCGGCGGAGGCCGATCTGTTGCTGCTCGCGAGCGACGACGCCCTGCTGCTCGTCGCCGTCGACGGCGCAAAGGTCGAACAGCGCCATCGTATCATGCACGACGGCAGCGTATCCGCCGATCTCGCCTTCACCTTGAAACTCGGCGATGCGACGATGCTCGCGAGCGGGGCCGACGCGCGCGTATGGGCCGATTATGCCAACGACCTGATTCTCGCGGCGCGCTGTGCCGAGGCGGCGGGACTGATGCAGCAGATGATCGCCGACAGTGTCGACTATCTGGGCCAGCGCAAGCAGTTCGGCACCGCGATCGGCCGGTTCCAGTCGCTGCGCCATCGCGCCGCCGACATGCAGCTTGCGCTGATGAAGGCGGCGGCGCTCACCGAAGCGGCGATTCTTGCGGTCGATCAGGACCGCGCCGACCGCGCGCAAGCCGTCAGCGCCGCCTGTATCGAAGTCGGCGATGCGGTACGCGTCGTTGGCGAAAGCGCTGTGCAGATTCACGGCGCGATGGGATTGACCGAAGAACTCAGCCTTGGCGGGCATTTCAAGCGCGCGCTCGCGATCGCCGCGGCCTTTGGCCCGCGCGCCGGCCATCTCGCGCGCTTTTCCGAGGTGGCTGGTTAACCCAGCATCGTCCGCGCGATCAGGTCGCGCTGGATCTCGTTCGAGCCCGCGTAGATCGTCGCGGCGCGGTCGTTCAGATAGCGCGGCACCGCGACCGCGAGGTCGGCGGGCGTTTGTCCGTCGGCGTCGGCCCAGGCGGCGTGACCCGCGATTTCGCACGCCAGCGTGTCGATACGCTGCGCGGTTTCGGTGCCCAGTATCTTGAGCGCCGAGGCATAGAGCGCCGGACTGCCGCCGACGCCGCGCATCGCTTTGAGTTCGAGCGCCTGCAGCGCCTGCAGCGTCACCGCCTCGCGGTCGAGCTGCGCGCGCAGCACCGGATCGACATCGCTGCGGGCGCGCAGCCCTTCGAGCCGCCCGATCAGCCCCGGCGCGTATTTGCCGCCGCGCTCGAAGGTCAGCAGGTGCTTCGCGACCGACCAGCCCTCATTTTCGCCGCCGAGCCGGTTCGCCTGCGGGACACGGACGTCGTCGAAGAACACCTGGTTGAACTCATGGTCGCCGGCAAGCGTGCGGATCGGCTCGACGGTGATGCCCGGCAAGCCCATATCGAGCAGCAGGAAGCTGATCCCCGCTTGCGGCTTGCCCTCGTTCGAGGTGCGGACGAGCGCGAACATGCGGTTCGCGAAATGGGCGTGGGTGGTCCAGATCTTCGACCCGTTGAGGATATAGTCGTTGCCGTCCGGCGTCGCGCGCAGTTGCAGCGCAGCGAGGTCGGACCCCGCGCCGGGTTCCGAAAAGCCCTGGCACCAATAATCTTCGCCCGACAAAATCCGCGGCAGATAGTGGGCGCGCTGTTCGGGGCTGCCATAGTGCATGATCACCGGCGCGACCATCTTCAGCCCCATCGGCGCAAGGTTCGGGGTACCGGCGCGCGCGCATTCGGCAGCGAAGATGTAACGCTCGATCTCGCTCCAGCCCGGGCCGCCGAACTCGGCGGGCCAGTCGGGCGCGGCCCATCCTTTGGCATGGAGGATGCGCTGCCAGGGCAGGGAGACGTCGGGGTCAATAAAGACACTCGTCGCGCGCGCGGCGCCGCTGCGGATGTCGTCGGGCAAATTCGCGCTCAGGAAGGCGCGAACCTCTTCGCGAAAAGCCGTGAGCGCGGGATCGTTCAGCATGTCCATGCCCCGGACTTGTAGGTCGCGGCGAGGCCGGGCCAAGCTGGCACCTGCATCAGGCCGCGCGCGCACCGACGAAGCCGAGCCCCGCTGCGATCTGGATCGACTGCGCGCGTCCGGTCGCGCCGAGCTTCGTCGAGGCGTTGCGCAAATGGAAGCGCACGGTCGACACCGACAGTGACAAGATGATCCCGATCTCGCCGTCGGTCTTGCCCGCCGCGGCCCAACGCAAACACTGCACCTCGCGGCGGGTCAGCGTTTGCGGCACCGTGGCATTGCGCGGACGCCCGCGCGCTTCATTGTGCGTCGCGATCAGCTTGACCGCGAGGTTGTGGAGGTGGCCGGCGTGCTCGGCATAAATCGCCTCGACCCCGACCGGCTCGCGCGAACACCAGAAGACCGCACCGACCAGACCGCGCGGCAGGTGCACCGGCGCAATGATCGCCTCGCCGAAATTGGGGGTGTTCCGCGCCTGTGAGCAATCCACCTCGTCGAGCAGGTGCGTTGGGCGCCAGGTACCGAGCCGCCCGTCGCTATAATAGAAGGGCTCGGCAACGAGCCGTGCCGCGGTCAGGAAAGCGAGCTGCAGCGCGAGCTTGCGATCGCGCCAATAGGCATAGCTGGGATCGACCCAATGAAAGCTGGTTTCTGCATAGGGGCGTCCCTCGTCGTCGCTCATCGGTTCGGGGTCGCCAAGGTCGGCCTGCGCCGCGACATAGGGCAGGCCGATCGTGTCGCCAGCGGCCTGCACCGCCGCGATCAGCGCGGGCATTTCAGCCCAGCATTCGGCCCTCTGATCGGTCACGCGTTCGTCCCTCCGCTATCCTGACACAGGTGTCAGCTTGTTCGTCCGGCCGCGATCCTCTGTTCTGTCACGGTTCGGCTTCGCACGACGCTCGCACAAAGACGAGCCCGGCGACAAGCTGTTTGAGGGAGGATGAGTGATGAAGGCAATGCGTATTTTCTTGGGCGCGGGTTCGGCGATGGGTCTCGTTCTGGCGACTCCAGCCTTCGCGGTCGAGGAAGCGGCGGCCGAAACGGTTGCGGCGGAAGGCGACATCATCGTCACCGCACAGCGCCGCGCCGAATCGATGAACGATGTCGGCATGGCGATCCAGGCGGTCGATGGTGCGACGCTCGAAAGCCTGCGCGTCACCGACATGCGCGACCTGACGACGGTGGCGCCAAGCTTCACCGTCTCGCAAAGCTATCAGGGCGTCCCGACCTATACGCTGCGCGGTATCGGCTTCAACACGATCAACCTCTCGGCCACCTCCACCGTCGGCACCTATGTCGACGAGGTCGCCTATGCCTATCCGATCATGAACACGGGGCCGGTCTACGACCTCGAGCGCGTCGAAGTGCTCAAGGGGCCGCAGGGCACGCTCTATGGCCGCAACACCACCGCCGGCCTGATCAACTTCATCACAGCGAAGCCCACCGACACGTTCGAGGGCGGCGTCAAGGCGGAGCTCGGCAATTACCAGACCTATAATTTCGAGGGTCATATCTCGGGTCCGCTCGGCGAGGGCGTCGCCGCGCGCATCGCGGTGCGCAGCGAAAACAGCGACAAGGGCTGGCAGATCAGCAATGCGCGCCCCGACGAACGCCTCGGCAAGGTCGACAAGCTGGGCATCCGCGGCTCGCTGGCGATCGATCCCGGCCCGGGGACCAGCATCGACCTGTCGGTGACCTGGTGGCAGAACAAGTCGGACACCGTTGCCGGTCAAGGCATCGGCTTCACGCCGGCGACCAATCCGGTGTCGGGCACCAGCAATTCGCGCCTGTTCAACGCTCCGGGGCTTGCGACCTATCTGGCGAACAATTTTCCGACCAAGGCGAGTCAGGCAGATTGGGCGCCCGAGGCAGGACGTTCTGCCAATATCGGACGCGGCGAGGGGCTGCCGGGCGACCTTGCGGAAAACAACCGTTTTTGGGGCCTGAAAGCGCGCATCGACCAGGAAATCGGTGACACCGCGAAGTTCGTCAGCCTGACCAGCTATAATGACTTCCAGCGCAAGGCATTGTCCGACTGGAGCGGCGCGCCGTTCGAAGTCCTGCTGCAAAAGGCCGATGGCCGGATCAAGAGCTTTGCCCAGGAAATCCATTTCGAGGGCGAGGCCGGCCGGGTCAACTGGCTGGTCGGGGGCTATTATGGTCACGACAAGATCGTCGACAGCAACCGCACATTGCTCGGCGAAAATGCGAATGCGCGTTTCATCCGCGCGGTGCCCTTCATCATCGTGCCCGGCGTCAACCTGCTCAACACGCCGTTCAATTCGGGCGGCTACACCGCCGCCGACATGGCGACCGCCTTCCGCACCTATGAAGACATCGGCACGATGAACACGAAGACGTGGAGCGTCTTCGGCAACGCCGATGCCGAACTGACCGACCAGCTGAAGCTGACGGTCGGGCTGCGCTACACCGAAGACAAGCAGGACTATGTCGGCTGTTCGCGCGACTACAAGGGCAGCATGTTGCCGAACGTCAACGTCGTGAACCGTTTCCTCTTCTCGGCCGGCGGTGCGCTGCCGATCCCGGCACCGATTTCCGAAGGCCAGTGCAACACCTTCAACGACGTCACCAACAGCTTCGGCCCGGTGATTTCGACGCTCGACGAGAATAACCTTGCCTGGCGGGTCGCGCTCGACTGGTCGCCGAACGACGATACGCTCGTCTATGCGTCGGTGTCGCGCGGCTACAAGTCGGGGACCTCGCCGGTCAACGCGGCGAGCAAGGCGCGCCAGAATGCACCGGTGACGCAGGAAAAGCTGACCGCCTACGAACTGGGCGTGAAGGCAACGCTGGCGGACCGGCTGCTCCAGGCCAATTTCGCGGCCTT
>Ga0247823_10005447_pt1 | contig 10130 bp, 8 predicted proteins | sample 13C_PalmiticAcid_2_FD_192426 | JGI IMG/M metagenome (GOLD analysis project Ga0247823, IMG submission 192426) | Soil microbial communities from agricultural site in Penn Yan, New York, United States - 13C_PalmiticAcid_Day30 | ecosystem: Environmental > Terrestrial > Soil > Agricultural land...
CATTGCGGACATGCTGCGCCGAAATGCGGTGCAGTTCCTCGACCGCGCCGAACAGCAGCAGGCGACTGACCAGCACGTTGAGCTTGCGCGGCACGCCATCGCTATAGTCGAAGATCAGCTCGAAAGCCTCGGGCGCGAAGCTGGGGTTACCCGTCCAGCCGACCTTATTCAGGCGGTGGACGATATAGGGTTCGACCTCCTCGGGCTCCATCGGGTCGAGGTGGTGCGTCGCGATCACGCGCTGGCGCAGCTGTTCGAGCGTCGGCGAATGGAACAGCGTCTGGCGGAACTCGGGCTGACCGAGCAGGAAGATCTGCAGCAGCGAATGGTCGCCGAGCTGGAAGTTCGACAGCATGCGCAGCTCTTCGAGTGCCGAGATCGCAAGATTCTGCCCCTCGTCGACGATCAGCAGCGTGCGGCGACCGGCGCGGGCCTGTTCGCGCAGATACTGCTCGATCGCGCGAAGAAGCTCTGCCTTGCTCTGCCCTTCCCACTCGATCCCGAACTGTTCGGCGACGAGGCGAAGAAGGTCGTCGCCTTCGACCTGCGTCGACACCAGTTTGACCGCAGTCAGGCGGCTGGGATCAATCGTGTTCATCAGGTGGCCGACAAGCGTCGTCTTGCCCGCACCGACGTCGCCGGTGATGACGATGAAGCCCTCACCCTGCGCGAGGCCATAGCCAAGGTACGACATCGCCTTGCGATGCGTGCCGCTCTCGAAATAGAAAGCCGGGTCGGGCGTCAGCTGAAAGGGACGGCCGGTGAAACCATAATATTGATCGTACATCGAAAATCCCCGATCAGAAGTTGTAGCGCAGTCCCACCAAGGCTGAACCGATAAGCTGACTGTTGAAGCCGTCTTGGTCAAAGGCGTTGAGCGACGCCGCGGCGGTCCCCGTCAGGCTGCGCCAGAAGCGCCGCGAATAGGAGGCCGAAAGACCCGCCGATTGCACGTCGCCGGCCCCCGGCGCACCATTGTCGAAATAGTTGAGGTAGCCCGCGAGGCTGATGTCCGAATCGGCATCGAGCCGGCGCCCTGCGGTCAGGAACAGATAATAGCTCTCGTCGGTGATGCCGTTGAGATTGGCGATCGCCGATCCGCGCGGCACCAGCAGACGGCGGCGGTCGTAACCGACCCCGACGCCATAGGTCCAGCGCCCGTACTGCGAGGTCATGATCGCCTGAATGCCGCGGTTGCGGTACTGGAAGGCGTTCGCATTGCCGAGCTGGTTGTTGAGGCACCCGCCGCTCGCTTCGCCGAACACGCAGGTGTTGACGTCGCCGCTCAGCGGATTGCGCGTCGGATCGAACTGCGTCGGCAGCGCCGACAGCCCGCTCGACATGCCCCGGCCGAGGCTCGACAGCCCGTCATAGACACCGACCTGAAACAGCGTCGCATGGTCGGGGCGATAGGTGAAGCTGCCCGTATAGATAGTGTCGCCATAGCGGCGGCCGACCTTGGCGGTCAGCGAGGTGCGGCGGCTGGGCTGCCACATCACGCCGGCGTCCCAGATCAGTCCGTCGGTATCGAAAGACAGCTGCCGCGGCTGCGACTTGTCGGTGATATAGCGGCCGGCGGCATCGCGCACGGGAACCCCGTTGCCGTCGAGCACCGGATTGCGCTGACCGATCTCGATATCTTCATAGCCGACGCCGCCGAGCAGCGCGACGGTCGGGCCGATCGGCACGGTCACATCGGCGCGGGCATATTTGCCCTCGAACCGCTGATCGAGCTGATTGGTGTCTTCGCGCTCATAGCCGCCCGAAACCTGCCAGCCGAACGGCAGGTCGCCCGGACGCTGGCCGATGCTGGCCCAGGCGACATGGTTGGTCGAGCTGTCGAAGAGATTCTGCTGCCGCGCGCCCGGGGCGAGCACGGGGGCGGTGTCGACATCGACCTTGGTATAGCCGAAGCGATAGCCAGCGCCGACGTCGAACCCGCCAAGACGCTGCGTCAGCGTCGGCCCCGCGTAAACCGAATAGAGATTGGCGACATTGCTGCTGTTGCCGAGGAACAGGCCGCTGTCGGCGCCCTGCCCGTCGGCGCGCGTGCGCGTCGCGAGCGCCCCGGCCTCAAGATTGAGGCCGCGCGACACTTCCAGCCGTCCGCGTGCAAGACCGCTGACGATGTCGGCATCGTCGGTTCCCGACCAGCCGAAGCGATGCTCATAGCGGAGCGTGCCGGCCAGTTCGGCACGGCGCGTCACGATCGCGGCATCGATCCCGGCGGCGACCGTCGTATAGGTCAGCACATCGCCGCCATTCTTGAGATCGGCGGTCAGAACCTGACCGACCTCCAGATAGGGCGTAACGCTGATCTGGCGCTGCTTCTGCTGGCTCTGGCCGCGCTTGCCCTGACGGTCGGTGCTGCCTTCCGATGACGGCGCGCTGCCCGCAGCGGGCGCATCGCCCGACCCGGAGCCGGAATCACCCGAAAATTGTGCGTGGGCGCTCGTTGCCGTCCCGGCGAGCAACAGCGCGGCCAGCGTCGCCCCACGGCGCAGGCTGAGGTTGGTGCGCATTATGCCGCGCCTCCTTGTCCATAATAGGTGCCAAAGCGGCGACCGCCGGGCGAGAATTTCACGCCGTTGAGCAGCAGCTGGATGTGCGGGCAGGCGCCCATGAGGCCGATCGCATCGCGGAGCGCGCTTTCGAGCGTTTCGTCGGCGCGCACCACCATGATCAGCTGACCGACATGACCCGCGAGCACCGCCGCCGGCGAGGCGGCGAGAACGGGGGGCGAATCGAGAATGACGATGCGGCCCGGGGCCCCGGCCTCAAGCTGCGCGAGCAGCGTTTCGGTCCGCGCCGACGCGAGCAGCTCGGTATCGTGCATATGCTGAGTCCCGGCCGGCATGACCTTCAGCCCCGGGATATCGGTCTGGATCAGGCAGTCACCGAGCGGCAGGTGCGGATCGGCGAGCGCATCCATCAGGCCGGGGCCGTTTTCGAGACCAAGCGCTTCGAGCACGCTCGGTTTCGCGATGTCGGCATCGATCAGCAGCACGTCATGGTCGGCCTCGACCGCGAGGCTGAGCGCCAGATTGACCGCCGAGAAGGTCTTGCCTTCGCCCGGATTGGCCGAGGCGATCAGCACGCGGTGGCCGCGCGGCACGACCGGGCGGTTCGCGGTGCCCGAAAAATTGCGGATGATCTCGCGCTTCACGATGCGATATTCTTCGGCGATGCCCGAAACCGGCGCGCCGGGGACGACCATGCCGCGCGCGGCGAGCCGCTCGCGATCGATTGTGCCCTGACGGGTCGGAACGATCGCCGGGGCAGCCTTGGCCACCTCCTTGCGCGGCGAGGCTTTCGGCGCCGGAGCCGGTTCGACAGCGGGTGCTGCCTCGATCACCGGTTCGGGCGGCAGCACCTCGGCGTACGGCGCCGCTGCGGGCTCCGCTTTCGCCTTCGTCTTTTTGGGCTTCGCTTCGGGTTCGGGCGGCAGTTTGGAGACGTCGATCGTCGCCGCATTCTTCGCAGGGTCTAGGCCGAACATGTCGGCCGCGCGTTCGAGCAGCGAGGGCGGACGCTTTACGGGGCGTTGGTCGTTCATGTCATCTTCCCCGTTCACGCGACCATGCCGCGCTGGACGAATTCGGCGATCAGCAGCAACGCATAGAGCCCCACCAATGCCGCCGCGCCGCCACCGAGCCACACGAGCCGCTTGCGGCGCTCGACATGACGGTCCGGCGTCACCACCTCGGTGATCGAACCGATCACCGGCAAGCCGCTCGCGCGTTCGAGCTTCGACGCGGTGGCATAGCTGGTGCGAACCTGGCTGAGACCAAAGGCCGCGCCGATGCCCCCGCCGATCCCGGCGAGCAGGACGAGCGTCAGGAACAGCGGCCGGTTCGGCGCCGCCGGGCTCGTCGGTTTCGACGGCGGATCGAGCAATTCTATCTTGATCGCGTCGGTTTCGGTCTGCACCTCGCCGCGCATGCGCACCTGCTCGCGCTGGGCGAGCAGCTTGTCATATTGCGTCTTGAGCGCAGTATATTCGCCATTGATCCGGTCATATTCGGCCGCAATGCCGGGGTTCTGGATCTGCTGCGAAGTGATCTTCGATATGTCGCCCATCAGCTGCGACTTGCGCGCCGACAGCGCGCTGACGGTCGCCTGACGCTCGGCGCGCATCGCGGCGAGCGAGGCATAGGCGGGGTTCTGCATGCCGCCGCCGCCACCGCCGGTGCCTTCGCGGTCGGCGATGGCCTTCAGCGACGCGATCTGGCTTTTGAGCGCGATGACGTCGGGGTGCGCGTCGGTCAGGCCGCGCGCGCGCATCGACGACAGTTCATTCTGCGCACCGGCGAGTTGCTGGCGCGCAACGCCGCCGCCCACACCACCGCCACCGCCCGGCACCGTTGCAGGCGTCGAGGAAAGCTGGCCGTTCGCGGCCGCAAGCTGCGCCTGCGCCGAAACAAGCTGCGAATCGATCTGGCTGAGTTCGGCGCGCGCGGCATCGACGCGCTGTGCGGGCGAACCGCTGCCACCGGGGATAAGGCCGATATTCTGCGCCTCGAACGCGCCGCGACGCGCCTCGACCTCGCGAAGCGCCTTTTCGCGGTCGGCGATCTGGGCGTCGAGAAATTTCAGACCTTCGCGCGCATTCATCCGGCCGCCGCGCAGCTGATCATCGCGGAACACGGAGATCAGGCTGTCGAGCACGCCCGAGGCAAGCTTGGCATTGTCGGCGTCCGACAGGCTGCCAACCCCGACCGCCGAGGTGATTTCAAAGATATTCTGCTGCTGCGGCACGACCTTGATGTTCTTTTGCAGCATCGCGACCGCGCTGGCTTTCTCGCGCTCGCCGGCGTCGGCGCCGATCAGCCCGGTGGTCAGCGCGACCTTTTCAAGGTTGCGCGCGCTGGTCAGCGTTTCGCGAATCTGGTCGATCTGCTGGCCGCCCGAATAGGAGCCGCCGCCCGCATCGTCGGGCAGGATCTGGTTGGCGTCGACAAGCAGGCGCGCGCGGCTGTCATAGCGGTTCGGGATCGACGCGACCGCCAGCCAGCCGAGGATGCAAATGCCCCAGGCGACCGCGAGCACCAGCCAGCGCCGCGACCAGACGCTGTGCACCGCCACCCGGAATTCGTCGTAAAGGCCGTTCATCGTCTGCTTTCAATCCTTGGCAATGGGCATCCGCTCGCGTTTGAAACGCGTCAGAACATGCTTTCGGGGATGATGATGACGTCGCCCGGCTGAAGCCGCACGTTCGCCTTGATATCACCGCGCTTGATGAGGTCGTTCAGCCGCAGGCCGAATTCCTGCTGCTTGCCGGTCCCCTTGTCGAAACGGACGAGACGCGCCTTGTTGCCGGCGGCATATTCGCCGAGGCCGCCGACCGCGATCATCGCGTCGAGCACGGTCATATTGGCGCGGAACGGAATCGATGCCGGCTTTTCGGTCGCCCCCACGACACGCACCTGCTGCGAGAAGGTGCTGTTGAAGCTGGTGACGATCACGCTGACGATCGGATCGTTGATATACTGGCTGAGCTGCAGCTTGATGTCCTGCTGCAGCATCGTCGGCGTCTTGCCGACCGCGGGCATGTCGGTGATCAGCGGCGTCGTGATGCGCCCGTCAGGACGCACCTGCACCTTGCCGCCCAGTTCGGGATTGCGCCACACGAAGATCTGGAGCTCGTCGAGCGGGCCGATGATATATTCCTCGCCCGGCCCTTCCTGGTTCTGGACAAAGTTCGCGCTCGGCAACTGCGGCGCGGCGCCGCCACCGGAACCTACGCAGCCCGTCAGCGCGGTCGCGGCAATGCCCGAGACGAGCGCGGCCTTGGCGGTGCGAAGCGAGGGGAAGGACTTCATGTTCAAATCACCTTTCGAGCGGCCCGGATATTCACGCAGCTCCGGAATCGCCGCGCGGATAGCCTTTGGGTCAGGGTCAGCCATTGCTCGAAAAGGGTGAACATACCGTTAGTCTTGGGATAAGTTCGCACCGCGCTTGTCGAACCTTGTGCCGATCCGGCACAGAAATTAACCCTGATGGGCCGTCAGACGAGCATTTCCCGGGCCGGGCCCTGGCCAAGGAAGGCTGACGGACTCGCCGTCGCGCCATAAGCCCCCGCCTGAAAAATCGCAACAAGATCACCCACATCGGCGCGCGGCAGCGCGACCTGATCGCCCAGCCGGTCGAGCGGGGTGCAGAGGCAGCCGACGACGGTCACCGTCTCTGCCGTCTCGGCGCCGAAGCGGCCCGCGACCGCGATCGGATAGTTGCGGCGGATAACGGTGCCGAAATTGCCGCTCGCGGCAAGCTGGTGATGCAGTCCGCCATCGGTAACGAGGAAGGTCTCACCATGGCTGGTCTTGCGGTCGACGATGCGGGTCAGATAGACGCCGGCTTCGGCGACCAGCCAGCGGCCGAGCTCCATCGCAAAGCAGCTGTCGGCCAGAACCGGATCGCGCGATGCCAGCGTCTCTCCGAGCGCCGCACCCACAGCCCTGGCATCGACGCCGGTGTCGCCCGGAAAATAGGGCACGCCCATCCCGCCACCAAGATTGACCAGCGGCGGCGTGCTGCCGATCTCGTTCGCCAGCCGCGCCGCGAGCGCCACCGTCTGCGCCTGCGTTTCGGCAATCGCGGCGGCATCAAGCGCTTGCGATCCTGCAAAAATATGGAAACCCCGCCAGTCGGCGCCCATGTCGAGAAGTCGGCGGACGAGCGCAGGAACTTCCCCCGCGTCGACCCCGAAAGGCTTGGCGCCGCCGCCCATCTTCATCCCCGATCCCTTGAGATCGAAGTCGGGATTGACGCGCACCGCAAGGCGCGGGGTAACGCCGATCCGCACCGAGATCGCCAGCGCGCGCGTGGCTTCGCCAGTCGATTCAAGGTTGAGCGTCGCCCCGGCACGGATCGCCGCCTCGAGCTCGCGGTCGCGCTTCCCCGGACCCGCAAAACTGATGTGCTCGGCCGCCATCCCGCTCGCCAGCGCCGCCTTCAGCTCGCCCCCCGACGCAACGTCGAGCCCGTCGACCTGCCCCGCCATATGGACGAGGAGCGGCGCATAGGGATTGGCCTTCATCGCATAATGAAGCTGGACCTCGGCAGGCATCGCGGCGCGCCATTCGGCAACCCGCGCGGTAAGCATCGCGCTGTCATAAACGAACAGCGGCGTATCACCCGCCGCCTCGGCAAGCGCGTCGGCGCGCATGCCACCGATCAGCAGCATACCGCCGCCGTCAGCCGCAAAACCCTGCGGGATCGGACCGTGGGGCTTCATGCCGCCACCTTCCAGTCCGCCGCAATCGCCACGCGGTCGAGCTTCCCATTGGGATTGCGCGGCAATTCGTCGCGCCACTCGATCGCCTGCGGCTGCATGAAGTTGGGAAGATTCTGGCGCAGGTGCGCGGCAAGCGCGTCGTCGTCGCGCGTGCCCTTGCCGCGCACAATCAGGATGATCGCCGCACCAAGCCGCGGATCGGGAACACCGAAGGCAACCGCCTCGAAAACCAGACCCGACGCGACCGCCACATCCTCGACCTCGGTCGGGCTGACACGGTTGCCCGCGGTCTTGATCATCGCATCGTCGCGGCCGACGAAATACAGGAGCCCGTCCTTGTCGCGGCGCACCGTATCACCCGACCAGACAGCCGTGCCGCCATAGCGCGACGCAGCAGGCGCGCGCTTGAAGCGCTGCGCCGTTCGTTCTTCGTCGCGCCAATAACCTTTGGCGACGAGCGGCCCGGCGTGAACGAGTTCGCCCGGCTCGTCGTCATCGGCGACGCTGCCGTCGGGACGGCAGACGAGAATTTCGGCGTGCGGGATCGCGCGGCCCATCGAGGTCGGGTGATCGGCGATGAGCCCGGGGTCGAGATACGTCGACCGGAAAGCCTCGGTCAGCCCGTACATCGGATAGATGTCGGCTTGCGGAAAAGTCGACCGCATCGCATCGATCAGCGAGCGCGTCAGCGCCCCGCCACTGTTGGTGAGGCGTCGCAGCAGCGCTGCGGTCCCGGCGGGCCACTCGCTCTCGACAAGTTGCACCCAGAGCGGCGGCACCCCGGCAAGCGTCGTGATGCCGTGCCGCGCGACCGCCTTCACGACGTCGCGCGCGGTCAGATAATCGAGCGGCGCGACCGCAGCGCCCGCATGCCAGGTCGAGAGAAGCTGGTTCTGCCCATAATCGAAGCTGAGCGGCAGCACGCCGAGCACGCGGTCGGTGGGAGCAAGCTCCAGATAAGAGGCGACACTCTCGGCGCCGAGCCACAGGTTCGCATGGCTGAGCATCACCCCCTTGGGGCGCCCGGTGGAGCCGCTGGTATAGAGTATCGCGGCGAGATCGTCGGGTTCGGCGACCGAAAGGGGCAGGCCCTGCCCCCCCGAATCAATGACTTCCTCCGCGATCTTCAGATCCTGAAACGCGCAGTCGTCGGGCAGGCCGTCGCCGAGCGTGCCGCCGCGCGCGGCGTTGGTGACGAGCAGCTTTGCCCCGCTGTCGGTCAGGATATGCGCGACCTGCGGCGCCTTCAGCAACGGATTGACCGGCACATGGATCAGCCCCGCACGCGCCGCCGCGAGCGGCATCAGACAGGCACCGCGCGTCTTCGCACTCCAGCTCGCGACGCGCTCGCCCGGACCGCCGACCTGATCGAGCAGCCACGACGCAAGCCGCCCGACGCCGGCATCGAGGTCGGCATAGGTCGTGACCCGGTCGCCGATCAGCAGCGCAGCCGCATCCGCGGCGCCAAACTGGACGAGATGGTCGATCGGACGCGACGGCGGATTTTGTAGAGCGGTCATCGGCTGTTAGGAGTGTGGTGATAGAGCGCTGAACTATGCAAGGGAACGGTGAAGATCACGCTAATGATGATGCGGCAAACGCCGCAGGCTTCGCGTCGCCCTTCGACCGCGCTGAATGGTTCGACCTGCTCGCCGCGCACGGCTTTGCGGGGCAGGGCCGTGTCGATGCCCGCGGGACAGCGGAAAACTCGACCGCATCCTTGCCGCTTCGCATCGATCAGCCCGGGCGTTATGCCGGTCTCACCAACTGGTACAGCTTCGCAATCCGGCCGCTTTGGACGGGACCGGGCCGTACCGCCGCGCTTTCCGATCTGTTCCGCAATCTCCGCAAACAGGCCGCGCGCCTGACCCTCTACCCCGTTCGCGACGAAGAGCAGCCGGCCATTGCCGCCGCGCTCCGGTCGGCGGGTTGGTGGGTGAAGGCCGCCCCCGCCGGCGATCGCCACTGGCTCGACCTTGCCGATATGGATCATGACGCCTGGTGGGCGAGCCGACCCGGCGCGCTGCGCAGCACGGTGCAGCGCAAGGCGAAAAAGGGCTTGGTCGATATCCAGTTGCTCACCGCATTCGATCCCGGCAGCTGGGCCGCCTATGAACAGATTTATGCCGCGAGCTGGAAACCCGAGGAGGGCCACCCCGCCCTGCTCCGCGCCTTTGCCGAGGCGGAAAGCGCGCGCGGCACCTTCCGCATGGGGATCGCGCGGATTGAGGGCACGCCGGTCGCCGCGCAATATTGGACGGTCGAGGACGGCACCGCCTTCATCCACAAGCTGGCGCATGTCGAGGACAGCCTGAAGGCCTCGCCGGGCACCCTGCTTTCGGCCGCGCTGTTTCGCCATGTGATCGAGGTCGACGGCGTAAAACGCGTCGATTTCGGGACCGGCAACGACGCCTACAAACGCGACTGGATGAACCGGCACGAACCGCTGTGGCGCATCGAGGCTTTCAATCCGTCGCGCGTCGCGGCATGGGGACCGGCATTCAAGGCCTTTGCCCATTCCATGCTCAGGAAAGATCCATGACCGATATCGCCCCCAAGGCATCCGGCGTCGATGCCACCCTCCGCGCCCTGCTCGCCGACGTCCTTGGCCTTGGCGAAGAACGCGCAGCTGCGCTCACCGACGACAGCGGCCTGTTCGGCGAGCTACCCGAGTTCGATTCGATGGCGGTCGCGACCGTGCTGACCGAAATGGAAGACCGCCTTGGTATCATCATCGACGATGACGAGATAGACGGCGAAATCTTTGAAACCTATGGCAACCTGCTCGCCTTTTCGCAGCGCAAAGTGACCGACTGATCCGGATCGATGCGCCCGTGACAGAACATCGACTGCGCATCGACCCCGCGGCCGCGCGGCGGGGGGGCGGGGTGGG
>Ga0247823_10005448_pt1 | contig 10130 bp, 8 predicted proteins | sample 13C_PalmiticAcid_2_FD_192426 | JGI IMG/M metagenome (GOLD analysis project Ga0247823, IMG submission 192426) | Soil microbial communities from agricultural site in Penn Yan, New York, United States - 13C_PalmiticAcid_Day30 | ecosystem: Environmental > Terrestrial > Soil > Agricultural land...
AGCACCGACCGGTAGGGATGGCCGTTCATTCGCTGTCTCGATCTCGTGGCGCCTTTCGGACTGGCTCCCTCCGATGCGCAGACGCCCGTCTATCCGTTCGCTGGATCAAGCTGACCGGGGCGATACGAATTATGGTGTTTGACCCTGACATCGTATCAGACCCTGTCTGATACTGCGCTGGAGGAATCGACGCATGAATGACGAGCATCCCGCGCACGGCGACCACGGCATGAGCCGCGGCTCGAGCCATAGAGAGCCGGCAACGGACAGCGCAGCACGGGTCAAGGATCCGGTCTGCGGCATGGCTGTCGATCCTGCCGGCACGCAGCATCATGCCCAGCATGAAGGCGAGGAATTCCATTTCTGCAGCGCGGGCTGCCGGACCAAGTTCCTGGCGGATCCCGACCTCTATCTGAGCGATGTGCCCCGCCCCGAACCCGAGGCCACCCCCGGCGCGATGTGGACCTGTCCAATGCACCCGCAGATTCGGCAGGAAGGCCCCGGCACCTGCCCCATCTGCGGCATGGCCCTTGAGCCGGAGGCGCCAACGCTCGACGACAAGCCAAACCCCGAACTCGTGGACTTCACCCGCCGGCTATGGGTCTCCGCGGTCCTGACCGTCCCGCTGCTCGCCGTGTCGATGGGCGCGGAAATGCTCGGGCTCCATCTGGTCAGCCCCATGGCGTCGCCTTGGGTCCAGCTCGCACTCACTGCGCCGATCGTATTGTGGGGCGGTCTGCCCTTCTTCGAGCGCGGCTGGGCGTCGCTCAAATCACGCCACTACAACATGTTCACCCTGATCGCGATCGGGGTCGGTGCGGCGTTCCTCTACAGCCTGGTCGCGACGGTCGCGCCCCAGCTGTTCCCGCCGAGCTTCCGCCAGCACGGCATGATGGTGCCGGTCTATTATGAAGCCGCAGGCGTTGTGGTGACGTTGGTCCTGCTCGGTCAGGTACTCGAATTGCGGGCCCGCGCCGCCACCGGGCGCGCGATCCGCGCGCTGTTGGATCTGGCGCCCAAGCTCGCGCGCCGGATCGGCGCGGACGGCAACGAGTCCGAAATAACCCTGGCCGACGTCGTTGCCGGCGACCGGTTGCGCGTGCGCCCGGGCGAGGCTGTGCCGGTCGATGGGATCGTGATCGAAGGCCGTTCGTCGGTCGATGAGTCGATGCTGACGGGTGAGCCTGCCCCGGTGCTCAAGGAAGCGGGTGCGCAGGTCACCGGCGGCACGGTCAACGGCACAGGCAGCCTTGTCGTGGAGGCGCGCGCGGTCGGCTCGGACACGGTGCTCGCGCGCATCGTCAAGATGGTCGCCGAGGCGCAGCGCAGCCGCGCCCCGATCCAGACCGTCGCCGACCGGATCTCAGGCTGGTTCGTGCCGCTGGTCGTGCTGATCGCCATCGCTGCGTTCATCGTCTGGAATCTGGTCGGCCCTGAGCCGGCCTTCGGCCATGCCCTGCTCAACGCGATCGCCGTACTGATCATCGCCTGCCCCTGCGCGCTCGGCCTCGCGACCCCGATGTCGGTGATGGTCGGCACGGGACGCGGCGCCCGTGCCGGCGTGCTGATCAAGAATGCAGAGGCACTCCAGGCACTCGAAAAGGTCGACACGCTGGTGATCGACAAGACCGGAACGCTCACCGAAGGCAGGCCGAAACTGGTCGCGGTCGAGCCGGTCGCGGACCTCACCGAGGACGCGCTGCTCGCCGCAGCTGCCGCAGTGGAAAGCCGCTCGGAGCATCCGCTCGCCCATGCCATCGTCGAGGCAGCCGAAGCACGCGGGTTGAAGCTCGATGGCGTCGAGGAATTCGACTCGCAGACCGGCCTTGGCATCAGTGGACGAATCGGTGCACGGACGGTCGTCGTCGGTAATGCCGCGCAAATGCGGCGCGTCGGTGCCGATCCGGCGCCGCTTGAGGCCGCCGCTGAGCGGTATCGCAGCGACGGCGCGGGCGTGATGCTGATTGCGATCGACGGCAAGGTCGCTGGTCTTCTCGCAGTCGCGGATCCCATTAAGGCATCGGCGCGCGACGCAATCGCCGCGCTCCATGCCGAAGGGCTGCGTATTGTCATGCTGACCGGCGACAGCCGCGGCACGGCGGAGGCGATCGCCCGCACCATCGGCGGCATCGATGAGGTGCATGCGGACCTTCGGCCCGAGGATAAGGCGCGGATCATCGGCGAACTCAAGGCGCAAGGCGCGCGCGTCGCTATGGCAGGAGACGGCATCAACGACGCGCCCGCGCTAGCCGCCGCCGATGTCGGCGTAGCGATGGGGACGGGTACCGACGTCGCGATCGAAAGCGCGGGCATGACGCTGACCAAGGGCGATCTTTCGGCGATGGTCCGTGCGCGCCGGCTCGCACATGCGACGATGGCGAACATCCGCCAGAACCTGTTCTTCTCGTTCCTGTTCAATGGCATCGGCGTGCCCGTCGCAGCTGGTGTACTCTATCCGGTGGCTGGGATCCTGATGTCCCCGATGTTCGCTGGCGCTGCGATGGCGCTGTCGAGCTTCACCGTCGTCCTGAATGCGCTGCGGCTCACCAGGGTGAAGTTATGAATATTGGTCGCGTTTCAGAAGCGAGTGGCGTCTCGCGGCGCATGATCCGCCACTATGAGAAGCTCGGCCTCATCCCGACGCTGCCGCGACAGGAGAGCGGCTATCGTGACTATTCAGAAGCTGATCTCCACCGGTTGCGCTTCATCGCCAAGGCACGCGATCTGGGATTCCCGCTCGATAGAATCCAGGTGCTGCTCAATCTGTGGAATGATCGCGGCCGGGCCAGCGCAGAAGTAAAGGCGCTGGCGACAGCACGTGCGCAAGAACTGCAGCGCAAGGTCGCGGCGCTGGAGGCGATGCGGCGTGCGCTGATCGATCTGGCCGAACGGTGCCATGGCGACACGCGCCCGGACTGCCCGATCATCGAGGAACTGGCGCGCGACAGCTAATGGCCCCTCGCCCCCTACGCGATCCGCAGCGGCTGCATCATCTGTCGGCGAAGTTGGCAGCGCTCGATACGTCGCCAGCCCCTCGGCACCTATCCGCACGCTGGTGACTCGTAGCGTTCCGGGGGCCGCTTTCCCCCAAAGAAATCCGCACTTGAGTTGCCAAACTAGCGCCAGCGCCCACCGCTTGAGCGCAAGCGCCCGGTTCTTTGCTACCAATTCCGCAGGACGTCCTTCAATATCTTGAACCAAAGCTGTGGGAGTTATTGGGCCACTCATAATCAGCGAGCCCTTGGTTCGAATCAAAGTACACCAACTTTCTTCAATGACTTATCGATGTATCCTCAGGGGATTTCAGAAGGTTTTCGGCGCACGTAGGGAAATCACCGGTAAGCGAAGGAACCCGATCGAGCCGACGATCACCAGGTTCGTATTTTTGCCCATCCCAATGCACGACGGCCGTTAGGGGGCCGCTAGCCGTCTGACAGTTTTCAAGATCGCATCCGACCAAAGCCGACATCGCCGGTCCGACATTTGATTGGTGAATCTAAACCGTAACCGCAATGACCGCTGTGGATATTGCTGCGACCGCTGGCGAGCGTTTGAGTTGTGAAAAAGCCACGCCTGATTGATGAGGCAAAGACGTCCTGGCTCTTGACCCTAAACCGAGGTTCAACCTTACATTGGGCTCGTCGCGAAAATCACCGCAGGAGGCCTGACATGCCGTTCGTAACCACCGCAGATGGAACCGAGATCTTCTACAAGGACTGGGGCCCAAAGGATGCTCAACCCATCCATTTCCATCATGGTTGGCCGCTGAGTGCCGACGACTGGGACAACCAGATGCTCTTCTTCCTGAACGAAGGCTTCCGGGTCGTCGCGCATGACCGGCGCGGGCATGGCCGATCGAGCCAGGTGAGCGATGGGCACGACATGGATCATTATGCGGCCGACGCCTCGGCGGTCGCCGAGCACTTGGACCTGAAGAACGCCATTCATATCGGCCACTCCACCGGTGGCGGCCAGGTGGCACGCTATGTCGCGCAGCATGGCCAGCCGCAGGGGCGCGTGGCGAAGGCTGTGCTTGTGAGCGCGGTCCCGCCGCTGATGGTGAAGACCGACGGCAATCCTGATGGTACGCCCGTCGAGGTGTTCGACGGGTTCCGCGCCGCCCTCGCCGCCAACCGGGCGCAGTTCTTTCTGGATGTCCCCGCGGGTCCGTTCTACGGCTATAACCGGCCGGGCGCTGCGCCTTCGCAAGGCGTGATCGAGAACTGGTGGCGTCAGGGCATGATGGGCAGCGCCAAGGCGCATTACGAAGGCATCAAGGCGTTTTCCGAAACCGACCAGACCGAGGATCTGAAGGCGATCACCGTGCCGGTGCTGGTGTTGGCGGGCGACGATGACCAAGTCGTGCCGTACAAGACCGGGGCGATCATGCAGGACAAGCTGCTGCCGAACAGCACGCTGATCATCTATCCCGGCTTCTCGCACGGGATGCTGACGGTCAATCCCGACGTGATCAACGCCGACATCCTGAAGTTCATTCGCGGATAATCGCGCAGGCGAGCCCCATCCTGATAGACCGGTCGCGGAACCCCGCAAAGGGTCCGCGACCGGCTTTGCGCCGCGCGCTAGCCGCGCCCCAGCACTGAGGCCACCGCAAAATCGGTGACCCTGCCGAACGGCGCGCGGAGCAGATTGGCCATGTTCCAGCGCCCCTGCGCGAACACGCCCTTCGCATGGCTCATCGCGCGAAAGCCCTCGATGCCGTGATAGGCGCCCATGCCGCTCGACCCGACCCCGCCGAAAGGCAGATCGTCCTGCGCGATATGCAGCAAAGTGTTGTTGACCCCGACGTTCCCGGAAGTTGTCCGCTTCAACACGGCATCCCGATCCGGGCCCTCCGGTCCGAAATAATATAGCGCAAGCGGTCGCGGGCGTGCATTCACGAAATCGATCACTTCGTCGATCGAGGCATAGGTCCGGATGGGAAGAAGCGGGCCGAAAATCTCCTCTTCCATGATCGCGCTATCGTCGGGCGCGCCGATGACCAGCGCCGGCGCAATCGTCCTCATTCGGTCAGTCGCGGTGGCTGGCTTTTGTCCCATCTCGACGATGCGGGCACCATTGTTCCGAGCGTCGTCGAGCAGGCCCTGCAATCGATCATAGTGACCGTCGTTCACGATCGAGCTGTAGTCGGCGCCGGTCGGTCCATCCGGATATGCCTTGCCTACGGTCGCATCGTAGAGTGACGTGAACGCGTCCAGATCGTCGCGGTGGAGCAGCAGATAGTCGGGGGCAATGCAGGTCTGGCCGGCGTTTGACAGTTTCCCGAAGACGATGCTCTTGACCGCCTGCGGGGTCACCGCGCCTCGTGCGATGATCGCAGGACTCTTCCCGCCCAGTTCGAGCGTGAGCGGTACCAGATTGTCGCTGGCCGCCTTCATCACCAGCCGGCCGACTTTGGTGCTGCCCGTGAACAGCAGATGGTCGAACGGCAGGCCGCTGAACGCCGCTCCCGCATCCTGCCCTCCCAGGACGACCGTCACCTCCTCCGGGGAAAACACCTCTGCAAGCATCCCCCGGATCACTTCGCTTGTGCGCGGAGTCAGTTCGGAGGGCTTCAGCATCACGCGATTGCCGGCGGCGAGGGCCGTCGCCAACGGGATCATCGTCAGCGAGAAGGGGTAGTTCCAGGGCGCCATGACCCCGACCACACCCTTGGGCTGGTATTCGACATAAGCCCGGCCAAGCTTGTAGGTCAGGGCGACATGCCGCCGCTCCGGCTTCATGAAACGCTTGGTGTGACGCAGCAGATAGTCGATCGCCTGAACCGTAACGACGATCTCCATGATCTCGGTTTCGTAGCGGGAGCGGTGTCCGAAATCGGCGCTGACCGCTTCCGCAAGCACCGCACGGTGCGCAATGATAGCGGCACGCAAGCGCCGCAACTTCATCTTGCGGTCGCGCGCGGTCGGCGCTCCGTCGCGAATGAACGCCGCGCGTTGCCCGGCGAGCACCGCCGCCATCGCTTCGGCGAAATCGCTCACCGTACTGACGGCGGTCATGTCTCGAATCCCGGGACATTGAGCCGGACCGGCATGTTGAGGACGAGTTGCGCGTCCCGGACGACGTCGAACTGCAGCATGCGGGAGGCGCCAAGGCCGTTGAGCAGGTCGCTCATCGGCCCGCCGTGGCGCGTCAGCGTGACGTCGCGGGGCATGCGGCGCTGCGCGAAGGACAGCGTGTTGGATTGCACGGTCGTGCGATGCCAGTGGCCATCGACCTGATGGATCATCGTGCTGCTGCCCATGCGCGACTGTGTGGGAAACTCACGGAACGTCGGCAAAGGTGCCGCAAGGGTCAGGTCGGGCGTCCCGTCGGTGGCGGCGATGCTCGCGCACACATCGGCGCCGATATCAACGGCAATGCCGGTCCTCCATTTGGGCAACTGATAGCCGAGCACGCCGCGCACGCGCGCGATCTCGGTGGTCACTGGCAGAGCCAGGACGTGCGCGAAGAAACTGCGCCGCCGCACCTGCCAGAGCAGTTCGGCGAGGTTTGTACTCCGCACGCCGGGACGGCGCACCACCGCCGCGATCGACACTTCGTCATAGGGATCGTTATCGCAAACCGCATAGGAGAAGAAGGTCAGCGCCACCAGGCCGTGGCCCGGCCATGCGCGCAGCGGCTCCAGCGGTTGCGGCAGCATCCCGCGAATACGATCGATCGGGGCTGCCATCAGCAACTGGATACTGCTGCTGCGATAGTAGAAATTGGGTGCCCACACGGGACCGACGCGGGATTCGATCCGCTGCTTCGGAATGCGGCGGAACCAGCCGATATTGCCCGTCGCCGGGTCGCGCGCCACCTCTTCGAGGTCGGGGTTGGACCGAAAGCGATCATAATAGCCACCTTCAGGCACCAACACCTTCTGGCCCGCAAACTCGACCTCTGAGAATTGCTCGTCCATTGTCATGGCGTCCTTGCAAATTTGAATCTGGATAGGATCAGGGGTGGGAGGCGTGTGCCCCGGCCTTCCGCTCGGCGATCCATTGCCGGTAGCGCTTCGCCCATCGCTTCGCTGCCAGCTGGGCGGTAACCAGCGCCCATATCGGCGACACGTTAGGCGCGGTACGCCGGCCCTTGCTCAGCCGGGCAAGCTGGTAGCGAACCGCCGACATGTGCGCCGAAGACGCGAGCGGCTTGTTCTTCCAGGTGATGGGCTTCAGTGCTGGCGCGTCGTTACCGCCCTGGGACCAACGCTTTGGCAGGTCGGGTTGAATCGCGATAGCGGTCGCGATCCCGGCCATCGCGACACCGTTTTCGATCACGGCCTCCGCGACCGCGCGCCGACGGATGCCGCCGGTCACCATCAGCGGCATGGTCGCGACCGCCGCTATCTCGCGAGCGAATTCCAGGAAATAGGCTTCGCGTGCAAGCGTGCGTTCGTCACGCGATGCGCCCATCATCGCCGGTGCCTCGTAGCTGCCGCCGGACAGCTCGACGAGATCGACACCCAGCGGCGCCAGCATTGCCACGACCTCCCGAGCATCCTCGGGAGAGAAGCCTCCACGCTGGAAATCGGCGGAGTTGAGCTTCACCGACACCGCGAACCCAGGCGAAACCTGCTTACGGATATCGCGTACGATATCGAGCAACAGACGCGCACGATTCTCGAGGCTACCGCCCCATTGGTCGGTCCGGTGATTAGCCAGCGGCGACAGGAACTGGCTGAGCAGGTAGCCGTGCGCGGCGTGAACCTCGACGCCGGTAAAACCCGCGCGCTCGGCGAGCTTCGCCGCGGTCGCGAACCGGCGCTGAACATCGGCGATTTCCGCTTCGGTCATCGCGCGCGGCATCGGGAATATCTTCGACTGTGCGCCCAGATCCATCGCGAGCGCGGACGGCGCAACGGTTTCCTGTCCCATCGATGCAGGCATCTGACGGCCAGGGTGATTGATCTGGATCCAGACCTGAGCGCCCGACGTGCGCGCCGCCTTGGCCCAGACGCGGAATCGATCGAGGTGCTGATCGTCTTCGAGCACGACGCCGGCAGGACCGGTCATCGCACGGGCATCGATCATCACATTACCGGTGATGATCAGACCGGCGCCGCCCGCACCCCAGGCGCGATACAGGCGGATCAGTTCGTCAGACGGCGCGTGATCGTCGTCCGCCATGTTCTCTTCCATGGCAGCCTTGGCGATTCGGTTCGGGATGACGGCGCCATTGGGCAGCGCCAGCGGTGAAAACAGGGACATTTTTCGACTCCGGGAAAATCAACTTGGCATGCGTGTAACCTTTGAGTTAAGTTTAAGGTCAAGAGTGAATCTATGGGATCTGAAGATGAAGATTGGCGAGCTATCCGACCGCAGCGGCCTCGCTCCGTCGCGCATCCGCTTCTACGAGAAGATCGGATTGCTGAAGGCGGTGGACCGCCGATCGAATGGTTATCGCGTCTATCCGCGAGAAGCGCTTGTCATCCTCGAGTTGATCGCGACTGCGCAATCTGCGGGATTCAGTCTCGATGAGATTCGCGTGCTGCTGCCTGGCGATTCCGAGCATTGGGATCACGACGCCTTGCTCAGCACGCTGCGACGCAAGGTCGACGATATCGGGTCGCTCGAAGCGCGGCTTGCACATAGCAAGGCGCAGCTCGTCACCGTGATCGAGGAAATTGAAGCGCGACCCGACGATATCGACTGTGCCACCAATGCGCGCCGCGTCCTGTCGAGGCTGCTGGTAAGAGAGTGATCGACGATCGGCGTAAAGAGCGCCTGCCGATCGTAGCGAAGACGTTAGGCCCGGAGCACTTCGGCGACTTTGGCGGCCGTCGCCTTCGCAGAGAAGGGATTCTGGCCGGTCAGCAGCCGCCCGTCGGTGGCGACATAGGATACGAAGGGTAGCAGCGCCTTCCGGTAATCGGCCCCGCGGCGGATCATTTCGGCTTCTGCGTTGTACGGCATGAACTTGGCGACGCCCGCCAGCACTTCCTCAGTCCACGAAAAGCCGGTGATCTGCCGGTCCGCCACCAGCAGCGATCCGTCCGACAGCCGCACGTTGAGCAGTCCGCAATAGCCGTGGCAGACGGCTGAAACCACCTTGCCCTGCTCCCAGATCGCACGCGCGATCGCCTGCAGCCCTTCGCTATCGGGAAAGTCCCACATCACGGCGTGACCGCCGGTAAAATAGATGGCGTCGAACTCGACCGGATCGATTTCGTCGGGCCGGGCGGTCGTGGCCAGAAGGGCCATGCGCGCCGGATCTCCCAACCAGGCTCTGGCTGACATATCCAGCAGCGGCCATTTCAGCGCACGCGGCTCCAACGGCGACTGCCCGCCCTTGGGACTGACGATGCGTTGCTCGAAGCCCCGCTCGGCGAACACGTCCCAGGCGTGTGTCAATTCCGAGAGCCATAATCCGGTCGGATGGGACGGGTCGTCATAATGCGCCACGTTGCTGACGACATGGAGGATGCGCTTGGTCATCGGCCTTCCTGACAATCGCCATCGGTCCGAATGGACGATATTTGCTCAACAGCCATCATGGCATTAAACTATACTTTAAGGTCAAGCCGATCCCGTTTTGTCCAATGACTGCTTTTGGAAGCCTGCCTCAGCTGATCGAACGACCGCAATGAGGGCGCTTAGCGGTCGGCGTGGCCAACTCACTTTGGAATGTCTGCTCACGACCCGGTTGAGGTCGTTCGTACATCGACGCATAAGCTGACATGGATGTCTGGCTATATGAAGGGGCGAAGGGGCTCTACGCGCTCGCCCGAGATGAAGACGGCGCAAACCTTCCACTTGACCTCGGGCCGTGGACCAAGCGTCAATCAGTGACCTTGTCACACGACCCATTCGACGAGCGAGAGGCGATCACGTTAATTGAGACGCACGGTTACTGCTGTTTCGACTAGCGACTTTCGAAAGCGAGAATGCGCTCAGATTGGCTAGGCGACTGGAATTGGGGGCGCTTCGCCGACCGACGACCTAGAGTGAGCGGCATCGAAGGCCGTTCAACCAACCCTGGGCCACTTATCCCCCCGTAGCCAATTCAGTCAGCAAGGTGAACGCAATCCCGACCGCTGCCCTTTGCCCCGTAGAGCGCGCGGTCTGCTCGCTCCATCAAAGACGGGAGATCTTCAGCATCCCGAGCAATCGCGACGCCGAAGC
>Ga0247823_10005452_pt1 | contig 10121 bp, 10 predicted proteins | sample 13C_PalmiticAcid_2_FD_192426 | JGI IMG/M metagenome (GOLD analysis project Ga0247823, IMG submission 192426) | Soil microbial communities from agricultural site in Penn Yan, New York, United States - 13C_PalmiticAcid_Day30 | ecosystem: Environmental > Terrestrial > Soil > Agricultural land...
CCAGTGCGTACGCAAAGGGCTGGGGCATCAGCGCGGCCAGGGCCGGCAGGTCCTTGTTGATGAGCTGTTCCTGCAGCGCCACGGTGGCGGTGCTGATGACCACGCGCTTTTGTTGCGCCAGCGCCAGCGGGATCACCGTGGCCGCGTAGGCCGCCGACTTGCCCACCCCCGTGCCGGCCTGCACCACGGCGATGCCCCGGTCGGGCGCGCCCGCCTCGCCGGACACACTGTCGTCGCCCAGCTTCACGTCCGACAAGGTCTCGGCGATGAAGGCCGCCATCTCGCGCTGCCCGCCGCGCGCCCGAAAGCCCGGCGCGTGCGAGACCACGTGGTCGAAAGCGGCCAGCGCGATGGCCTCGCGCGCCAACGCCCCCTGGGGCAGGTCCTCTTGATCCTCTTGGTCGTCGCGGGGCTCGGCATTCATCATGGAGCCGCGCATTGTCCCAGAGCCCGGGCTTCACCCCGGATGCATGTTGCAGTGCAACAATGGGCCATGGCCACGCTTCCATCCCACCCTGCGAAAACCTCCCTCGACCTCGCCCTCCAGGGCGGCGGCTCGCACGGCGCCTTCACCTGGGGCGTGCTGGACCGCCTGCTGGAAGAAAAGTCCCTGCGGCTCACCGGCATCAGCGGCACCAGCGCGGGCGCCATGAACGCCGTGGCGCTGGCCAGCGGCCTGATGGAAGGCGGCCGCGAAGGCGCGCGGGCCGCGCTGCGCCGGCTGTGGACGCGGGTGGGCGAGATCAACCCTTTCGGCGGCCTGGCGCACGCGCCGGTGGCCCCCTGGCTGGACGCCGACAGCCCCTGGGCCGCGCCCTGGCTCGGGCCCATCCGCTCCTACGCGCAGTGGCTCAGCACCCAGGCCTCGCCTTACCAGCTCAACCCGCTCAACCTCAACCCGCTGCGCGACATCCTGCGCGACACGATCGACTTCGACCGCGTGCGCGCCTGCCACCGCACGCAACTCTTCATCGCCGCCACGCGCGTGAAGACCGGCGAGCTGCGCATCTTCCGCCAGGAGGAGTTGTCGCCCGACGTGATCCTCGCCTCGGCCTGCCTGCCGCTGCTGTTCCAGGCCGTGGAGATCGATGGCGAGGCCTACTGGGATGGCGGCTACGCGGGCAACCCCTCGCTGCTGCCGCTGGTGCTGGAAAGCCCCGGTGACGACCTGCTGCTGGTACAGATCAACCCCGCCGTGCGCGACGACCTGCCTGTGCGCGCCAACGAGATCCTCGACCGCATCAACGAGGTCACGTTCAACGCCAGCCTGCTCAAGGAGCTGCGCAACATCGTGTTGCTGAAGCAACTCCTGGCCGCCGAGGGCTGGGCCGCGCGGCGCCTGCGCAGCCCGGTGTTCCGGCGCATCGCCGCGCTGCGGCTGCACCGGGTGGACGGCGGCGCCGAGCTCGCGGCGCTGGGCGCGGGCAGCAAGACACGCACGGACCCGGCCTTCCTGGAGCGCCTGTTCCAACAGGGCCAGGCCGCGGCCAACGCCTGGCTGGAGCGGCACCGGGGCGATATCGGCATCCGCGGCACGCTGGCACTGGAGCTGGACGCGGGCGCTATGAGTTGATTTGTCAACTAGTACGCAAATGCCCCGCTTATCGGCCTAATGTTGATAGGCACGCTTACCGATGATCAGGGTTATCCCTCACCCCTTCCAAGAAAGACGGATCCCGTGAACCTGATCAAGAACATGAAAGTGGGCACGCGCCTGATCAGCGCGTTCCTGGTGCTGTGCGCCCTGTGCGCCGGCGTGGGCGCCATCGGCATGCTCAACCTGAGCCGCCTGAGCGACATGTCCGACGACATGTATTTCAACGAGCTGATGGGCCTGTCGCACATCAAAGAATCCAACCTCAACCTGGTCTACGCTGGCCGGGCGCGGTCCAACGCGATGCTGGCGACCACCGACGCCGACCGCCAACGTTTCAGTGAGACCGCGCGCAAGTCCATCGACACCGCCATCGATTTCCTCGGCAAAGCCGAGCCGCTGTTTTCCAACCCGCAGGCGCAGCGCGACATCACCGAAATGAAGGCCCTGTTCGAGCAGTACCGCAGCGACATGCGCCAGGTGCTCGATATGGCGGCGCGCGAATCGCTGAGCACCCGGTCTGCCGACCTTGACGCGGCCTTGAGCAAGACCAGCCAGCAGAGCATCAAGCTCGACGACATGATGACCGGGCTGTCGCAGATCAAGGAAACCAACGCCCGCGAGAACGCCGAAGCCACCACCGGCGTCTACAAGGCCGGCGCGGCCTTCATGCTGTTCGGCATCGCCGCCGCCGTGGGTATCGGCATTGCGCTGGGCGTGTTCATCAGCCGCTCCATCACGCGCCCGCTGCAGCAAGCCGTGAAAGTGGCCGAGACCGTCGCGTCCGGCGACCTCACCTCGCGCATCGAGGCCGAGCACAAGGACGAGACCGGCCAGTTGCTCAACGCACTCAAGCGCATGAACGACTCGCTGGTCGGCATCGTGGGCAGCGTGCGCCAGAGCTCGGAGTCCATCGCCACCGGCTCGACGCAGATCGCCACCGGCAACAACGACCTGAGCCAGCGCACCGAAGAGCAGGCCAGCAACCTGCAGCAGACCGCCGCGTCCATGGAGCAGATCACCAGCAACGTGCGCCAGAGCGCCGACACCGCGCAACAGGCGAACCAGATGGCCACGCAGGCCAGCCAGGCGGCGCGCGACGGCGGCCAGGTCGTGAGCGAGGTGGTGCAGACCATGCAGGGCATCAGCCAGAGCTCGCGCAAGATGGCCGACATCATCACCGTGATCGATGGCATCGCCTTCCAGACCAACATCCTGGCGCTCAACGCCGCGGTGGAAGCCGCGCGCGCCGGTGAACAGGGCCGTGGCTTTGCCGTGGTGGCCGGCGAGGTGCGCAACCTCGCGCAGCGCAGCGCCACCGCCGCCAAGGAAATCGCCGCCCTCATCCAGGAAAGCGTCGAGAAGGTCGAGAAGGGCTCGCAACTCGCCGACGGCGCAGGCCGCAGCATGGAACACATCGTGGACCAGGTGCGCCGCGTGACGGACATGATGGCGGAGATCTCCGCCTCCAGCGCCGAGCAGACGCAGGGCATCAGCCAGGTGAGCGACGCCGTGAGCCAGCTCGACCAGGTGACGCAGCAGAACGCGGCGCTGGTGGAAGAAAGCGCGGCCGCGGCCGACAGCCTGAAATCCCAGGCGGCCAAGCTGGCCGAACTGGTGGGCGTGTTCAAGCTCGCGCACCAGGCGGCCTGAGGCTCCCCGCCACGTGTCGACAGGCCCCGCCCGTGCGGGGCCTTTTCTTTGGGCGATCGGCGCGTCACCCAGGCGGGGTGGCGCAATTCGTCACCGGGTGCTAATGTTTCGCCCCCTGTTACGTTCCGTCACGTCAATGAGTGAGCACTTGCCGCCCGCCGACACCGGCACGCGACTGCACGCGCTGGACAACCTGCGCGCGCTGCTCATGTGGCTGGGCATCGTGCTGCACGTCGAGGCCATCTACGCCGTGCAGCGCATGCCCAACGCCTGGCGCGACGACCAGCGCACCCTGGTGGCCGACGTGATCGTGTCGTCCATCCACGCCTTCCGCATGCCGGCCTTCTTCATCCTGGGCGGCTTCTTCGCGGCGCTGCTGGTGCGCTCGCGCGGCCCGGACGGCCTGCTGCGCCACCGCCTGATGCGCCTGGGTCTGCCCTTCGCCCTGTTCTGGCCCCTGCTGTGGCTGGCCTCGGGCGTGGCGGCGCTGTTCTTCATGAACCTCATGGTCCGCGACGAATGGGGACTGGACACCCAGGTGGTGCCGCGCCTGCCCATCCTGAACAGCCCCAACACCATCCATCTCTGGTTCCTGTGGATGCTGCTGTGGTTCTGCGTGGCCATGGCCGCGCTGTGGCGGCTGCCGCGCGCCTGGTTCGCGCCCATCGAATCGGCGCTGGCCTGGCTGGCGCGCAAGCCCTGGGGCTTCGTGGCACTGGCATTGCCGCTGATGCTGGCCAGCGCCGCCTACCCGCGCGGCGTGCTGGCGCCCGCAGGCGCCTTTCTGCCCGAATGGAACGAGTGGGTCTACCACGGCAGCTTCTTCGTCTTCGGCCTGATGCTGCACGGGCGGCAGACCGAGCTGTTCGCCTTGTTCCAGCGCCACTGGCTCGCCTATGCGCTGGGCGGCCTGGCGTGCTACCTCGTGGCCACCGCGGCCGCGCTGGTGCAGGCCCCGATGCTCCTGTGGGCCTACACCTACCACTGCATCAGCTGGCTCTGGAGCTTCGCCGCCATCGGTCTCGCGCTGCGCCTGGTGCCCCGTCGCCACGCCGTGCTGGGTTACCTGTCGGACAGTGCGTACTGGGTCTACCTGCTGCACTACCCGCTCACCATCCTGTTCGGCGCCCTGCTCTTCGAGCTCGCCTTGCCCATCACGGCCAAGGTGCTCATCAACATCGCCGCCACCACGCTGGTCTGCCTGGGCAGCTACGAGCTGTTCGTGCGCCACGGCTGGATCGGCCAGTTGCTCAATGGCAAACGCCACCCGCGCCGATCGCGCGGGGGCGGCGCCGAGCACCGTGTGACCTGACCCATGCGGATCTCGGCCAGCGTCACGAACGGACCGGGCCAGCACCAGGTCGTGCTGCGCACCGGGGACGCCGGGCACACGATCGCTGTCGCGCCCAAGGCCTCGGGCGCCGGTTCCGCCACCAACGGCGGCGAGTTCCTCATGCTCGCCCTGGCCACCTGCTACTGCAACGACCTCTACCGCGAAGCCGCGCGCCTGGGGGTGGCGCTGGACCGCGTGGAGGTGTGGGCCGAGGCCGAGTTCGAGGGCATCGGCCTGGCGGCGCGCGACGTGCGCTACCACGCCCGGGTACAGTCGCCAGCGTCCCCGGACGCCATCGCCCGGCTGCTGCGCGAAACCGATGCGGTGGCCGAGGTGCACAACACCCTGCGGCAAGGCGTTCCGGTCCAGTGGATCGACCCTCCCCCGCCATCGACATGACCCATACGATCGAACACCAGGAAACCGGCAACACCGGCGCCTTCTACGTCCAGCAAAACGGCGAACGCATCGCGGAGATGACCTACAGCCGCACCAACCCCACGCTGATCATCATCGACCACACCCACGTCGACGAACGCCTCAAGGGCCAGGGCGTGGGACGCCAGTTGCTCGACGCCCTGGTGGCCTGGGCGCGCGAGACGAAGACCCGTGTGGTGGCCCTGTGCCCTTTCGCCAAGTCACAGTTCGACAAGGACCCGTCGATCCGCGACGTGCTGGTCTGAATCGGTCATGGAACGAAGAGGCCCCCTAATCCCAGGGCGGCAATTCACGCCGTCTTCAGCGGGTTAAGTAAAAACCCGTAATCGTCCGCGGTCGCGGCCTCTTCCTTCCCTTCGGCAGTTACAGTAGCCCACAGTCGTAGCAACGGCTACAGACACTGCTCCCGATGTGGTATTGCGCACCTGCATCCGACTGGTAAGAGTGGAACTCCTGCTCTCACAAGCGGGTCTCGTCTTGAGGGACATGACGACATGGAACTGACGCTATCACCCAACATCGAACGCGAGGCCATTCAGGAGCTTCGGGCCAGACAACGCGATGAAACAGTGTCTGCGCCACGATTCAAGCTGGTCAGGATCGTCGCTCGCCTAGTGGTTCACGACCCGTTGCACTGGCTGCTCAACTCTCTTGTTGACCAGATGACGCGACAAGTGGAGCGGCGCAACGATCGAATCGCAAACCACCTACGTTGGTTCCCTCGTGCCACCGATGACCTGAGATCGAAGGTCGATGAAACTGGTGTCCCAGCCGGTGAAGAACTGGGTCAAGCGCTGGATGACTTGGTCAAGCAAGTTGATGAAAGCACTCGACGGCTCATCGCCCTCATTGAACTGCTCGAGCCCAACTCCGAATTTCGAGTGGCTGTTCATCGCTCCGCGCGACTGCTTCTCGAGGTCAAGGCAAGCGCCATTGAGATGAAGCGCGCCGGGCGATTGGAAGCTCCCGTTCATAAGGTGTCGCGTCGCGTGGAGATCGCCAACGCTTTCCTGGTCAGTTCACATGGCCGAAAGCTTGAAACAGGCGGCATCGACCGTGATCCAGAGCTTCTCGCTCAGGCACGAAAGGCACTGAAGAAACTGCCTCAAGTTCCCGTTTCTGCCGAGTAGTCCAATCACTGTTGATGGCTGCCGAAGACGAATGTGTCCAATGGGACTACAACGCAGAACACTATGCAAACTCGGTGGCGATCTGCTGCGCGGAATTCATCGAACAGATCCGGAAATCACCTGACAGCCAAGCCGGTGCACTGAGAGATACGCGCCCGTTTCACAAGGCCATCTTCCGCAAGGCTGTACCTGCAGCCTGTCTCTACCTTGCTGGCGAGTACCGCGGGGCGGAATATGGGTGCCTCCGACATCGCGAAGTTGCCCTGGGCGCGCGCATTGGAGCACCGTGCTGCGACGTTGACCGGCTCATGCGAGACTTTCACGTGAGCTTGCGACTGTCCCTTCTGTCACTGGAAAGCTCACTGTGCTCTTCGGAGCGGACACCGGAGTTCTTGCACGATGTCATCGTGTTCATCGCGCAAGTGGTAAGCACCTTTCAAGACATACACCCATATGCAGATGGCAATGGTCACGTCGGCAGACTTCTGGTTTGGGTCATCACAGGTCACTTTGGGATGACGCCTGCTCAATGGTGGCTACATAAAAACCCCGGCACCGATTGGAATCAAGCGGTCTATGCACATCAGACAGGGAACCCCGTTCCACTTCAACGCTTTCTGATGTCGACCTTGTTCTGAACGCAGACGTCTTTCACTCACACTTTGACGCAAGCACGCCGCCGGCCCGTTCACCCGTTCGCCTACCGTCCCAGCGGCTGCTCCGCCTCGGCCAGCTTGCGGCGGGCCTCTTCCACCTTCTCGCTGCGCTTGGCGATCTTGTCGCGCTTGCCCGAGCGCTGCTCCTCGGCCAATTCCTCCTCGCGCTCGGCCAGCTCGCGCTGCGCCTTGCGGATGCGGCTGTCGCGCGCGCGCTCCAGTTCCGCGTCACTGCACCCGGCCTTGTGGGCCTCCAGCGCGCGGTCCAGGCCCGCGAGTTCCTGGCGGTTGCCACGCGCCTGAGCAGCGGCTATCTCGGCCTCGATGCCAGCCTGCTTGGCCGCGCAGATGGGGCCCGGCCCGGCGGCGAACGCCGGTGCCGCCAGCAGGGCCAGCAGCGCCGGCAACAGGAAATGTCGTTTCATGTCGTCCTCCTTGATGTTCGACGGTCACACACTGGCCATCAGGCCCTTAACCAGTTCGCTCACGCCGTCCCACACGATCTGCACGCCCAGGCACAGCAGGATGAAGGCCGACAGGCGCAGGAAGATGATGGCGCCCGCCTCGCCCAGCGGGCGCAGCAGGTGCTCGGCGTAGCGGAACGCCAGGTACAGCAGCAGGCCGATCACCAGCAGCGCCAGCACGCCGCCGCCGATGTTGGCCAGCGCCAGGCCCACGCGGTCGTTGCTGAGCGACACGCCCACCGTGATGGCCGCCGCGATCGACCCCGGCCCGCAACTGATGGGGAAGGTGAGCGGGTAGAAGGCCTGACGACGCGCCATCTCGGGCGTGAAGGCCTCGGCCAGTTCGGTGCGGCTGTCCGCCGTGGTCTGCGTGGCCGTGAGCAGGCGCCACGCCGTGGCCGCGAGGATGAGCCCGCCGCCCACGCGCACGATGGGCAGCGAAATGCCGAAGAAGGCCAGCACGTGCGAGCCGACCAGCATGCTGCCCACCATCAGCGCGAACATGTTGCGCGCGATCTTGCGCGCCAGCATGGCCCGCGTGCGCTCGCTAGCGCCTTCGGTGAGGCCGAGGAAGATCGGCGCCGTGGCCGCCGGGTTGAGGATGGGCAGCAGCGCGGCGAAGACGAAGAGGAAGCTTTTGCCGAACGCGAGGGAGAGTTCGAATGTCATCGCACGGAACTCACCCCTTGGGCGGTTCGATCATTTCTCGCATCCTGCGGCGCAGCGCGCGTTCGCGGCGATTCTCCTCATGCCAGTCGTCGCGCACGCCGCGCCACAGCGCCACCGCCATGAGGACGATCACCAGCGCGAACGGCACCGCGAACACGATGGTGGCCGTCTGCACCGCCTTGAGCCCACCCGCCAGCAGCAGCGAAATCGCGATGCCCGAGATCAGCGCACCCCAGATGATCTTCACGCGGGCCGGCGGGTTCTCATTGCCGCTGGTGCTCATCATGCTCAGCACCAGCGTGGCCGAATCGCCCGAGGTGACGAAAAACACCACCACCAGCACCGTGGCCACCACGCTCATGATGGCGCCCAGCGGCAGCGCGTCGAACAGGGCGAACAGCGCGGTGGACACGTCTGCGCTCACCGCCTCGGACAGCGGGATGCCGCGCATCACCTCCAGCGTGAGCGCCGTGCCGCCGAACACCGAGAACCACAGGAAGCCCGCCAGCGTGGGCGCCAGCACCGTGCCCAGCACGAACTCGCGGATGCTGCGCCCGCGCGAGACGCGCGCGATGAACAGGCCCACGAAGGGCGACCAGCTCACCCACCAGGCCCAGTAGAAGATGGTCCAGCCGCCCACCCAGCCGCTGTCGCGGAACGGGGTCATGCGCAGGCTCATGCGCACGAACTCGCTCACGTAGCTTCCCAGCGTGGTGGTGAAGGTGTCGATGATGGCCACCGTGGGGCCGAGCACGAAGACGGCGAGCGCGAGCCCGCCGGCCATGATCAGGTTGGCGTTGGACAGCCACTTGATGCCCCGGCCCACGCCCGAGATCGCCGAGCCCACGAACATCAGGGTGGTGACGACGATGATGCCCACCTGCCACGCCGGGTTCACCGGCACGCCGGCCACCGCCGCCAGGCCGCTGTTGATCTGCAGCGCACCCATGCCCAGCGAGGCCGCCACACCGAAGGCCGTGGCGATGACGGCGAGCACGTTCACCACCGGCCCCAGGTGCTTGGCAAAACCCCAGGGCAGCGATTCGACCGCCGTGCTCACCAGCGCCGAGCCACCCTTGCGGAACTGGAAGAAAGCGATGGCCAGCGCCACCACGCTGTATACGGCCCAGGGGTGCATGCCCCAGTGGAAGAAGCTGTAGCGCATGGCCGCGTTGGCGGCCTCGGGCGTCTGCGGCGTGATGCCGGGCGGGGGCGTGCCGTAGTGCGAGATGGGCTCGGCCACGCCCCAGAACACCAAGCCGATGCCCATGCCGGCGGCGAACAGCATGGAGAACCAGGACATGAGCGAGAACTCGGGTTCTTCGTCTTCGCCGCCGAGCTTGAGATCGCCGTAGCGGCTGAAGGCCAGCACCATGGCCATGATCACCAGGCCCAGCACCACCCACAGGTAGAACCAGCCGAAGTCGCGCGTGATGACGGCCAGCAGCGTGTCGAACACCGAGCCGAGCGAGTCCGGCGAGATCACGCCCCACAACACGATGGCCAGGATCAGCCCGACCGAGACGATGAGTTGCATGGCGCTTTCCTCCTGTGCGACGCGACACCATACACGCCTGCCCCGCGGAAAAGTCTTTTTCACGAGCCCCCGCGCGGCACATCCGGTCGATTCTGGCGGTCCAATCGCGCATCGGCCAACAGCGAACAAAGGAGAGCGGGTGAAGGAACTGCAAGACGGGCAGCGCAGCGGCGCGACGATCGACGTGGACGTGCTCGTCGCGGGCGCCGGCCCTTGCGGGCTGATGCTCGCCAACGAACTGGGCCTGCGCGGCATCCGCTGCCTGCTGGTGGACCCGAAGGCCACCACGGCCTTCAACCCGCAGGCCAACGCCACGCAGGCGCGCACCATGGAGCACTTCCGGCGCATCGGCATCGCCGATGAGATCCGCGCCCTGGGCCTGCCGGGCGACCACCCCACCGACATCGCCTACTTCACCCGCTTCGCCACGCACGAGCTCGCGCGGCTGCGCCTGCCCACTGCCGCGCAGGCCAGCGAGCACGTGCGGGGCCTGCGCGGCGCCTGGAACGCGGCCGAGCTGCCGCACCGCGTCTCGCAGAAGTTCGTGGAAGCCGTGCTGCGCGAACACGCCGAGGCGCGCACCGGCCGGCCCGTGGCCTTCGGCTGGAAGCTGGTGGACTTCGACCAGGACGCTGCGGGCGTGAACG
>Ga0247823_10005456_pt1 | contig 10116 bp, 10 predicted proteins | sample 13C_PalmiticAcid_2_FD_192426 | JGI IMG/M metagenome (GOLD analysis project Ga0247823, IMG submission 192426) | Soil microbial communities from agricultural site in Penn Yan, New York, United States - 13C_PalmiticAcid_Day30 | ecosystem: Environmental > Terrestrial > Soil > Agricultural land...
GGTCAGCGTCAGCGCCTCGGTCATCCACCAGATCGCCATCAGCACGGTCAGCGCGGCGACGCGCCAGGCGGTGACCTCCATCCCGGCAGGCGCCGGGAGCAAAAGCATGATGCAAAAGACGACGAGCCCGCCGATCAAACCCAACCAGCGCGTGCGCGTCATCGACCCCTTATCCTCCCGCCAGTCCGATCACCGACAATTGGCGGCCATAGGAATTTTCTCCTTTGTGGCACGCGCGGCGATAGCTGAAATAGTCTTGCCTCTCGGCATAGGTGTCCTGCCCGCCGATGGCAATTCGCGTCACGCCCACCGCGGCGAGCCGCGTGGCGACGTAAGCGGCGATGTCGAACATCGCATGGCCGGGCTTGCCCGCGGCGAAGAAGCGCTCGTTCGCGGGATCGTTCGCAAGGAAGCGCTCCACGAACGCTTCGTCGACTTCATAGGAGGCACGCGCGATGCACGGGCCGATCGCGACGGCGATATCGGTGCGGCTCGCGCCAAGGTTTTCCATCGCATCGAGCGTCGCGTCGGTGACTCCGGCCAGCGCGCCCTTCCAGCCCGCATGCGCTGCGCCGACGACACCGGCCTTGCGGTCGGCGAACAGTACCGGCACGCAGTCGGCGGTCAAAATGCCGAGCAAGATGCCCGGGGTCCGGGTCGCGAGTGCGTCGGCCTCGGGCCGCGCGCCCAAGTCTGTGTCGCCATCGACGATCACGCAGCGATTGCCATGGACCTGATAGACACCGGTCAGTGCTGCGCCCGGAAGCACCGCGTCGGTGACGCGTCGGCGGTTCTCGGCGATCAGTGCGGGGTCGTCGTTCGAGCCGAGGCCGCAGTTGAGCGAGGCGAGCTCGCCCGCCGACACGCCGCCGCGGCGGCCGAAGAAGCCGTGGGCGATGCCGTCGAGCGACGGGGCGGTGACGAACGGCGCCGTCACAGGTCGAGCCTGAAGAAACGGTCCTCGTCGATATGGTTGCCGACGCGAAAGGCGTTGCGGCCGACGTCGGTGAATCCATAGCGGCGATAAAAGGCCTGCGCGCGGTCATTTTCGGTAAAGACCGAAAGGTAGAGGATCGCGGCGCGCTCGCGCGCCCAGCCGAGGCCCCAGTTCATCAGCGCCGCCGCGACGCCCGTGCCCTTCGCAGCTTCGGCGACATAAAGCTGGTGCAGCTCGGCGGCATTGTTGGTTGGCTGGTCTTCGGGCAGGTCGAAGTCGAGCGGCCCCATCTTGATATAGCCAAGGATCGCGCCCGCAGAGTCGCGCACGACTCCGATATCATGGTCGTCGCTCGCGATCTGCGCGCGAACGCGGTCGGGCGGGTTCCAGCTCGACAGGAAAAGTGCAAGATCGGCCGGGTCATAGATATGGCCGAAGGTGTGCGTGAAGGATGCTTCGGCAAAGGCGGCGATCGCCTCGGCATCGTCGGGCGTCGCCAATTGGACGGCGGTCATGCGGTGTCTCCTGTAAATCCGGTGGGTGCGGGCCAGCCCGGCGCGGTGAAAGCCATCACCTTGAACAAATCGCCCATCGCGCGCGGTTCGACCAGGCGATCGCGCTGCCCCTTCAATTCGTCGGCGCGGGCCGGTGCCGCGGCAGCGAGCGATTGCAATCGCGCGTCGATACCGAGCCTTTGCAGCCAGTCGCCCTGCGTCGTCAGAGGGCTGACGGACACGCGCGCATTTTGCGCGGCTTCGGCGAGCGCGGTGAAATCGACATGCGCGGTCAGGTCGACTTCGCCGGGATCGGCGAAGGGGTCGACGAAGCGGTGCGCCTTCACCGCCTGCAATGTGTCGCCCGCGGCGGGGCCGGCATAGCCATAGTCGATCGCAAGCATCGCGCCGCCCTGCCGCGCGAGGCGAAAGGCGCAGCGCTGCATGATCGCCGCCGAAACCGGCGTCGTTTCGACGATCGTCGCTTCGGGCTTGTCGCGCAGCACCTCCGGTACGGCGTCGTCGGCGGACACGCTGCCCGCGACCGGCGCCAGCGCGCCGCCCTGGCGTTGGACCATGCGCTCGCGCCAGCCATCGGTGGTGCGGACATATTGGTGGATCGGCAATGCGTCGAAAAATTCATTCGCGACGATGATCAGCGGCGCGTCGCCGGGCAGCGCGTCGACCTCGTCATGATGCTCGGCGGCGGGCAGGCGCGTCAGCTGGGCGGCGCGCAGCGTCGGGCTGGTCTCGACCAGGTCGATGCCGGCCGGCGTGCAGCCGAAGCGCGCCATGGTGCGCAGCGCATCGGCGGCGAGCGTGCCGCGACCGGGGCCGAGCTCGACATAGCGAAACGCGGGGCTGCCCGCGCGCGACCAGAGGTCGGCGATCCAGACGCCGACCATCTCGCCGAACATCTGGCTGATCTCTGGCGCCGTCGTGAAATCGCCCGCGGCGCCGAGCGGGTCGCGTGTCGCGTAATAATGGCCGTTTGCCGCCGCCATATAGTCGGCGATCGTCGTCGGCCGCGCCGCCGCGATTTCGTTTATCAGCTCGTCGGGGCTTGGCGGTCCGTCACGCAACGCTGTCGAGTCCGGCCACCGGCTCGATCCGCTTGCGGCGACCCTTTGCGGTGGCGACGAGCCAGAAGCCGATCAGCAGCATCGGCACGGTCAGCGTCTGGCCCATCGTCAGCCCCCACGACAGCGTGCCGAGCTGGACGTCGGGTTCGCGCACGAATTCGACCGCAAAGCGGCTGAGGCCATAGATGATCGCCGCCATGCCGAAGAGGAAGCCGGGCTTGTAGCGGGCGTCGGTGCGCCAGAAGAAAAAGCCGAGGATCGCCATCATCACAATCCCTTCGAGCCCGGCTTCGTAAAGCTGGCTCGGGTGGCGCGGGTCCATCGTGCCGCTGTCCGGAAAGATGATCGCCCAAGGCACGGTCGTCGCGCGGCCCCACAGCTCGCCGTTCACGAAATTGGCGAGGCGGCCGAAGAAGAGGCCGAAGGGAACGACGCACGCGACATAGTCGCAGAAGCGCAGGAAGCTGAGCTTTTCCTTCTTCGTTACATACCAGATCGCGATCAGCACGCCGATCACGCCGCCGTGGAGCGACATACCGCCGTCCCACAATTTGAAGATTTCGAGCGGCTTCTGGAGATAGTTGCCGAGGTTGTAGAACAATACATAGCCGAGGCGGCCGCCGAGGATGATCCCGAGCATCGCATAGAAGATCATGTCGTCGGCGTGGCGCCGCGCCATCGGCGCGCCGGGCTGCGCGATCAGCTTCAGCAGGTACCAGTAGCCGACGAAAATCCCGGCGAGATAGGCGAGCGCGTACCAGCGGATGGGGAGGCCGAAGACGCTGAACGCGATCTCGCTGTTCTCGCCCATCAACTCGTGGAAGTTCACATATTGCGTTGCTTCGGCTAAGGTTGCAAAAAGAAACATATCGTCGCGCTGTCCTTCCCCAGGAGAGGCCTCCCCATAAGGGGTTAGGCGAGCGAGACCAAGAGGAGAGATGCAAGATGCCATCAGCGCTCGATTTGCGCCTGGAAGCCGCTTTTAATCTGATCACCGGTCCGGGTGGACCGATCCAGCTCGGGTCCGTCGAACGCTTCGGTCAGCAGTTGCCCTTCATCACCAACGCGCCGACCAATCTTTCCGATTATGTCGCGTTTTTTGCGGCGATGCATGGCGATGCGACCTTCCTCGTCGAAGGCGACGAGCGGCTGTCGTTCAAGCAGGTCTATGGCGCGGCGCGGCAGGTGGCGGCGGGGCTGATCGAAGGCCATGGCGTCCAGCGCGGCGACCGCGTCGGGCTCGCGATGCGCAACGCCAATGCTTGGTGCGTCACCTATATCGGCATCCTGATGGCCGGCGGCTGCGCCACCTTGCTCAACGGCTGGTGGCAGGGCGGCGAGCTCGCCGCGGGGATCGACGACGCGGAGGCAAGGCTTGTCATCGCCGACGTCCAGCGCGCGGCGCGGCTCGAAGAGCCGGGCGTGCAGCACGGCGCGAAGGTCATCACGCTCGACATCGCGCAGCCGATCGATCGCGCGATCGCGCCGATCACCGGCGCTGGCGGCAGCGCAGAGACCGAACTGCCGCGCCTGACGGGGCAGGACCTCGCGACCATCCTCTTCACCTCGGGTTCGACGGGCCAGTCGAAGGGTGCCTATTCGCGCCACGAGGCGATCTGCCAGGCGATCTTCAACTATGTGACGCAGACCGCGAGCATCGTGCATCTCTTGACCGAAGACGGGCAAATGTCGGACATCCAGCCGGCAACCTTGATCTGCACCCCGCTGTTCCATGTCACCGCCGAAGTCCCGGTGTTCCTGCAAAGCTTCGCACTCGGCCGCAAACTGGTGCTGATGCCGAAATGGAATGCCGAAGAGGCGATGCGGCTGATTCAGGACGAGCAGGTCAATTATTTCGTCGGCGTGCCGCTGATGAGCTACGAAATCCTCGTCCACCCGAACCGCCAGAATTACGACCTGTCGACGTGCAAGAGCTACGCCGGCGGCGGCGCGCCGCGGCCGCCCGAGCATGTGAAGCGTCTCGCGACCGAGATGGGCGAGGGCAAGCCGCTGCTGGGCTATGGCCTCACCGAAACCAACGCGGTCGGCTGCGGCATCATCAACGAAAATTACCTTGCCAAGCCGATGTCGACCGGTCCCGCCTCGAAGCCGCTCGTCGATCTCGCGATCCTCGACGACGACGGCAATCCGGTGGCGCAGGGCGGGGTCGGCGAAGTGTGCATCCGGTCGGTGTGCAATTTCGAAGGCTATTGGAACAATGAGGCGGCGACGAAGGCGGCGTTCTTCGACAATGGCTATTTCCGCTCGGGCGACCTCGGCTATCTCGACGAGGACGGCTATCTGTTCATCGTCGACCGCAAGAAGGACATCATCATCCGCGGCGGCGAGAATATCAGCTGTCAGGAAGTCGAAGCGGCGATCTACGAGCATCCCGAAACGAACGAATGCGCGGTGTTCGGCCTGCCCGACGAGCGGCTCGGCGAGTGCGTCGGCGCGGTCGCGTGGATGAAGCCCGGCAGCTCCGTGACCGCCGACGATCTGATCGCGTTCCTTGCCGCACGGCTCGCGCCCTATAAGGTGCCGTGCCAGATCTGGATGTCGAACGACGCGCTGCCCAAGCTCGGCAGCGAAAAGATCGACAAGGTCAGTTTGCGCAGCCAGTATCGCGAGGAATATGCGGCAAAGGTCGTCGCGTAACCGGACGAGGTGAAGGAGCGAACCGGGACCATGGCCGAGGCTGAAATTCCCGTCGCTCCTTCGGAAGGCACATCGCCGGTTCGCGTCTATCGCCACCGGTTGCCGGCGCGCATCTGGCATTGGGTGAACGCTGTGACCCTGCTCGTCCTGCTGATGAGCGGGTTGATGATCTTCAACGCCCACCCGCGGCTCTATTGGGGGCAATATGGCGCGAACCCCGATTATGCCTGGCTTGCGGTGGGCTCGACGCCGAAGACGGGTTTCGTGCGCATCGGCGAAACGCGGATCGAGACGACCGGCGTGCTCGGTCGCTGGACCGATGCGAAGGGCGTGCAGCAGACCTGGGCCTTCCCCGGCTGGGCGACGATCCCGACGACCTACAGCCTCGCCGACGGGCGCCGCTGGCATTTGCTGTTCGCTTGGGTGCTCGCGATCAGCCTGACATTCTACATGCTGTGGAGCCTCTTCGGTGGGCATTTGAAAAGGGACCTGCATGTCCGCCGCGCCGAATGGGCGCCGCGCCATATCTGGCACGATGTGAAGGACCATGCGCGGCTGCGTTTCCCGAAGGGGGAGGCCGCCGCGCGCTATCATATCCTCCAGAAACTCAGCTACATCGGCGTCATCTTTGTCCTGCTGCCGCTGATGATCGCGACCGGCCTCACCATGTCGCCGGGGATGAACGCGTCGGCACCCTGGCTGCTCGACCTGTTCGGCGGGCGCCAGTCGGCGCGGTCGATCCATTTCATCGTGGCCTGGCTGCTCGTCGCTTTCTTCCTCGTCCATATCGCGATGGTGCTGCTCGCCGGGCCGGTGAACGAGGTCCGCTCGATGATCACCGGCTGGTTCCGGCTGCCGCCCGAACGGCGTGCCGGGCGATGAGCGGGCTGATCCTTCCGCGCCGGCACATGATCGCCCGCGCCGGCGGGTTGGTCGCTGCGGCCGGGGCGTTGCCGCTGCTGTCCGGCTGCGACGCGATCAACGAGGCACCGGCGGTGCGCAAGATATTGTCGATGGGCGAGGAGATGAACCGCGCCAGCCAGCGCGCGCTGATGGATCGCGACGCCCTCGCGCGCGAATTCACGCGCGCCGACCTGTCGCCGACCTTCCGCTCGAACGGGACCAAGCTGCCGGCCGGCGCCGCCTATGCCGCGCACGCGGCGGGCGGCTTTGCCGACTGGCGCGTAGAGGTCACCGGCCTTGTCGCACGGCCACTGTCGCTGTCGATGGCCGACATCCGCGCGATGCCGCAACGCACCCAGATCACGCGGCACGACTGCGTCGAGGGGTGGAGCGCGATCGGCCAGTGGACGGGGCCGCAGCTCAGCCACGTCCTCGCCGCCGCGGGGGTTCGCGACAGTGCGCGCTACATCGTCTTTCGCTGCGCCGACCGGATCGGCGGTGATCTTTATTATGAAAGCTGCGACATGGTCGACGCGCTGCACCCGCAGACGATCATGGCCTGGGCACTCAACGACGCGGTGCTTCCGATCGCGAACGGTGCGCCGCTGCGCCTCCGGATCGAGCGCCAGCTCGGCTACAAGCACGCCAAATATCTTACCGATATACAGGCGGTTTCCAGCCTCGATGCGATCGGCGCGGGCAAGGGCGGCTATTGGGAGGATCGCATCGATTATGAATGGTATGCGGGCATCTGAACGCAACCTTTTCGCGGCCCGGATGTTTGGTTCGTAAAATGTCGATCTTGCGTCCGTTTCTCTCCCGGATCATTCGTCAGGGGCGGCTGACCGTCGTCGCGCCCGATGGTTCGCGCGAAGAATATGGGCAGTCGGCTACCGGTTTTCCCGAGGTCACGATCCGCTTCACCAGCCGCCGGGGGATGCGCCGCATCGTCCTCGACCCGCGCCTCGGCGCCGCCGAGGCGTTCATGGACGGCGAGATGGAGCTGGCCGAGGGCGATATCATGGACCTCGTCGGCCTGATCCGTATGAACACGCCGTGGGACCGCGGTGCGCGGCTGCACGACAAGACATGGCTGGGCCGGCGCGCCGAATGGGTGAAGACGCGGATCGGCTCGATCAACCGGCAGCGGCAATCGCGCGCCAACGTCAAACATCATTATGACATCGGCAACGACCTCTACCGCCTCTTCCTCGACGCCGACATGCAATATAGCTGCGCCTACTGGCCGCGGCCGGGGATGACGCTCGACGAGGCGCAAGCGGCGAAAAAGGCGCATATCGCGGCGAAGCTCGCGCTCGCGCCGGGGCAGCGCATCCTCGACATCGGTTGCGGCTGGGGCGGGATGGCGATCACGCTCGCGAAACTCGAAAAGGTCGACGTTCTCGGGATCACCCTGTCCGAGCAGCAGCTTGCGCTCGCGCGCGAGCGCGCCGAAGCGGCGGGGGTCGCCGACCGCGTGACGTTCGAGTTGATCGACTATCGCGATCTCGCCGCACGCGAGGCCGGGCGCTTCGACCGCATCGTGTCGGTCGGCATGTTCGAGCATGTCGGTGCGCCCAATTTCGAGACCTTCTTTCGCGCCTGCGCCAACCTGATGACCGCCGACGGCGTGATGCTGCTCCACACGATCGGGCGTTTCGGGAGGCCGGGGGCGACCGATGCCTTCACGCGCAAATATATCTTCCCGGGCGGCTATATCCCCGCGCTCAGCGAGACGCTCGCGGCGAGCGAGAAGAGCCGGCTGATCGTCACCGATGTCGAAACATTGCGCCTCCACTACGCGCTGACCTTGCGCCAATGGTACGCAAGGACGCTTGCGCATGAGGCAGAAATCGTCACGATGATGGGCGAGCGTTTCTTCCGTATGTGGACCTTCTACCTCGCGGGCGCGACGTCGGCGTTCGAAAGTGGCGGGATGGGCAACTACCAGATCCAGTTCGGGCGCAGCCGCCACGCGCTGCCGCTGACGCGCGACTATCTGGCCGAGGCGGAGCGGGATTTCGGCACGCGCGGCGTGTGACCTCCAACACAGTCGTCGCGGCAATATTCCCCCATGGGACGAGCCCGAAGGAGGGCGGAATGGCCGACGAAGAGAGAGGTGCAGGACGCGACCGGATCGGAGTGCACCGGATCAGGAATTGCTGGGCGCTGCGCCGCGAGGGCTTGAAAGGCTTGTGGGTCGACGCGGAAATCGCCACCGGCGAAGCTGCGGCGCTGGTCCTGACGGGGTCGCGGCGCGGGCGCGCCGAAATTCCGCTCGCCGATGTTCGCTGCATCCGTGCCAGCATCGACGAAGGCAAATTTCGCTGGCTCGATTCCTTTCGCTGCCTGATCTGGTGCGACGACGGGCGGAAGTTTGTGCTGCTCCCGACATCCTTCGGGAAAATCATCTATCGCGAGCTCATCCTCGAACTCGCGCGGGGGATGAAGCGCGTCGGGCGGTTCGACCGGGTCGAACGCGGGCTGCAAGTCTGGGAAACCGCCTTCTATTCGGTGCTGATGGTCGCGATGGCGATCTTGATCGCTTATGCCGCCTACGACTCGCTGAAAACCTACGGCTCGGCGAGGACAGGCGATATCGTCTTCGGCTGCATCACCGGGGGGTTCAGCCTGTTGCTGCTCGTCGGCAGCGTTGCGATATGGGGAGACAAGAAGCGGCCTCGTCCGGTTCGCAGCTTCAAGGATTTGCGGGGCGTGCTGCCCTGATCGCCGTCAGTCCGGATATCTTTCGTTCATGACATCCCAGCTCAGCGCCACGAGCTGTTCGAGCACCTCCAAGTCCACGTCGGCTAGCTTGTTGATGTAAAGGCATGACTTGCCGGTCTTGTATTTGCCGAGCCTCGCGAGCAGCGCGTCGGCCTCGGGCTGGCGGTCGAGATAATGGCCCATCAGATAGAGCGTCATCGCGGCCTTGCGCGGGCTGAACCCGGCGCGGCACATCGTTCCCGACCGGCCGCTGTCATAGACATAGTGATAGCTGCCGTAGCCGATGATCGACGGCCCCCACATTTTCGGGTCGAGGCCGGTGACGCGGCGGTGCATCGCGTCGATCAGCGCGGCTTCGTCGCGGCGGCGTGCGTCGGGAACCGCTGCGATGAAATCGGCGACGCCGGCTTCGGTGGCCTTCGTCTTGATGTCGGCTTTGCCCATGACCTTTCTCCCTCGCGCCAGACTAGCGTCTTGCTGCCGCGAATCCAGTCAGGCGTGGCGAGCCGCAATCGCGCGCGCGAGCGTGCCGATGCGGCCGCGAAAACTGGCGGGTGCGATCACTTCGACCTCGGCGCCGAGCGCAAGCATCTCGCGCGCGCCATGGTCGCTGTCCTCGACCATCAGGGTCATCTCGCACCAGCCGTTTTCGTCGCGCGCGCCCGCCGTCGCGACCGCCTCCGCACCGCGCGGCGATTGTTGCGCGAGCCGCTTGCAGCCCTCTGGCGAGGCGCGGACGGTTGCGGCGGTCGCGAAAAGTTCGGCCTCGAAACGCGTCTGTTCGGCTTGCCACCATGTCGGCAGGTGGAAATCCTTCGGCCAGTCGAACGTCGCGTCGCGGGCCTCGGGCGCGTGGATGTTCGAAACGCGAAAGACCCTGATCTTTCCGGCGCCGCGCCCCGCGAGGTACCAGGTGCCGGCCTTCATCACGAGGCCGAGCGGCTCGACCGTCCAGTCGCGCAGGCCCTGCCAGCTTTCGTAACGCATCGCGAGCTGGCGCTGGTCGAGCACCGCGCGTGCGATCGCCGGGAGCGAGGGGAGGCTTTCGCGGCTCCGGTACCAATTGACCGGATCGAGGTGGAAGCGCGCTGCCATCCGGTCGGCGACCAGCCCGCCATCGCCAGGAATCGCGGCGAGCAGCTTGCCGCGCGCCGCGCTCGTCGCTGCGCCGAGTCCGAGTTCGGCGGCGGGGCCGGGCAGGCCGATCATCGTCGCCGCCTCCGCCTCGCCCGCCGACAGGCCGGTCAGCCGCGTGCGATAGCCGTCGAGCAACTGGAATCCGCCGCCGGGGCCGCGGTCGCCGTAAACGGGGACG
>Ga0247823_10005457_pt1 | contig 10116 bp, 12 predicted proteins | sample 13C_PalmiticAcid_2_FD_192426 | JGI IMG/M metagenome (GOLD analysis project Ga0247823, IMG submission 192426) | Soil microbial communities from agricultural site in Penn Yan, New York, United States - 13C_PalmiticAcid_Day30 | ecosystem: Environmental > Terrestrial > Soil > Agricultural land...
GTTTTTTCCAGACCCTCCCCTAACCCCTCCCGCAAGCGGAAGGGGAACAAGAAGGAAGCCCCAATGTCGAAGATCCTCGTTCTCTATTATTCCTCCTACGGCCACCTCGCGAAGATGGCCGATGCAGTCGCCGAAGGCGCACGCAGCGCCGGCGCCGAGGTCGATGTCCGCCGCGTGCCGGAAACCGCGCCCGCCGAAGTCGCCGCCGCATCGGGCTTCATCGCCGACCATAGCCACCCGGTGCTCGAAGACGTCAACGAACTCGCCAATTACGATGGCATCATCGTCGGCGCGCCGACTCGCTTCGGTCGAATGTCGAGTCAGATGGCAAGCTTCTGGGATCGGGCCGGCGGGCTGTGGTTCCAGGGCAAGCTCAACGGCAAGGTCGGCGGCGCCTTCACTTCGACTGCGACCCAGCATGGTGGTCAGGAAGCGACGCTTTTCTCGATCATCACAAATCTGCTCCATTTCGGGCTGACCATCGTCGGGCTCGATTATGGGTTCCAGGACCAGATGGGCGTCGACGAGGTCAAGGGCGGCTCGCCTTATGGCGCGACGACGATTTCCGACGGCGATGGCAGCCGCTTGCCGAGCACCGTCGAGCTGGACGGCGCCCGCTACCAGGGCCGCCGCATTGCCGAACTGGCCAACAAGATCGCGGTGCCCACCCCTGCCCGCGAGACCGAGACCGCGTAATCCCCCTTCTCGCGCGGTTTCGACGGAGCGGCGGTCTGGCGAAAGCCCGGCCGCCGCTTTCCGTTTGAGCACGACGCTCTATATGCGGGCCATGTTCAAGGACCGCATCCTCTTCATCGACGGCGAAGCGATCGTGATCGACAAGCCCGCGGGCCTGCCGGTCGATCGCCCGCGTGATCGCTCGCAGAGCCTCGAGGATATGCTCGACCAACTCACCTTCGGCTTCCAGCGGCTCCCTTTGCCCGTCCACCGGCTCGACCGCGACACCAGCGGCTGCCTGTTGCTCGCGCGCAATCCCAAGGCGCACAAGCGTTTCGGTCAGGCATTCGAGGCGGGAACGGTGGCCAAGCGCTATCTCGCGATCCTCGACGGCGAGCCGCAGGAGGACAGCGGCACGATCGACTTGCCGCTCGCCAAGGTCTCGACCGCCGAGACCGGCTGGCGGATGACCGGCGACCCGGACGGCAAACCCGCGCGCACCCGTTGGGAAGTCGTCGAGCGCGCCCGCGACAAGGCGATGCTCGCATTCTTCCCCGAGACCGGCCGCACCCACCAGATCCGCGTCCACGCTGCCGAAGGGCTCGGCCTGCCGATCCTCGGCGACCCGGTCTATGGCAAAGGCGGGCCCGCAGTGATGCTCCACGCCGCGGAGCTCACCGTCCCGCGCGAGGGCAAGCCCGATATCCATGGCGAGGCACCACTGCCGGTGCGCTTCCACAATATGGGCTTCGGCCGTGGCTGAATTGCCCGAGGAGGCGATTGTCGAGGAGAAGTTCCTCGCCGCCTCCGGGCCCGGCGGGCAGAATGTCAACAAGGTCGCGACTGCGGTGCAGCTGCGGGTGAACGTGTTCGCGCTCGGTCTGCAGCCCTGGGCCTATCAGCAGCTCAAGGCGCTCGCCGGCAGCAAAATGACCAGCGCCGGCGAACTGGTGATCACCGCGCGCAAGTTCCGCACGCAGGACGCCAACCGCGCCGATGCCCGCGAGCGCGTCACCGAGCTTTTGAACAAGGCGCACGAACGTCAGGCGCGCCGGGTCAAGACCAAGCCGAGCAAGGCGGCAAAGGCGCGGCGGGTCGATGCCAAGAAGGGCCGCAGCCAGATCAAGGAAGGCCGCGGCAAAGTACGACTGGATTAGTTCTGTCATCCCGGCCTTGTGCCGGGATCCACGGAGCGGCAACCGCCGGACAAGATTCTGGAGAACGGCCAGCGCGGCCAAGTGGACCCCGGCACAGGGCCCGGGTGACGAATTTTGGTTGCGGGGTCGCCTTGCCCGACCCGCACTCCTACATGCCCTCCATGTTCACCTTCGAGATCGCCGCCGGCAGCAAATCCGAACTCTATCGCGACCTCGCCGCCGCGCTCGACTCGCTCACCGCCGACGAGCCGGATGCCATCGCCAATATGGCCAACGTCTCGGCGCTGATCGGCCAGTATCTCCCCGACCTCAACTGGTCCGGCTTCTACCGCAATGTCGGCGACGAACTCGTCCTAGGCCCGTTCCAGGGCAAGGCCGCCTGCATCCGCATCCCGTTCGGCAAAGGCGTTTGCGGCGCCGCCGCCGCGACTCGCGAGACCCAGGTGGTCGAGGACGTCCACGCCTTTCCAGGCCATATCGCCTGCGATGCCGCCAGCCGGTCCGAGCTGGTCGTGCCGATCATCCATCAGGGGGCGCTGCTCGGCGTGCTCGATCTCGACAGCCCGCTGCCTGGCCGCTTCGACGCCGGCGACGCAGCAGGTTGCGAGGCCTTGATGCGGATTCTCGCCCCGAGAATCTCGGGATGACACGCTGCCCCGCAATGGGACAGGTTTGAGCCGCCACTGCGATTTCGTGCAGGCGCCGTAACGGTTATTTCTTCGTCAAGCGGGCGTGGGGGCGCTTGCACGAGGGAGTAAGGTAAAGTGCGCAGCTATTGGTTGGCAGCGGCGGTGATCGCCGGAGTGGCAGGCGCCACGCCCGCGACGGCGCAGCGCGTGTGGCAGGATGGCCGCTGGGTCGTGATGCCGCGGCATTCGGCACCGGGCGTGATGCGCACCAATCCGCACCGCTGGGCGATGCGCGACGGGCGCTGGGAAGCCGGCTTCCGCGCGCCGGGCGGCTGGAACAGCTATCGCCGGCTGCATCGTGGGCACAGCTTGCCCGGCTATTGGCGGGGCAACGACTTCCGCGTCCAGGACTATCTGAGCTTCGGCCTCTCCGCGCCACCCTCGGGTTATTCGTGGATGCGCTATTATGACGACGCCGTGCTCGTCGACCATGACGGCCGCGTCTGGGATTCGATCGACGGCATCGCCTGGGGTGGCGCGGCCGCAGCGGCGAGCGCGAGCGCCGGCTATGCCTCGGCGGGCGCCGGCGCGGGCTATCCGCCGCCGCGGATCGAGCCGGTCGATCCCGACGATTATTACGAGCGCGACGACCGCGACTATCAATACGAAGGCCCCCCATCTTCCTACGAGCCCGGCCCCTATCGCGGATCGCGCCACGACGATTATGCGCCACCGCCCGCGCCGATGATCGCTCCGCCGCCGCCGGCTGCGTATCGCACCCCTCCGCCCTGCCCGCAGGCCTGCCCCGGCGGCTATCCCGAAGGCATGGCGTGGCAGAACGGCGCATGGGTCGGCAGCTATGGCGCCTATGCCGGCGGCACGACCACCGTCGTCGTCATCCCCGCCGCGACGACGACCACCACGACCGTCACCGAATATGTCGAACGCAGCTATGTGCGCCGGCCCGCCAAGCGGCTGCTGCGCAAACGCTCGAGCTGCGGCTGCCGCTAACCGCTCTGAAATTCCCCTCCCCTGCAAGCGGGGAGGGGAAGCATCCTGCTCAGCGCCGCTCGCGCCCGCCGAAGGTGACGAGGCTTTCGGACCCATCAGCCGCCAGCGCCGAGACGCCGACGAAAGTATCGTCGACGATCACGCCCTTGAGCGAAGTCTCGGCCCCCTTGACGTCGACCTGATGCTGCCAGTCCGCCGCGTCGGCACGGCGCCAGTGGACGCGATAGCCCGAGGCACCTGCCACCGGCTCCCATTTGACCGAGGTGTCGGTCGCCAGCGCGCCGCCGATCGTCACGCTGGCGGGTGCCGCGGGCGCCTTGGCCAGCCGGCGAAGCGTCGCGACGTTGATCGCGGTGACCTTGGCCAGATAGGGAAAGTCCATCCGGTCGACCGTGTCGCCATAGATTTTGCCGTTCTCGGTGCGCAGATCCTGGTGCTGCGCGTCGTAATTCTCGACGCCGACGCTGAAGCGCACCGCCGGATAGCCGAGCTTGAGGAAGGGCGAATGATCGCCGCCGCGCCCGAATCGGTCGAAGCGCCGCACGACGAACGCGTCGATCCCGCCGCGCAATTTCCCCGCCACGCCGTCGACTGCTTTCGCGAGCGCCCGCGACGGACCGTCATCCTCGCCGCCGTCGGCACGGCGCAGGCGTTGCGCCTCGATCGGCTCGACTTCGCGAATGCCTTCGGAGAACACCCGAACCCGATCGGCGACGCGGCGACCGTCCTGCCCGATCGTATTGCCGACGATATCGTTGTTGAGCACCGCGCTCACCGTCCAGCCGCGCTCCTTCGCGGTTTCGGCGAGCAAGGTCCCGCCGAACAATCCCTGCTCCTCGCCCGAAAGCGCGGCATAGATGATCGTCGCATCGAATTTCTCCTTCGACAGGATCCGCGCCGCCTCGAGCACGAGCGCGACGCCCGAAGCATCGTCGTTGGCGCCGGGTGCGTCGGAGGTGGCGTCCATCACATTGGTGACGCGGCTGTCGATATGCCCCATCACGATGACGACGCGCTTCGGATCGCGGCCCGGCTGGAAGCCGAGCACGTCGACCACTTCGACCCCGTTGGGCGCGCGATCGTTGGTGAAGGTCCGCGCGACGTTCGCCACTTCGATGCACTTGCCGCACCCTTCGCCGATCCGCCCCAATTCGCTCGCGAACCAGCGCCGCGCCGCGCCGATGCCGCGGGTGGGATGCTCGGGATCGGAGAGCGTGTGCCGCGTCCCGAAGCTCACCAATTTCTCGACATCGGCCTTGAGCCGGGCAGGGCTGGGCCGCTCCTGCGCAGCGACCGGAACGGCGGTGAGCAGAAGCGGCAGCGTGGCAATAAGGCGCATCGACAATCCTCCGGTAACGCGTGTCGGATCGCACATCCGTTCGACTTGGGCGAGTGCGCGCTTGCAGCGGCCAGAAAGTCCAACGCCGGCCCTTAGCTTGACTCTCTTCACGGAAACGGCGCGCATCTCGCAACATTCTTTCGTGAGGCGGAGCCCTGGTTCGCTGCCGACGGCGACCAGGCCTGTCCCGACGGCACGAGCCAAGCAGGTGAAATCCTATATTGCAAGACGCTGGCAGACCGGGACGGTCGGACTCCGGTCGCCCTCAGCTCAGTCGATCGATCGCCGCGACGTCGAGCGATCCCGGGATGATCATCACCGGCACGCTGAGCGTCCCCGCATCCGCCCCGGTGAAATGCGAGACGAGGGTCCCCGGCGGTCCGCTCGCCGCGGCACCGAGCACCAACGCCGCGATGTCGCCGTTCGCCGCGATCATCTCACGGACCACCTTGGCGCCGTCGCCCTCGCGCACCGTGATCGAAGGCTTCAGCCCCGATTCGGTGAACAAGGTCCCTGCCGCGCGAGTCACCAGCGCCTCGGCGCGCTGGCGGCTCTCTTCCTCGATCGTCGCCATCACCCCGCCCCATTGGACGAACTCCTGCGGCGGCGTGAGCGCGAGGATCTCGACGCTGCCCCCCGTCTTCACCGCGCGCCGCGCGGCGAAGCGCAAGGCGATCTCGGATTCCGGAGTTTCGTCGATCACCACCAGATAGGTGCGCATGGATGCATTCCTCGTCCCAGCGCGTTGACTGCCCGCACATTCTGCGCCGCGCAAGCCCATGGTCCTGCCGCCAAGCTCTTGACCGGCGCCGTAGCGGCGGCAAAGGGGGGACGAGCCTACCCCAGGGACCAACGACGGGAACCTCCATGTCGATCGAAATCAAGATGCCAGCGCTTTCCCCCACGATGGAGGAGGGCACCCTCGCCAAATGGCTGGTAAAGGAAGGCGACACGGTGAAGTCGGGCGATCTCCTCGCCGAGATCGAGACCGACAAGGCGACGATGGAGTTCGAAGCCGTCGACGAAGGTGTGATCGGCAAGATCACGGTCCCCGAGGGCACCGACAATGTGAAGGTCGGCACCGTCATCGCGGTCATGGCCGGCGAAGGCGAAGATGCCTCCGCGCCGACTCCGGCACCCGCGCCCGCCAAGGTCGAGGCCGCACCAGCGCCCGCACCGACCGCTGCGCCGGCACCTACCCCTACGCCGGCTCCGGCCGCTGCGCCTGCCAAGGCGAACGGCGCCGCTCGCTCGAGCGACCGCATCAAGGCGAGCCCGCTCGCCAAGCGGATCGCCGCCGAAAAGGGCGTGGATCTCGCCGCGCTGACCGGCTCGGGCCCGAACGGCCGTATCGTCAAGGCCGACCTCGAAGGCGCGAAGCCCGGCGCAGCCCCGGCCGCCCAGCCCGCCGCAGCCCCGGCTCCGACTACGGCTCCGGCAGCCGCGCCCGCCGAACACAAGCCGGTCTGGTACGACGACTCGATCCCGCACGAGGAAGAGAAGCTCTCCAACATCCGCAAGACGATCGCGCGCCGCCTCACCGAGTCGAAGCAGACGGTTCCGCACATCTATCTCACCGTCGACATCCGCCTCGATGCGCTGCTCAAGCTCCGCTCGGAGCTCAACAAGGCGCTCGAGCCGCGCGGCGTGAAGCTGTCGGTCAACGATCTGCTGATCAAGGCGCTCGGCGTCGCATTGATCCAGACGCCCAAGTGCAATGTCACCTATACCGGCGACAAGTTGATCAAATACAGCCGCGCCGACGTGTCGGTCGCGGTGTCGACTCCCACCGGGCTGATCACGCCGATCATCCGCGACGCGGCGGGGATCAGCGTCTCTGCGATCTCGACCCAGATGAAGGATCTCGCGGCGCGCGCCAAGGAAGGCAAGCTCAAGCCTGAGGAATATCAGGGCGGCACCGCCAGCATCTCCAACATGGGCATGTTCGGCATCACCCAGTTCGATGCGGTGATCAATCCGCCGCAGGGCATGATCATGGCGATCGGCGCGGGCGAGAAGCGCCCGTACGTGATCGACGATTCGCTCCAGATCGCCACGATCATGAGCGCCACCGGCAGCTTCGATCATCGCGCGATCGACGGGGCCGACGGCGCCGAATTGATGAAGACCTTCAAGGCATTGGTCGAAGCCCCGATGGGCATGATCGCCTGAGGCGGCGGCTATGCGCGTCCTCATCGAGGTGGTCCATATCGCCATCGGCCTGATCGCCGCGGCGCTGATCGCGGCCGCCGCGGCCTGGTCCTATCCGCGCGCCACGCAAGACATCTGGCTGGTCACCTTCGTCGCGATGGCATTGGTGGTGCTGATGGGGATCGGCCCGATCCGCCGCGCTTATGCGATCGATCGCGCGAAACTCACTCGTTCGGAGACGAAAACCAATGGCTGAAACCGGCCCGCCCGATCGCCAGCCCGCGATTCGCGTCACCACCATGCCCGCCGACGCCAATCCCTATGGCGACATCTTCGGCGGCTGGCTGATGAGCCAGATGGACATGGCCGCGGGCCTCGTCGCCTCGCGCCACTCGCACGGCCGCGCGGTGACGATCGCGGTCGAGGGAATGAAATTCCACGCCCCCGTCGCAGTCGGCGACGAGGTTTCGGTGTTCGCCGAGCTGGTAAAAGTCGGGCGTACCTCGATGACGATCGACATCCAGGCCTGGCGCCGCGCCCGGCATGCCGAGGAAAGCTGCCTGGTGACTCAGGCCCAGTTCGTCTTCGTCGCGATCGACGAACAGCGGAAGCCGCGGCCGGTGGCAGCGGAGTGACCGATACCCAAGGATCGCCGTTGCTGACGTCGCTGCTCGCCTGCGCCATCGCCAGCGCGGGAGCGATATTTCTTTCGCTGATCCTTGTCGTATTCGAGCAACTCGAGAGGGGATCCGCCCAGACCGCCGTCTGGATGCCGTTCCTGATCCCCCTGATCCTCGCCTGGCTGTTGAAAACGTGGGTGATCCTCAAGCTGCCATTGGTCTTCGGGCTGGCATTGCCCATCCCGATCGTCGCGCGCGCCGCGATCGCCGCCCTCCTCTTTCTTGCGATGCTGCTCATCGGCCCCGACATAGGATTGGCCGGGCTCTTTGAAGGAAAGGCGCGAACCCCGGCCGACTATTTCGTGCCGCTCGGCACCCTCATAGCACTCGGCAGCTATGCCGGAAGCGTCGCCCTGATGTACATGTTTGAACAAGGAAGCAGAGACCGCAATGGCTGAATCCTACGACCTCATCGTTCTCGGCTCGGGGCCCGGCGGCTATGTCGCGGCGATCCGCGGCGCGCAGCTCGGCCTCAAGGTCGCGATCGTCGAGCGCGAATTGCTCGGCGGCATCTGCCTCAACTGGGGCTGCATCCCGACCAAGGCTTTGCTCCGCTCGGCCGAGATCTATCACTATATGCAGCACGCCAAGGATTACGGCCTCGTCGCGCAGGGGATCAGCGCCGACATCGAGGCGGTGGTCAAGCGCTCGCGCGGGGTGGCCAAACAGCTCAATCAGGGCGTCACGCACCTGATGAAGAAGAACAAGATCGCCGTGCATTTCGGCGAGGGCAAACTGACGGCCAAGGGCAAGCTCTCGGTTACCGACAAGGATGGCAAGAAGACCGATCTCGAGGCGAAGAACATCATCCTCGCCACCGGCGCGCGTGCGCGCGACCTTCCCAATCTTCCCGCCGACGGCAAGCGGGTGTGGACCTATCGCCATGCAATGACCCCGCCCGAGATGCCGGGCAAGCTGCTGGTCATCGGCTCGGGCGCGATCGGCATCGAGTTCGCCAGCTTCTACAATGACATGGGCGCCGAGGTGACCGTGGTCGAGATGCTCGATCGCATCGTTCCCGTCGAGGACGCCGACGTCTCCACCTTCCTCGAAAAGGCCCTCAAGAAGCAGGGCATGAACATTCTCACCAGCGCAAAGATCGAGAAGATCGCCGCCGATGCGAACGGCGTAAAGGCGACGATCACCGGCAAGGACGGCAAGATGACCGAAGGCGCATTCAGCCACGTCATCGTCGCGATCGGCATCGTTCCGAACACCGAGAATATCGGCCTCAAGGAATTGGGCGTCGCGATGGACGATCGCGGCTTCCTCAAGACCGATCCGGCCTGCAAGACGAACGTGGACGGCCTCTATGCGATCGGCGACATCACCGCGCCGCCCTGGCTCGCGCACAAGGCCAGCCACGAAGGCGTGATCGCCGCCGAGGCGATCGCCGGCAAGCATCCGCACGCGATGGACCCGCGCAACATCCCGGGCTGCACCTATTGCCACCCGCAGATCGCGTCGGTCGGCCTCACCGAGGCCAAGGCCAAGGAAGCCGGCTACGAGGTCAAGGTAGGCAATTTCCCCTTCATCGGCAACGGCAAGGCGATCGCGCTCGGCGAGGCCGAAGGCTTCGTCAAGACCGTGTTCGACGCGAAGACCGGCGAACTGCTCGGCGCACACATGATCGGCGCCGAGGTCACCGAGCTGATCCAGGGCTATACGATCGGCAAGACGCTCGAGACCACCGAGGCCGAGCTGATGGAGACCGTGTTCCCGCACCCGACGCTCAGCGAGATGATGCACGAGAGCGTGCTCGGCGCCTATGGACGCGCGCTGCACATCTGAAGGCTGCGCGGGAGCATAGCCCGCAAGCTGTGCCCGCTCTCACAAACCGTCACCCCGGACTTGTTCCGGGGTCGACGGTGCCGCGCGCGAGAACCTGCGAAGACTTTGCCATGCGATCAGCCGCGAAGTGGGGCCCGGAACAAGTGCGGGGTGACAGAGCAGTTTGGACAGGCTTCGGATCGCCGCAGGCCCGCGGCGATCCGGCGCAGTCGTATTGCCTACTAAACAGATAGGATATAGATAGACGTTCCGGCCTCCCTTCGGGTGGAGTGGAACAAATGTCCATCTTTTCGCCTATCGACGACCATTCACCGATCATCCTCACCGTTCCCGGGCTCGGTGGCTCGGGCCCCTCGCACTGGCAGACTTTGTGGGAGCAATCGCGTCCCGACACGCACCGCGTCGAACTCGGCATGTGGGATTCGCCGCATCGCAATACCTGGGTCACCAAGCTCGACCAGGCGATCCGCAATGCCCAGGCACCGGTGGTGCTCGCCGCGCACAGTCTCGGTTGCCTCGCCGTCGCATGGTGGGCCGAGCTTTCCGGGCAGCCGTTCGGCTGGCCGGTTGCCGGCGCATTGCTCGTCGCCCCGGCCGATGTCGACCGCGAGGAAGTGCGGCCCGAACTCGCCGCCTTCCAGCCGACGCCCTCCAGGCCCCTGCCGTTCCCGTCGATCGTGGTG
>Ga0247823_10005458_pt1 | contig 10116 bp, 10 predicted proteins | sample 13C_PalmiticAcid_2_FD_192426 | JGI IMG/M metagenome (GOLD analysis project Ga0247823, IMG submission 192426) | Soil microbial communities from agricultural site in Penn Yan, New York, United States - 13C_PalmiticAcid_Day30 | ecosystem: Environmental > Terrestrial > Soil > Agricultural land...
GGATGTAACCCTACAAAATACCATTGACAAGTTACGCACATGCTTTGTAACCACACTAAATCGCTTTAGGTGGTTTCTATCGAAGGAGGGTGGAGGATGCCGGAACAGGCAACAGTGGTGCTCGCACATGGCGCATGGGCGGACGGATCGAGCTGGTCGCAGGTCATCGATCGCCTGCATGCGGCCGGACGGCGCGCGATCGCCGCGGCGCTGCCGCTGACCGCGCTCGCCGACGACGTCGCGGCGCTCGAGCGCACGGTCGAGCGGGCGGATGGTCCTGTCGTGCTCGTCGGGCATGCCTATGCTGGCGCGGTGATCGGAGCGACCCGCCATGCGCAGGTCAAGGGCCTCATCTATGCCGCTGCGCTCACGCCAGACGAAGGCGAGACGGTCGCCGATGTCTTCGCGCGCGCTGCCCCGCACCCGCTCGCGCCGCGGCTGGTTCCCGACCGGGACGGTTTCATCTGGTTGCCCGACGCTGTGTTTGCCGATGCTTTCGCACCCCAGGCCGACGAGCGCACCCAGGCGATCATGGCCGCGGTGCAACGTCCCATCGCCGTGAACTGCATCACCGAGCGGGTCGCCCGGCCGCGCTGGCGCGACCTGCAGAGCTGGTATCTGGTCGCCGAAGAGGATCGGCTCATCTCAAGCGACAACCAGCATTTCATGGCCGGGCGGATGGGAGCCGAGGTCGTCGCACGGCCGCTTGACCACAGCCCGATGGTCAGCGCGCCGGACGAGGTCGTCGCGATCCTTCTGGCCGCGCTTCGCGCCCTGAGCGTGTAACCTGATTGTTGGAAATATGTAGGTTTCCTAACTTATCCGACTGAGGAGATTATCGTGACCGCAATCAACTACCGTACCGTCGATGTCGGCGGCGTCGACGTCTTCTATCGCGAGGCCGGTGCTTCCGGTCTTCCCAAGCTGCTGCTCCTGCATGGCTTCCCGACCTCGAGCCACATGTTCCGCGACCTTGTCCCCCTGCTGGCGGATCGCTTCCACGTCATGGCTCCCGATCTTCCCGGGTTCGGCCAGTCCGGCGACCCCAAGACCAACAGCTTTGACTCGATTGCTGACACGATCGAACACTTCACCGAGATCGTCGGCTTCGACCGGTTCATCGTCTATGTCTTCGACTATGGCGCGCCGACCGGTTTCCGGCTGGGTCTCCGACATCCGGAGCGCATCGCCGGGATCATCTCCCAGAACGGCAATGCCTATACCGAGGGGCTGAGCGACGGCTGGAATCCGATCCGGGCCTATTGGGAGGATGACTCCGCTGCCAATCGCGAGGCGTTGCGGGCGATGCTGATGCCCGAGACCACCCGCTGGCAATATCTGCACGGTGTGGCCGATCCCTCGGCGGTCTCGCCGGACGGCTACACGCTCGACAACCACTATCTCGCCCGGGCGGGTGCGGACCATGTCCAGCTCGACCTGTTCGGAGACTATAAGAGCAATGTCGCGCTATACCCGGCATTCCAGGCCTATTTCCGCACCCATCAGCCCCGCTTCCTCGCGGTGTGGGGCCGGAATGACCCGTTCTTCCTGCCGCCAGGCGCCGAGGCCTTCCAGCGCGACATGCCCGAGGCGCGGGTGCGGTTCTTCGACACCGGCCATTTCGCACTCGAGACTCACGCCGCCGAGATCGCCGGGGAGATCCGGGACTTCTTCGCCTGACAGCCGGCGGAGCGCGACTGCACCGACGGCGCGCTCCGCCACCCCGCCTGCAGCATCGTAGGGAATGGATGAGAAAGTCGATAGCCTTGGTGACGGGCGCAAGCGAGGGGATAGGCCGGGCCACCGCGCTTCGCCTGGCCGCTGACTTCGCCGCGGTCGCGCTGGTGGCGCGGAATCGAGAAGCGCTCGACGCGGTTGCAGCCGAGGTGACCATGCGAGGCGCTGAGCCGCTCGTGCTCGCTGCCGATCTGAGCGATCCAGCAGCGCCGGCCCGGGTCGTTCAGGAGGTCGTGTCCCGCTTCGGAGGGATCGATGCGCTTCTCAACATCGCCGGCGCGGTGCGGCAGGCCGACCTGTTCGAGATGACCGACGAAGCGTGGGAAGCGGGGTTCGCGCTCAAGCTTCACGGCGCACGCCGCATGACAGTGGCTGCCTGGCCCGCGCTCAAGGCATCCGGGGGAGCGGTCGTGCTGATGTCTGGCAACTCCGCCCAGGTTCCCAGGGCGCCCTATGCTGCCGTCGGCACGATCAATGCGGCGGTCACGGCGCTCGCCAAGGCATTTGCCGACCGCGGCATCGTCGATGGCGTCCAGGTGAACAGCGTGCTGCCGGGTGCGGTGATGACCGGTCGCCGCCTTTCCTATCTCGAGCATTGGGCCCCGCTTCGCGGGATGTCGGTGGCCGAAGCTACGGAGCGCTTCCCGGCAGAAGCCGGCATCGCCCGCTTTGGCACGCCCGAGGAAATCGCGGCGCTGATGGCGTTCCTAGTCTCGCCCGCCGCGAGATGGATGACTGGCACGGCGCTGCGCATGGACGGCGGTGAGGTCAAGGCGATCTGACAAAGGCGGATGGGAGATATCGACATGCAGGACACCGAAGCGACTCTGGCGAGGATGCTGGAGATCATCAGGAGCACCCCCGGCATCCGGCCTTCCGAACTCAATCGCCGGCTGGATCGGCAGGAATCGGACGCGCTGCGCGCCATGCTGATCCGGCGCGGGCTCGTGCGCAAGGTCAGGGACGGCCAGGCAACCCATCTCTACGCGGCCGACCTTCCGGGAGGCAGTGATGCTTAGCAAGGCGACGCCGGAGCGGATGAGCCTGTTCTCGGACGGCGTGTTCGCGGTCCTGATAACGGTGCTGGTGCTGGAGCTCCACCCGCCCGAGGCGGCGACCTATGCGGCCTTGCTGACGCTATGGCCACATTGGCTCAGCTACGCGGTGAGCTACCTGTTCATCGCGATCGTCTGGATCAACCATCATTATCTGCTGCGCTATGCTCAGGAGGCGACGCCGCGGCTGCTGTGGCTGAACTTCGCACACCTCTTCTCGATTTCGCTGCTGCCCCAGTCGACCGAGTGGATGGCGACCTCGGGGCTCAAGCCGCAACCCGTTTCCTTCTATGCAGTCGTCTTCTTCCTCGTGAATGCGACACACGTGGCGCTGATTCGCGAACTGATAGGCGCCAATCACGATGCGCCTTCCGAGGTCCGGCGCGCGATGCGCCGGCGGTCCTGGACCACGCTGGTTCTCTTCGGCACCGCCACGATCGTCGCGCTGTGGAGCGGCCTCGCGGGCTTCGGGATCTGCCTCGCCTGTTTAGCACTGTACCTCAGGCCACATCCGCTCCGGGCTGCAGGGTGAGGCTTGGTTTGAGGACGATGGAGGACGTAAGGGCTGAGAGCGCCTGTCGAAGAGATAGCCGGCCCGCGCGGAGTTCCGGATCGGTGGAAAGTGCCTGGCCCGAAACACCGTCGGAGACGCAGGATTACGCTGGGAACGGCTAGAATCCATCCTCACCGCAGCGCTTGAACTGGAGCGAGCTGCCATAGGCGCGGCGCAGGCGGAGCTTGTAGCTGAGTTCATCGACCACAATGAGTTCGGCTTGGCCCACGAGCAACTCATCGATGCCCTATCGGACGCCGAGCTTATTCCGCGAAATGAGACCGCAAGGCTCCTTGCTGAGGCAGCTCTTTGATGGGGAACGGCAAGGGCTGAATGACCGCTTTCCACCCAATAATCGGCCGTTCATCGGTGAAGACGGCCGATCCGAAAGCGGTCTGGCCAAACGCCCCATAAGCCGCCGCTTCGCGCAGTCCGAATAAGAGGTCCGGGCGCCGCGGTGCGCCCGGACCATATTGTCTGCGCCGACGTCAGAAGCCGTACGAGAGGCGCAGGTAGCCGAACCGGCCCGGCAAGTCATAGGTGGTGGGATCGAAATTCGCGCTGTCGCACGTGAAGCATGGCGGCGGATCGCGGTCGAACAGGTTGTTCACCCCGGCCGTGAGGCGGAGGCGATGATCCATCCAACCCGGCGAAAAATAGAGCTGGACGTCCCCATAGAAGACATTGCCCATGCGGTGCACGCCGTCACGCTCGTTGACCGCTGAGATGTATCGTCCGGTGAATGAAATCCCGTAGGCCGGCGCCGACCAGTCGATCGTGCCGTTCAGCTTGAATTTCGGATAGGCCTGGTCCGGGCTACCCCGCTCCGTGCCGGCATATTTTTGCGTCGGCGCATTGAGGTCCGAAGGGGGCACGATGTCGTATTTGATCAGATGTGCCGCGTTGACGTTTAGCCCCACCGATCCACCGCCGAACTGGGCCGAACGAAAGGCCAGCGTCCAGTCGATGCCCGAGGTCTCGATCGCGTTGAGGTTGAGCAACCGCGCATTGATCGAGGCTACCGCACCGCTACCGGTTCGAGTGATTGCAGCACAGCTGACCGGATCGGCGTTGAACGCACAGCGCGAGAGCGTGAGCGTCGCCGGGACAGAGTCGATCGCATTGCGCAATTTGATGCTGTACCAATTGACCTCGAGGCTCAGCGCGCTGGCAAAGCCGCCGCGCGCCCAGCTTGGGCTGTACACGCCGCCCGCGGTCCAGGTCTCCGCAGTTTCCGGCTTCAACGCGGTGTTACCTTGCGAAAAGACGCCGAGCTGGCCGCCCGTGGGTTCGGCATAGCTTCCATTGGCCGGAACGCCATTGGCAATGCAGTTGGAGCGGACCGTCGCGTTTGTCTGGAAAGAGCCTCCCGCTGCGCTGGTGCACGGATCGTCGATCGTCGCGTCGAAGCGTGAGGGGCCGGCATAGAGCTCGCCGATGCTCGGCGCACGCAGACTCTCGGCATAGCCGCCACGGAAGAGCAGGTCGGGCACCGGCTTCCACAGCCCAGAGGCCGTGAAGGTGGTGTTGCTACCGAACGAAGAGTAATCGGAATAGCGTACAGCGCCGCTAAGCTCGAGCGAATGGAAGAAGGGCGTGTTCGCCAGCAATGGCACCCGAAGCTCGCCATAGACCTCATCGACGTTGAACCCACCGCGTGCCGGGCTGGTCGGCACGTCGGCGCCAAGCCCGGCGACGATGATCGGATCGGGATCGTAGCTGGCGTGCTGGTCCCGATGCTCATAGCCGAGCGCGATGCCAACCGGACCGGCCGGCAGGTTGAATAGCTCGCCCGACAGATTGGCCGTGAAGTCCCATAGCCGCTGGCTGCTCTTGTCCCGCTCGTCGAAGGTAACGTAATCAAGCATCGCCTGGGTGACCGATCCAGCACCGCCAAAGATGTTGAACGGCACGCAGCTACCGGTGCAGGCTGCTACCGGCCCGAGCGCGCGGGCGAGGTTCGCCGCGTTGACGTTGCCAGTGAACAGCTGGTGCGCGTCGTTGATCCCGTAGACGCCATTGACGTCCCAATACCATTTATGGTCGCCGAGGTCGAAGGAGCCGTCGAACGTGAGCGTGGCGGAAAGCGTGTCGACGGTCTGGCTGAACACACGCTGCCCCGCCTCGACGAAGCGGCGGCGCACCGTCGAATAATTGGCGGGCGTCCCGTTGGCGCCCGACGAGAGCGTGACGCCAAAGGGATTGTAGGGATTGGTCGCGTCGATCGAGATGGTGTCGAGCAAATTGCCGTTGCCGGCGTCGGGCCCGACGAACAAGGGAAGGAACGCCGCCTTCGTGGTCGACTGGCGGTGGTTGGCCACCAGCTTGGCGCGCATGTTGATGTTCTCGCCAATCTCCTGCTTGAAATTGACGAAGGCGCCGTAACGCTCCGACGGTGTCAGCAGATAATTGAACGGGGCGAAATTGAAGGAGTCATTCGCCGAGGAATAGGCCCTGAAATCGGCGGGATAGACCGGCGTCCGCCCAATGACCGGGGCTATTAGCGTCAGGCTTTGGCCGAGCACGTCGAAGCGGCCGTTCGGGATCGCGCTTGAGCAGCCTCCCGCAGCGCAACTGGTCGCCCCCGGCGTCGGAAATTGAGAGATCGAGCGATCGGCCGTGCTGACGCCCTCCTGCTTGGTATAATAGCCGCCGAATACCAACGATGTCCCGGTATCGAGGGACTGGATGCCGTAGCTCGCTTCGTAGTTCTGGGTGTGGCCGTCGCCCTGGCGGTAGGTCCCGAACTGCGCCGAGGCGCGCAGGCCCTGTTGCGCCTGCTTGGTGATGATGTTGACCACGCCCGCCACTGCGTCCGTGCCGTAGAGCGGAGAGGCCCCGGACTGGAGCACTTCCACGCGCTCGATCATGCTGGTGGGCAACGCATTGAGATCGACCGAGGCGGGAATGCCGCCTGCTGCCGTGCCGTTGACATAGCGCAACCCATCGACGAGCACGAGCGTGCGCTTGGCAGCGAGATAGCGCAGGTCAATTTCCGCCGAGCCCGAGCTCACGCCGGTGCCGTCGGGCGGGCCGCCGATATTGCCTGCGTTGTTTACCTTGGTGTTAAGTCCGCCACCGGCACTTGGCAGGCGCTGGAGGACGTCGGCGACCGAGCTCAGGCCGGTGCGGGCGATAGAAGCCTCATCGACCGTGATTACGGGCTTGGCCTGATCAAGCGGACTTCGTCGGATGCGCGACCCGGTGACGACAATTTCCTCATCGGTCACCTGTACGTCACCGGTCTGTGTCGTCTGCGCCCGGGCGGGCATCGCCGCCAGGGCCGTTGCAAGCGCCGCAGTTGCGATGCTGGCATTCTTCCACAACTTGATATCGCGCATGGTCGATCCTCCACTGGGCCTTGGCGAGACATCCTCTTTTTGTCGTTGGTCACAGGAGAGAAACAAACCCCAGGCGTTTGCGCAATGGCAACGGGGTGCGCGTGCCGCGATCAATCGCGCAGTGTGGCTTTGGCGTTACAGCGGGCGCAAAAGTTATGATGGACGCGTGGCCCAACGACCGACGCGTTTTGCGTGCTCCGGCGGATCGGTCAGGAACCGGCGGCAAGAAGTGTCGACGCGATCGTGACATTGCGCCCTGAAATTGCACCCTGAATGGGTGCCTGAGGCCCGCTACTTTGTCAGACGCCGGGGCTGAAGGCAGGTACGAGAACCTGAACGCGTGGCCTTTCCAGGCGGCTATTCGGCGATCTCGCCTGGCTTTCCAGGTTCGTCGGGCTGCACTTCCGCGCCCGTCCACCGCCCGTCCTTGCTCGTGGCGGTGCCGGTGACATTGCGGGAATCGCGGGGCTCCAGATCGCCGCCATGACCCGGTTCCGGTTTGTCGCCGCTCCAGCGCGCGTCGGGCGTGTGCGCCGTTCCGGTCACATTGCGGGAATCATTGGGCTCGAGTTCGTTGCCGCCGGCCATGGGTCATCTCCGTCACTGCCGCGCTGGGCGGCGGCATAGTCTCAAGCGCGTCGCGATATCGCTGGTTCCCCAATGGGATGCGGCGGCTACCCGCCGGGAACGCCGCCATGGCCGGACGGTTGGAAGAGCAAGGAGAAGTACCATGACCGATCGAACGCCCGGCGAGCCCGGATCCCAGGATTTTCGCGAGACTGCCGAACGCAGTCAGGCTGCCAACATCGCCGATGAGAGCGCAAGCTATATGAATGCTGCGCCGCCCCCGAGCGAAGACTTGGGTAACGAGGTCGCCGACGGCGATATTCAGGTTCCCGAAGGGATGGCGGACGATGCCCAGAAGCGTCCCGACACGACGCCCGACAAGAGCGACAGCGTGGAGCCCTTTCACATCCCCGGCTCGGCCGAGGACATCGATATCGCGGGCGAGACCGGGCCGGGTCCGAGCGGCTGACTCTGCAGCGGGTCAGCGCCGTTCAGGCCAGGCGACTTATTCGGCGTCGCCTTCAGGCGATGATGAGAAGCGCCTCGATTTCTTCGGCCTCTGCTAGACGCGCGTGCCGCGCCGCGCCGCTTAGGTGCTTGAGCCTGGCCGTGGCGCTGCGCGTGGAGGCGGCAAGGTCGCGTTCCCGTGCAGCGACCCCGAGGTGATAAGGCCGGGGACCGAGCAGGAAGGGCCGGATCGCCGGATGAGAGGTCTTATGTGGGCGCATGCAGGTTGAACGCCCGATGGATGGAATGGCTTCGCCTGAGCGAGTGCGGTCGCCCTATGCTTTTGATTCCGGGCGCAGGATCACGCCGCATCCGTCTCGCTCGAATTCGATATGGTCGAGCTGGAGCAGCAGGTCCTCGAAGCCGCCATCGGCAGGCATGGGGATGGCGCCCCGGAAGCTGGTTCCCAGCCGCTCGAGGTCGCGTTGGGTCAATAGTCCGATGGCGACGATCGGGGCTTCGGGCACGTTCGCGTTCCTCATCGACGCGACGCCGTCCGGGCGACGCGGTCTTTCAGAACCGCCAGCCTATTCGTCGAACGCCTCACGGCCTTGTCGGCGCTCGGCCAAGACGAGCAGGCGGCGCTGCTTGGCCTTGGTGGGTCGATCGTCCAGGTCCGCGCCGGCGTCGATCTCGTGCAGCCGGGCGAAAAGGCAGTGCATGTCCATCTTGTCGTGGAGGGCCTGATCGGCCGCTTCGCCCAGTTCAGCGACGGCAAGCGCCAGATCACCGCGGTCCATTTGCCCAGCGATGTCGCGGATCTTTATTCGGTCGCGCGGCCGGCTTTGGCGCCGGCTCTCCAGGCGCTCACGACAACGACGTTGGTGCGCGTGCCGCTCGCGGCCATGTCGAACCTGACACGATCCTCTCCAGCGATCGCCGAGGCGTTCTGGGCATATTGCGCGGTGGACATCGCCGTCCTGGAGCGCTGGGCTGCCAATCTCGGATGCCGTGCGGCAACCCAGCGCATGGCGCATTTCCTCTGCGAGATCGGCTTGCGCATCGAGGACGCGGGCCGCGGCAATCGGCTCGATTTCGAACTCTCTATCACCCAGCCTCAGCTCGGCGAGGCGCTCGGCCTGACGCCCGTGCATGTCAACCGCACGCTCAAGGCGCTGCGCGACCAGGGGATACTTGGTGCCACGGGCAAGCGCTACCGGGTGCTGGATTGGAAGCGGCTTTGCGCGCTCGGGGATTTCGATCCCGTCTACTTGCTTCTGGATGGTCCGACGCGCCAGGCGGCGTGATAGCGCGGGCTTAACATGGGTCAGGGTGCCCCGATCGCCGGGACAAGGGCTGGAAACCGCGCGACCTCTATTCGGCGCCGTTTCCAAACGGGAGCGATCCCGAGGATATGATCAAGGTGCGCAGCCATGATTTTCATTAGGTATCGTCGAATGCAGGTCAGGACTTGACCTCTTCCAATGGCTGGCCACGATGACGAAGCGATATTGCTCGGGAAGGCGGGCGCGCCGAGCGTTTGAAGCCTTTGGATATCGCCCAGGGCGGCACGCGGATTGGACGAAAAATATAGCAGGGAGCAGCAATGAAGCAGATTGGTGGTGATGCATCGACCCTTTACGGGCTGACTGCTGTCGAGCTGGACAGACTGCGGGGGGTAATCGAAAGTGGTCGGCTACAACCTCCCATATCGATCCATCCCGAGGGGCCGGCCGGCGGTCTTGTGCGCTTTCATTCTGTTGAAGATGCCAAGCTCGCGCTGCTCGCCGTCGTTTGAGGGCGAAAGGTTGCAACAATTCCTTATCCGGCAGGTGGAACCGCAAGGCTTGCGCCGGCAACGTTGCGCCGAAATCCCTTTGGCCATCGCCCGGGGATCGGAACTCCGTAACGGCCATGTGGTTTAGCACGCACCGGGCCGATGCCGGGGGCTTTCCCCTGCATCGGCGCGGACCAGAATCTTTGCAGCTGTCCGTTTCCGACTTGCTAACGCCTGTGCGGGCGCCAACTCGGTATCTGCGTGCCAGTCCGCTTGGTGGACGCTTGAAGCACTGTCGCCGAGCAGTGGAAGCCTGTTTCACAATCTTCGCGGATTTCCAAAAAGGAGCGCAAGCAGGATGACACCTCCGATCAGCGCCATATGCTCTAAAAGCATGGGTGGCTGCGAGCCGTACGCTGTTCCCAAGGCCCAGAAGGCGTTGGCTTTGAGCGCGGCCAGCAGGCCTTACGCCAATCCCAACGGGATCTGATGCGCGAATGCCAGGCGGCCGAGCGAGCCGCGCAAAAAGCAGTGCGCAAGGCCCGGCCGGTCCGCGATGTCGAAAAGGGGGGCTACGAGCGCGCATCGGAGCTGGCGCGGCTGACTTGCTTCTGAGCGCCGCTCGGACCGGCCGGGCCT
>Ga0247823_10005459_pt1 | contig 10116 bp, 10 predicted proteins | sample 13C_PalmiticAcid_2_FD_192426 | JGI IMG/M metagenome (GOLD analysis project Ga0247823, IMG submission 192426) | Soil microbial communities from agricultural site in Penn Yan, New York, United States - 13C_PalmiticAcid_Day30 | ecosystem: Environmental > Terrestrial > Soil > Agricultural land...
CCGTTAACGGGGGGCGCCCGGCGCTCCTATTTCCCGCGGGGTGGCGGACGCGCCGCCAGTGGCGCCTTTGCGGCGCTTCGTATCTGTTGGGATTCGGGCGTGCCGGAGGCACCAAGCTCGGCTCTTGGCGGCCGGACAGTCTTAAGTTGTTGCGACACGTCAGCGTCGGGCCAACCTAACGCTGTCCGGCTAGATCGTTGACATTGCGATTTGGGGGAATTGCTCCCAACTTGGCATCCAAGCTAGGGCTTTCTCAAATGGCGAGCCCCCACCTTAAGCCTGTCCAAGACCTTCCGCACCTCCGCTTAGCAGGCCCCTGCCTAGCTCGGCTAAACACAGTTAGCCGGGGCCGCGAACGGTCTTCTGGAACGCCCACTTGAGGAGAGCCGCCTGCCTCAGTCACTCGAGGGGCGCTTCGCCTCAAAACGCCAGCGACACACGTCGGCATGGTTCGGTCAACGAAGTGGGCAGGGGCGTGATGATCTCTAGGCCTGCAGCGTATTCTTGTAGATGCGCCCGGATTTCATGATCACTCGCAGATTGGTTTCCGGGTCAGCGATCAACGAGACTTGAGCCAGGGGATCGCCGTTTACGACAAGCAGGTCGGCGTGCGCCCCTCGCTCGATCACTCCGACCTTCCCGGGGTAAGGATTGCGCTCGCCTGACATCGCCAGCAGTTCGGCATTCCTACCTGTAGCCATAAGGAGGACCTCCTCGCTGGAATACCAACGCGTCATCTGAGCAAGGATCGCGCCCTGGTTCTTGGTCATCGCTGGATCGAACAGCATGTCCGTGCCCCATGCGGTCTTGAGCCGGTGCTTCTTTGCAAGTTCAAACGCCTTGTCCGTCCCGGCGAACATCACGCGCTGCTTGGCCTGATTAGCCGACCCTTCAGGATACTGGTTGGCGTACGGGCCGGCGATGAAGGCCTGGGATGAGAACCAGATCCCTTCACCGGCGATCATTCGAGCCGTCTCTTCGTCCATCATCTGGCCGTGATCGATGCAGCGCACGCCGCCGCGGATCGCTGTCTGCATGGCGCGGGGCGTATAGGCGTGGACGGTCACATAGGTTCCCCAGTTCTCGGCGCAGTCGACCGCGGCGCGGAACTCAGCTTGCGTGTACTGGCTGACATCGATCGGATCGTAGGTGGACGCCACCCCGCCGCCTGCGGCCAGTTTCAGTTGGCTGGCCCCGAGCATCAGTTGTTCGCGGGATCGCTTCAGGACCTGCTCGGGGCCGTCGGCGATGGCCCCGGCGCCGAGGATCTCACCGCGCGACAGAGGGGCGTTCGGCGCGCTTGGCACCTCGTAGGGCATGCGAAAATCGCCATGTCCGCCCGACTGGGAGATCATCGCCCCGGACGGCCAGATCCGCGGGCCTGTGGTCAGATCGGCGTCGATGGCGCGTTTGAGGCTGAATGAGGGACCGGCAAGATCTCTAATGCTGGTGAAGCCCCGCATCAGGGTGCGCTCAGATTCGTGCGCCGCCGTCAGCGTGACCAAGCCGATGTCGGCGGTCATGAGTTCGGCCATCGACATGGCGCACAGCATCGAATGCCAGTGCGCGTCGATCAGCCCGGGCATCAGGGTCCTGCCGCCGCAATCGATTGTCTGCACGCCCTCCGTCGGTCGATCGGCGCCGCTAAGGACTGCGGTGACCGCGCCGCCGTCGACCAGGACGCTGCGGCCGGGCTGCAGGCGCGGCGTCACACCATCGAAGAGACGCAGATTAGTGAACAGAAGCGGCTTACCTGCCGCCTGAGGCTGAGCCAATGCTGCGCCCGCAGCCAAGGCAGCCGCGCCCGCCCCGGCGGCTGCGAGCACCCGGCGCCGCGATAGCGAATCTCCCATCTTACGGTCGGGTGTTGTCCGCCCCATCAACAGGCCCTCCTATCCTCGCTCGCGCTCGAGAACAGCGTTAGGCCAAGTGCACGTCATTGGCGAAATCAAAGTCACCTGTGAAGTTCACGATCTGCGGAGCCCCTGCCGCATGCATTGCGCTTCCGACCGGCTATCCGCAGCAGGTCCGGCGCCGCGGACTTGCGCGCGAATGCAATGAGGAGGAGCAATCGATGACCTACTACTACGCGAAGACCTTCCGCCGGCCGTTCGATGAGATCGTCGCAGCGACTCGAGACGCGTTGGGCCAGGAAGGCTTTGGCGTCATCACTGAAATCGACGTGCGGCAGACGATGAGGGCGAAGCTCGACGTCGAGGTTCGCCCCTATCTGATCCTGGGCGCCTGCAATTCCCGTCTCGCTTACGAAGCGCTGCAGCTCGAGAACAAGGTCGGGACCATGCTGCCGTGCAACGTCATCGTCCAGGACGTTGGCGATGGGACAATCGAGGTAGCCGCCATCGATCCGGTCGCATCGATGCAGGCCATATCGAATGACGAGCTAACGTCGAAGGCGTCCGGGGTGGGCGAAAAGCTAAGAGCTGCAATCGATCGGCTCAACCGATAACCATCGTGCGTGAAAGTGACGCCGTTCATGCGTCGAACTAGTTGCGATCCAGGCGAAAGGCGCGACCAGTTCGAAGTCTTTGAGCAAACGGTCCAGGCGGCGTCCGGCGGTTCACTGACCCTGCTTACGTTCAAGTCGGCCGAGATGCTGAGCTAGCTCGGCCGAGCCGTGGTCGTCGCGCAACATCTGCCACCGCCTTGGGTCTTTCCTCAGCGCGCATTCATCTACCGAAGCACCCGCTGCGGGCCCGCTCACCATGGGATTTCCAACGGACATTCCGTCGAATTCGATATATCTGAGGGCCTTAAGTTGGCGATCGGACAGTCTTAAGTCGGATCGACAGTCTTTCGACAGCCCAGCCGCTCTGGGGGCGGCCGCCGAACTTGAGGGGGGCGATCGTGCCAACGACGCTCCGCATCTTCGCCGCGCGCTATCAACGACGATCACGTCTTGATGATGCTCAGCGCATCATTATAGATAGAAAAATGATCACGGGATCGCAAATGAAGGCCGCTCGGGCGCTTCTTGGCATTGACCAGAAGGAGCTGGCGCGGCTGTCCGGCGTCTCATTGCCGACCATTCAGCGGATGGAGGCCAGCGACGGGATCGTACGAGCCGTCGTAGATAGCCTGGAAAAGGTCGTCAACGCGATCAATGAGGCCGGAGTCGAACTGATCGCGAGCGGGGCTCGTAGCGAGGGCGCGGGTCGTGGCGTGAGGCTGATCGAACGAAAATAGACCGATTTACGCAGGAGTGATATCTCAAACATCACCTACGCTGCGTAAGGTATCGACAGGCACGTTTTGTCCATGCTATACTTGAGGCATGCAGGGTACTCGCGTTGCTCCACCGCATGTCGGCCGTCACGACGCTCACCTGACGGTTGCTCAGCGATGGGTAAGGCGCAGGCGGCTCGACGTGACGGCGCCGGCCTTAGCCCCCCCTGCGCTCTTGATCAGGATCCGCCCCCTCCAGGCGATCCTCACGGCCGCTGGTCTTGCCTAGATGCAGGGGCGGTCCTTGGCCATTGGGTGCCCGCAATGAACCATCGTGTCGATGAGCCGCGCACGATCCTGCACGCGGGCCGGCGAGACGCCGCCCGCTCGCAGATGGCGCAGGGCTTCCATTCAGCTCATGACCTGAGCAGCCGATGATCGTGCTTGCCGTCCACGACGATGGCGAGCGCCGCCTTCGCGTTATCGAACTGCTGGATGATCGCTCCCGCGCCTATCTGGAGGGAGACGCGCTTTACACCCACATCGACCAGGATGGTGACAGTCTCCTGGCCTATGTTGAGACCATGCGCGCCGCCCTGGCCGGATCAGCCCGGGTGCTGCTGCTTGGAACGGCCGGCGGAGCGCTCGCCACAGCGTTGAGCCGCCGGGGGACCGAGGTGACTGCGGTCGATGACATGGCCTGGGCCTTCACGGCCGCCAGGCGATGGTTCCACCTTCCCAACCAGATAGAGTGCGTCCACGCCGATGCCCTGGCCTTTCTACGGAACAGCAAGCGCCGGTGGAACGGCATCGCGATCGACGTCTTCTGCGGCCTGGAGATACCCGATCGGTTCATGACCGCCGAGTTCGGCGCCCTGCTGCTAGGCGCGCTTGAGCCTGGCGGTGTGCTCGTTTGGAACGTGGCTGACGACCCGCTCTCCTCGACTGTCGCCTGGGTCGCCCGTGCAATGCGGGACGCCGGCCTTGTCGCCGAGGCGATCCAGGTATCGGCCGACGAGTACAGCAATACGGTGGTGGTTTGCCGCGCCTCAGCATGACCAAGACGCCGCCCTCGAAAATTGCGTAGCCTAGCGAGAATGACATGAGCGATCAGACGGATTCAGAGTTCATCTACGACGACGCCACCGGCGAATGGATCAGCGCCGACGAAGCCGCCGCGAAATCCGCGGCCGCCGGACACGTCGAGGTGCGCGACGCCACCGGCGCCCGACTTGCCGACGGAGACAGCGTCGCCCTCATCAAGGACCTGAAGGTCAAGGGCGCTGGCCAGACGCTGAAGCGCGGGACCGTGATCAAGTCGATCCGACTGACCGGAGACGATCAGGAGATCGATTGCCGCTATGAGGGGATCAAGGGTTTGGTCTTGCGCGCCGAGTTTGTGAAGAAAGTCTAGGTGCGTGGTCTCGCATAGCGCCGCGCAGGCTGCTCTGGCCTCGCGTACTGGGGCGCGGTGGAGGCTGAGCGTGCAGGAGCGCCCTTCACGATCGCCGCGAAGGGCGCCCTCGAAGTGAAGGTTCTGATCGCACGCGATGACGACGGCCGCAGGATTCGCGTCCTTGAGCGACAACGCGACGGTTCGCGGCTCTACTACGATGGGCGCGCGCTCTACACCCACGTCGATTCTGGCGGCCACAACCTCCTAGGCTATGTCGCAGCTATGGAACGGGTCCTCAGGGACGCGAAGAGCGTGCTCCTGTTGGGGACCGCGGGCGGTGCTCTCGCCACCCAACTGAGCCGGCGAGGCGCTATGGTGACCGCCGTCGATAACTGGCAGGGGGCCTTCGAAATCGCGCGGCGATGGTTTCACCTTCCGCTTGAAGTCGAGTGCGTACACGCCGACGCCTTGGAGTTCCTGCGGACCACGTCCCAACAGTGGTCGGCGATCGCCATCGACGTCTTCCACGGGGTCGAAATTCCAGAGGCGATCCTCGCCAGCGACATCGGATCCTTGCTGGCGCGGGCGCTCACGCCTAGCGGCTCAATCGTCTGGAACGTAGCTGACAGTCCCAGGTCGCGGGAGGCGCGGTGGATCGAAAAGGCGCTCCGGCGGGGGGGCCTCGACCCATCCCTCGTCTCCGTCATGGAGGGCGGCGTCGGAAACACGCTCGTAGTTTGCAAGACCATGGCGGCCTGAGAGGGGCGCCTGGCCGCGGCCCACGGGAACGACGCCGCCCCCCCGTGGCCCTGACTCAGCTCGCTCCGATTGGGCGGGCCGAGGCGACTGGCCTTGCAGAGGGGGCCGCCACTGCGCAGGAGCCTACGCTCCCGCGGGCGGGGAGCCGTCCACAGCATCAATACCAGACCTTGAGTCTCCGCCCCGAAGCGGACTCTCGGAGCAGGTTCCCATTGCCGGTGCCGCCCGGATTCTGGATCGGAGTGCTCAAGACAGACACTGACGCGCCCCCACTCGCGCCCGCGCTCGATTGATACGCGCGACGATCTCGCCGAGGCCGCAATCGAGATGGCCGGCCTTGCCGGCGTACCGGATCCGAGCGCGTGGATACCGTACAATCGCTAGTACGGCAGGGCGGCACGCGACGAGAACTTGCATGGATTTTAAATGAAAATCCTTGCCTTTAGAGCGTCCGAGTACTATCTTGGTCGCCATGGGCAAGCTGGAAGAATTTCAGAAGCGCTTGCGTCCCGGTAAGGCCTACCGGCGCGCCGACTTGGCGCAGTGGTCCAGCGCCGTCGACCGGCACATCCAGGCGTCGCTGCGTGATGGCAAGCTCGTGAAGCTGTCCGGCGGACTGTACTCGGTCCCGAAACAGACCGCCTTTGGCAAGGCGCCGGCGGATGACGCGGCGCTGCTGGACGCTTTCCTCAAGGGCTCGCCGTATCTCAAGGTCTCGCCGAACCTCTACAACGGCCTGGGCGTCGGTACGACCCAGCTCCACAACAAGACAGTGGTCTACAACCACAAGCGCCACGGCCGTTTCAAGCTGGGCGGCCGTGAGTTCGAGTTCCGCATGAAGCCGCGCCTTCCGGCGAAGTTGACCTCGGAGTTCCTCCTGGTCGATCTGGTGAACAACCTCAGCGAACTAGGCGAGGATCACGCCGCCACCTTGGAGCGGGTGAAGGACGCCGCGCAGCGCTATCCGGCCCCCCGCCTCAAGCGCGCCGCTGAGGACTACGGCAAGGTCGGGACGCGTAAGTTCTTCGATCAGGCGCTGAATGCGCCTGCCCGGGCGTATGGCTGACTATCTGCACAACCACCCGCAGTTCGCCGACCTGTTGCGGATTGTGAGAAGGACTACTGGATCATGCATGGCTTGCACGGTCTCCAGCAGCTCGGCCTCACCTTTGAACTGAAGGGCGGCACGTCCCTGTCCAAAGGACTTGGGATCATTCACCGCTTCTCGGAGGACATCGACATTCGCATTGAGCCAGAGGCCGGTGCGGGCGTCGCGACTGGCCGAAACCAGGTTAAGGCGCAGCACCTCGCCAGCCGAGAGGCGTTCTATGATGACTTGGCAGGAACGATCGCCATCGACGGTGTCAGCGCCGTCGAGCGGGACCGCGTTTTCGACGATCCGCGCTTCCTGAGCGGCGGCATACGGCTGCGCTATCCGACACTCGGCGGGCCGATAGAAGGCCTGAAGGACGGCATCCTGCTGGAGGTTGGCTTCGCCAACGTCCAGCCGAACGCGCCCCACACCATCAGCTCGTGGGCCTACGAACATGCGGTCGCCGCTGGGGTCGAGGTGCTCGACAACCGCGCCATCGACGTCGCCTGCTATCACCCCGGCTACACCCTGGTGGAAAAGATCCAGGCGATCTCGACGAAGTTCCGCAAGCAGCAGGCCGGCGGCGAATTTCCGCCGAACTTCATGCGCCATTACTACGACGTCTTCTGCTTGCTGCAGAACGCCGAGGTTCAGGCGTTCGTCGGGACCGACGCCTACCTCGCCCACAAAGCCGATCACTTCCCCGGCGCCGACCAAGAGATGGCGATCGCCGAGAACGAGGCGTTTCGCCTCAGCGATCCAGATACGCTCGCCGAAGCCTACGCGCGCTCGTCGGCGCTCTACTATCGCGGCCAGCCGCCCTTCGAAGATCTTCTCGCCGAAATCGGCCGATGGGCGGATCGCCCCTAGGCGATGGGCCCTGGTCGGCGCTGGCCGGCCGCCCGGGCGAGGTTCGCCGCGGCGCTGACGACGCGCAGTTTCGCATGAGCTTGGTGGAACGCCCGGAACGCCGCCTCGTCGATGGCGCGGACGAAGGTGGTGGTGGTCTGAGCGTCCGCGCCCGTCGTCAACACGCCGGGCGGCACGGCGCCGGCCCAGCCCTGAGCCTGACGAAAGCTGAGGATGATCGACGCGAAGCTTGGATCGTCATGATCGACATGGGCCCCGGCTTGCGCAATCGGCGCTCCCGTCAGACCGCAAGCAACCACACCGTTCGGAGAGCCGGCGAACTCGGCGCGCATGAAGGCGTCGAGATCACCGGCGACACGTCGCGAGTGCGCCATTAGGATACGATGGCTTGCCGCCGACAAGCGGACGCAATCATACGTCAGCTTATCGGAGGATGGCTCAGGCGTAGCAAAAAGGCGACGCGACTTCAGGTGGCGGCCAGGCTGATGACTCAGTTGGGCGAGCGCTTGAGAAACGTGATCAGACCTTCAGGATCGTTTGTGAAGATCGCGCTCATTCCGAGCTCGCGGTTGATCCGCCAGCCGGCCTCGTCATCAACGACGTCGGAGATCACCATCACGCCGGCGTCACGCAGCTGCCTCACCTCCTCCGCGTCGGTGACCTTGGAGCTCAGGGTCAGACAACTGGCGTGGTGCTGACGAAGCAGCGGCAGATAGGCGCCCTTCTCCGCCTTCGCGCCCAGCAGGCAGGTGCGGATGCGCGGATTGATCTCGTGCATCGCATCGATCGTTCGCCAATCGAAGGACTGAAGAATGAAGCGGTCCTCGAGGCCGTGCTTGCGCACGGCGGCCTCGATCAGACGGGCGAACGTCACAGGATCGACCTGACCCTCGCCCGCCTTCGGCATCTTGGTCTCGCCGAAGAACAGCGCCGCGGTGTCCTTGTAGCGGGCGAAGACCGCGTCGGGCGTCGGCATGCGCGCCCCCGGGACCGGCCTCTGCGTCGGATAGATCGCCCGGTGCTTGGATCCGCAATCGAACTTGAGCACATCTGCGAGCTTCATCGCCCTGACGGGTCCAGGCGACACGCCGGAACCGGGCTCGGCGGTGCAGAAGGTGGCGTTGACGGTGGGATCATGCTGAACGACGAGCTGGTCGTCGGCGGTCATGACCATGTCGAATTCGAGCATCTCGGCGCCGAGGGCGACGGCGTTGTCGAAGGCCGGCAGGGTATTTTCCGGCATCAGCAATGCGCCGCCACGATGGGCGATGACAATCGGCCGGCCGGATTCGGTTGCGTGCGCCATGGCGCCCGGCGTGAGCAAGGCGGCGGCGGTGAGGATCGAGAGAAGCGTCCGCATGGTCAGAAGTCCGCCTTCAGGGTGAGGAAGAAGTAGCGGCCAACCGCGTCCATGAAGGCGACGCCCTGGGCGTTGCCTTCGGTCTGGTTCGGGCCGGCATAGGTCCACTGAAGCACCGGGTGGTCGATGCGGTTGTTGGTGAAGTTCCTGACACCGAACTGAACACTGTATTGGTCCGTCGGGCTGAACGTCACACTCAGGTTGTGATTGAAATACGCAGGAACCTCGGACATCTCCCGAGTCTCATCGGACTGGTCGTTGATGTTGAAGCGGCTGGCCGAGGTGTAGGTGGTGTTCAGGCCGAGCCGGAATCTGCCGATCTCGTATCCAGCCGTCAGCGTGCCCCTGAACTTCGGATTATTCCATTGTCCGGCGGCGTCGCTGCCCGTCCCGCCGACCTGCGCGATCGTGGTCTGTTCGAGCAATTGCGATCCCATGAAGCTCAGGCGCAGAACGCCTTCGCCAAGAGGGCGGCGGTAATTTGCGGAGTAATCGATCCCCCGCGAGCGGCGCGCGGCCAGGTTGGCGAACTGCGCCTCCACGTAGTCGACCTGGCCGGCCAGATGGCCCGGACCGTCGGTCGCATGGCGATGGACGAACCGGCAGTAGCCCATGTCCGGGCCGCCGCTGGCGTTCACGCAGTTGTTCATGATCGTGGTGTAGGCGATGGAGGTGACGACGTTCTCGATGTCGATCGCCCAGTAGTCGACGGTAAGGTCGAAGCCGGGAACGAAGCTCGGCTGCAGAACCACCCCGAACGAGTGGGTGTCTCCGGTTTCCGGGGTCAGGTTCGGATTGCCGCCCGTGAAGATCCTCGGGGCGTTGAGGTTGGCGTCGGGCAGCGGCCCGGTCCACCCCGGAACGGTCGCCGCGCAGTTGGCCGCCCGGTCACGGTCTTGGTTGATGAGCGCGGCTTCGCAGGGGTCGGCGATGCTGCCCAGGTTCTGCACGCCGACCGGCGAGAAGAGCTCTCCGAAGTTGGGCACGCGCACGCTGTACGACTTGGCGCCGCGAACAGTCAGACCGGGGACCGGAGCCCAGTTGAACCCCACCTTCCAGGTGTCCGTCGCGGGGTTGTCGTTGTAGTGGGAATAGCGATAGGCGCCTTCGACCGTAAGCTTGTGCGCGAGGGGCGCGTCGCTGAGCAGCGGAACCACCAGCTCGGCGTAGGCTTCCGACACGTTGCGGGTGGCGTCCATCGGCGGGTGCGCCGAGTGGTCCATGCCGGGCGCCCAGATGATGTTGCTGAGCTTGGCCGTATCAGGATCATCGCGGGTGGTGAGCTTTTCTTGTCGCCACTCAAGACCGGCCGCCACCAGCACGTCGCCGGCTGGCAGGGTGAACAGGCTGCCGTCGATGCCGACGCCTGCATTCAGCATTTGGTTCTTCGTCCGCTCGTGGCGGTCGTACATCGCGTAGTCCACCCACGCCTGACTGGGGGCGTCCGTGGTGTAG
>Ga0247823_10005460_pt1 | contig 10115 bp, 13 predicted proteins | sample 13C_PalmiticAcid_2_FD_192426 | JGI IMG/M metagenome (GOLD analysis project Ga0247823, IMG submission 192426) | Soil microbial communities from agricultural site in Penn Yan, New York, United States - 13C_PalmiticAcid_Day30 | ecosystem: Environmental > Terrestrial > Soil > Agricultural land...
GCGTCACAGGGGGCGCCAGGGGGGCCCAGGCAGGAGCTCCGCCGGATGAAGCGCCATGTTGTGTAGCAATGCCTCAATCAAGCAGGCGCCATGTGATAAGCGAGGCCCTGGAGTTGGGACCAAAATGGAGACAGCCGGGATCCCGAGGGACGGGCCTGCCGGAGCGGGCGTTCCAGAAGCGCAAGAGCAGACGGGTTCCTGATCCTGATCTCCAACTGCAGCGGGCGGAAGCACTGGAGCCCGCACCCGCACATCCCATCTCTCGCCCGCCGGGCACTCTTCGACTGTGAGATTAGACGGAAAGAGCCTGGCGCAGAAACTCGCAGCCGTTTGCGGATTCCACTGGCTGGCAGGGAACTTCGGCAGGCGGGACGGACTCCCCCCACGGAGTCCCGCAGCACGTCTTCATCAGTGTCAGCAAGAGATGACAGGACGAGAATCCGCGAGAACAGGTTACGAACGCTGCGAACGGTGCCCTTCGCCATTCCTTATTTTCCCTGGTTGGCGTGCTGTGGTCAGATTCACGAGCCTCAAGACGCGGTGTCAAGCGCGGGCGGCGGGCAAGGAGAGGGTGTGTCGTTGCCGCCAGGTGGTGCGATTGGGCGAGCCTCATGGATGCAGAAGGTGGTTGGTCAGCTCCATGCCAAGGCCTCGCCTTCCAGCTGCCAGATACTGTCACCATCCAGCCAGCGAACAATCAGCCCTGGCCGCACGTCGCAAACGCCTCAACGCAAAGCCAAGGCCGCCTCTCTGCAACGCTGTTTTTTTCTGGGGTAGAGAAGCGCCGGGCCAGCTGTGTGGCTCTCTGGAGCGTTGCTCCTGCGATGCTGCCCCCTCAAGCCCGCAAGACACGAAGATTGCAGCAAGACACAGGGTTTCATACGCCGTTCATCCAGGGAGACATTGTCACCGCCAGTGGCTGGATCGACGACTCGACGTCTCGGTAGAGCACAGATTGAGCTGTACACAGATGCCGCACAATGGCTGGCCGACCTCTGACCCAGATGCGGCATGCAGGCAGTCGCGGTTAGGTGCAGTAGCCCACGGCCGAGCCCCAGCAGATCGGGCCTCGGGTCTCAGATGACGGGGCCCAATGTCACTGTCTGTCTAGGGCTGCTCCATTGACCAGTAACTGTACACGTCGTTGATGGCCAAGCTCGAACAGATAACCCGCGGGAACGATAGGGAAGACAACGAGACTCGCAAGCGAGCGAGTTGCAACACCAACGAAAAGCGCCGACACGAGTGAGCATGGCGATGCCCGCTGTCAGGCGACCCGAATCTGCCTATGTGGCGTTGTCGATCGAGGGTTTGAGGCGTGACAAGGCCTGGCGAACAAGCTGTTTGGAAAGGCGAGCAAGCGACTCGGTATGGGCAGCAGAGGTGTGCCGATAGCCGCCCGCGGCCGCGGACACACTTTAACGGCCTGATTTGGGGGGCCCGGATGGCACGCAGCCTGGGAGCTGGCATGGGTTTCTGCAGAGAACAGAATCTGCTGCAATGCCCCTGGAGGGCGCTGTCAACTTGCACCAGGTCTCGTGAAGAAGGCAAGGAAGAGAAACGCACCTTGCTCCACAAAGTGCCCAGGCGTCAGCGGCTGGGCGGGCCGTTCGGGCATTGGCATCGCAAAGAGAATGGGTCGAACCTTGTTCGAAGCCTCCATCCCGAAGCGGTCCAAACTGGCGGGGGTTTGATGTTGGCTTGGAGGGCATGCAAGTTGCAGAGTTGGAACCTGGAACGGGTTACCTAAGTTGTTTGGCCCGCTTGGGTGGAGATGGCCAGGGAATCGTCTCGCCACTGGCAGGCACTGGGACCGACTGAAGTGGTGGAAACGTTGTGTTCAACATCCATTCTTGTCCGTCCGAGTTCCTGGTTGACTTCAAAAACACAACGGGCAGTTGCGACCAATAAGCTAAAACTCGGCTCGGAGGATTGCTGCCTGCTCGTTCTTGCCTTCTAAGGTTACGTTGGTCAGACAATCCAAAAGCTCTTTCTGGGACGAACCACTGGAAATGTCACAACGCGTAAAATAGATGGGTCAACTCGGGTTGTATCTGGTGGGCGTTCCCGTTCTTTGTTTGCTATGCTCCCGAAGCTTTTTCCGTTGGCGGACTGGACGCACATACTCGTTCCTGGGGTCCTTGTGCATCGAAAAGGAAAAGGAAAAACCTACCAGCAATCAGACACCCGGGACGACAAAACGACAAGACTCAGAACTACGGAAAGAAGATCAGTGCGTTAGATCAAGGCTTCGAATCTGGCAAGTCGTCAGTTGCCGCCACGACCGCGTTTCCGAATTCCGAGTGGCCTTTTCCGCCGATGAAACTTCCCTTTCTTTGCTCGGACACCGCCACCATCATGCGCCCAACCCATTACAGAACTAACCCGTGCGACCTTCAAATACGAGAGCCTACAGGAAGGAGGGTCGCTCCGTTTGGAGGATGTTTTTGGCAACCCATCAACACCCGAAAAGGAGATTCCTCGTTATCCTGGACTGGCACTTTGCTCTCGGCACGTCTGGCTTTCCTTTCGCCCGTTGCCGTAAGTTCCAAGATCCATCTGTGCCTTCAATACGGTTCCAATCAAGCCGCGAGCTATTTACTTTACTTAAACTGGCTGACCCTATCATGACAGACCAACACGACCAACCACCACCACCGGACCCCCGGTTGTCCGTCCCGCCATGCCACCCAACAACATACAACACCGGTAAACCTCGTCTTGGCAGGTCGAAACGAGAACTATTCCAGGCTTCCCAACACGGTAGTTCTCCCAATCCAACCGACATCTAGCACCTGCCTGGCAGCACCCGGCACAGAGCCAGCTTGCCGCTGGCCAAAGCCTCACCTCATCCCCCGAACCATTAAGGCTGAATGGCAAGCTCCGCTGGGCATACCTGAGTTTGCTCTGTTGTGTTTGTTCAAATCATTTGTCATCTGCTATGGCTTGCAGTGCCGCTCCTTTGGGGCTGTTCGAGAAGCACCACCTGGGTGAAACTGACATGGCCGAGATTTCTTCACTTGCCGAAGACTTCCTTCTGCGTTTCTTGTCCGAAAAGTTGTCCACCGTTGACTTGAGATCCGAGATTGCCAGCTTCCTTCCCACCAGCCCTACCAATGAGATTGGTTAACAACTGACCAAGTTGTTCGCGGCCGAGCCGAAACAACCGACCCAATATGTGCCAACGGTTTACAGCGACGTCAAACCTGGGAATCAGCTTACCATGTATCAGTTTGGCTTGACTATTGTGTCAAGAGCAGGGTGCGGGTGATTCACAACACCTGTCATCTGGTCCCAAGATCAGCAGCCAGCAGCGGAGTGGTTCAGCCGTCTCGAATCTTGCCCACTGACACGCCGGCTTGCACCTGGTAACCAAGCCGTCGCCGCAAGTGCGCGCTTTCTATCGTTCACTTCTCACGAATGGAATGACAGAGTAGCCCAAGAACCGGCCGTGATCACTGGCAGCTCCCGAGACTTGAATATTATGTCGCAATGCCCTACTTGTGTTGGCCATTTGCGGACGCGTACCCCTGGCCCAGTCTTTTTGCCGAAGCTTAATCAACACCAACCGCCCACACAATGCGCTGTCTGGCTGGTGCCTCGCGAGTTTCTCATCGTAGCTCACAAACCGGCCTCCGCACTCATCAACCACCCGTAGCTCCCTCCGGGGAAACCCGCGAGCTCACTGACCATGATAAGCTGGTGATGGACATCCATTGGGAGAAGAACGACATGGTCGATCACCGTGCTAATTACCAACCACCGGGCGGACCGCGGCCTAAACTCCCCTGTGCTGTGTCACCGTGTGGCTGGGAAACCCGGCCACGGGTCTCGGTACTCTCCTCCCCTCGGGCCGGAGAAGCATCAGGTGCAAAACCCCCAAGACTTGAGAGGCTGAGACTTCTTTGTGTTTCTTTGGATCTACCGTGTCTTGTCTTGTCTTGTCTCTGGGCAGCCAGCCGTTGCGTAACAGGAGTTCGGGTGTGAGCTGTGGGGCGGGTCTCACGTCTGGACAAGGTGCTGGTTTGTCCCGATCCATGTAGCTCAAGGTAGAGTACGGGACACAGATACAGGGGGTGGTGAAAGTTCCGGGCGGAGGTGGTTTGAGCTACTTTTCCCCCGTTCTGTCGTGTTGGCAGTGCTTGGAGTGTGCGAGGTATCGGCATGGTGAGCACATGTTTACTCATCGATATGCAGCTTGCCTGCACGATATGCAGGATGCAGGCGTGATCAGCGGAGTTGCATGATCTATTTTCTGCTCGTATCGTCTCAACCCTACGCAATGCGTGGGTTTAGGAGGGGTTTGGGGGCCCGGCCTTTCGTTCGACTCATCAGTTCTCCGCCCAGAGAAAGGGGCTCCTTGCTCCGCTGGCTCCGGCATCGACGGTCATCCCACCTCCGGGAGAAGACTCCGGGCTCTGTCCTGTCGTCGGTCATTTGCCTCGAGTGGCATCGCCGTGTCTTTTTTTCTTGGTTCTGGTTGCGGGTCTGTTGGCCCGTTCGTGTTTTGGAGAATTCCGGTTGCAAAAGCAGGAATCAATGTCCAGGCCAGAGAAGAGCAGACACGGCCCCCCCTTTTTCCTGCCCAGTTGTCCGCAGACCCTAACCCGTTCATTCCATACTGTGTACTTCTCTGTTCCGTCACAGCCTTGCTCACGAGCAACATGGACACACGTTGCCTTGAGCCCAAGTATTGATGAGTGCATAAAATTATCCAATTAATGCGAGCCGCTTCTCCCATACAACCAACAAAGATACCCCAACAATCTCGAAGCGGAGCATCATGATGCTCGGCAACATCAGACACGCAGGCCGACCGGCCGCCAACAGGCATAGCAGAGCGAGCGAAATGCAACTCTGTTGGTGGTACAGTAACTCTCTCTTTCAGAGGTCGGCGCCGACACTGTCCCCAGCTTTTCATTATGATTATATATTCTCATCAAGCGCTGTCAGTATTTTAGCTGGAAACATCCCATCTTGTCATGAGCAATGAGAGAACAATGCACTCACATTCTAAATGATGGCCGCTCGGTAGCGTCCCGGACTCTCAGTATTCCTTCAGCGTAGACGCGTATCGTTCATAGAGGAATGCCCACCCGGCGTGGAATGGTGCCAGTGTTCTGCCCGTGATCGTGCCAAACTGTCCAAATCTAGGCTTGCTGCTGGTGGTCGTGTAAGAAGAACTGTTGACGCACGGAAAGTTAGCATAACGGAGCATTCGCTTGAAGCTTGAACCTGAATGGGTGCCTCGGGAAACTTCCAAACAGAGTTTGAGAGAGAACCCGAAGACAGAGAAAAAAAATAAAGAGAAAGGCCACAGGCTGGGTGGCTCTGTACCCCTGAGAATGGGGTTGTAGAGAGATAGGGGGGGTTCTAAGTGACCAAAGGAAAAGTAAAATAAGAATAAAACGCTAGCAGCCACGCACCCATTGTAAGTCGTAGGTGGCACCGTGATAAACCCAGTGGTATCCGTAGCATTCTGCGTATTGCCCGCTGCGTTCCCCTGGTACGGCGTGCCCATCTTCTTGCACGCGTTGATGTGGTCGTCCGGGAAGGTCATGTTCCGCAGCCGGTCGGGGGCCTCGATCACCGTCGCCGTCAGGCCCATCTCGACGTGCCACTCAATGTGGCAGTGGAAGAGCCAGACACCCGGGTTGGTCGCCTTGAAGCGTAACACGACGTAAGAATGGGGCATGACGGTGACCGTGTCGCGCATCGGCGGGTTGTTCGCGTAGTTCTCGTCCTTGCCGGACCAGTAACCCGCTCCGCTTGCGGCGCGGTAGAGAACCTGGAAGTGGTGACCGTGGAGGTGGAAGGGGTGGTTAGCAACGTCGTCGTTGTTGACAACGACCTGCACGGTGTCATTGAAGTTGACCACGAATGGGTTGACTTGACCGTAGATGACCGGGTCAGTATTGGAGTCACCGGTAGTGGCGGCGCTGTAGAGAGTCGGGACCTGTTGGTTAATGTAGGTAAGGTTGTTGAAGCACGAACTGTGTTGTCGTTAGTACCGGCCAGTCGTTAGTGTCTGGGTTCAATGATGCCTACCGAGGGTATCCATTCTGGTCGAAACAAAACTTGAAGTCGAGTTTGATCAGTGCGTTATACGGGTCGAGGGCTGCCGCTCCGTCGTACGGCTTGAAGTGAGCGTCGTCAACGGGCGACCACTTGTCTACAACATCTAGTCTGTCGAGCGGCTGGGAAGCGTCCAAGATGAGATAACCCGTGTAGTTGTGTGGCCACTCCAGCTGGGCTGTGGAATTTGTCCAGTCGCGGTTGAGGTCGAGCGAGACGAGGAACGGATAGTTCCCACTGTCGCTATCAGAGGCGGCAATCAAGACGTCGTACCGCTGGGCGGGAGCAAGGCGCACATGGTAGGCGTCTTCTTTCTGGATATAGGCCCCGTCGTTCATGATAATGTTCATGGTGTGCGAGTTGAAGTGGACCATAGCGGAGCCGAAGGCGGCAAAGTTGACCATACGAATGCGATAGGTCTTGCCCTTGGTGATGTTGACGTACAAGCCCTGGCCATCGTTGACAATAAGGCTGTCCGGGATCGGGGGTTTGAACTGGGTGTTGTTCGGGACAAGCATTTCCCGGACCAAGGTGATGCTGTCATTGTGGTACCTGCAAACCATGAGCGTTGTGTTCTGACATGTACGCCGGCGAGTCTCACCAATCCGAAACGGTCAGGATGTGTTCTTCGTCATATTTCCCAGTGTAGGGATCGTTTGGGTCTTGCACAATTAGCGGGCCACGGAGACCATCGGGGTACTGCCCGGTGTTGTGGGAGTGATCTGCCTCAGGATTGTCAATATCTGTGAGTTGGCAACTTGTCACTTGGACTCACACCAAAACGTTCCGGGGGAGTCAACAGTAAACTGGTATTTGACGGACGAATCCGGTGGTACTGCACACTGAGTGACACCGCTAGGCCCGTCCATGTCTGGCGTTTGGACCTGGTTGATCCCGTGGAAGTGCAGGCCGCTCGTTTGGTTGCCAAGCTTGTTGTTGAGGTTGACCACGACGGTGTCGCCGACCTTGGCCTGTAGAGTCGGACATGGCCATTGGTTGTTTATCCCAATGACGGCCCTCCCAAAACCATCCGGACTAGCCCACACCCAAGTCACATCCCAGTTGTAGGTAACGGTATCTGCCTTGGCGACAATGGCCAGGGCCAGATACGCAAAGTAGAGGATACGGAGTCGAGCCATGACGCTGGCTCCTCGAGGCATGTATGAGAAGGGCTTGAGGAACCAGATTAAATTTTCTAACCTCACGGTAGAGACGAGCAATATCAAGAAAACCACCTCCATAATGCAGAAGGTAGAGACGGGCCTTTCCGCCTGGCGTAGATTGGTTTTCGTCCACAGTCAGCGGGCCGATGGTGTGCCTACCAATAGTGAACGCATGACACATTGTGATGTCTCAAATGTGATCTCGTGCAGCGCAGGGAAAAAAAGGTACATTAAAAAGCAGCTGACGCTACTGGCATCGACTCTGTACGTAGGGTCTTGCTCTGCGCAATACCCCGCCATGGAGCTTCAAGCCAGCGCTGTGGCAAGGAATTGTTTGCGGATTCTGCCCCAGGCCAGTCAACTCAAGGGCGTGAGGTCAAAGCTGATAGACAAGTCCGAGACTAGACGGCCTTGAATGGTCTTGTCGCCCAGCCTCCTGGTTCCTTGCAGCACTGCTCGACTCTATCTGGCATGCGTGAACAGGTTGGCCTTGGAGGTCTGGAACAGGACTGCAGAAACATGACACTGCGGTAGGCCAGACAACGCGAGCAGTGAATCGTGAGATCGGCTGATAAGAGATGAGTTGCTGGCGGCTGGGGCGCGTACCGAGACCGGCTGGCTGCAGGAACAGGCGTTCTCCCCAGCCTCTCAGACCAACCAGAAAACGAAAGCAAAGCCACATCACGCGAGGTGACATGGCCAGCGCTGGACGCAGCCAGTCGGGCAGTTGGCAGACTATTTTTGCCGACGCACATGGCATGCGTGCGCGATGAGTTCACCTCCACCTGTGAGTGGGGTTCCTCGGTGGGCGCCTCGGTGAGCTGGGTTGGAAAAGGCGAGGGCCGCCATATCTGGCATCATTGGCTCTGGCAAGACTCAGTCGCTGAACGAGGCGTTCCGAGACATGAAAGACGCAAGGAATAAAAGTGGCAGGAATCCAACAACTTTGTTGAAGAGCAGAGAGAGGATCAGAATGCGTGCGATGGGCAACATGTTTTGGTGATGTCAGTGTGAATGTAGCTTCGAGCAGCCCAAGAACCTCGAGTCTGTGCAATCCAGCCAGGTGTGAGTACCAAATAGGGATTTTGACAATGGAGTGACAAATAGAGAGAAAAAATGAGAAAGGGAAAGAGAGAGCTAAGAAAAATCAAGGAACACAAAATTCAGAAAGTCAACAGCGCCAATGAGATGGCCGCCCAGCACTTGCCATTGGGAGGTGTGAATTCCCGGTCCGGAGCCCATCCGCCGTTTCAGAAGCAACGAGCGTTGGAAAGTGACATGGGCAGAGCAGGCTCGGCTGTCTTCCGCTCGAACAGTCTCGGAGGGCTCGTCGTTATGCGATTGAGTGTATGCGCTGGGAGAGATGACCATGCTGAACGTTCAGTGGCTGGGCTGGCCGGGTGGCACAGGAGAAAGCCCATACTGTCGTTGCCAGGTCCTGCAAACAATCAGTATCCATTTCCAAGACAAGAGATTGACAAGGGCGAGAGAGGTAAGGAGGCAGCCCTTTACCACGAGGCCAAGACATGGCGTGTCGACTTAGGCTCGCGGTCTTGATCGGGGATTTACCGGCGACAATTTCGAGGTCGGGGCAAATCAGTGTGCCAAATCGAACATATTTTTGCGGTGCTTCAGGTTGCATCGTAGAGGCCAGTGACCAGAGAATGTTGGAGTAGAAAATAAAATGCTGAGATCAAGACGGCGAGTTGGAAACCAGGCGCATTGTGGAGAGTTGAGGTTGAAAGAAGAATGTGGGGGTGGGGAGAAAGTGTCCACAAAAGGGGAGGAACCAAAGTGTCCCCAGGTGGGTCGGGTTCCGAGCTCTTCGAAAGTCCGACAGGGGTCCTTCCATCACAGAGCCCACCTCAGTCTCTTGAAGAGACAGGAGACCCACGCACCTGCCTGCCTCTAACGTTAGTCGGGTAATTACTCTCTGGTAACACTCGAGGCCTGAGATGCGCTTCGATTTTGCAGCGATTACCTCCCCCATCTTTGGTATGCGTTAAAAGGCAAGAGGATAAACCCCCCCCCCAAGATGCGAGAGCCTGCAGTTCTGTGGCGATGTGGCCCGATCCATATTATGAAAGGGAACGTACAAGATCATCCTCAAGGACAAAGGTGGGTTATCGATGGGCCACCCGAATCTACCTTACTTGTCTGCCATGTCATATTTCTGCACCGACCATGATCGACAGTATTCAGCGCACGTGAAAAAAGAGAGACACTCAGTCGACCTCTGCATGGAAGTATTCCGCAGTGTTGCAGAAAGCGCATAGACTACTGAAATCACAAACAAAACCGGACCGAAGTGTGCCAACCCCCCTTCGATTTGAAACACGGGAACCCTGGGCGCTGTGGCAACCAAAGTGGTCAACGATTTGTCTTGGTAACCTTGGATGTTGATGTTTTGTTTTCTCTCCTTTTCGAGGGTTCCCGAACTTGGAGTTGAGATCAACTGTTTCTTTCAGTCAGTTCCCGATGGATGAACCCGGAAGCAACTGCTTTGTTTTTGGAGGCCGGACATCGGGTACACGCACAAGAAGCACCCTTTTCCCGTATGTCTTGATCGAGTTTTAATTCCAATGATAATCTATGCCAATGAATTGCAAACAATTGCCCCAGGAACATGCAAGATTCGTGACATGTGCTCTTGACACTCCCTTTCCGCCTTCTCACTTCTATTCCACCACCTCCTGCGTCCACAATGTCATTATAAGTCATCCATCACTCCTTTCCTCCATCATATACACAGCCCGTTCAATGAGTCCCCTACTCTCATCAACAACCCACCCCGCATTCAACAAACCCCAACACACACATCATCCCATCGAGACAACAACCGCCCCTCAGAAAGTACACTCCCTCACCCTGCCCCCC
>Ga0247823_10005462_pt1 | contig 10114 bp, 13 predicted proteins | sample 13C_PalmiticAcid_2_FD_192426 | JGI IMG/M metagenome (GOLD analysis project Ga0247823, IMG submission 192426) | Soil microbial communities from agricultural site in Penn Yan, New York, United States - 13C_PalmiticAcid_Day30 | ecosystem: Environmental > Terrestrial > Soil > Agricultural land...
GCTTGAGCAGGGCCGGCAAGGCGGGCGGGGTGGCCCAGCGCCGCCGGGAGTCGTACTTCGCGGCCGTCGCGGCCCGCCACGCCGACGGTGTACGCCGCAGCGTCGTCACGCCGCTCGACGCCGTCGGCTGATCCGCTGCCTCGTCGACGAACTTTTCCGGCAAACCACTCAAGCCCGGGGTCGGCGTACCGATCACCACCCCGACGGGCGACCACGGACGGTCACCCGAGAACCAGCAGTACATGATTCCAGGAGGGAAATATCATGGGTCTTCGCATCAACCAGAACATCGAGGCGACCAACTCGTACCGCAACCTGTCGGTCACGCAGAGCCAGCTCTCGAAGTCGATGGAGAAGCTGTCGTCCGGCTTCCGGATCAACCGGGCCGCCGACGACGCCGCCGGTCTGGCCATCTCCGAGGGCCTGCGCTCGCAGGTCGGAGGCCTGAAGGTCGCGGTCCGCAACGCCCAGGACGGCGTCTCGGTCGCACAGACCGCTGAAGGTGCGCTCACCGAGGTCCACTCCATGCTGCAGCGCATGAACGACCTCTCGGTGCAGTACAACAACGGCACGCAGAACACCGACTCGCAGGCCGCCCTGCAGGCCGAGTTCGACGCGCTCAACACCGAGATCACGCGGATCAAGGACAACACCAAGTTCAACGGTGTCGACCTGTTCGCCGGCGCCGCGCTCACCTTCCAGGTCGGCTACGACAACGCGGACACCATCGACATCGCCGCCACGGCGCTGGCCGACTTCACCGCGGGTGCCGCGGTGGCCGCCGTCGACATCACCGACAGCAACACGCTGCAGGCCGCGGTCACCGAGGTCTCCACCCAGCGTGCCGAGCTCGGTGCGGTGCAGAACCGGTTCGAGCACACGATCAACAACGTCAACGTCGCGATCGAGAACCTGTCGGCCTCCGAGTCGCGCATCCGCGACACCGACATGGCCCAGGAGATGATGAGCCTCACCCGCTCGCAGATCCTCAGCCAGGCCGGCACGGCCATGCTCGCCCAGGCCAACTCGGCCCCCAACGGCGTGCTGCAGCTGCTCCGCGGCTGATCCCGCGCGATCCAGCACCGACTGCCGGTGGGCCGACCGGCCCACCGGCAGTCGCCATTTCGCCCCCTGACAGCCCCACCCCGCGGAGGACCCCATGGCCGGCACGAGCAGCATCGGCGGACTCGCCAGCGGTCTCGACACCGCGAGCATCATCAACCAGCTGATGACCCTCGAGGCCGCGTCGCAGACCAAGCTGAAGACGCAGGTCACCACGGAGCAGGGCAAGGTCACCGCACTCCAGAAGCTCAACACCGCGCTCCAGGCCCTCGCCACCGCGGCCAAGGACATGGCGGTCCCGACCACGGGCACGTGGTCCACGCTCAAGGCCACGTCGAGCAACACCGGGGTCGCGATCACCGCGACCTCGACGGCCGCCCCCGGGGCGTTCACCGTCACGGTGGGGCAGACCGCGCTCACCCACCAGGTCGCGTTCACCGACGCGCACGCGAGGACCGACGTCGTCACCGGCGCGACCACGAGCGTCGTGCTCAAGCGCTCCGGCGAGGCCGACCTCCAGGTCGACACCGCCAACGGCACGCTCGAGGAGCTGGCCGCCGCGATCAACGCCGCCGACGCCGGCGTCCGGGCGACGCTCGTGCGCACCGGGAGCAGCGGCGGCGTGGACCAGTACCGCCTGCTCGTGGAGTCCACGGCGACCGGGGCGAGCCAGGACTTCGAGCTCACCGACAGCACCGGCGCGGCGCTCCTCGGCGGCAGCACGGTGCGGGCCGGCCGCGACGCCAGCATCGACATCGGCGGGATCACGGCGACCTCGACGAGCAACACGTTCGCGGACGTCGTACCCGGGGTGACGATCACGCTCGGCACGAGCGCCACGGGGACCGCCGACCTGACGGTCGCCCGCGACGCCGCGGGCCAGTCGGCGGCGGTGAAGGGCTTCGTCGACCAGCTCAACGCGATCCTCACCCAGGTCGGCACGCTGACCTCGAACACCACCGACGCCAGGGGCACGCTCGCGGGCGACAGCACCCTGCGCCGCGTCGCCGGCGCCCTGCAGGACGCGATCTACCCGCCCGACGGCACGTCGATGGCGAAGTTCGGCATCCAGGTGGACCGCTACGGCAAGGTCACCTTCGACGCCGACAAGTTCGCCGAGTCGTACGCCGCCGACCCGGTCGCGACCGCCGCGGCCTTCACCGGCACCACCGGCTTCGCCGCGCGGGTGCAGGCGGTGGCCGAGGCCGCCAGCGACAAGTACGACGGCACGGTGACCAACGCGATCACCAGCCACACGTCCACGATCACCCGGCTCAACGCCAGCATCGAGCGATGGGACGACCGGCTCGAGCTCCGACGGCAGACCCTCGAGCGGCAGTACACCGCGCTCGAGACGGCCCTGTCCCAGCTCAACAGCCAGTCGGCGTGGCTCACCAGCCAGCTCGACTCCCTGTCCGCATCGACGCAGTAAGGACCGACCCATGTACGCCACCCGATCGGTGCACAGCGCCCAGAGCGCCTACCGCGAGAACGCCGTCGCCACGGCCTCGCCGGCCCGCCTCCTGGTGATGCTGGTCGAGCGCCTCGTCCTGGACGGGGAGCGCGCACTCGCGGCCCAGCAGTCCGGCGACTGGCAGGCGGCCCACCAGCACCTGCTGCACGCGCAGGACATCGTCGCCGAGCTCGAGTCCAGCCTCGACGTCGACCGGATGCCCGCGGGGCGCCAGCTGCTCTCGCTCTACCAGTACCTGCGGGGCTGCCTCGTCGAGGCCAACGTGAAGCGCAGCCCGGTGAAGGCGGAGGAGGCCCTCGGCCTGGCCCGGCAGCTGTGCGACACCTGGCGCGAGGCCGCGATGGCGGCGGCGATCCAGTGACCGCCGTACCCATCCCCGTGCCGGGCCGCGACGGTACGACGCCCCACCGGCCGGTCACGTGGCGCGAGGCCCTCGACCGGCTCGAGGCCCATGCGGACCGTGCCGAGCAGCTGATCCGCGGCCACGCGGCTCCGGACGAGCCGCCGTGGGCGCCGCCGACCGACCTCGGCCCGATCCCCGACGAGTTCGTGCCGCGGGCCCGCCGGCTGCTCGCTCGCCAGCAGCAGCTGATGGCGGCCATCCCCGCGGTCCTCACCGACACCCACCGCCAGCGCAGGGTGGCGGACCGGGTGGCGGACGCGACCAGCACGCCCGCGCACCCGGTCTACCTCGACATCACCGCCTGAGGCTGGACCACGCACGAGGCCCCGGCCCGGATCCGCTGGATCCGGCCGGGGCCCCGTCGCGTGGACCCATGGTGGTCGTGGCGGGTCGCTGTGCGGTCCCGGGTCTCGATACGCCGCTGCGCTCGTTCCTCGCTCCGCGGCTACTCGACCAGCGGAGGGACTCGACCAGCGGCGGGACTCGACCAGCGGAGATCAGGCCGCGTGGGAGCGGCGGACCGCGCCGACCACCCGGTCGGCCAGCTCCTCCAACGGGAGTACGTCGTCAGCGAGGCCCGCGCCCGCGACCGCACCCGGCATGCCCCACACCACCGACGAGTCCTCGTCCTGGACGAGGATCCGGGCACCGGCCGCCGCCAGCTGCCGGGCACCGGCGAGTCCGTCCTGGCCCATCCCGGTGAGCACGGTGGCCAGCGCGCTGCCGCCGTACAGGTCGAGCGCGGAGCGGAAGAGCACGTCGACGGCGGGCCGGCAGAAGTTCTCCTGCGGACCCTGGTCGAGCACGGCGCGCACGCCGGTGCCGCTGCGTTGGACGCGCAGGTGGAAGTCGCCGGGGGCGAGCAGGACGCGGCCCGGCCGGACCTCGTCGCCGTCGGCCGCCTCGCGCACCTCGAGCGGCGACACCTTGTCGAGGCGTTGCGCCAGCATCGCGGTGAAGACGGGCGGCATGTGCTGCACCACGAGGACCGGAATGCCGAGGTCGGCCGGCAGCCGCGGCAGGAAGCGTGCCAGCGCGTCGGGGCCGCCGGTCGAGCAGCCGATGAGCAGGGCACTGACGGACTTGGGCGGCGGAGTCGGCCGCTCGCGGCGCACGATCGGGCCGCCGGCGCCGGGGGTGAGCTTGCGCAGGCCGGCCAGGGCGCGGATCCGCGGAACCAGCTGGTCGCGCACGGCCGCGATGCCGTCGGCGATCTGCCCGGTGTTGCTGGGCTTGGTGACGTAGTCGGACGCCCCACGGGACAGGGCGTCGAGGGTGGCCGTCGCCCCGCGCTCGGTCAGCGTGGAGAACATGATCACCGGAAGCCGCGCATGCTTCTCGCGGATCCGGGTGAGGGCGCCGAGGCCGTCGAGGTTCGGCATCTCGATGTCGAGGGTGACCACGTCGGGCCGGAGCTCGTCGACCATCCGGACCGCCTCCAGCCCGTCCTTGGCCATGCCGACGACCTCGATGTCGGTCGCGCTGCTGAGGGCGGTGGTCACGAGCCGTCGTACCAGCGCCGAGTCATCGACGACGAGCACCCTGATCCTGGTCACGGGGCACCCATCGGCCCGCAGTTCCCTCGCCTGAGCGCTCAGGAAGGCCTGCGTGTCGCCGAATGAGCGGGCATGACCGACCCCTCTGCCTTCGCGTCCGTCTCGGCCCTGGTGCGCCGTGAGACGTCGATGGTCTACGACGAGGGCAAGGAGTACCTCGTCGAAGCGCGGCTCACCCCGCTGGCGAACGCCAAGGGTCTCGGGCTCGAGGAGTACGTCGCGCGGCTGGCCTTCGACGCCGAGGAGCGGCGCAAGGTGATCGACGCGCTGACCATCAACGAGACCAGCTGGTTCCGCGACCACACGCCCTACCAGGCGTTCACGGAGGCCATGCTCCCGGCGCTCCTGGAGGAGCGCTCGACGACCCGCCGCCTGCGGGTGTGGAGTGCGGCGTGCTCGAGTGGCCAGGAGGCGTACTCGATCGCGATGCTGCTCGACCAGCACCTGCCCGGCGGGTGGGAGTACGAGATCGTGTGCACCGACATCTCGACCCAGATGCTCGAGCGGGTGCGGGCCGGGCGCTACAGCCAGGTCGAGGTGAACCGGGGCCTGCCCGCCACCAGCCTGGTCCGCTACTTCACGCGGGTCGGACGCGAGTGGGAGATCGCCGACCGGCTCCGCGAGCGGATCACCGTCAAGCACCTCAACCTGGCGGCGCCCTTCCCGATGCTCGGGACCTTCGACGTGATCTGGCTGCGCAACGTCCTCATCTACTTCGACGCCACGACCAAGGCGGACATCCTGCGCCGCATGCTCCCGATGCTCAGCCCCGACGGCTACCTGCTGCTCGGCTCGTCCGAGACCACCCTCGACCTCCCCGCGGACCTCGCCGCCTCCTGGCAGCGGGACCAGATCGGGCGCGTGCCCGCCTACCGCAGGGCATCCGCCATGACCCTCTCCAGGACAGGAGCCTGATCGTGCGAGCCATGATCATCGACGACTCCCGGGCGATGCGCAGCATCCTGCGACGCATCGTCACCGGCCTCGACTTCGAGACGACCGAGGCCGAGCACGGCCAGGCCGCCCTCGACCAGATGAACGCGGGCGTCGTACCCGACGTCTGCCTGGTCGACTGGAACATGCCCGTGATGGACGGCTACACGTTCATCACGCAGGTGCGCGCGAACCCGGAGTGGCGCGACGTGACGCTGATGATGGTGACGACCGAGAGCGAGCAGCGCCAGATCGTGCGTGCGCTCGCCGCCGGGGCGCACGAGTACGTCATCAAGCCGTTCACGGCCGATGCCATCGAGGAGAAGCTCGAGCTGCTCGGCCTGCTGGGCGCCGACCGGGAGGTGCCGGCATGAACGTGCTGACCTTCTTCGACACCGCGCCCGACGAGGTCGACGCTCCGAGCGTCGACGACGTGCAGGCCCTCGCCGAGGACGTCTGGATGGCCCTGGTCGGCGAGGACGAGGTCCTCGTCCCGCGGATGGTGCCGCCGCGCACGCCGTTCGACGCGACCGGTGTGTGGTCGTCGTCGGTGACCGTGAGCGGCGGCTGGGCCGGCGTCGTCACCGTCGAGCTCGACGAGGGCGTGGCCCAGCAGCTCAGCGCCCGGATGCTCGCGCTCCCCGACGACGAGCCGGTCACCGACGGTGACATCGCCGACGCGGTCGGCGAGCTGGTCAACATGGTCGGCGGCAACGTGAAGAGCCTGATGCCGGGCCCGAGCGTGCTGTCCCTGCCGGCCGTCGCTGCCGGCCGCGCCGCCTTCGCCAGCGACGTCACCGAGGTGTGCCGCCTCGACCTCGCGTGGCGCGGCGGGCCGGTCCGCATCTGCATCCACGTCCCGTCCTGAACCACCCGAGCCACCGAACAACCGAGAACCGGAGCCAGTGAGGTCCTGATGAAGATCCTGATCGCCGACGACAGCCGCGTGATGCGGCAGATCGTGATCCGCACCCTGCGCCAGGCCGGGCACGGCGGGCACGACATCGTGGAGGCCGAGAACGGCCGCGAGGCGCTCGAGATGGTGCGCTCCGAGGCACCCGACCTGGTCCTCTCGGACTGGAACATGCCCGAGATGAACGGCATCGACTGCCTCGCCGCGCTGCGCGCGTCCGGCTCCGACGTCGCCTTCGGGTTCGTGACCTCGGAGGGCTCCGAGGAGATGCGGCAGCGCGCCGCCTCCGCCGGCGCAGCCTTCCTCATCGCCAAGCCGTTCACCCCGGAGGCGTTCGACGACGCCCTCCGCAGCGTGCTCTGAGGCGGCCTGACGATGGTGATCCACCTCCCCCAGCCGAAGCAGGTGCGGGACCTGCTCGCCGACCTGCTCGGCCGCGACGTCACCCTGTCGCCGACGACGCCCTTCGCCCCCGGCCCCGACACCGCCGCCTCCGTCGCCGTGTACGTCGACGACCAGCTCCGCATCTGCGCGCTGATCGCCTGCGACCTCGCCTTCTCGGCCCACGCCGGCGCGGCGATCGGCCTGGTGCCGCCGGGCGGCGCCGAGGCCGCGATCGAGGACGGCAAGCTCACCGACACCCTTGCCGAGAACCTCTACGAGGTCCTCAACATCGCCGCGTCGATGTTCAACGTGGCCGGTGCCGACCACCTGAAGCTGCACGCCCTCCACCCCGCCGGGCCCCCGCTGGACCCGCAGCTGCGGATCAGCACGCTGACGCTCGGGCGGCGGGAGGACCTCGCCGTGTCGATCGGCGGCTACGGCGACGGCGCGCTGTCCGTCGTACTGCTGGCCTGAGCCTGATCCACCGGTGCCGGCTGAGCGCGCTCGAGATCGATCGGACGAACTAGTCAGGACCAAGTCCCAGCGGGTCGGCCTCAGGTCCGGACGGCGAGGACCGATCGGCAGCACTGAGCGACGGATTGCTCACCCCCGCCGACGGATCGGCACCGACTGCACCGCAACGACACCGGACGAACGGCTCCCACCAGGGGCCGGAGGACCGGCGGCGGTGCCATCCGAGGAGATCCGCTCGTGTCCTTCGCAGCGTCCGACGCCGTCGGGTTCGTGTTGCACACGGCGATCAACGGACTGTCCACCCGGCAGAACGTGATCGCGGACAACATCGCCAACGTCGACACCCCTGGCTTCCGTGCCCGGAGCGTCGAGTTCGAGTCGGCCCTGGAGCGCGCGATCGAGCACGGCAGCGCGACCACCTCGGGTCCGGGATCGGTCGGCGTCACGGTGGACGCCACGCAGACCCCGGTCGGTGCCAACGACAACAACGTCGACCTCCGCAAGGAGTCGATCGCGGCGATCCAGACGCAGTACCAGTACCAGATCATGGGCCGCGCGATCAGCGACCGCAGCTCCCGGCTCTCCGTCATGGGCGGGGGCCCGGCCTGATGAGCGCCTTCGACTCGCTGCGGATCGCGAACACCGCGCTCGGCGCCCACCAGGTCTGGCTCGACGCGCTGGCCGGCAACATCGCCAACGTCAACACGGTCCGCTCGACCGACGACGAGGCGTTCCGGGCGACGTACGTCGTCTTCGACCCCCGCGGCGACGGCGGCGTCGACGTCGAGGGCTTCGCCCAGTCGAGCGCCGAGGGCCGCGTCGTGCACTCGCCGAACCACCCGCTCGCCGACGAGGACGGCTACGTCCGGATGCCCGACGTCGACATGTCCGCGCAGATGAGCGAGCTGGTGATGGCGCAGCGCGGCTACCAGGCCTCGGTGCAGGTCACGAAGACCGCGCAGGACACGTACACGGCAGCACTGCAGATCGGCAACCGCTGATGGACATCTCGCCCCTCCAGTTCCCGACCCTGTCCGGGTCCGCCGCGGTCAACCCCGCGCTCTCGATCACGCCGAGCACCCAGGTGCAGGCGACGCCCGGCACCGACACCGAGTTCGGCTCGATGGTGCTCGACGGCCTCGACCGGCTCGAGGGCCTGACGGACAAGGCCGACGGGCTCGCCGTCCAGGCGGCGACCGGCAAGCTCGAGAACATCCACGACTACACGATCGCCGCCAGTGAGGCGTCGGTCGCGAGCCAGCTGACCGTCGCGCTGCGCAACAAGGCCGTCGAGGCGTTCAACGAGATCATGCGGATGCAGGTCTGAGGCCGACGATGCAGCAACGACTGAACAGCGCGCTCACGCGCTTCCGGGACACCTTCGCGGCCTTCACGGCCGGCCAGAAGGCAGTCGCCGTCGTCGGTACGGCGGCGCTGCTCCTCGCGGCCTTCCTGGTCTTCCGCTGGGTCTCCGCGCCGAGCTACGCGCCGCTCTACTCCAACCTGTCGGGCGAGGACGCTGCGGCGATCGTCGACGAGCTCACCGCCGAGGGGGTCTCCTACGAGCTCTCCGACGGCGGCAACACGATCATGGTGCCGCGCAACGACGTCTACGCCACCCGGGTGAAGCTGCAGGGCAAGGGCCTGCCGGGCAACTCGGGTGAGGGCGGCTACGGACAGCTCGACGACCAGGACCTGACCACCTCCGACTCGCAGGAGCGCACCAACTTCAAGCGCGCGATGGAGGGCGAGGTCGCCAACACCCTCGAGGCGATGGACGGCGTGGACACCGCGATCGTCCACTTCGCGATGCCGGAGAAGAAGGTCTTCAGCGACGAGCAGGACCCGACGACCGCGTCGGTGCTGATCGACACCAACCCGGGCACCGAGCTGGACGACGAGCAGGTCCAGTCGATGGTCAGCCTGGTCGCGCGCAGCATCGACGGCCTCGACCCGAAGAACGTCACCATCTCGGACGCCAGCGGGAAGCTGCTGACCGCCGACAGCGCGGACGGCGCCTCCGGCACCGGGTTCGGGTCGACGCGGGCCAAGCAGACCCAGGCGTTCGAGCGCGACATGCAGGGCAAGATCCAGGACGCCCTCGACACGTGGGTGGGCCCGGGCAACTCGACCGCCACGGTCACCGCCGACCTCGACTTCGACAAGTCCGTCACCGACAGCCTCACGTACAGCAACGACAAGAAGAACCCGCCGATCTCGCAGTCGAAGTCGTCGGAGAAGTACTCCGGCACCGCCGGCGGCACCGACGGTGCCGGCGGGGTGGTCGGCGCCGACGGCCAGATGGACCCGTCGGCGACGGCGAGCGGCGGCGGCAGCTACCAGAAGGACGACGAGACGCGCGACAACGCGCTCGACAAGGTCGTCGAGCGCCGCGAGTCGGCGCCGGGCAAGGTCAACAAGCTGACGATCGCCGTCGCCCTCGACGCGACCGCCGCCGCCGACATCCAGCCCGAGGTGATCAAGGACCAGATCGCCAGCGCGGCCGGCATCGACCCGGAGCGCGGCGACACCATCGAGGTCGCCCTGATCCCCTTCGACAAGACCGGTGCCGAGAACGCCGCGGCCGAGATCGCCGCGGCCAAGGCCGCGGACGCAGCCGACCGCAAGAACGCGCTCATCCGCAACCTCGCCATCGGCGGCGGTGCGATGCTCGTCGTCCTCATGGCCTGGTGGCAGGCACGGCGCCGCTCGAAGGCCCGCGACGAGGCCACGTCGTACGTCGTCGAGCAGCTGCGCCTCGACGCGGCGAACCGCGCCCCGGTGATCGAGAGCCCGGCCCTGGCCGCGCTCGAGGCCGCCGAGCACGACGAGGAGGACTCGATGCGCGACGAGCTCATCGCTCTCGTCGAGAAGCAACCCGATGACGTCGCCGCACTGCTGCGCGGCTGGCTCGT
>Ga0247823_10005463_pt1 | contig 10114 bp, 8 predicted proteins | sample 13C_PalmiticAcid_2_FD_192426 | JGI IMG/M metagenome (GOLD analysis project Ga0247823, IMG submission 192426) | Soil microbial communities from agricultural site in Penn Yan, New York, United States - 13C_PalmiticAcid_Day30 | ecosystem: Environmental > Terrestrial > Soil > Agricultural land...
CTTCGTGAGCGTGCTGCCTCCGTCGCGCAGGGCGCGCCCGGGCGGGCGTTTGCGCGCGACTTCTTCTCACGCCTGACCGGCCGCTTCGAAGGAGCAGAGCCACCTGCGGCTGCCGCGGAGTAGCCATGCGAATCAGGCGCGTTCTCGAGGGAGCAGTTTTCGTCGCGACGGTACCGCTCATGGTCCTCGCATTTTACTATTTCGAGCTCGTATCCCGTTCCGGGCTACTCCTTCGCGATCAGCCGCGTTTCGACCGCAATGTGGCGAGGTTCTCCCGCTTTTTCGTTTGGGTCTTGCGGGCGATTTTCCGCACGCAGTTCACGATCGAGGGAACGAATACGTCCTTGGAGAAGCGACGCCCATGTCGATGCAAGGGTGGAAAAAAGACCGCTTCTGGTCGTCGAAGCCCCGCGCCGCCCCTCGCGGAGCGAAGTGCGCTCCTCCGTGCTTTCCTCGACACGTGCGACTTCCCACGATTCGAACTGAGAACCGACCGGACGTTGATCGTAGAAGACGTGAAATGGTGGCTCGAGCTTCCGTTTCGCCCTCTGGCCGTCGCGTCCCGAGTCGATGATCAGGGAGCGCCGACGTCCCCCCGCCAGTCGGCGATGAGCGATCGCGGACCGACGGGGACGCCGGAGCGGCCTCCGCTCGAGGACCTCGGGTCGACGCCCCTGCTGGGCTATGACCGCGACACCGCGGCCGTGAGTCGAACGTAGCGGACGCTACGGCTGGTCGTACGTGCCCGTTCGCGGCGGTCCGAAAAACTCGTCGAAGTGGATACGCAGGCCGACCGAAAGGGTGTGCGTAAAGCCCCTGTACGTGCCGTCATTGACAGCAGGAAGGAGCTGCCCGGCGCCGTCGACGGTCGCGCCTTCCTTCGCGCCGTTCACGGGCCGCAGACGCCCGACGCCGGGCTCGACGGTGCGCGAGAGTGACGAGACCGCTCCGTACGCGAAGTCCAGCCCGACGGGCCCGTGCTTGTAGCCAAAACCAGCCGTGCCCGCGACTTTCGCCAACGTGTCGGCGTCGATGCGCGTGTAGGCTGCATCCGAAGCGGACGAGTCGAAGAAGCCACCCGCGCGGAGCGCGAGGACGCCGCCACCAACGTCGAAGTTGTAGGCTCCGCCGAGCCTCACGCTGAACGTGTCGTTGTAGTAGTGCGCGATGATCGCGTCGACACGCTTGACGAGGGGTCCGAGACCATCGGGCACGAGGATGCGTGGCCCTTCTGCCTGCGCCGTGCCCCAGGTCTCGTACGTACCGTCAAGCTCGATGTCGTAGCGCTCGGTCTTGCCGTCGAAACCGATGTATCGTGCACCGAGGCGCGCGATCCACGGCAAGTCGGTGGTAACGAGAGCTCGGCCCGGGAACACGTCGCTCCCCGCGAGGAGCCTCGGCGCCGTGGGATAAAGCGTTCCCTCCGTTTCGACGGACACTGGGCTCCGGAGCGAAGCGCCGATGGCGACGTGCTTGTTCGGGCGAACGAGCGCGCCCAGCGTGCCCGCCACGCTGGTCCCCTTCCCGTCGACCACGTTGCGCGCGTCGCACGGCTGATACTCGACGTTCTTGCACTGCCCTGGGGAGATCTCGGAATACGACGCTCTGGTGAGCCCGACATCCACGAGGACGAGGTGCGCGGACAAGCCGATGTCGAGCCAGGGCGTCACACGGAACCCCGCCGCCAGCGTGGGGTACGCGATTGTCGACCGCGATTGGATCGTGTCGTAACGCGCGGGCGAGGGCATTCCGTTCACCGCGAACGGAAATGTGCGATTTCGTACTGTCGGCGGGCCGAAGACACCGACCGCCACGGTCAGACGATCGAAATACTGAAAGTCGGAGCTGACCGCGACGAAAGGCGAGAGGATCGGCCCGCCGGTGTTCTTGACGAGCGGAAAGGGCTGCCCTCCCCAAGGGGTCGCCGGGTCCGTGGGATCGTCGGGGTAGACGCCCGAACGCTGGAACTCGAAGGAGTGGAAGTGGAGGTTGCCCGTGGCCAAGAGGCGCGTACCTCGCTGCCGCGCGAGGCCCGCCGGGTTGTAGTAGATGGCAGTGCCATCGTCCGACTTGGCGACGAACGCACCGCCACGGCCGAATGCCTCCGTACCGTTGTCAGGGACTTCGAAACCGCCCGCCTGCGCGACGCCCGCCTCCGCGAGGAGACCGAGCGCCGCGAGGAGACCGAGCGCCGCGTGCTTTTGCGCGCTCACTGCGGACAGCCCGTGAGGCCCGTGGGCTTACCGTCGAGTGGGTTCTTGCACGGCGCACACTCGTAGCCGTCCGAGCAATTTCCTTTGGCGATGATCATGTCCTTGAGGAAGCCGGGCTCGATGCACTCGCTGATGCATACGCCCGTGTAAGGGAGGATGAGACGATTGACCCGGCACGCGGGCGGCACGTAGGTCGAGTCGAGGTTCTCGTTCGGTGCGCAGAGCTCCTCGTTTTTCGTGCACGTCTCGCCGTCCGTGCCGAGCGAGCCCTGCGTCGCCTCGGGGATGAGCGCCTTCGGCACGCACCGTCCGCGCGGCGTGCCGTTCTTGCTGCAGCAGCCCTTGAAGAGAACGACCCCCTCTTTGGGCGCGTCGCACGAGACGGATCGGCACGCGTTCGTGTCCTTGCCGTCGATCGGGCTGTAGCAGGGAGCGCAGAGCTCGTTTTCGTCGCAGGTGTCGCGCGGGAGGCCCTTCTGTTTCGCGACCGACGGGACGTTCTGGTTGATGCATCGCCCCTCGGCTTTGCCGATGGAGACGCAGGTCTTCGGGAGGTAATTGCCACCCGCGGCGATCGTCTTTTCGGGGACGCAGTAGCCGCCCGCACAGGCGTTGAGGGACGGGCGCTTTGCCTCCGGAACCAGCGCCTCCGGTGCGCAACGCATGCCACTTCCGCAGTCGAGTTCTGGAAACTGGTTGGGGTCGATCACCGGTGGGCCCACGTGAGGGCACGCGGCGGGTGCCGGGGCGCCAGCGTCGGCGGGCGGCGCGACGCCGGCATCGCCCTCGCAATTCGACGACGTCGGAGCGCCGATCTCGCAGACACCGGTGGACGCTCCGCCTTTGAGCGGGTTTTTGCAGGGCACGCAGCGCTCGTCCGCATCGCAGTCGTACTGCTTCAGGAGGTCCTTGTTCTGCGCCACGTCCGGAACGCAGACGTTCATGCAGCGGCCCTCGCCGAAGGACGACTGGCATGTCCGCGGAGCGGCTCCGCCGGCGAGCTTTGCAGGAAGGCACACGCCCTCGCTGCAGGTGGCGAGCAGCGATTTGACGCTGCCGGCGACAACATCCGGCGGCGCGCAATACGCTTTTCCGCCAGCTTCACACGCGCAGGCCGGGAGCTTCTCGACCTCCGCTGCAGTGAGCGTGCCCGTCGCAGGGGCGCTACATGGAGGTGGCGCGGGAGTTGTGGACGAGGTTCCGCTGACGATGGGCCCCCCGCTGAGCGGGGTCCCTTCGACGTCGGCCATCGTGCAACATAGCAGAAATACGCCAAAAACCGCCGCACAGCCGATCGAGCTCAAGCGCATTGCGATGCCTTAACACCGAGACCACTCACACGCAACCTGGATGTGTGACAACATCACTACGTGTGCAACGCGACGAGCCAACAGCGCTCGACGCGTGCGTGTCGGCGCGGAAAGCACCGTGAAAAGCGTCTCGACGCTTTGCGACGCGCGCGCCTTTCGCGACGGATCGGAGCACGCATCCTCCCGTTTCCCACCTCGACCCAACGAGCTTGGGTCGAGACTCGACAAACGAGCTCGAATACTGACGCTTCGCGGCAGGCTACAAACTCGTCCGCGGCCTCATTCGCGCTGGCTCGGCGCGTGGCTCGCGACTACTGTTGCCGACCAAGAGCAGTAGCACCCAACAACACGGAGCGCCGATGGTCGACAAGCTTCAAAAGATCTGGCTGGACGGAGAGCTCGTTCCCTGGGACGACGCGCACGTACACCTGCTCACACACTCGTTCCACTACGGGCTCGGCGCGTTCGAGGGCATCCGCTGTTATCAGCGCGCCGATGGGAAGAGCTACATCTTCCGCCTCCGCGAGCACATCGATCGCTTGCTCGACACGTGCAAGATGACGCTCGTACAGCCGAAGTTCACGCGCGAGCAGATCATGCGCGCGTGCGCCGACACGCTGAAGGCCAACGGGCTCGCCGAGGGGTACCTCCGCCCCGTCGTCTTCGTGGGAGAGGGCGCCATGGGCATCTACGCGCCCACCAACCCCATCCGCACCACCGTCATCGCGTGGAAATGGGGCGCGTATCTCGGTGAGGAAGCGCTGAAGACCGGCATCCGCGCGAAGATCAGCTCGTTCGCGCGCCACCACGTCAACATCAGCCTCGCGAAAGCGAAGATGATGGGCCAGTACACGAACAGCATCCTCGCCAAGCGCGAGGCGAAGTTCGGCGGTTACGACGAAGCCATTCTCCTCGACGCGAACGGCTACGTGTCCGAGGGCTCGGGCGAGAACATCTTCCTCGTGAAAAAGGGCGTACTTTACACGCCGGACCTCGCGTCCTCCATTCTCGAGGGAATCACGCGCGACACGGTCATCACGCTCGCACGCGAGATGGGCCTGACCGTAAACGAGACCCGGATGACGCGCGATCAGCTCTGGCTGGCGGATGAGGTCTTCTTCACCGGCACGGCCGCAGAGATCACTCCGGTACGAGAGATCGACAATCGCCCGGTCGGCGAAGGCGTCGTCGGCCCCATCACGAAGAAGCTTCAGAGCAAGTTCTTCGACGTGGTGCGGGGGAGCGACAACAGTCATCCCGAGTGGCTGAGCGCTATCTGAAGAAGGCAGCACGGCTGGCCGTCCTGCTCACCGCGGCGGCGTCGATGGCGTGCGGGGGTGGGGCTCCCGCACCCATGGCGGCCCGCGCAGATGTGGCTGCAAGCAGATCCGCGCCGGCGTACGCCACCGATGAGGCGGCGTGGGGCAAGTTCCACTCGAAGCGGTTTCAGGTAAAAATTCCGCTCCCGGATGGTCGTGCCTGGAAAATCGACGACCACAAATCGCCTGAGCTCGTTGCCGTACACGCGCCGACCGAATCGCGCCTCGCGCTCCTCTCGACGCAGGAAGAGACGCTGACAAACCGACAACGCTGCGAGGAGCGCGCGCGAGCCCTCGGCTGGGTACCCGAGGCGACGCTCACGACGCTCGAAGACCAAATTTACATCGGGCCCGAAGCTTACGACTCACGCGTGTGGGTAGCGCTCGACCCTGGTGGGAAAAGCGGCAGCCTTCAAGGTCACGTATTTCTTTTTGGCGGCTTCCTCCGCAAGTGCCTCCTCGTTCACCTGACGACGAGCGTGGCGTCGGCGAAAGACGAAGAGGTCCTCGCAGCACGCCTCGCGGTCGGAACCGCACGCATCGTAAAGGCCATTACGGTCGATCCCTTGCGAACGGACGACGCAAGCATCCCGCGCGTCAAACCAGACATCCGCCGCTGAGGCGCATCTCGTCGCGCGTCGCTGACGCGAAGGCGGCTGGATCAGGTAGGCGAGCAAGCGGGCCATTCAGGGACACGCCCCAGCGCTACATTCCAATCGGAGACCCCGCGATGACCGACGCGCTCCCCCTCGACACGGACGTTGAGCTCGAGACGCCGGAGCACATGGTCTTCCGCTATCGTCTCGCTGGGCCCGCGCGGCGCGCCGTGGCCTACGTCGTCGATCTACTTGTCTGCTACGGCACGGTTGCCATCGTCGGACTGCTCATCCTGCTGGCCGCGATGAGCGGCTGGCAGGCCGAGGAGATCGGTGCCTCCGCAAAGGCGAGCCTCGGGCTCATCCTCATCTTCCTATTCGCCGCGCAATGGCTCTACTTCGTCGTGTGGGAGGCGCTGCTTGGTCGGTCGCCTGGCAAGATGGCGCTCGGCGTGCGCGTCGTCACGACATCGGGGCGCCCGATCGGCTGGCGGGCGGCGGCGCTCCGGAACCTGCTTCGGACGGCCGACCTGCTGCCCACGGCGTACCTCGCAGGCGTCGTATCGATGGCGCTCACCTCCCGCTTTCAGCGCCTCGGCGATTTGGTCGCGAGAACGATGGTCATCGTGCCGGAGAGGGCGCATCGAGCTCACGCGATCGAGCTGTCGCCCGCCGCGGAGCCCGCCGAGCTCACCGGGCTGCCCGAGCACGTACCCCTCGACGCCGACGAACGGGCTGCGATCGAGCTCTTTCTAAGACGCCGCCACACCCTGACGACCGCGCGTGAGATGGAGCTCGCGGCCATGCTCGCGAGCCCGATCGGCCGTCGGCTCGGGTACTCGCATCACAACCCGTCGCGCCTGCTCGCCATCGTCTATGACCGCGCCGTCAACGCGGGGCGCTTCGAAAGGTCTCCCTCGTCGTTGCACCCGCGCAACGAGCCGGCGGTGGGCGCCCGGGCCGACGGAGACGCTCGGTGAGCATCGCATCGATCCTCACCGAAAAGGTGTTTGCAGATCGCCGACGCGAAGACTGGGAAAAGCTCGACGAGCTGACGAGCAAAGCGCAAGATCTCGGCGTCCGAAAAGTCGCGAGCGACGAGATCGTCGAGCTGCTCCCCCTCTATCGCGCCGTTTGCCATGACCTCGCGGCCGCTCGAGCAGCGCGGTACAGCGCGCCGCTCCTCGACTATTTGCTCGGGCTCACGGCAGCGGCGCACACGGTGGTCTACGGCCCACACGCCCGAGACTCGGAAGACGGCCGAGAGCGGCGCATCCGGCACGCATGGCTCGTCGCCTTTCCGCAGACGGTGCGTCGATTCAGGCTCGCGATGCTCCTCTCCGCGGCGCTCTTCTTCGTCCCCTTCGCGCTCGGATGCGTGATGGCGCTCCGCGATCCGTCCTTCGCGTTCCGCATCGTCCCCGAAGCCACGCTGAGACCCCTGACGGAGGGCTATGCCCAGGGCTTCGGCGCCGGGCGGCAAGCCGGTGAAGGCGCTCTCATGGCGGGATTTTACATCTATAACAACGTCGGGATCGCCCTCCGCTGCTTCGCCCTCGGCATCTTCGGCGGGATCGGCTCGGCCTTCTATCTCGTGCACAACGGGCTGTCGATCGGTGCGACCCTCGGTTACGTCGCGTCGCAGGGTGCGGGCGAGAACATCGTCACGTTCATCGTCAGCCATGGGTCGCTCGAGCTCGGGGCGATTGTCCTCGCGGGCGGCTCGGGGCTCTCGATCGGCTGGTCGTTGGTCGCGCCGGGTGATTTGCCCCGGCTCGTCTCGCTTCAGCGACGTGCGCGAGAAATCCTCGTCGTCGTGGCGGGCGCGGCGGTCATGCTCGTGGGGGCGGCCGCCATCGAAGCGTTTTGGTCTGCGTCGAGCGCGCCACGCGACGTGAAGCTCGCCGTCGGCGGATCGCTGTTCGTGTTGGTGACGCTGTATCTGCTCATTGCAGGAAGGACGACGGAGGACGAGAGCCCTTCGAAGAGAGCTTCATGAGCCAGGCAACAGAACGAAAAGCACAGGTGGCGGCGGGGGAGCGACCGGGGCTCGACCCCCGGAGGGCGCGCGTGGCGTTCCGCGAACGCTCCATCGCGGATGTGCTCGACCTCGCTCTCCGCTTCATGATCGTCGAAGGGCGGTCCTACGCGAAGGTCGCTCTCGGATCGCTCGTCCCGCTCTTCGTGGTCGCGCTCGTGGCGGGCGATAAGCTCGGATGGGCCGCATCTTGGGCGGTCCTCGTGCCGATGGCGGTCGCCCTGGAGATCCCCTTCACCGTGCTCGCTTCCCGCCTCGTTTTCGAAGAGCGCGTGCGCACGATGGACGTCTTGCGAACTTCGCTCTTCGCAGGGACGATCGTTTTCTTCGCGCGCGTGCTCTCATCCGCGCTCGTCGTGCTCGGGATGTTCGTCCTCTTCGTTCCGGGCATCTGGCTCGCCGCGATCTTCTGCTTCGTCGGCGAGGCGATGCTGCTCGAGCGCGCATCGATGGGTCAGGCGTTCGGCCGCTCGCACCGGCTCGCATCGAGCGCTGCCGGACAGGCGTTCGTCGGCGTTGTCGTGCTCGCCGTCGTTTCCGTCGGGAGCGTCGTCCTGGCCGACATCGCGGGTCGGGCCATCGTTGGGGAGGTATTGCAATTCCGCCCGCCGAGACCGTTTTGGGCGGAGGGCGGCGGCGTACTTTCGACGCTCGGGCTGTTCGCGCAGATTCCCTATGTCGCAACCGTGCGCTTTTTCCTTTACCTCGACGTGCGAACGCGCGCCGAAGGATGGGACATCCAGGCTCGATTTGCCGCCATCGCCGCGCGAGCGAACGAAGAGACCCGGGACGCACACGCGGCATGAGTGCCTCGCTTGGCGCGCGGAAACGAAACTCGGTCCGCAGGTACCTTGGCGCTCTGGCTGTCGTCCTCGCGACCTTTGCTGCACCTCGAGCCGCGAATGCAGAGAACTCGGAGCGAGCGGCGATCGACGCGAACGATGCGATCGACCGCACGGCGAGGGCGGCCTACTCGGAGAAGGCCTATGCATTCTGCAACAATCCGGCGCGCCCGCTCGGCGTACGGCAGCGAGCGCTCTGCCCCCTGGCTGCGGAAGTTCAGGGATGCGAGGCCCTCGTCGACGCCTGTGGGCGTAGCGAACGACGGAAGGACGATGGCTGGTTCGAACGGGTGATCGCCTGGCTCGCTCCCGTCGCGAGGGTGCTCCTCTACCTCGTCCTTCTTGGCATCGCTGTCGTCATCGCGATCCCCGTAGTTCGCGTGCTCCTCGCGAGGAGACGCAGCGGAGAGCTCGCTCGACGGGTTTCCGAAGCAACGAACCACGCGCTCGTCGCAAGTCCGACGCCCGCCGCCGCGGAGTCGGTCTCCGATGCCGAGGCGGCTTTACGACTCGCCGAAGAACACCGAACCCGCGGTGAGCTGAAAGAGGCGCTCGGGCTCTACCTTTCCGCATCCCTCGCCGCCCTCGAGCGACGCGGGACGATCCGACGCGCGCCTTATCGGACGAACGGCGAGTATGTTCGCGCGTGCCGAGACGAATCGCTCCGTGAGCCACTTTTCGAGATCGTGCGCGAGGTCGACAAAGTCGAGTTCGGTGGTGCGGAGCCGAGCGACGACGGCCTCGCCAAGGTCGCATCGCGAGCAAAAACCATCGTCGACATGGCAAAGAGCGCGGTCGTCCTCGCGATCGCTCTACTTTCCTTGGGTTGCTCGACGCCGCAGAAGGGCGCCGACCCCGCCGGCGACGAGCTCCCCATCGATGTGCTGACACGGAACGGTTTCGACGTCCGCGCTCTCGGAACGTCGTTGTCGACGATGCCGCTCCCCGACGAGGACGAGGTCTCGCCGCCGGTCGTGATCCTCGACGCCGAGAAGGTCTCGCTCGAGGAGGAGGCGCAAGCCCACATCCTTCGCTGGGTCGAGGCGGGCGGTGTGCTCATCGTCTTTGGCTCGCCGGCGAGTTGGCCGAAAGCTCTGGGTTCTACGAAAAGCATCGCCCAAAGTCGCGATCTCGTCGTCAGCGTACGGAGCGAGTCCGACGACGACGAGGAGACCGACGACGAGGACGACAACGAACCGATCGTCGAGGAGCGCATCACGGTCCGAGGTGCGAGGGTCGCGCGCACGGACGCCTTCGCGTGGTCGCCGGAAGGCTGGCTCGATTCCGAGACGGTCGCGTTCCTCGGCGAGGACACGTACGCAGCCAAGCGCCGGGTCGGCAAAGGGCTCGTGCTCGGCGTCGCCAACGACGACTTGTTTACCAATCTCGGAATGATGCCGCCGCACAACGCGGCGGCGCTCGTCACGCTCGTGCGCGCCGTCGCGTACGCTCCCGAGCGGATCGTCGCGCCGGGCGCGATGAGCGCAGAGGGACTGTCGGCGATCCGCGTCGCACGACGACAAGACGGGATTTCCCCGCCCGCCGACCCATTTTCTGCGCTCCTGGCCGCGGGCCTCGGCAAAGGTGCGTGGCATGCGCTCGCGGCGGCGATCGTGCTCTTCCTCGCGTATGGGATTCGCCACGCCCGCCCGCGCGCTCCCGAACCGCAGGAGCGTCGCGCGTTCGTCGAGCATGTCGAGGCGGCGGGCGCGTTGTACGCGCGGGCTCGGGCGCACTCGCATGCACTCGCCGCCTACGGTCGCTTCATGGAAGCGCGCCTTCGCGAGAGCTTGCCA
>Ga0247823_10005464_pt1 | contig 10113 bp, 7 predicted proteins | sample 13C_PalmiticAcid_2_FD_192426 | JGI IMG/M metagenome (GOLD analysis project Ga0247823, IMG submission 192426) | Soil microbial communities from agricultural site in Penn Yan, New York, United States - 13C_PalmiticAcid_Day30 | ecosystem: Environmental > Terrestrial > Soil > Agricultural land...
GGCGGCGTCTGCTCCTGCTCCCGTCCTCGCCCCCGATCCGGTCGCGGCGCTGACACCAGGCTCGGTCGTCGAGCAGCTGATTGCGCAATTGCCCACCGATGCGATCATCTCACTCGAGGGCTCGACGCTCGGCGGTCCCTGGCTGCGCAACGCGCATCGCGCCGCGCGGCACCGCGTGATGACCAACACCGGCGGTGCGATCGGGCAGGGGCTGCCATGCGCCGTTGGCGCCGCGCTCGCCGCGCCGGGTTCGCGCGTCGTGTCGTTGCAGAGCGACGGCAGCGCCCAGTATACGCTTCAGTCGCTCTGGACGATGGCGCGGGAAAATCTCCCGGTCACGATCATCATTGCTGCCAACCATCGCTACGGTATCTTGCAGACCGAGCTCGACCGCGTCGATGCGCCGCTGGCCGACCCGGTGATCGCGGGCCTCACCCGCCTCGACAATCCGCGCGCCGACTGGACCGCGCTAGCCAAGGGCTATGGCGTCGAATCCGTGCGCGTGACGACCAATGCCGAACTGGCGAGCGCGCTGGAGCGGGGACTGGCCCTCGACGGACCGCTGCTGATCCAGGCCGAACTTCCGTGACGGGAACCGCGCCCGTCGCGATCATCACCGGCGGGAGCGGTGGGCTCGCGCCCGGGCTGGCCATCGCGCTTGTCCGAAGCGGATGCCGGATCGTCCTCACCGCGCGCGGCGCCGATGCGCTCGACCGGACCGCTTGGGACATCGCCGCGCAGACCGGCGGCGAGCTGACGGTCATCGCGTCGGACGCTACCGACAGCGTGTCGGTCAAAGCCCTTGCAGCCGCCGTGCTCGACCGTTTTGGCCGGATCGATATATTGGTCAACGCGGCGGCGAGCTCGACCCCGATCGGTGGACCGATCGAAGCGATCGACGTCAAGGCGCTGATCGGCGACGTCGATACCAAGGTAGGCGGCTATCTTCGTTATGCGCAGGCCGTCGTTCCGGCAATGAAGACGGCCGGGACGGGGAGCATCGTCAATATCGGCGGGCTGACCGGGCGTTCGAGCGATACGCTCAGCGGACTGCGCAACGCCGCGGTATCGCACCTCACCAAAGTGCTGGCGGATGAGCTCGGCCCTTTCGGAATCAGGGTCAACGCCATTCATCCGGGCATCCTCCAGACCCCGCATCTCGACGAGCTGTTCGCCGGGATGGCGGCCGAGCGGGGCTGCACGGTAGATGATATCCGCGCCGAGTTCGTCGCCGATATTCCCGCGCGCCGCATCCTCAGTCCCGACGAGATCGGCGAAGCAGTGGGCTTTTTAGCGACTCCCGGCGGAGCCTCGATCACGGGCCAGTCGATCACGGTCGATGGCGGCTATTCGCGCGGCGTCTATCTTTAGGAGGAAGCTGGCGATGGAGGACAGGTACGCCAGGGGACTAGCGCTTCGCAAGGCGGTGCTCGGCGCCGAGTATGTCGAGCGCTCGCTGGCCGATGCGGACGCGTTCAGCCTGCCGATGCAGCAGCTCACGACCGAATATTGCTGGGGTGAAATCTGGTCGCGACCCGGCCTGTCGCGCCGCGACCGCAGCCTCCTCAACCTCGGCATGATCAGCGCGCTCAATCGCCCGCACGAATTGAAGCTGCATGTGAAGGCGGCGCTGCGCAACGGCCTGACGCGCGAGGAGATTGGCGAGGCTTTGCTGCAGGTCGCCATTTATTGCGGCGTACCGGCGGGGATCGATTCGACGCGCATCGCGCGCGAGGCCTTCGCTGAACTGGATATCGAAGAACGACCGGCACGCGATGATGCTGCCCGATAATCGAAGATTGCAAGGAGACGGAATATGCGTGTGGGAACGGTTCGCGAGATCAAGAATCACGAATATCGGGTGGGGCTGACCCCGGAGAGCGCGCGAGAACTGGTCGTTCACGGGCACGAGGTCTGGGTAGAAACCGGCGCAGGGCTGGGGATCGGCTCGACCGATGCCGATTATGAGACCGCGGGCGCCGTGATCAAGCCTGACGCGGCGAGCGTTTTTGCCGCCTGCGAAATGATCGTGAAGGTCAAGGAGCCCCAACCTGCCGAACGCGCGATGCTGCGCGAAGGCCAGATCCTCTATACCTATCTCCACCTCGCGCCCGATCCCGAACAGACCGCCGATCTCGTCAAGTCGGGGGTGATCGCGATCGCCTATGAAACCGTGACCAGCCCCCACGGCGGCCTGCCGCTCCTGAAGCCGATGAGCCAGGTCGCGGGGCGCATGTCGATCCAGGCCGGCGCCACCGCGCTCGAAAAAGCGCATGGTGGTCGCGGCGTGCTGCTCGGCGGTGTCCCAGGCGTGATGCCCGGAAAAGTAACTGTGATCGGCGGCGGCGTCGTCGGCTTCAACGCGGCGCAGATGGCGGCGGGCCTCGGCGCCGACGTGACAATCCTCGACCGTGATCCAGAGGTTCTTGAGCGCGTCGGCACCTTCTTCGAGGCGCGGGCGAAAACCCGCTTCTCGAACCGTGCGAACCTCGCCGAATGCATCGCCGAGGCCGATCTGGTGATCGGCGCGGTGCTCATCCCCGGAGCCGCCGCTCCCAAGCTTGTCACGCGCGACATGCTCGGCATGATGCGTCCGGGCTCGGTGCTCGTCGACGTCGCGATTGACCAGGGCGGCTGCTTCGAGACCAGCCATGCTACCACCCATGCGGACCCGACCTATGTCGTCGACGGCGTCGTCCATTATTGCGTCGCCAACATGCCGGGCGCGGTGGCACGCACCAGCACCTATGCGCTCAACAATGTCACGCTCCCGCACGCGCTGCGCATTGCCGATCTGGGCTGGCATGCGGCGCTGGCGTCGGATCCGCATCTGGCGGGCGGCCTGAATGTGCACCTCGGACAGATCACCTACAAGGCAGTCGCCGACGACCTGAATTATGAATTCGTCGATCCGGCCCGGATTCTTTGCGCCGCCTAGGTCCTCTTCTGCGCGGCGTTCGATATCTTCCGGACGCCGGCACGGCTCCCCGAGGTGATTTCGCTATGAACATGGACGAAGTGAGACAGGCGGCGGCGCGCACCACCCCCATCCCGCCGCATTCGCGGGAAAGCGGACGCGTCGGCGTGCAGGCTTTTGACATTTATCTGGTCCATGCTCTCGCGGACGATGACCTGGTCGCGGGTGTGCGGCAACTTATCGAAGAGAGAGGCTATCGTGTCTGCATCGACCGCGATGTCGGCCACGGAATAGCGGGCGGTCCGTTCACGCTGGAAAGCTGCGTCCAGGACATGCGGCGGTGCGCCGCGATGTTCTTTGTCTACCGGCCCCATCTGGTCCCGTCGGACGCGACCATCTGGAAGCTGGGCCATTTCGAGGGCATGACGATTTCCGGCCCGCGCCCCTTTCTTCTGCCCATCGTGGAAGAAGACGAAATTGGCGAGGCTTTGGGACTGTTGGCACGCTATGAAGCCATCGATCTGGCCGCCTATGAAAATTTGTTTCCGCCCCGTTCGAAGCTGAACTGGCTGCGCCGCTTGATCGGCGATCAATATCCCGAATTGGCGTGCCGACCGCCCTTCTAACAGCCGATTGCGCCATCACTCCTTCTGTTCGCTCGTCCGGTTTTCAACATGGCCGACGCTCCGCTCGACACTAGACTCTATGAGGTGAGGGTGATGCGACGGGCTCGAGATGGTTGAACCGGTCCTCAATGTAGCGGCGGCGGCTTTCCAATGCGCCGGCCGGATCATCCGTTGGCGTTTCCGACCTCTTGAAGGCCGAAGCTGCGCGCAAGCATTGCGGCGAGGGCAGGATCCTTGCCTGCGCGGTCCAAAGCGATTCCCAGAACGACTGTCGGCGGCGCATCTCGCCGCCATCGCCTTTCCAGAGCCGCTGCGTCGTCTCTATGTCGCGTGCGACGACGATCGCGCCGGCTCGGGCGCCCTGAAAACGCTCGGCGAACGCGCCACACCCCTCGGCATCGAGATCGTGCCGCTGCGTCCAGAGCGGGACGATTTCAACAGCGACCTGTGTGTGATGGGGCAGCGGCGGCTCGCGGCTCTTCTAAGGCCTCAGCTGATGGCGAATGGCGTGATGCGCATTCTCGTTTGGGGAGCGGAGCCAGGAGGGAAAGGCGGGTTGGGCGATGATCGGGGCGCTTCGGCTATGCTTCACTCTCAACGGTTGCGCCTTCGGCCTTCGCTGGAGGCGAGGGCGGGCTGCGCGTGTCGGAAAGTCGAGCACCTCAACGTCGATCATATCGACGGCATTGGGAGGCTGATGCGCGTTCAAACAGGTCATTCCGACGGCGGTCTATCCTGTGTCCCGCCATATCAGAAAGACGGGTAATATCGAGAATTATGGATAATGCCATGCGGCTTTTGGACAACATATGCCAAAATCTATCGATAAACATCGATCATAACGCTTGACCAAAACCTTTTGTCCTGCTGTCTTCTCAACGCGAACGACGCTGAGGGCGGGACCAAGGTCAAAAGAACCGGCCGTAGGCAGCAATGACGGGCCGGCCCTCGCAGGAGGCAAGCTGGGCAAGCCCGCTCGCGCTGGTCTGGTGGCGGCGACAGGTTCACCGCCTTAAAGAGAGGGGAAAATAATGATCGAATTGACGCAGAGCGGGAGCCGGCATTTTCGTCGTCTACATTTCGCTACGACCAGCGGATTGGCGCTGATGGGCATGTTTGCGCCATTGAGCGTTGCTTCGGCTCAGTCGCAGACTGAAGCTGACGCAAGCGCCGGCGAGATCGTTGTGACGGCCAGTCGGCGCGAAGAGACGGTGTCGAAGCTGCCATTCACAATCTCTGCCTATGGCGGAGAGCAACTTGAGCGGGCAAATGTCACCAGCATTGCGGAACTCACGCGTCAGGTCGCGAACTTCAACATCCAAGACAACGGCCCCCGAACTTCGCAAGGCGCAATCCCCATCATTCGTGGCCTGAATGCCTCCGCGCCGACAACGGCAGCCTCGCGGTATTTTCAGTCGCCAGTCGGATTTTATCTCGGCAATGCCCCTATCACCGGCTCATTTCCTCTTTTTGACATTCAGCGCGTCGAGGTTCTGCGCGGCCCCCAGGGAACACTCTATGGCGCAGGCTCGCTGAGCGGGGCTGTCCGGATTGTGCCTATCGCCCCGGAGTTCGGGAGATATGAAGGCGTCGCCAGCGTTTGGGGAGAGCTTGTTTCCCATTCGAAGGACCAGACCTATGGAGCGCAGGCGGCCATCAACATTCCCGTCTCGGAAAATCTCGCGTTGCGGGTGAACGGCCGATACGAGCGCGAGGCTGGCTTCATCGACTATCGCGACGTCCTCAAGCGGACGAATGACGATTATGTCAGCGGCGCGCCCATCCTCGCAAATCCCGCTGACGTTGCGAACAGCCCCGGCGTTTACTTCGACGATCCAGATGGAAACTTCACCAAAACCGTCTCGGCACGCGCCGCGCTTCGTTGGCAGCCGACCGATGATTTCGAGCTTCAACTTGGCTATAACTACGCTCATGCCGAAGGGCGCGGAAGCTACACCGATAATCCGACCTTTGCAGGTGGCCCGTCACCGCTGGATCCCCGGCAGACCTTGCGGCCGACCGGCGAATATGAACGCTCACTGCCGACGCTCGAGCCATGGAGCCGCCGGACGCAGCTGGCGACGCTAGACGCTTCCTATGATCTCGGTTTCGCCACGCTGGCAACGACGCTGGCCTACGGCAAGACCAAGGGCGAGGTGATCAACGACAGCACTGTGGCGCTTCTGGGCGTTCCTTATGGAGTCTACTACACGGGGTCACCGTCAAATCCGCGGATCGTTATTCCCGGCAGCAACCCCGACACCGACCGCTCGTTTACGGAGGAAATTCGGCTGGTTTCTGAGAAGGGTGGATCCTTCGATTACTCGGTGGGCGTATATTTCCAGCAGCAGCGACGGAATATCGGGCTCCATATTTATGCTCCTGGTGCTGATGTGCAGAGCGCCGCAGCACATGGCGGATCGACGGTGCCGATCGTTCTGGGCGGAACCTATGTCCCGCTGCGCGCTGGCGACAATGCCGCTTATGCACAGGACGCGGTTCAGCGTTTTGAGGACTATTCCGCTTATGCGGACCTGACCTGGCATGTTACCGATCGTTGGCAGGTAACGGGCGGCGTACGTTTCTTTCATCAGAAATTTCAGCAGCGTTTGACCGCCTTGAGCACGCTATTCCTGTTCCAGCTCGACAATTCGACGTCGAACACGACGACCAGCCAGATATTCAAAGCCAATACATCCTACCAGCTGGATGACAAAAATCAGGTCTATGCGACCTTCTCGCAGGGGTACCGCCGAGGGGGTGCTAACTCCTTTCCCCTCCAGGGCCCGGTTCTCGAACCGATCGCACTCCTGACCTATGTGCCGGATAAGACCAACAACTTCGAGCTTGGTTTCAAGGGGACAATGAGCCGACTTTACTATTCGATCGCGGCATTTTACATCGATTGGAAGAATCCGCAGATCGATACTTCCACACCTTTCAACCTGAACCCTGTCGTCATCAACGGCGAGAAGGCGACCTCCAAGGGGTTCGAAGCGGAACTTTCGGGGCCCATCGGGACGAGCGGGCTGAGTTTCAATCTTGGGCTGGCTTATGCAAAAGCTCGACTGACGGACGGTTATAGTCTTCCAGCGGGCTCGGGCGGAGGCACAGTGGTGCCGAACGCCATCGTGGGCGTTGCCGGCGACCGGTTGCCCGGAGCGCCCGATTGGAGCGGGGCGGCAAACATCGCCTATGCGACTAGCCTCGGTGGTTCGACAACGGGCTCGGTGAACTTCGGCATGGACTTCCGAAGCAACCGAAATGTGGAGGTACGAAATCCCAATGTCGACACAAATCAAGGCATACCCGGTTATGCGCTCTTCAATACGAGTCTCGTCGTGGAGCGGGGTCCGTGGAAGGCCGAACTCTACAGCACCAATTTGTTCGACAAGCGCGTGCGGCTTTCTGCGCAAAACCGTAATCGCAACTCAGTCCTTCGCACCGGCACATGGGGCAATTCTTACGCCATCTCGAAGCCGCGGGAAGCAGGGCTGCGCCTGAGTTACGCCTGGTAACGATACTGCTGATGACGGTGCTCTCGAACGAGGCAAGTCCACTGCCTGGGAGCACCGTCACTATACGAAGCCTTGAACCGCTGTCGCGCCATGACGATGGGGCTGCCGCCCGGTCCATGGCGCTGGCAAGAGGGGCCATTTGTTCCGGATGACCCTGAATTCAATCGGAGAGTGTCATGCGCAAGCCTTTGATCGCAGTATTGCTGTGCGTGCATTTATCCATTTGGTCCTCCGGTGCGATGGCAGCGCAGAGGCCCGTCGATGCTTCAGCTGCCGATGTGTCCTTGCCGCTCGCCGAGGTCGCCCCGGGCGCGACAGAAGTCCAGGTCCCCATGCGCGACGGGGTGCAACTTGCTGCCAATCTCTATTTGCCTGCTGGAAAGGGCCCATTTCCTTGCCTCCTCACCCGCACGCCCTACCATAAGGATGAAGCGCGGACCGCCGATCCGGCAAACGCAAAAGCCTATACGGACAATGGATACGCCTACCTCGTTCAGGACATTAGAGGTCAAGGTCGCTCGCAGGGCACATATTATGTGTCGTTCACTTTCGATGGCTTCGATGGGTATGACACCGTCGAATGGATGGCCCAGCAGGGTTGGTGCAACGGCAGCATCGGCGTGACGGGCAACTCGGCGATGGGCATCGCAGGCATGCTCACGGCCTTTATGGCGCCGCCCCATTTGAAGGCCGGATATATCGGCGTAACGCCGTCCAGCTTCTTAGCCAGTTCGTGGATCGGCGGCGCGTTCAAGGACAAGGATGAGGGCGACTGGATGCGCGCGCGCGGCGTGTCTGCCGAGGAAATCGCGCGTGCTGCGACAACCTACATCGACGACGCTGCATGGTCGGGGACTTCGATTGAGGGCAATCGCAAATATATTCAAATCCCGATCTTTCACCACGGCGGATGGTATGATGTGTTCAGCGAGGGCGCGGTGCAAAACTTCGCCTATCTTCAAAACCATGGCGCAGCAGGCGCGCGCGGAAATCAAAAGCTCGAAATGGGCCCTTACGGCCATGGGCCGCTTTCCGGCGATCTGGCCTATCCAAATTCTCTCGCAGACCGGAAGCCAAATGAAATACGATGGTTTGATTACTGGTTGAAGGGAGCCGACAACGGAATAATGGACGAGCCGCCCGTGCGGCTTTACATGATGGCCTCCGCGCGAAAGGGCGCTCTGTCAGCGAAAAACCGTTGGATGGAGTTTGGCAACTGGCCGCCATCGTTTCGCCAGCGGAGCTACTATTTGCAAGCTGATGGCAGGCTTTCGAAGGACCTGCCGCAATCGGGTGTCAAAGCCCTCACGTACACGGCGGACCCCCGAAAGCCCGTTCCGACAGTGGGTGGCGCAAACCTGACATTTGAGCGCGGCCCTATGGACCAGCGACCTATCGGTCAACGTCAGGACTACCTCAGGTTCCGAACCTCGCCCTTGGACGAGGACATAGCGATAGCGGGGCCAGTAAGCGTTGATCTGTGGGCCTCGACCGATGGTGCGGACACCGATTTTGTGGTCAAACTCGTCGATGTCTATCCCGACGGATATGAAGCGATAATTGTCGAAAGTGCCATACGCGCGCGTTTCCGCGGCGGTCGCCGACCCGATGACGTCCGGATGATGACACCAGGCGTGCCGGAGAAGCTCGTACTGGACTTAAGATATATGGCTCTCACCTTTGAGAAAGGACACAGGATTGCGGTTCATGTAGCTTCGTCAAGCTCGCCCAAATTTGACCTCAATCCGAATACCGGTGCTGTGCCCGGGCCGGGTGTGAAAATGCGAACAGCGCGCAACGCAATCCACATCGATGCCGAACATCCCTCGGCGGTCAAGCTGCCGTTGATCTACCCGGCTGATCTGGGGAACCGCAAGTGACCAGTCGCCAACTCTTGCCCCAACCGCGGGGCGTTGCCCCGAGCGCTTTGCCTTCGGCGCCGCTGGTAGAGAAAAATCACCTGGATGCGCGTTCGGTTCTCACAGCGGGTGCCTATCTGATTGCACTCAACCAGCTCGTGGTGAACATCCAACCTCTCCTGCTCGGGGCTATGGCGCAGGGCTATGGCTTGAGCGATCGGCAGCTTGGCCATGTAAGCGCCGTATATGTGGGCGCTACGACTCTGGCTACATTGGCGGCACCCTTCTGGATCCGAAAGGTCGACTGGCGGCTGTTCACGACAATCGCCGTGGTCTGTTGCGTAGGCGCATTCCTCTTCGGTGCGACGCTCCGAAGTCCTGAGCTATTCCTTCTGGTTTTCGGGATGCTTGGCATTCTGAAAGGTTGCTTCGGCGCTCCGGCATTTGCGGCGCTGGGAGACTCCTCGAGTCCCGATCGAGCCTATGGCCTCTCGGTCGTCCTGCAAGGAATCCTTGCCGCCGCGATCGCATTTCCAATCTCCGGCTTTATCGTGCCGCGCTTCGGCGTAAGCGGCCTCTTCGTTTTTCTGGCGTGCGTCTATGCAACGGGTCTCTTGGCGGCTCGCTGGATGCCGCGCGCGGGCCATGTCGCTGTAGCTGCAAGCGAGGACATGTCGGTCGATCCAGCCTTGTTTTCTCGCGCCGCTGTTGCGCCTCTGATTGCGCTGATTGCCACGGCGCTTTTCGTCGGCGGGATTCTGGCCTTCTGGTATTTCGTTGAGCGTATCGGGACAGCCAGGGGCGTCGCCCCGGCCATTATTGGCATGACGATCAGCGTTACGGCGCTTTGTTCGGTCATAACGTCTGCGCTCAACACTTGGCTTGGCGGGCGGCTGCCGACCATTGCATTTATCGCGGCCGGGACAGCTTTGTTGTTGGCAGCCTATGCGGTCTTGGCCTTTCCAGGCGCCGTGCCTTTCATGATCTGCAATCTGCTATTCGCTCTTGGATGGGGCTTTGCCCAGCCGGCCTATTGGGCCGTCGGTAGATTAGTCGATCGAACTGGTCGGCTGTTCGTCGCAGCGCCGGCCGCGTCGGGGATTGCAGGCGTGGTGATCGGCCTCATAGCGGGCCCGGTCATTGAAACTGGCGGCTATGCCGGTCTGCTTTGGTTCAGCGCCGCGCTCATGATC
>Ga0247823_10005465_pt1 | contig 10111 bp, 5 predicted proteins | sample 13C_PalmiticAcid_2_FD_192426 | JGI IMG/M metagenome (GOLD analysis project Ga0247823, IMG submission 192426) | Soil microbial communities from agricultural site in Penn Yan, New York, United States - 13C_PalmiticAcid_Day30 | ecosystem: Environmental > Terrestrial > Soil > Agricultural land...
TTTGTCGTGCTCCACGCCTATCGGTTCTCCCTTGTACACCAGTTTGCCTGTAAGGCTTACCGATGGCGCATCGTAATTATCTTTCTTGCAGCTCACTGCACCAGCGCAGAGCGCCAGCAATATGATGGATGTGAATTTGATTTTCATGATCATGCAATTGAATGATGAACAATTACTGGTTTGGCTGCCTTACAATTTTTGGATTGTTGGCCCGCACTTCATCACTGATGAAGGAGTAATAATTGCCAAGCTGGAAATTATTGGCGCCAGTGACCAACGCGGGCAGCACAATTTTGAACAACCATTTGCCATGGTTGGGATCGCCGGGTGCATGGTACTTGTATGGCCATAATGCCCATGGCTGCGTGCTGCGTTTATTGGCCTTACCGATATTGGTGGTCAGCTCAGCGGCCGTCATCCTGTTGCCATCCCAAACCTGGTGGGCCAGTCTCCAGCGTTTCATATCAAAGAGGATATGTCCTTCAAAAGCCAGTTCCACCCTGCGTTCATGCACGATGCGATCGAAGGTGATCTGCGCAGCTGTCAGGTCTGTAGTAAAACCTGCGCGGCTCCTCACTTCATTGAGATAATCAACTGCTTCATCTTTCCTTCCCAGTTCAAAAGCCGCTTCTGCTGCATTGAGCAGCACTTCTGCAAAACGGTAGCGGATGAAAGGCACTTCACTGTTGGTGCCGCGGGAACCTGCGCCCGGTGTGGGATCCAGGTACTTGCGGATATAGAAACCGGATTGCGCCGTGAATTCCTTGGCATTGATCGGTCCGTCAAAACCCACTACCTGCACGGGAGTCGGGCTGCCGGGCAGTGGCTTCTGTGCGCCACGGTCATCACCGGAAACGATGATTCCGTTGCTGAGCTGCACGCCTGCCCAGATATCGACCGGACGGTTCTTGAAGCTGGAACCGGGCAGTATAACGGTAGCGGCTAATCGCGGATCACGCCCCGCAAAAAGATCTGTAGGATTATTATAGAAGATGGGATTGCCGCCGCCGTCTGTAATGGGCAGCGGGGCGAAAGTATTGTCGAGCTTTTCAAAGGCCTGCACCAGGTTGAGCGATGGATTGATCCTTCCGCCCTCTTCCTCTTCCGCTCCATAGCGTGGCTGATTCCAGCCGGTGAAGTAATGCACTTTGCCGCTTCTGAGCCGGTAGTCTTCCGTGAAGATGGGCTCGGGATTGGTGCCTTTATCCAGGAAGATATAGGTGAAATTCTCAACAGGATCGGGCTTTGCCTTGTAGAGCGCGTAAGCACCTGCACTTCCATTGATGATGTCTTTGGCCAGGCTGAGGGCTTTTTCATAATAGGCATTCGCCTTATCGGCAGGAATACCTACTTCGCCACCGGGCAATGTAACCGATGGCGTAACGCTTCCGTACTTCGCAATGGAGCCTGCATACACGGCGGCTCTCGCGGCCATGGCCAGTGCGGCTCCCTTGGTTGCCCTGCTCTTGATAGTGGCATTGGTGGGCAACTGCTCTTTGATAGCCTCCGCTTCCGCGATCACAAAGTCATACATCTCGGATTCTTTGGCACGTGGGAATTGCAGTGAGGAAGGATCGCTGCCAAGCTCATAGTACAATGATTTCAGGATGAGCGGAACACCGCCCATGCGTTTGGTCATTTCAAAATAAAAGTTGGCGCGCAGAAAACGTCCTTCTGCAATGAAGCGGCTCTTGTCTGATTCTTCCAGTTTGGTAGCCGCGGTAGCACGCTCCAGGAAGAGGTTCACATCACGGATATAGCCATAGTCCCAGGTGCCCCATTCACCAAAGCCCCAGTCCGTTCTTTTCACAAAGTACTCCTGGTCGTTCTGGCTTGGAAAGCTTTCACTGAAATCGGCGAAGCTCTGCCAGGTGTCGAAGTTGGTGAAATCCAGCTGCCGGTTGTACAGATCGGCCAGGATGGATAGCACCTGTGATGGTTCAGAGAAAGCCTGTTCATTGGTAAGGATAGAGTTGGAAGGTACATTCAGGAAATCCTTGTCCTTCATGCATGCTGTTGATCCCAGCAGCAGCGATATGGTAGTCAGTTTAATGATCTTGTTCATCGTCTTCATTTTTTCAATGCTTAAAATGAGAGATTGATTCCTACGTTGAGTATCCTGTTCTGCGGGAACTGCAAGCCGTTCTCCTCTGCTATTTCAGGGTCAACATCAAACTTGTTGAGGTTACTCAGCGTAAAGAGGTTGTAGGTATTGATGTACACGCGCGCGCGCTGCATCTTCAGTTTGGAGATCAGGTGGCCCGGAAGCGCATAACCCAGCTCGATAGTTCTGGCGCGGAGGTATTTTACGTTGTGCGCCCAGAAATCTGAATCCCGGTAATTGCTGTGGTCACCGTTGTTGAAGCGGTTGGCCGGATATTTACCAGGGATCCATTTGCTGTTCGGATCGCGCATGTCTTCCCGGTGCCAGCGGTCCAGGAAGATGGTGTTGAGGTTACCATCATTCTGGAAGGCCCATCTTGTTTCCCAGCTCTGGAACCAGGTGAAGCCTGCGGAGCCGGAGAAATCAGCATGGAAATCGAAGCCCTTGTAGCTGAGGCCGAAGTTGAAACCAAAGTTGATATTGGGCTGCGTGCCCCTGCCGTAGCCGATGGGACGCATATCGTAGCCATCGATCTTGCTATCTCCGTTCTGATCTTTATAGATGAGATCACCAGGCAGTAAAGTAGTATTGCCTTTACCATCGATATTCACAGGATGGCTATTGATCTCCTCCATGCTCTGGAACTGACCGATGGTCTGCAGTCCCCAGTCGATCCGCAGGAAACGGTTCTCCATGGAATTCCTGTACTGGTCCCATGAGTGGAAGAACACAGGGTTATAGGAAGAAAGGAATTTACCTCTTGTATACATCACATTACCACCCACACTGAAGTTCACTTTACCGATGGTGGTGCTATAGTTAAGTGCAGCTTCCTGACCGAACTGCGCATCACTGTTGATGCTTTCATCAGGCAGTGTGTAACCGATCTCAAGCGGCACCAGCATATCCTGCTTGCGGCCGCGGAGCTTGGTGCGTTTGCGGTAGAAATATTCAACGCTACCGGTCAGCTTACCATTGAGCAAACTGAAATCAAGACCGATATTGGTGATCGCACTTCTAATCCAGGTGATATTGTTGATGGGAACGCCTTTGTCGCGGGTACCCAGTACGGCCTGACCATCCAGGATGGCCGTTGGTTGCGCGTAGTTGTATCCTTCGATATAAGCAAAGGGCGGAACGATGGGATCTCCGTTTGCCTGCTTGTCATCACCCAGCACACCCCATGAAGCGCGGAGCTTGAGGTCCGTGAGTATGTTCTGATCTCCCAGGAGGTTCTGCATGAATTTCTCTCCGGTGATCCTCCAGGCGGCAGACACGGAAGGGAAATAACCTACGCGGTTATTGGGCGCAAAAAGATAGCTCGCATCACGCCTGCCTGCCAGGTCAAGGAAATAACGGTTATCATATCCATAACTCACGCGGCCCACATAACCGATGCGTGCTTCCCTGTCGTCACTATCATTATACGTATCGGCCGTATTGAAATAGATCAGCGGCAGTACGTTGGAGCTGGGCACGGAGTGGATCCAGTTCCTCAGTCGTTGGTTCTTTATTCTCTCCGCTACCAGTGTACCACTGATGCTGTGCAGCCCGAAAGTCTGGTTGTAACTGAGTTGTACCTGTGTATTGTAATTCACCTGTTTGATCTGCTCGCGTTCGCGCCAGGGGTTGGTACTTCCTCCTGTGGGGCTGTAGGTATTGTTCCCCACATCGTACGTATAGGTCTTGTAAGTATACTCGTGGTTATTGAGCAGGTGGTCTGCATAGTAGTAGGAGAAGATGCCACTCAGCACCAGCCCTTTTACATAAGGGATCTGGTACTCGGCCGTGAAATTGCTTTGCAATACGCGCCAGTCGCTCTTGTAGCGGCCTGCATATTTTTTATTCAGATAAGCCCAGTTTGTCTCGTTGTGTTTGATATCGTTGAGGTACTCAGGGTTATCGTTTGCATAAGGTCTTTCCAGGGGTGTATTACGAAGGATGGCGAAGCGGGCCAACCAGTAATCGTCTACATACGGCACGCCGGGATTCTCTCTTGTTTCAATGCGGCCGTTCACCTGGATGCCGAGTTTGAGCCTGTTGGAGATCTTTGCCGTTACATTCGATTGCATGTTGTTGCGTTCGAAGGTGAACTCGCGGCCCAGTACGGAATTCTGCCAGAGGCGGGTGCCTGAGAGATAATACTGGATGCGGTCGGAGCCACCGGATGCATTCACGTTGAGTGAATACACGGGGGCATCTTTCTTCACGATGAAATCCTTCCAGTCGAAGCTCTGGTAGCCACGTTCGGTGCCAGCCTTGTATTTTTCCAGTTCTTCATCTGTGATACTGGTGCTGCCGTAGCGGTTGATCTCGGCTTCGGCGCGGTATTTCATGTAATCGTATGAGCTGGTGAGCACATCGGGAAAGCTGGTCCAGTTCTGCGTGCCCACATAACCATCAACATTGAAGGTATTGCGGGCGCCCATCTTGCCTTTTTTGGTAGTGACCACCACAACACCATTGGCGGCACGAACCCCGTAAACCGCTGCCGATGCGTCTTTCAGCACCGTCACACTTTCGATATCGTTTGGCGCCAGGTTATTGAACTGGCCGGCATCCTGTTGTATGCCATCGATTACATAGAGTGGCGTACCCATGTTACGGATCTGGATGGTGGCGGCGGAACCGGGCCTGCCATCGGGCATCCGGAAAGACACACCAGGAATCTTTCCTGCCAGTCCGCTGCTGACGGTGGAACCGCCATGTACGCGCTCCATGTCTTTGGCAGTAATGGTAGAGATGGCGCCGGTAAGGCTCTCCTTCTTTTTGGCAGCGTAGCCGATCACAACCACTTCACTCATATCGCGACTATCGCGTACCAGCCAGATCTCCAGGCTTGCCTGGCTGCCGGGTGTAATGGTTTGCGTAAGGAAGCCGACCGAAGAGATCTCGAGGGCGCTGGTATTTTTACGGAGGCGGATGGAGAAGCTGCCGTCTGCGGCCGTGATGGTGGCATTCTTAGTACCTTTCTCCAATACGGTCACCTGGCCAAGGCCAGCGCCGGTACTGTCTTTAACAACACCTCGTATAATGGTGCCTGTTGTGTCCCTGGGACCAACAGCAACTAATACGCCATCCTTTGAAATGAGTTTCGTAGTGTCCTGTGCAGCTACAGGCAAATAGAATGAGAGAAAGAATAAGGCTGCCAGTAAGACCCGGTTGGTCCGCCATGAAGGCATGACGGTAGCGTATGCAATACCCGGCTGGGATTGCAATGTAGCTCGTTTCATACAGCAATCAATTGTTAGTTAAGTAATGGTTGCAAACGTTTACACGATTTTTTTCAGTGATAATGGTTACTTTTAAATCGTTTCATGAAATAACGATAGCTTTTTCAATACGATCATTCCATGCGTATCATTATTTATACAAAATGTTGCATGCTCTTTTTATTGCTTGCTGTTTCATCCGCAAAAGCACAATCGTATTATTCCAGGCATTATCAAACGGAGAATGGTCTCAGCAATAATTCAGTGACCTGCAGTTTGCAGGACAGTAAAGGATTTCTCTGGTTCGGCACCAAGGAAGGACTCAACCGTTTTGATGGTTACCAGTTCAGACTATTTCAACTTGGTGAGGACCAGGGCACGCCGGCACGCGATCTCATCTTCAGTTTATTTCTCGATCCCGCAGGCGTGATGTGGGTAGGCGCAGAAAAAGGTTTGTACCGCTTTGATGAAGAAAGCGAAAAACTGGTGAGGTTCTTCAACAATGTAACAGGCGTCAACAATATTCATATGGACGGCAAAGGACAGTTGTGGTTCATGAGCGGCCGCACCGTCTGCCGTTACAATTTTCAGAAAAAACAACTCAAACGTTTCGATGAGCGCATATACATCACCGCTACCACCCTCTGCACAGCGGACAATGGCGATATGTGGTTCGCTTCGCTGGATGGCGCCCTGCAGCGCTTCGATACCACTACCGAAACTTTCAGGCGGTACCCGCTGAAGAGCGACTGCTGGCCCATGGCCAGTTGTTATATTGAAAGGCTGGTGCCGGGTGACAGTGGTACTTTGTATATGGGTACCAGTTGCCAGGGGCTCAAACAATTCGATATCGCGACGGGCAGTTTCAAAAAGATCCTGACCTACAACCCGGACAAGACCACCATTTATGTGCGCGATATCCTCCGCTATGCGCCAGGCGAATACTGGCTGGCCACGGAGTCCGGCATTTTCATCATGAAGAAAAATGGTGAACTGGTGAACCTGAAGAAAAGATTCCTGGATCCCTATTCACTTGCAGACAATGCCGTGTATACCTTGTGCAAGGACCGTGAAGGCGGCGTATGGGCGGGCACTTTCTTCGGAGGCATCAATTACTTTCCGAAGCAGAACACTTCATTCAGAAAATACTACCCCGACCTTTCAAAGAATTCAATCAGCGGTAACGCAGTGCGTGAGATCTGTGAAGACAATGATGGCAATATCTGGATCGGTACGGAAGATGCAGGTCTGAATAAACTCGACCGCCGAACGGGAGCCATCACCAGCTTCCATCCTACCGGACAGCCCGGCAGTATCTCATATTACAATATTCACGGACTGCTGGTGGATGGCAACGATCTCTGGATCGGCACCCATGAACACGGCATCGACCTGATGGATATCCGCACCGGAAAAGTGAAGCGGCATTATGATGCAGGTACCGGCAGCAAGCAGCTCAGGAATAATTTCGGTCTCTGCTTCCTCAAATCCAGCGCTGGACAGGTATATGCCGGCACCGGCAATCATCTTTACCGGTATGATGCAGAAAATGATGGTTGGGACAGGGAACCGGCCGTACCCGGCGGCATCAATATATCCACCCTGGTGGAAGACAGCCGTAAGACCATCTGGGCGGGCACGCATGGCTGGGGCGTATACTGGTTCAATCCTGTAACAGGTGAAAAAGGAGAGCTGAAAAATAATGCAGATAATGCAACCAGTCTTGCCGGCAATGCCATCAATGCCATCTGTGAGAGTAGCAACGGGCTGTTATGGTTTGCCACCGAAGGGTCGGGATTCTGTTCCATGAGCGCAGACAGGAAGCAGTTCAGCCGTTACACTACGGCCAACGGACTTCCCAGTAATTATGTATTCAAGATCACGGAAGACAACAACAAACATCTGTGGGTAAGCACTTCAAAAGGGCTAGTGGATTTTGATCCTGCCACACAGAAGATGATCGTGTACCGAAAGGCCAATGGATTACTCAATGACCAGTTCAATTACAACTCCGGTTTCAAAGATTCGGAAGGCACTATGTATTTTGGAAGTATCAAGGGGATGATCACGTTCCGGCCCGAGACCTTCACCCGCAATGTGATGGTGCCGCCAGTGTACCTCACCGGCTTCCAGGTGCATAACAAGGAGCTCATCGTGCATGCCGACAGCTCTGCACTGAAACAATCCATTTTGCATACAGGAAGGATCGAACTGCCGGCGGACCAGTCGAGTATCAGCATCGATTTTGCAGCGCTCAGTTTTACTGCGCCTGACATCACCAGTTACAGTTACAAGATGGAGGGGCTGGATAAAAACCGGACCATCATCAATACCAACCGTAAAGTGTACTTCACCAATATTCCTCCGGGAGAATACACATTCCATGTGAAAGCCGGCATCAATGATCAGTGGGGGCAGGAAGCGAAGCCACTGGTGATCCGCATACTGCCGCCCTGGTGGCGCACCACATGGGCTTACCTGGCATATGGCTTATTACTTGGAACACTTGCCTGGTACCTGTTCCAGACCTATCACAAAAGGATCGAAGTACAGAAGGAAAAAGAGATCTATGAGGCCAAGTTCGATTTCTTCACCAATGTGGCGCATGAAATCAAAACGCCGCTGACCCTGATCAAGGGGCCGGTGGAGAATCTCATGGAGAAACTGGACGAGCTTCCCGTGATCCGTGAAGATGTGCTCACGATGGACAGGAATACCAACCGTTTGCTCACGCTGGTATCACAGATCCTGGATTTCAGGCAGACCGAGACCAAGGGGTTCAGCATCGAGTTTGCGAAAGTGGAACTTGATACCCTTCTGCAGGAGATCTATTCCAATTTTGCACCCCTGGCAAAGAAACGCGGCCTGTCTTACACTATTGAAGTTCCCGATGAACACATAACCATCATGGCTGATGAAGAGGCCTTGCAAAAGATATTGAGCAATCTCTTCAGTAATGGCGTGAAATATGCAGAGCATGCCATGTGGGTGAAACTTTTGCCTGTGGCGAAAGAGGACCAGTATGTACAGATCGAGATCAGCAATGATGGTCCGCTGATACCAACTGATCTCCGGGAAAGGATCTTTGAGCCGTTCTACCGGCTCAAACAAAATGTAAAACAAAAGGGAACAGGCATTGGCTTAACGCTGGCCCGTTCCCTGGCGGAATTGCACAAGGGTGAGCTTGAACTGAAAGAACAAACAGGGATGCAGAACACTTTTGTACTGAAACTGCCACTGACCAACACATAAAGAAACAACCTAACAGCCTGCCTATGCAACCTATCATTCTACTGGTAGACGATGAAGATGAAATTCTGGATTTTCTTGAAAGGATCCTTGCCATCAAATACACGATCCTGAAAGCGGCCGATGGCCATGCAGCCTTGCGGGTGCTGGAAGCCGAGCCTGTGCATCTCGTGATCAGTGATGTGATGATGCCGGTGATGGACGGATTTGAATTGTGCAAACAGATCAAATCGAACTTCGAGTACTCCCATATTCCTGTAATGTTGCTCACTGCAAAAAATACCATCCAGTCGAAAGTGGAAGGGCTGGAACTCGGGGCCGATGCCTATATTGAAAAGCCTTTCTCCAAAGAGCACCTGATGGCGCAGATAGCGAGCTTACTGAACAACCGCGCCATGCTCCGCAATTTCTTTACCAGCTCTCCCCTGGCGCATATCCAGAGTATGGCGCATACCAGGGCCGATGAACGTTTCCTGGAGCAACTGAATGAAGCCATTTACAAACACCTGGAAGAAGAAGACCTGAACGTGGAGCAACTCGCCAGGTTCATGAATATGAGCCGTATTACCTTATACAGGAAGATCAAGGCCGTATCGGAGCTGAGCCCGCTGGAATTCATCAATATCATCCGGCTGAAGCGGTCGGCTGAATTGCTGGCCAGCGGCGAGTACAAGATCTATGAAATAGCGGCCATGGTGGGATTCAGCTCCCAGAGCAATTTTGCAAGGAATTTCCAGCGCCAGTTCAATATGACGCCAACGGAATACCAGCACCAGAAAGCGCAGGAGCGGAAAAAGATCTGATCATTTTTCTTTTGGAGGATGGGATAGCAGATAGTTGCCGAGTGGGGCGATCTCGTAACCCGTCTCATGGCTGATGGTCAGGCCCAGGTTCTTCAGCTTGCGGATATTGATCTTCAGCCAATCCTTTTCAAAGCCTGTTTTTCCGGCCAGTTCGATGGCGCGCATACGGGGATGCTTTTTGATCAGCTTCAATATTTTTATCGTCCACGCCCCTTCTTTACTGAAGGCATCCAGGCGTTGCAATTTCTCATGCAATACCTGTAGTTCACCGGAGGAAATTTCCGTTTGTGAACGAAGTTCGATCCGCGGGTCTTCGGAATGGAAAGCGAGTCTGATACGATAGATATTTCCATTATCGTTTTGCCGGAGCGACTGGAGCAGGGCTTCCTTGTTTTCGAATCCCGCCAGCTGCACATCTTTGGCGCTGATGGCAACTGCCTTCACTTCTTTAATGTCCAGTATTGTCAACACTCCCACTGAGGTGTGCAGCAGGCTCCCTTTCTTAACCGTTGGTTTGGTCCAGCAGCGGAATGCCAGGCTGACCCTGCCTTCTTTAATGGCCTTCAGTTGTTTTTCTTTGAATAACATAATACGTATTTAAGTTATCCGGGGATAATATAAAGATAACACCTATTCCGGCCCGGAAATTGAACAAAACCGCCAGGCGTCCGTTTCATACGGATTCATTACATTTAATATACAAATCAACGACAATGAAAAAAATGCTTGCTCTTGCTGCGCGT
>Ga0247823_10005466_pt1 | contig 10111 bp, 5 predicted proteins | sample 13C_PalmiticAcid_2_FD_192426 | JGI IMG/M metagenome (GOLD analysis project Ga0247823, IMG submission 192426) | Soil microbial communities from agricultural site in Penn Yan, New York, United States - 13C_PalmiticAcid_Day30 | ecosystem: Environmental > Terrestrial > Soil > Agricultural land...
CTCCTGGTTTAACTTATTATTTTATTACCTTATAAATCCTGTCTGCACAATCCTATTTCGCGTATAAAAACTGGCACTGCGCCGTTTTATTGCCCCGTTCATCAAATTTAAACCTGCATCAGGTCTGCACATACAACCATCCAATGCAAGGATTGTTTAAATTTTGCGGGCAAATATCGGAGATTTTCCGGCTCCTGGTCTTTTCCCTGCCCGATTTTCCATAAGCGGCAATTACCTGCCCTTTCTGCTTTAACAAAATTCTAACGCCTGGCATGGATTACTTTTCCAGTCCCGGGGGATATATCAGTAAATCGATTGCCTTATGAAATACAAAATCCTCCTCGTTCCTGCAATGGCACTGGCAGCCTGCGGACAAGCCCCTCACCGTGCCGAAACAGCAGAACAATCAGCCCCTGCTACCGAAGCCAGCTCTGTTAAGACAACCTCCAGCGCCACTACCCCTACTGATAGTGCAAAAATTATTCGTACGGCCGATTTTTCCCTCCAGGTCACGGATGTGCTCCAAACGGCCACATTGATTGAAAAACAGGCCAGGCTCTCTGGCGGTAAGGTGGTAACGAGCAAAATAGACCAGCAGCCTTCCTATTACGAAAGTTATGCGGTGAGCGCCGACTCGGTGAAGCAGGTCGCCAAACACACGGCCATCGGCAACCTGGAAGTGCGGGTACCCAGCTGGCAAACCGATAGTTTCCTGAATTACGTGGGCAGTCTGCCGGGCTTTACCCAATCGCGCACCCTGGCCGAGACCGATGTAACGATCGATTACCTCGAAAACCAACTGCGGGCCCAGCAGCGTGAAAAACTCACCGCCGCTGCACCCACACCTAATAAAACCACTAGTCTCGACGACCTGGTAGAGGTAGGCGACCAGGCCATCAGCAGCCAGGTCAACAATATGCGGCTCAGAGCCCAAACGGCTTACACCACCATCAGTTTTGAATTGCGGGGACAAGAGCAGATCAGCGTACAAACGGTGCCCAACTGGGACGCCATTTCCCGCCCCAGCTTTGGCACCCGCGTTAAAATGGCTGGTATTTACAGCTTCCGGGCTTTTGAACAAGTGCTGATCGGTTTGCTGTACATCCTTCCTTATGCTTTGATTGCATTGCTGGGCGTATGGGTGTTCCGCAAAAGACATGCGCTGGGCTGGCCCAGGAAATAACCACGATAGGTAACGCAACAGACCCGCCGGAAATCTCCCGGCGGGTCTGTTGTTTTATAAAGGACTGCTGATTTTTTCAGCAGCAGTTTGATCCAATTACTGTTTTACGATCCGGGCACTTTGCACATTGCCTGTTTCATCTTTTACAATGAGCAGGTAAATGCCAGCAGGCATATTGGCCAAGCTGTACGTACGGTTCGTCTCTGCTTGCGTGGCCTGCCACTGGTCTTCCAGCATGAGCCTGCCGCCCATATCCATGATCACCAAACGGTGCTTGCCGGCAGTATTATTGCTCAACCGGACAGACACCTGGTTGTGCGCCGGGTTGGGATACACATCGAGCACCGCACGACGAAGTTCCACTTCTACGGTAGCCAGACTGATCACAGGAGCAGGATCCCAGGCCCGAACCGTATCCTGCTTAAACAGGTACAAACCGCCCTGGCTGTTGCCTACCACCAGTTCGTACCTGCCATCGCTATCAATATCGGCTATGGCAGGCGCGGCTTTTTGGCCCACCCAAATGGGTTGCGGAGCAGAAAGACTATCCACCAGTGTAAAAATGCCCTGCGGGTTTTGTTCAAAACCCGTATAGCGGTAAATATAGCCGTCGGAAGCGCCCACCAGCAGGTAGGTTTTGCCCGAAGTATCCACGGGTGCAAACACAGGAGCCGACATGCCACTGGTTGCGGCTGCCATTGGTACCCAAACTTTACCCCAGTCTTTCGACAACAGATCCAGCACCACATTGCCGCCGGTGGAGTGATTCAGGTAACAGGCCAGTTTACCTTCCTGGTATCCGACTACCAGGTCTTGCAGCCCATCGCCATCCACATCATAAAACGTAGGTTTGGCTTCCTTGCCCAGGTTGATATTGGCCAGCTGGTGCGTAACAAAATTGTAAGAAGGCGGCACCGCATTAGAAGCAGCGGCGTTCCGGTAATACGAAAGGGTGCCGTTGTGCTTGCCCAGCACCACATCATCCACGCCATCGCCATCCACATCGCCAAAGGCCGGGTAAGCGCCCTGGAAGGTGTAACCCGGACTGGAAGCCACACTCAGAAAATCGGCATTGGACAATTCAAAAGCAGGATGGCCAGGAGTATTGGTATTCAGGTACAGTTGAATCGAAGGTTTATAGGTAGCACTTACGGTATTGTATACCCCACGGCTGGAAATAAACAGATCGGGTTTTCCATCCTTGTTGTAATCATAAAACACAGGTTGGGAATTGGAACCCAGGTCTATCATCTGGCTGCTCAGCGCAGTATCGCCGCGGTATTCATAGGGGCGGCCCGATCCGGTATTATTGCGGTAGAAAGCAATACAGTTCACGTTTTTCGACATCGTGTCCGCTGCGGGAGCAAAAAGCAGGTCTTCATGCCCGTCATTGTCCAGGTCTACATTGAAGCCGCAGGGCTGTTTGGTGAGGTGCAGCACGTTGCCATTTTTCTGGAACATGGTATCTACCACCGTCATCACCGCTGCCGTGTTGCTGCCGCCATTGTACAACAGCTGGGTTTCGTCGTATTTAATATTGGCCATGAACAGGTCATGGTCGCCATCCTTATCATAATCAACCATGCACAGACAATCACCGGCATCACGGGTTTTAAGTACAGGTATCCTTACGCTGGCATCCACATCACAAAACCAGGAATTCGGATTGGGTTTCGCTTCCAGGAACCCACGGTAACCCGTCTGGTACATATGTCCCCAGCATCCCAATTCCCAGGCTGGCACAATGCTATCGCAAGGCAACCCGTCTTCTTTCTGCCGGTTCCGGTAAAAGTTAACATAACCTCCAGCATCATTCATCGCCAACACATCAATATCGCCATCACCATCCACATCATCGATCACCGGAATATCGCCCAGGGCATTCACATATACTTCCAGGGTATTGGCTATCGGACCGGTAGGAGTAATATTGTATCGCAGATTTTTGTAGAAAGTAAACTGCAGCTCATTGTGGCTGTTGTAAAATCCTTTAAAAACAGTAACCCCGCTGGCCAGGCGGTTAAACAAATCGGGCACGCCGTCACAATTGTAATCACGCAAAATCATATACCCCCTGGCTTTCGGAAAAAACCGGGCATACCTGGGGGCAAATACATATTTCATTTGCCCGGCGCCTCCGGTGTTCAGAAACGTTTGAACGCCGTCGTTCGTTTTGTTGTAGATGATCAGGTCTTTCTTGCCATCGTTGTTCAGATCGGCCTGCAGCAGCTGCGGTACATCCAATCCGCCACACCAGGGCAATTCCAGCACGCGGCCATTGCGTGTCACCTGCACGCTATCGTAATAATTATAGAACAAACCGGTTTGCGCCCTTCCTTCTGCGGCCAGCAGCAAAACCAAGCCAGCAGGTAACCACCATTTTTGCTTCATGAAAGATCCTTTTTATTGCAGACAGTATAAATCCATTAAACGTTGGAAAGGATACCACCAAAAAGAATCCCGGCTTTTCAGCAAAGCCGGGATGTAGAATTGTTGGTTTCAAACCATTATTGTTTCACCACGCGGGCAGTTTGCATATTGCCGTGGTCGTCTTTTACAATCAGCAGGTAAATACCGGCAGGCAGGTTGGCCAGGCTGTAAGTGCGGGTCATTTCGGGCACAGTTACAGGCCATTGGTCTTCGAGCATCATCCGGCCGGCCATATCCATGATCACAAGGCGCTGGCGGCTGGCATTCCATTCACTGAAAGCAACTGTGATCTGATCGTGCGCCGGGTTAGGATACACTTTCATTTCAGCTTTAGCCGGCATGTTGATGGTACCGATGCCCACTGCAGGAGCAGGATCCCAGGCACGGGCAGTATCCTGTTTAAACAGGTACACCCCACCCTGGCTGTTGCCTACAATCAGGTCAAATTTGCCATCGCCATCAATATCGCCCACAGCAGGTACGGCGCGGCTGCCTACAAACAATTTCTGGGGCTGGGTTACCGTATCTACAAAAGTATAAGTACCCGATGCATTGTTCTGGATATCAGTATAACGATAGATATAACCATCAGCGCAACCTACCAGCAGGTAGTTTTTGCCCGGTGTATCCAGCTGGGCCACTACCGGTGCAGCAATACCGCCCAGGCTGTTTTGTGCAGGTACCCACACATTGCCGAGCAGGTTGGGCAGCGAATCGAAAGTAACAGTATTGGGATTGGTAGTCGTATTGATGAATGCAATAAGCGAACCATTGGAACGGCCCACCACCAGGTCTTTTTTACCATCGGCATTCACATCATACAAGGTGGGTTTGCTTACAGTAGTCAGGTTGCGGTTGTTGAGCTGGTGCGTTACAAAGTTGTAAGCCGGCGTTACGTTGTTCGACACTGCTGTGTTGCGGTAGTACGAAAAAGTACCGTTGTCCTTACCCAGGATCACATCATCGATACCATCACCGTTCACGTCGCCAAACGTAGGGTACGCGCCTTCGAAGGTATAACCCGGACTGCTTTTCAGATCGAGGAAATCAGGATTGCTGAGCGTAAACTCCGGATGACCAGCCGTGCTGGTATTGAGGTACAAAGCAATAAAAGGTTTGTAACGGCCACTTACCGGGTCGTATACCCCCCTGCCGCCCACAAACAGGTCGAGCTTGCCATCTTTGTTGAAATCGTAGAGCACAGGATGCGCATCGCTGCCCGCTTCAATCATCTGGCTGGTGAACAGGGTATCGCTTTCAAACAGGTAAGGCAAACCGGTACCGGTGTTCTTTTTATACCAGGAGATGCAGTTGTAGTTGTTGGACACATCTTCTTTGCTGGGTGCAAACAGGATATCGTCGTTGCCATCGTTGTCGACATCAAAATGGAAACCGCAGGGCTGTTTGGCCAGGTTCAGCACATGGCCGTTTTTCTGGAACAGGGTATCCTGCTTGGTAATTTGTGCATTCACACCGCTGGTTCCATTGATCAGCAGCTGTATATCGTCAAATTTCTGGTTACCGATCAGCATATCCACATCGCCATCACCATCATAATCGAGGTCGCACATACAGTCGCCGGCATCGCGGGTGGGGGTTTTCATCGAAGGAATATAACCGGGCGTGTTCACACAAATCAGCGGATCGCCATTGGAGAACGCAGCGCCCTGGAAGCTCCGGTAAGCGGTCTGGAACACCTTACCCCAGCAGCCCGAAGTGAAATTGATGACAATACTATCGCAGGGCAGGCCTTTTTCCTTGGCCATGTTCTGGTAAAACTGGATAAAACCACCTGTGATTTCATACGCCAGCACATCGATATCGCCGTCGCCGTCCACATCGCCCACCACGGGAATATCACCGTTGGCATTAACGTATACGTTGATGAGCGGACTACTGGGTTTGGTAGGATCGGTGGGATAAAACAGCGGCTTGTAGGGCGTAAACTGCAATTCGTTTTGCGCCGTATAAGAACCTTTGTACACCATTACCCCCGTACCGCCACGGGTAAAGAGATCGGGAATACCATCGCAGTTGTAATCCTTGAGAATAGCATAGCCACCGGCACCCGGGAAAAAGCGTTCGTAGCGCGGGGCATATTCATAAACGGGTTTACCTGCTATCCCTTTGTTCAGGAAAGTCTGGTAAGCATCGTTCGATTTATTGTAAATAACCAGGTCTTTCTTTCCATCGTTGTTCAGATCTGCACTCTGTAACTGCGGAATGTTCACACCACCGCACCAGGGCAATTCCAGATCGTTCCCGTTTACCTTTACATTGATGCCGTTATTATAATTGTAGAAAAGTTTATTGTTCTGCGCCGAAACCAGCGTATTACAGGCCGCAGCCAACAGCACTCCTGCCCAAATGCCCTTTTTTAGCATGTTGTCGTTTTTTGTAGCTTAAATATACCCAATCCTCTTTCTAAAAGACTGTAGAATTTCAAAACTACGTTGGTTGAGGCTGTATTTACGTCAACTCACTGTATCAGAAAGGATAATCGATGGCCAGCTGAAACACGATATTGTTTTTGCGCCAGGTGGGATCGCTGAAGTTGATATTTTTGAGTACCCAGCCATCGTTGGTCATCATCTGCGGATTTTTGATGGGCATACCAAAATCACCGCGGATCACGATAAAACTGATGAGCGCACGGATGCCCACGCCGGTACTCAACGCCACATCATGCCAGAGTTTTTCCGAAAACTCAAACACCGCACCCGGACGGGGATCGTTTTTATTGATGCTCCAGATATTACCGCCATCGAGAAACACCGCCCCTTTCATATCGAGGAAACCGGCAAACAACTTGAACATATCGAAGCGGTATTCGGTACTGAACTCAATTTTAATATCACCCGTCTGGTCTACAAACAAACCATTGTTGTTGGCATTCGTCTGCGAAGTGTCTTTATAAGAACCGGGACCCAGGGTGCGCAGGCGCCAGCCACGGAGACTATACGCGCCGCCTACAAAATACTGTTTCACATACGGCAACACCTGCGAGCTGCCATAAGGCACGCCCACACCGATGGAAAGGCGATTGGCATAGGTCGATTTATGGCGGGTAAAGTAATAGCGGAAATCAGCATCCACTTTTACATACTGCGAGATATCGGCTACACCCAAGGCATCGGTGATGGAACGGCGGTCTTTGGTAACAGAGCGGGTAGCCCAATCAACGGCCGACATCAAACCACCTGCTTCTTCCAGGCCAATCCGGAAATAACCGTATCCCCGTTTGCTGCGGCCCAGGTTGTTAAAGATGTATGCAATGTTTTCGCCCTCGATGAAAATATCCTGGTAACTCTTAGCCAGGTAAGGATTGGCATTGAGCCGCTCCTGGAAAGACTCCGACACGTTCGACTTTTTGAACACGTTGAAGAACACCGGGTTCACCACCCACATTTTATATTGTGTTTCCTTCCAGGTGTATCCGAACGTGCTACTGATGTTGGAGAGGTTAAAATAATTGGTGCGCGAAATAAAGTTGTACCCCAGCGATATGGAAGTTTTCGGGATCTCAAACCGGTTGGTCGACACCTTAAACGGCACCATGAACTTGGGGAACGACAACGAGAAATTGATACCAAACTCGCGTGCGGTACCGGTCTTGGAATCCTCGTACTTGAACCACTCGTAACCCAGCTTGGGTGAAATGGTAAACAGGTTGGCCCCCTTCCAGAGATTGCGGTTCTGGTAACTGAGCCCAATGTTGAAACCCGTACCGTTGGAGGAGTTCACGAAATCGAATGTCGTGTTCACAAACCGTTTGGTAGCCGGCGTCAGCACCAGGATGTAGTTCAGCTTTTGCTGCGTGAGTCCTATTGAGTCGGGCATGGGCCTGAAAAACGACCGCACATTCTGAAAAGCCCCCAGCGCATTCATCCGGTTAAAAGTGGTGATCTCACTGAACTCCGAATAGTAGGTATTGGTATGAAACAGGATATTATCGTTCAGCACCTTGGGTTTGATGAAACGCCCGCGGTAGTAAAAATGTTTGTCTTCGTACGGGAACATCATCATGGCCGTATCCCCCCGTTCTATCTCTGACTGGGTAAGTCCCAATGCATACACCCGGATATCATTGATGACATATTTCTGGTGGTTGATCGTATCCGGATCGCGCAGCAACACGTCCACATCCAGCGAACGTTTGCCTTTGTGCTCCTTCACGCCCATGCTGTTCATAGCCAGCTGAAAGGGATTGCCCACATTGGTGAGATAAGATTTATCGAGGGTATCGAGTTCTACACTGATGTACTGGTCATTGAATGCAAAATAGCCTTCGTTGCGGATCAGGTGCGTGAGTCGGCTACGCTCGGCGGTGGCCAATGCCATCGTATAATGCGTTCCTTTTTGCAACACGGTCTGATCCTTATGCTGGATCATCAGCGCCAGCAAAGTGCTATCGGCGGCATAATACCGCACGGTGTCGATGGCATAATTAATACCGGTATTGATGCGGTAGCGCACTTCCGCCTTTTTTTCATTAAACACGACGGTATCAGACACCTTCGCATAAAAATATCCGAGGTTGAAGAGCAGGCGGCGAATGTTCTCGCGCGATTTCTCGATCTGCACCGAATCCAATATCACCGGGGCTTCTACCGTTTTACTCTTAAGCTGGAAGTTTTCGGGATCGTTTTCGTATTTCTTACGGCGCACATTGTACAGCCATAATTTGTTGGGGAATACACCCAGGATTTTCTGATTGGGGCGGTGGGTAATCACGGAGGTGATCTGGTCGGTCATGATACCGCGATCCTTTATTTTCTCGGGCGATTTCAGCTCCACCTTATTGTTCCAGAGCAGGTATTTGTCTTGTGGCAGGTAGCGGGTCGTATTACAGGCGCTTAACAACAGGAGCATGCAGAGCACCATCCAGCTGTTTCCTATATGTTTCTTTACCGATTTAGCCATGTACTTACCTGAATAGCGCAATTTATGATACTTTTGCTTTCGTCTAATTTTCAATATGATATCTAAGGCGCAAATTAAATATATTCAGGCATTAGAACAGAAAAAACACCGCTATGCCGAGCGAAAGTTTATTGCAGAAGGCGTAAAAGTGGTGGATGAAATGCTGAACAGCCCGTTGCAACTGCACCAGTTGTATGCAACGGCAGAGTGGATAGATGCCCACCAGGCTTATGTAAACAGCCACGCAGAGCAGGTACACGAGGTATCGGCCGATGAATTGCTGAAAGCCAGTTTCCAACGCAGTCCCAACCAGGTGCTGGCCGTGATGCATATGCCCCAACAGGGCGACATCGCTCCCGTGCAGAACGAAGTAGTGCTGGCCCTCGATCGCATCAACGATCCCGGCAACATGGGGACCATCCTGCGCATTGCCGACTGGTTTGGCGTGAGCCGGGTATTGTACAGTGCCAATTGTGTGGACCCCTACAATCCCAAAGTCGTACAATCCACCATGGGCAGCATCGCCCGGGTGCAGCATGCCGAATGCGACCTGGCCCAACTGCTGCAAAGCAACCACACCCGGGTTCCGGTACTGGCCGCCGTGCTCAACGGACAGCCCATTGCCCAAACCAGCCGCCTGACCGAAGGCATTATCGTGATTGGCAGCGAATCGCATGGCATCGAAGCCAACTTGCTGCAATGGTGCACACAAGGTATTACCATTCCCCGGATTGGCCATGCCGAGTCGCTCAATGCCGCTGTAGCCACCGGTATCATTTGCTCACACCTGTTATCGGAACGTTAAACCATACTGTAACCGGCAAAAATGGTACACCTGTTGAACTATGCCGGTTAAAACCATTTATCATGAAAAAACTCATACTCCTTTATACCTTTCTCTGCGCCGCTGCTTTGGGTGCAGAAGCCCAGCAAGGACCCAAATTGCCTGGCGTATTGCGCATCCGCCTCGACGATGAGAAACCCATCGTAGTATCGATCGACAACCGCCGCTACAACAAACCCGGCCGCCGCATTACCCTCGATGAAGTAAGGACCGGTCGCCACGAAATAAAAGTGTACCGCTATATCGACAACGGCAACCAGGAAGCCCGTGCCAAACTGGTATACACCGGCAGCCTTAAAGTAAAGTCTGATCACCTGTACGATATTGTAGTCACCCCCTACTCCGGCATGGACGTGGAAGAAAGATGCTGCGTGAGCGAGCGCAACAATAACCAGCCAGGTAACGGCAACGGTAATGGCCCCGGATACGGCAATGGAAATGGCAACGGCCCCGGCCGCCCCGATAACCGCATCATGGATGCCGCGTCTTTCCAAACCCTGCGCGATAACCTCCGCGACCAGATCACAGACAGTGGCCGCATGGATCTCGTAAAAGCCGCACTCACTAACCAGCGCATCAATTCTGAGCAGGCCAAGGCCATCATCATGGACCTCAATTTCGACAGCAGCCGCACCGATATGGCCAAATGGATGTACCCCAAAGTGGTAGACCCCAACAACTATTGGAAACTCAACGATGCCTTCAGCTTCCAAAGCAGCAAGGACGAATTG
>Ga0247823_10005467_pt1 | contig 10110 bp, 7 predicted proteins | sample 13C_PalmiticAcid_2_FD_192426 | JGI IMG/M metagenome (GOLD analysis project Ga0247823, IMG submission 192426) | Soil microbial communities from agricultural site in Penn Yan, New York, United States - 13C_PalmiticAcid_Day30 | ecosystem: Environmental > Terrestrial > Soil > Agricultural land...
AACGGCTGGGCGCCGATCCCGCCGACGCGGCCTCGGTGCTGGCGACGGCGCCGGCGAGTGAGCTGTGCCGGGCGGCCGATCGCGCGCTGTACCGGACCCTGCGGGAACGTCCGGGCAGTTTTCCCTACAGCCCGGTGGTCGACGGGAAGTTCCTGCCGGAGGCGCCGATCGATGCGATCGCGGCGGGTCGTGCGCATCGCGTGCCGCTGATCATCGGCACCAATCGCGACGAGGCGACGTTGTTCCAGCGGTTCATGAAGTCGGTGCCGCACACGCCCGCCCAGCTCACGTCCACGTTCGGACGCTGCGCTCCAGGTGCGGAGCAGCGAGTGGTCCGCAGTTACCCCGGGTACCCGGCCGCGCGGACCGCGGTGCGGATCGGCGGTGACTTCATGTTCCTGCGACCGACCCTGGCCGTACTGGAAGGTCACAGCCGGTATGCGCCGACCTACGCCTACCGGTTCGACTACGCGCCCCGGGCGGTGCGCCTGGCCGGGTTCGGTGCGACGCACGCGCTGGATCTGGTGCCGGTGTTCGGCTGGGTCGACAGTCCGGTCGGCCGGGCGATGACGGCCGCGGGCGGTCGGCGGGCCTTTCTCGCGGTGCAGGATCATATGCAGGACAACTGGCTGACTTTCGCCCGGACCGGCGCGCCGCTGCCCGCGTGGTCGCCGTACACGGCCGAGCGCAGGGCGACCTGCATCATCGACCATCCGCCCCGGGTGCTGATCGATCCCGAGGCGGCGCGGCGGGAAGCCTGGCGCGACGTCCGGATCTCCGCGCTGGGTGGTCCGGTCGATCGGAACGGGGCATGACGGTCGAGCTGGACGCGGGCCGGCTGGCGGAGCGCATCCGGGCGCTCTACGCCGAGGACGAGCAGATCCGGGCGGCGACGCCGCTCGAGGACGTCCATGCGACGGTCACGACGCCGGGATTGCCTCTGGCACACATCGTCTCGACGGTGATGACCGCGTACTCGGATCGGCCAGCCCTGGGTGTCCGTCGCACCGAACCGGTCGTCGACGGCGGCCGCGTGACGCGCCGTCTGCTGCCGGAATTCGAGCTGGTGACCTACGGCGTGGTGTGGGAGCGGGCTCGCGCGCTGGCCGCCGCGTGGCACGGCGCGGGTGTCGGGGCGGGGGATTTCGTCGCGACGCTCGGGTTCACCGGTGCCGACTACACGGTGCTGGATCTGGCGACGATCCATCTGGGTGGGGTCGCGGTGCCGTTGCAGTCGGGAGCCGGTCTGACGCAACTGCGTTCGATCCTGGACGAGACCGAGCCGCGGGTGTTCGCCGTCGACACCGCGCATCTGGCGGCGGCGGTCGAGACGGTGCTGGCGGGCACGGCGCCGGACTCGCTGCTGGTGTTCGATCATCACGCGGACGACGACGATCACCGCGACGCACTGGCCGCCGCCCGCGCCCGGCTGACCGCGGCGGGGTCGACGGTGGCGCTGCACACGATCGACGAGGCGATCGCCCGCGGTCGTCGCGCCGATCCCGCGCCGCTGACGGTGCCTGCCCCGGGCGAGGATCCGCTGGCGATGTTGATCTATACCTCGGGCAGCACGGGCACGCCGAAGGGCGCGATGTACACCCATCGCCTGGTGGCGGCGGGCTGGCAGCCTGCCCGTCCGGTGGCGGTGCTGAATGTGAACTTCCTGCCGATGAGCCATATCGCGGCGCGGTTGACCTTGACCGGTGTGCTCGCGCGCGGCGGGACCGCGTATTTCGCGGCGGCGCCGGATATGTCGACGCTGTTCGAGGACATCGCGCTGGTGCGGCCGACGGAGATCTTCCTGGTGCCGCGAGTGTGCGACATGATTCTGCAGCGTTTCCGGCAGGAGGTGGATCGGCGGTCGGGGCCGGGCGTCGACGCGGCGGCGCTGGCCGAGGAGGTGCGTACCGAACTGCGGGAACAGTTCCTGGGTGGCCGGTTGATGACGGTGCTGTGTGGGAGCGCGCCGATCGCGCCGGATCTGCGGGAGTTCGTGGAGTCGGTGTTGCGGTTGCGGTTGCACGACGGCTACGGGTCGACCGAGACCGGGGGCGGTGTCATCTTCGATACGAAGGTGATGCGCCCGCCGGTGCTGGACTACAAGCTGGTCGATGTGCCGGAGCTCGGCTATTTCGCTACCGACAAGCCGTATCCGCGGGGTGAGCTGCTGCTCAAGACGACCACGATGATCTCGGGCTACTACCGGCGCCCTGAGGTCACCGCGGAGGTGTTCGACGAGGACGGTTTCTGCCGCACCGGTGATGTGGTCGCCGAGCTGGCGCCGGACCGGCTGGCGTATGTGGATCGCCGCAACAATGTGCTGAAGCTGTCGCAGGGTGAGTTCGTGACGGTGTCGCGGCTGGAGGCGGTGTTCGCGGGGGCGGATCTGGTGCGTCAGATCTTCGTGTACGGCAGTAGCGAGCGGGCGTATCTGCTCGCGGTGGTGGTGCCGACGGAGGCGGCCCTGGCCGGGTCCGCCGGGGACGTGCGGGCGGCGGTGAGTGCGTCGTTGCATCGGGTGGCGGTGGCGGCCGAACTGGAGCCGTACGAGATCCCGCGCGACTTCCTGATCGAGACCGAGCCGTTCTCGATCGCCGACGGCCTGCTGTCGGGGGTCGGGAAGTTGTTGCGGCCCAAGCTGAAGCAGCGGTACGGGGAGCGGCTGGAAGCGCTGTACGACGATGTCGCGCGCGACCAGGAGGCGCAGTTGCGGCGGTTGCGCCGGGACGCGCCCGGTCTGCCGGTGTTCGACACGGTGGCCGGGGCGGCGCGGGCGGTGCTGGGGTGCTCGGCCGCGCAGTTGCGGCCCGAGGCACGGTTCGGTGATCTGGGTGGGGATTCGCTGGCGGCGCTGTCGTATTCGACGTTGCTGCGGGAACTGCTCGAGGTCGAGGTGCCGGTGAACGTGTTGCTCGGGCCGGACAGTGATCTGGCCCGGATCGCGGACTATGTCGGTCGGGAGCGTGCGCTCGGTGCCCGCAGGATCGATGCCGAGACGGTGCACGGTGCCGGGGCGACCGAGATCCGGGCGTGCGATCTGAGGTTGGCGGAGTTCCTGGACGCGGCGACGCTGGAGCGGGCCCCGCAGCTGCCGCCCGCCGCGGTCTCGCCGTCTACGGTCCTGATCACCGGCGCGAACGGCTACCTGGGCCGGTTTCTCCTGCTGACCTGGCTGGAACGGCTGGCCCCGCGGGGTGGCCGGGTGATCTGTGTGGTGCGCGGTGGTGACGCGGCCGCCGCTCGCGCGCGCCTGGACGCCGCGTTCGACACCGATCCGGTGCTGCGCGAGCATTTCCGCGCGCTCGCCGACGACGCGCTCGAGGTGCTGGCGGGGGATATCGGTGAACCGAATCTCGGTTTGTCCGCCTCGACGTGGCAGCGTCTTGCCGAGGAGGTGGAGCTGATCGTGCACTCGGCGGCGCTGGTGAATCATGTGCTGCCGTATGGGCAGTTGTTCGGCCCGAATGTGGTCGGTACGGCGGAGGTGATCCGGCTGGCGTTGACGGCGACCCGGAAGCCGGTGAGTTATCTGTCGACCGTGGCGGTGGCGGCGCAGGGGGAGTCCTTCGCCGAGGACGGTGATGTGCGGGTGATGAGTCCGGTCCGGCGGCTGGACTCGAGCTATGCCAATGGGTACGGCAACAGCAAGTGGGCGGGTGAGGTGTTGTTGCGGGAGGCGTCGGATCGGTTCGGGCTGCCGGTGGCGGTGTTCCGGTCGGACATGATTCTGGCGCACAGCACCTATCGCGGTCAGCTCAATGTGCCCGACGTGTTCACCCGGCTGCTGTTGAGCGTGCTGGTGACCGGTCTCGCGCCGGTGTCGTTCTATCTGACCGACGCTCAGGGGCGGCGGCAGCGCGCGCACTACGACGGGCTGCCCGCCGATTTCGTCGCGGCGGCGGTCACTGCGCTGGGTGCGGGGGCGGTCGCGGGGTATCGGACCTACGACGTCGTCAATCCGCACGACGACGGCATCTCGCTCGACAGTTTCGTCGATTGGCTGATCGAGGCGGGGCATCGGATCGATCGGATCGAGGACTACGCGGACTGGTTCGCGCGCTTCGAGACCGCGCTGCGCGCGTTGCCGGAGGGGCAGCGCAAGCACACGTTGTTGCCGTTGTTGCAGGCGCACCGTCGTCCTGGGCGCCCGCTGCCCGGGTCGGCGCTGCCCGCGGACGGGTTCCGGGCGGCGGTGCGCGCGGCGGGGATCGGCACCGAGCGGGATATCCCGCATCTGGGTCGCGCGCTGATCGGCAAGTACGTCAGTGATCTGGTCGGCCTCGATCTGCTGGATGGGCCGGGGGAGGAGTAGCCGGCGGCCCGTGGTCAGTCGGGGCGGGACTCGCCGTGGGCCGCCGTCAGCAACGGTGTGCTGGGAGCCGGGGGCGGTGTCGACCGGGAGGGGGTGCCGCGCAGCGTGGTTCGGGTGATCAGGGCGTTGCGTGCGGCCACCCGGATCTCGCGGGCGAGGTCGGCGAGGACGGCCGGTATGTTGCGCTGATGGCGCAGCGCGCCGGCGACCAGCCGCAGCGCCAGGACGGGAGTGTGCAGGTCCGCCGGTGGCCGGGTGCGGGAGAAGATGCCGGTGGTGATCCGGGCCAGTTCGGGGTCGTCGGTGGCGCGGCGGTAGAGTTCGGTCTCCAAGGGGCGCATGGCTTCTCCGCGCGCCAGCCGGTTGGTCCAGTGGAAGATGGCGCGGCATTCGATGATGCGGCGGCGTTCCCAGTCGCGGAGGGCGCGGTCGAGGGTGGCGGGGTTGTCGAGGGTGTCGGCGACGGTTTCGGCGAGTAGTCGGCCGTAGTGCAGGGCGTCGCGGATGCCCTGGGCGGTCACCGGGTCTTTGAAGTGCCCGGCGTCGCCGGGCAGTGCCCAGCCGGGGCCGGTGGATCGGCGGAAGTAGGAGGAGATGCCGGTGGCGGTGCGTACGCGTCCGACGCGGTGGCAGCCGTTGAGCCGGGCCGCGAGGGCGGGAATGCGTTCGACGGCTTCGGTGTAGCGGCGTTCGGCTTCGCCGGGGCCGGAGCGTTCGCGGGTGGCGGGTGGTTGGACCAGGCTCAGGATCAGGCCGTCGTCGCAGGGGAAGGCGGTGCCGAGATCGGCGCCGGCGCGCCATTGCGCGGCGGTGTCTCGCGGGGTGTCGTCGGTGTCGCGCCAGTAGGCGTAGTAGCAGTCGCGTCCGCTGGGGACGGTGAGGAACGGGTCGTCGGCGCCGACGGCGCGGGCGATGGTGCTGTGTCTGCCGTCGGCGCCGACGACCAGGGCGGCGCGGATCTCGACGACGGCGCCGGAGCGGTCGGTGTATCGGACGCCGGCGCAGCGATTGTCGGCCCAGATCACCGAGGTGACCCGGCAGCGCTGGCGGACGTCGGCGCCCGCGGCGACGGCGGCGCGGACGAGGACGCCGTCGAGGCCGGTGCGGCGCACGCACATGGCGTAGTCGATACCGTCGACGGTGGGGAAGGTGGAGGTGATGCCGTATCCGGCGCCTTCGGCGTAGGCCTGGGTCAGTCGCGGGGCGCCGAGTGCCTCGACTTCGGTGAGTACGCCCAGTCGCTGGAGCTCGGCCAGCCCGGCGGGCCAGAGCAGGTGGGTGGACAGGGTGTCCGAGGGCAGGGCGGCGGAATCCAGGACGACGACTCTGCGGCCGGCTCGCGCCAACGTCACTGCGGTCGCCGAGCCGGCGCAGCGCGCGCCGACGATGACGACGTCGGCCGACTCGGCCGAGGTGACGGGGGAATCGAGCATGGGTACCGCCTCGGTCATCGAGTCTCGGACAGTGTGTCCGAGACGATGATCCGGTCGGCGGCGACCACTGTCAACAGCACACGGACGCAACGGATTCGCGCCCGCTCGCCCGTTGCCGATCCCTGGGCGGAGTGGAGGAGCACAATGGGCGCATGGTCGACGCATGTGCGCTCGCGGCCGAGCAGTCGAGGAGCCGCCGATGCCCTCGCTGACCCGTGTCCCGCGATCGGCCCGCAAACCGTCCGACGATCGGCGGACCGAGTTCGAGCCGCGGGTGTTACGCGCGGTGGAGGATCTGCTGGCCGACGGCACGCCGTTCACCGAGCTGGCCGTGCAGCGGATCGCCGCGGCGTCCGGGTCGGCCAGATCGACGTTCTACCGGTATTTTCCGGACAAGAGCAGGCTGTTGGTCCGGCTGGGCGAGTTGGCGACCGCCGATTTGTTCGCGGCGGCGGAGCGGTGGTGGAGTGCCGAGCACACCGATCGGCAGGCCGGTGTGGTGGTGGCTGCCGCGGCGATGATCGACGGTGTCCGCGCGCACCGCTATCTGCTGTTGGCTTTGAGCGAGGTCGCCGCCTACGACCGCGAGGTGGGTGCGTTCTGGCGGGCGCGGGTCGCCGCGTTCACCGAGCTGGTGGCGGCGCGGTTGGCGGCGGATCGTGCGGCGGGCCGGGTCAGCGCGCGGCTGGATCCGCGGGCCACCGCGTTGATCTTGACCTCGATGGTCGAGCGCACGATGGCCGTGGCCTGCTCCGGTGACATCGGGGTCGATGACGGGGAGCTGGCCACGGCGCTCGGGCGCGCCATCTGGTTGGTGGTCTACGGCGACGCGCCGTGAGCGGTGGTGTCGGTCAGCGGAGTGCGGCGTCGGGAGCGAAGGAGGTGAGTCCGACGTCGCGGTACTGGGTGACGAGTTTCTGGTACTTGCGCCGGTTGCGGGCCATGGGGGAGTCGGTCACCGAGGCGGGCAGGCGGTCGAACGCGATCCGCAGGGCTTTGGTGATCGCCTGGAATTCGCGCTCGTGGCGGCGGGTCCAGGGGTAGGGCATGCGGGCGCGGACGTCGGGATGCATGATGCCGCAGCCGAGCACCATCAGGAGGTGGCCGAGCGCGGGCGAGCTCAACCGCCACAGCGGGCCGGTGGCCGCGGGCAGGAAGTACGGGCGCGGGGCGTGGCGGACCGAGGCGACGGCGGCGTCGAGGGCGGGCGTGGACCGGAGTTCGGTAACTGCCATGTGCGTGTAGTGGGTGACGAGTTCGGTGTAGTCCTCGATCGGTCGCGACTTGCCGGGCAGGTGCAGGCCGAGGGTCTTGTGCCGGTAGTGGTCCCAGATGGCCTGGTTCTCGGCGAGGGTCGGTTCGGCGCCGGTGAGGGCGATGTAGGCGCCGCGCTGGACGAAGAAGGTGGAGTAGAGGATCCAGTTCCATGATTGGGGGTTGAGCGCGGAGTACCGCTCCCCGTCCGGTCCGATCCCCTTGACGTCGCGGTGCAGGACCATCAGGCGCTGTGCTTCGGTCTCGCGGTCGGTGTCCTCGCCGTGGTAGATCAGCTGGTCGGCGGCCGCGGTGCGGACCGCGCGCGCCCAGGGCTGGTTGCGGGACCGTCCGGTGGCTTCGAGTGCGGCGGAGACGGGCGGCAGCATCGGCTGGTCGAACAGGCCGACGCCGAACAGGCTGAACAGGACCGAGCCGCCTACCCGCTCGAAGCGGGCGACAGCGTCGGAGACCTGCTCGGGCGTTGCCGTGGTCGCGAGATGGGGCACGGGGCAGGACATCGGGGGAACTCCTTTGTTCCGGTGTCGTGGACCACCGGCCCGGGCGACACTTAGGGCGCTATTCTGGTGTCGCGCGACTCCAGAAACTCGTGTGGTGTCAGAGTGCACCAGAATGGTGGGATGGTCAAGAGCATGGGTGAGGATTCCGCGAACACGGCCGCGCCGCGTGCCTACGCGGGGGTGGCAGCCGACGAGCGTCGGTCCCGCCGCCGCGCCGCCCTGTTCGAGGCGGCGCTGGATCTGCTCGCCGAGGGTGGCGCGCCCGCGGTCACCAAGCGCGCGGTGTGTACCAGGGCCCGCCTGAACGACCGCTACTTCTACGAGCAGTTCGCCGATCGCGACGCTCTGTTGTCGGCGTTGGTCGACGACCTCACGACCGAGGGCATCGCCGTCGTGGTCACCGCCACCCACACTGCCGGCCCCGACCTCGACAGTCAGGTCCACGCCGCCGCCGACGCCGCGCTGGGCTTCCTGGTCGCCGACCCGCGCCGCCACGCCCTGCTGCTGACCGCGCACAGCACCGAGGCGCTGCAGGCCGCGCGCCTGTCCACCCAGCACTCGATCGCCCGCGCCATGGCGGCGGTCGGCCGCGAGCTCGTCCCGGAGTCGGCCGACGACGAACTCGACTCCGACATGGCCGCCTACGCGGTGGTCAGTGGCGCGCTCGAGCTGGTCGCGGCGTGGATGCGCGGCGAATTCGACACCACCCAGGCACATCTCACCGACGTCATCGCCCGCCAGCTACTGCAGATCAGATTCGCCGGCAGCCCCCGCACGACCCCCGCCGGCTGACGTCAGCGGCGTGGCACGGCGATCCACTCGCGCCAGCCGCCGTCGAGCACGAGGTCGGCCAGCCGGCGATAGCCGCCGCTGCCCGGATGCGCACCGTCGCCTGCCAGCACCTCCGCGCGCCAGACCGGGTCCTCGGCCACGGCCGCGGTGATGTCGATGAACGGCACGTCGCGCGCGTGGCAGAGGGCGGACATCTGTTCGGCCAGCGTGGTGACGCGGCGCAGATGCGGTTCGCCCGCTTCGATCACCGGCGGCGGACCCACGACCAGCGGTGCGATCCCGCGCCGGCGGGCACCGTCGAGGATCGTGGCGAGATTGTCCAGGCTGCGAGCCGGATCGACTCGGACCGCGCCGTTCTCCTCGATCGCGTCGTTGGCGCCGAAGGACAGCACCAGTCGCTGGTCGGCCCCGCTCATCCCGCGCGGTTCGATCTCGGTCCAGCAGCGGCGCAGCACATCCTCGGAGGTGTTGCGCCGGATTCCGAGATTGAACGCGGTCGTGCCGACGCCGGTGGCCGCGAGGACGCGCCCCACCCAGCCGCGGTACTCGGGGTCACCGATCCCCTGGACGAAGGAATCGCCGAAAAAGAAGATACGAAGATCTGCGCTCACCGGGACGACAGTACGAGCGCGTGTGGGCGCCGCGCGCGACGGCCTCAGCTCGCCCAGCCGAGCCGGACCAACACCCGGTCACTGCGCGACGCCCCGGATTCCCGGCGCGCGACGTGGACGGCCGCCGACCACGCGCCGAGTCCGGCGCCGACGGCGTTGAGCAGGACGTCGTCGACCGAGGTCACCCGCCCCAGATCGAGGATGTACTGCAGGATCTCCAGCGCGGTCGAGACGACCGCGCCGACCGCTGTCATCCGCGCGACGCCCGACATTCGCGGAAACCGCAGCGGGAGCAGGAAACCCAGCGGCAGGAACACCATCAGATTGGCGCCCACCTGGACGAACGCGGTGCCCGGCGCCGCGCCGAGCGTGTCGAGGAGGTCCCGCAGCGGCATCAAGCTCACCGCCCGTGTTCCGGTGGCGGGCGTGAGGATCATCCACACCCACGGCAGCGTCGCGCCGACGATGCCGACTTCGGCGATCGACCGCCGCAGCGCGAGGCGACGCGGCAGCCCCGCGTGGAGCCGACGAGTGACGAGCAGCGCGGTAGCGGCCGTTAACACCGGCACCGCCACCGTCCAGGCGATCAGGACATGCCCCCACGACGTCCACACGCTCCCCATCGGCCCCACGATAGTGGCGCTGTCAGGGGGCGACGATGCGGGCGGCGGCGAAGACGGTCGCGGCGCGGCGGGTCGAGAGTTGCTCGATGTCGCCCCGCTCGGCGGCGAAGCGGGCCTGCATCGCGTTGGTGCGGGTCAGGTCGGAGAGCATGCGCAGCAGGATTACCGGCGGCACTGCGTCGGTGAGCAGGCCCTCGCGCTGACCGCGGCGCAGTTCGGCGAGTTTGGCGTCGATGGTGCGGCGCAGCAGCGGGCCGATGTGGGCGCCTTCGGGTTCCAGGTCCGACCAGGCCTGCAGACGCGCGTTGTCGGGGTGGGCGACGAAGTGGTCGAACAGGCGGCCGACGTAGGCGGGCACGTCGTCGGCGCTGAGCGCGGTCTCCTCGGCCGTTTCGGTGGTCCAGCGCTCGGTGACGGCCGCGTAGAGCTCGTTCTTGCCGGGAAAGTAGGCGTAGAGGCGGTCCTTGCTGGCGTGGGCGGCGTCGGCGATGCGGTTGATCCGGGCGCCCGCGATGCCGAATTCGGCGAACTCCGCCTTCGCGGCAGCCAGTATTCGCTCTCTGG
>Ga0247823_10005468_pt1 | contig 10109 bp, 10 predicted proteins | sample 13C_PalmiticAcid_2_FD_192426 | JGI IMG/M metagenome (GOLD analysis project Ga0247823, IMG submission 192426) | Soil microbial communities from agricultural site in Penn Yan, New York, United States - 13C_PalmiticAcid_Day30 | ecosystem: Environmental > Terrestrial > Soil > Agricultural land...
GATCATGGGCGTAATGGACTTATTGCTGCCAGCGGGGATGCGGCGGGGTTATCCGCACAAATTATTGATATCATTGAAAATAATGAAAAGCGGACGCGCCTAGGGTACGCTGGGCAGGCGGATAGTGATCGTTTTGCCGGACCAAAGATTGCTGCGCAGTGGCATGATTTCATCAATAGCTTCTTGAAATAATATTACGTAAATTACAGTTATGGTTGACCCGGTTTTCGGGAAATCTTATTCTATGTTCATAAGGTGAACATCACGGGAATTAACGGGTCCAATGGCCTCTTTTCAGGAAAACCGGGAACAGACGGAACAGAAAATGCTGGTTCAGCTCCTCAGTGAGATTGAGCGCAATCCGTCGTCGACGCAGCGTGGTTTGGCTTCTGAACTGGGTATCGCGCTGGGCCTGATGAATCACTATCTCAAGCGTTGCATCACTAAGGGGTGGGTGCGCGTTTCCCATGTGTCACCACGCCGCATTACGTACTTCCTGACACCCGAGGGTTTCCGCGAAAAAAGCCAGATGGTTACGGGCTATCTATCCCGTTCGCTTGAGTTTTTTCGCGATGCGCGTCAGCAATGCGAAAGTCTGTTTGAACATTCAAAAGCGCAGGGTTGGAAGAACGTTGCCCTGATAGGTGCGGGCGATCTTGCCGATATTGCCAAACTGGTGGCGCAGGGCACAGGATTGCAGGTCACTGTCGTGACGGACATCTCGACTGATTTGTCTGGTTATGATGCCGCAATCATTACTGACATCGTTAATCCGCAAGGGTCGTTTGATCAGGCTCTTCAATATATGGATCAGGCGCATATCCTGACTCCCGATATCCTTCATATTTCACGTGGCGATCGTCATGAGGGGACAACATCATGAAGCATTGGTGTGTGGCCTATACACAGCCGGGCAAGGAAATCATGGCGCGTCAGAACCTTGAGGCGCAAGGCTTTGAAGTATATCTGCCGCGCTTCCGCAAGGTGCGTCGCCATGCGCGTCGTATTGATCATGTTCTATCACCTTTATTTCCGCGTTACTTGTTCGTGGCTATCGATACCGATACGCAACGTTGGCGCAGTGTGAACGGTACGCGCGGCATTTCCTATCTTTTGTCTGCTGATGATATGCCTCTTCCGGTTCCGGGCCGTGTTGTAGAGAATCTGCAGGCTCAGGAAGAAGACGGTGAAATTGTTCCGGTAAACAGCCTTTCGCTACTGTCGCCGGGTGCAGAATTACAAGTTGTTGATGGCCCCTTTAGTGGCCAGATTGCAAAGTTTGAATGCATGAACGGCAGTCAGCGCGTGCAATTGCTGCTGAGCTTTCTGGGCCGTGACACAAGGATTTGTCTGCCGACACACGCTGTAGAAGCGGCGTAATGGCAGATTATTTTGGATGATTTGGCACTCCGGTGGATTCACCCGGAGTGCGGTAGCATGGATAAGTAAGATCGCTTATGAGAACACCTTCTGTCATATCAACTCTGAAGAAAATGTGGGGCTTGCTGGCTTGGGATGATCGCCTGCGCTGGGGCGGAATCGCGGGTTTTGCGATGGTTACCTCACTTTTTGAGATGCTGACGGCATCGGTTGTGGTTGTATTCGGCCAGGTGCTGACCAACCCCAGTGTGGGCGTCGAATATTTAGGGCGCCTTGGTGTTCATGATGTCCCTGCGCATGGGCAAGTCATTATCACTTTTGCCATCCTGTGCGGTCTTGTCTACTTGGTCAAAAATATTATTGCGGGCTGTGAAGTATTCTTCCAGAGCTTCAATATTCAAAGCATGAATTACCATTTCAAGAACAAGTTGCTGGGTCGCTATGCGCATTTCGATTATGCAACGTTCCTGACACGCAACTCTTCTTATGGTCTAACCGTGGTTGGGACGGACTCTGAAGTGACCTTCTCCACGGCGATGGTTGCATTCGCTACTATACTTTCCGAGTTTATAATCTTTAGCTGCCTCATAGGATTCATTATTTACATGAATCCACCGTTGGCTTTAGTGATATTCTCTTTAGGTGCTGTGATCACCGTTGTCGTTGGCAAGGTTCTGATGCCCCAATTCTATCAGTGGGGCAAGCGGGCGCAAGACGCAGCAATGATGTGTTGGCAGAATTTGATGCAATTCTTTCACGCCCATAAAGATATCGTTTTGATGGGCAAAGAGTCCTTCTTTATCGATGCCTATAAGCATCATTCTTATACTAAATCACGTATCCAATCCGTTCAGACGGCGACAAATGTTTTGCCGCGCCTTGTGATTGAGGTTCTGTTTATAGGTCTCTTTGTTGTAGCGGTTTCTTTTCTCGCGTCTCGTGATGCTGATGTCACGGGAATGATCGGGGTTCTTGCTGGCTATATGTATGCCGGATTCCGTTTAATGCCTGGTCTCAACCGCATTATCGCTCAACTGAATATCTTGAAATCTGCTACGCCTTCTGTTGATCGCGTCTATGAAGAGTTCATTACGCAACCGGCCGAAGGTGATTACAAAGATATACCATCATTTCATTTTAACAATGATTTGCGTTTTGAGAGTGTGGCATATTCCTATCCTCAAACCGAACGTGCTGCCCTGCAAGGTGTTGATCTGGTGATCGCCAAGGGGGAGTGTGTGGGGATCGTCGGGCAGACAGGTTCGGGCAAGTCCACGCTGATTGATCTTATGCTGGGTTTGTTGAAACCTGCCTCTGGCCGCGTTGTTGTTGATGATGAATTTCCCGTGTCATCACGTCAATGGCATCAATGCATCGGTTATGTACCTCAGGCCATCTATCTGATTGATGATACAATTGCGGCCAATATTGCGTTCGGGGTTAAAGCATCTGATATTGATTATGCGCGTATGAATAAGGCGATTGACGATGCGCAGTTACGCGCATTGCTGGATAAGCTTCCTGAGGGTGTTAATACAACGGTTGGTGAACGTGGTGTGCGCCTGTCGGGTGGTGAACGTCAGCGTATTGCCATTGCTCGCGCCCTTTATCGCAATCCTCAAGTTTTGATCTTTGATGAAGCGACATCGGCGCTTGATCATGATACGGAAGAAAAGCTGATGGAGACGATTCATGCGGTTAGTCGTGATCATACTGTGATCATGATTGCGCACCGCATCAGCACACTCGCCAAATGCAGTCGTATCTACAAGATGGATAATGGTCATCTTGCTGGCGCTGTTTCCTATCAGGAACTAAAGCAAGCATGAGTGTGAATGTCTTCATACAGGCGCGTATGTCATCGGCCCGTTTCCCGGGTAAGGTGTTGGCGCCCCTGCATGGTGAGCCATTGGTTCTTCATCTGATTGAACGTGTGCGTCAAGCACATGGCGTTAACCGCGTTGTTGTTCTCACTAGCACAGAACCTTCAGATTTACCGCTGGCTTCATATCTTGAGAAGATCGGTTGTGCTGTTTTCCGTGGTGATCTTGAAAATGTGTTCCTGCGGTTCCAGTCAGCGCTTGAGCAATATCCGTGTGATTATTTTGTGCGTCTTAGCGCCGATAGTCCGTTGATGAATGCTGATCTACTGAGTGACATGGTCGCCCATGCTCAATCTGGTGATTATGACTTTATATCTAACGTGCAATCAAAGATGTTTCCCAAAGGGCAAAGTGTTGAGATCGTGAACAGTGATCTTTTTCTGTCCGTGGATGCTGATGCGCTGACACCAGCGCAGCAAGAACATGTGATGCCTTATTTCTATGAGGCTGATATCAATAAGCTCTTTATCGATAATGTTGTGAACCAGCGCGATATCAATACATGTGTTGATACGATTGAGGATCTGCGCGCCATAGAATCTGGCGCGATATCTTTTGATTATCAGGGGACTGTTCGTGGCGCATAATATATTGAATGCTGCGGTAATTGGTCTGGGTGTTGGTGAACACCATGCGCATGCGCTGATACAAGATGCCCGTGTGCGTCTGACCGATATTGCTGAGCTGGACGATCACAAATTCAAGAAGTTTTCTAGCGAGAATGCAGGCTTGGCACTGCGTCACCGTTCCGCATCCGAGATTATCAACGATCAGGACGTAAGCTTCCTTTCGATTGCGTCCTTTGATGAGGCGCATTTCGATCAAGTTATGGGTGGCTTGCAGAATGGTAAGCACATCTTTGTCGAAAAGCCCTTGTGCCAGACCAAAGATCAGCTGAGTGACATTTATCAAACATGGCGCAAGAGTGATCGTGGTTTGTCATCTAATCTGCTGCTCCGTCAGGCTCCGCTCTATATGTGGCTACGCGATCTGATTGCCAGTGGTGAACTGGGCGAGGTTTATGCCTTTGACGGTGATTATCTCTATGGTCGTTTGCCCAAGATTGTCGATGGCTGGCGCAGCGAGACCCAGAACTATTCGGTGATGGAAGGCGGCGGCATTCATATCATCGATCTGATGCTAGGCCTTTGTGGCGCTCTTCCTGCGCACGTGCAGTCTATTGCGAACAAAATTGTGACCCGTGATATGGCGTTCCGCTATCACGATTTCCACAGTGCTATTTTTACATTCCCGAACGGTTTGATCGGGCGGATTACTGCCAATTTTGGCTGTGTGCATAAGCATCAGCACGTCATCCGCATTTTTGGCACCAAAGGCACCTTTATATATGACGACATGGGTGCGCGCCTGCACCGTGGCCGTGATCACGAACAATCTGTTGAGATGATTGATGCGGCACCAAAGCCCGCCCAGAAGGGTGTTCTGATCCCTGATTTTATTACTGATATTCTTGCGGGCGACGTACGTAAACGCGGCCAGCGTGAATTTGATCTTATGTCTGTAGTACTTGCGGCAGATGCTGCGCTCTCTTATAACCAACCTCTGGAAATCGAGTATTTATCATGCTGAATTTGAAAGAAGTCGAAAACGACTCCCGCAAGGAAATCCCGTTTGGCCGTCCGTGGCTTGATGACACGGATCGTCAAGCCGTTATGGATGTGCTGAATGGCCATATTCTGACCCATGGTCCGAAGTGCAAGGAATTTGAAGAAAAATTCGTGGCCTTCACAGGTGGCGGTTATGCGGTTAGCACCAGTTCCTGCATGGCGTCATTGCATTTGTGCGCGATTAATCTGGGTCTGAAACCGGGTGATGAGGTGATCGTTCCCGCGCAGACGCACGTTGCGACCGTTCATGCGGTGGAGCTTGTCGGTGCCACACCGGTATTCGTTGATTGCGAGCTTGAAAGCGGTAACATCAATATCGACCTTATTGAGAAAGCTATTACGCCTAAGACTAAGGCGATCTTCGTCGTTCACTTTGCCGGTATCCCTGTACAGATGGACCGCGTTTGTGCGATTGCCGATAAGCATAAGTTGGCTGTGGTTGAAGATTGCGCGCTGGCTGTCGGCGGCACTTTCAAGGGCAAGCATGTCGGCCTTTGGGGTGATATGGGTTGTTATTCCTTTTATCCGGTTAAGCATATGACGACAGCGGAAGGCGGCATGCTCACTTCCAAGAATGAAAAGACCGTCAAGGATATTGCCCATTTCCGTGCCTTTAGCGTCGACCGTTCGCATACAGAACGCAAGATCGCGGGTGTATACGATGTGACGGGCGTCGGCCTTAATTACCGCATGAGTGAAATGCAGGCCGCGCTAGGCTGCACACAGACTGCCAAGATGCCGAGAAATCTCGAGCTGCGGGCGCAGAATTTCAATGCGCTCAAGAAAGCACTTCTGGCGATTGATGGTGTGGGCACTGTGCTGGATAGCAATCACCCGGAATGCGTCAACAGCCACTACTGCCTGACGGTTGTGCTGGATGAGAAAATTCGTGCCAAGCGCAATGATGTGATCGAGGCGCTGACGAATGATAAAGTCGGCTGCAGCGTTTATTATCCGCAACCGGTGCCGCGTATGAAATATTATGCTGAGAAGTACCGTTATGATCTCAAGAACTATCCGAATGCAGCGATTATCAGTGATGGCTCCGTGGCTTTGCCCGTGGGTCCGCACCTGTCGCTTGACGATATGGCGATCATCGCCGAATCCTTTAAAAACGCACTAGAAAGGCTCTAGCCATGACAAATATGAAATCCGTAAAAGGTATGAAGATTACCCTCGTGGGTGGTGCCGGCTTTATCGGTCATAACCTTGCGCTGAAACTCAAAGAACTGGGTGCACAGGTTGATGTGATCGATAGCTTGCAGGTTAACAATCTGTACTCTTTCAGCACGGCAACAGCCGATGCGCCAAACCGTGACCTTTATATCAAGATCATTAACGAACGTTTGGATCTGATGCGTAACGCCGGCATTCAACTGCATTTGCAAGATGCGCGCGATTACCATGCGTTGAGCCGTATGATTTCTGATATTTCACCTGATGTGATTATTCAGCTGGCGGCAGTATCGCACGCAAACAAATCTAACAAAGACCCGTTCAGCACGTTCGACCACAGCCTGCGCACACTTGAAAATGCGCTGGATGCAGCACGCGGCTGTAATGTTAAGCACTTCATTTTCTTCTCCTCCAGCATGGTATACGGCAATTTCAACGGCACCGCCGTGACAGAAGAGTCGATTTGCAACCCGATTGGCATTTACGGTGCGCTTAAGTTTGCAGGTGAGAAAATGGTGATTGCCTATAATCAGGTTTTCAATCTGCCTTACACGATCATTCGTCCATCTGCGTTGTATGGTGAACGTTGTGTGAGCCGTCGTGTGGGTCAGATTTTCCTTGAGAATGCCGTGTCCGGGCAGGATGTCACCATCCATGGTGATGGTTCTGATGCCCTCGATTTCACATACATTCAGGATCTGATCCAGGGTGTGGTGAAATCAATCGAGAACCCTAACGCTATCAATCAGATTTTCAACATGACTTGCGGTCAAGGCCGTGAAATCCGTGAAATGGCTGAGCTGGTGAAGAAGAACTTCCCCGGTATCAATATTAAGTATCTGCCAAAGGATGCGCTGATGCCGGATCGCGGTACGCTATCTGTTGAGAAAGCAAAAACAATGATCGGTTATGCGCCGTCATTCCCGCTCGAGAAGGGTTACCAGCAATATATCGACTGGTATAAGAACCTGATGGGTGACAAGCGTAATGCTGCATAAGGACGAGTGGCTCTCGCAATATTTTGCGGGAGGTGCCTATCGTCTCAGCGCCCCTTACGAGGGGGCGTTGCATGACGGCGCATTTACCTACGTCAAATTGCCCCAAGACCAGCAATCCGAAGTTGCACCACTATGTGCTGCCGGGTTTCGGTTTGTAGAAGTTTTGTTGCAGTTCGAGCAAGTAAAACCTGTCCCGTTCACCCAGCCTGATGGTTATGAGATCTCTTATGCCTCGGCAGATGATCGGGAAGAAGTTATAGGGCTGGCCGGTAATGCTTTTACGGCATCGCGTTTTTTTACGGACGCACAAATCCCGCAGGATCTGGCGGTGAAAACCAAATCTGACTGGGTTGATAACTTCTTCTCTGGTCAACGTGGTGATGGCATGGTCGTCGCCCGTAAGAACGGCAAGGCCTGTGCGTTTCTGCTGCTCGTGAATAGAAATGTGATTGATCTGATTGCTGTTGATGAAAATTGCCGTGGAAGCGGTATCGCACGGGCGATGATTGCGTTTGCCAATCAGGATCGCGGCCTGTTGAAGGCCGGCACCCAGCTGGTTAACAAGGCCTCAATTGCTCTTTATCAATCTTGCGGTTTCTTGCTTAAAGATTCGTCTTACGTTTTACACTGGACCAAATGACCAGACTGGCCATTCTGACAACAGAGACCTTGCATCATGCTCATTTCGTGCGTGAGCTTGCCAAGACATATCCTGATCTCCTTTGTGTGCTTGAGAAAACATCAATTAAGGCACCGTTTGATACAGCACATCCGTTTGAGCAACAGCGTGAAATTTATGAAACGGATTATTTCTTCGATGGCCAAAGAAGGGCAACGAGCGATTTTGCGAATACAATTGGCTTTGATGTAATTAACCAACCCGAATCTGTTGCGGCGCTTAAAGAGTTTAATCCTGATGTGGTAATCACCTTTGGTGCACGCAAAATCGGCAAGGACATGATTGCGGCTTGCCAGAACCGCATCATCAATCTGCATGGCGGCGATCCCGAGGAATATCGCGGGCTGGATAGTCATCTGTGGGCGATTTACCACGGGGATTATGATGGACTGGTGACATCGCTACACGTTCTGAATGAAACATTGGATGATGGGCATATTATTGGTAAGCAAAAGCTTGATGTTGGCCATATTGGAGATATCAGCCAGTTGCGCTCGATCAATACCGAAGCTTGTGTCTCACTTTGCATGGATGCTTTGTCTCAGTATGAGCGTGACGGCAAGATTACCTCAGTGCCACAAAGTCGGATTGGCCGTTATTATTCTTTTATGCCTGCGGTCATGAAACAACTCTGCGTTGATAAATTTAACAAGTTCAAAGCCCAACATGGATCTTGACCGCTACGTATCGCGTCTTAGCGATGATAACCTCATGATGCTTCTGCTTCATGGTGTTATCCGTGAACAAACAGATTTTGTGCGCAATTATAACCGCAAGCACATTCTGGAATCTGAATTTCATGATTTGATGGTGGCTTTGAAAAAGAAAGGTACGCCATTGGATATTGATGAATTCATTGATATTCAGTCGCAAGACAAACCATTACCGTCAGGATCCTTCGTGGTCACGTTTGATGATGGTTTTGAGAATAACTATTCTGTGGCAGCACCGATACTCAAGGCGCTCGATATCCCGGCGATCATTTATGTGACAACCAAGTTCATAGACGATAATTTAATGTCATGGATTGATCAGGTTGATCTGGCGGTACAAACAACCGATAGAAAGAGCTTAAATCTTAGCTTTGTTGATTACCCTGTCGATATTTCGAGTGTAGAGGCAAAGATTCAGTTTCTGAATTTTATCAGGACCACAGCCAAAGGTGATCGAAATTTCTTTAATCGTATTGATTCGGTGATTGATGAAATCTGCACAGCATGTGATTTGCCACGGATTAAATCTGCCGAAGGGCCATTGGATAAGAAAATGAATTGGGCGCAAGTGCGAGAATTGGCGCATGGCGGATTGATCAAGATTGGCGGCCATACGCACACGCATCCTGTAATGTCCTATCTTTCGGATGAAGGATTGGATGATGAGGTGTCAACCTGTCTTTCAAAAATTGACCAGGGCGCGGCGCAAAAGACAACGCACTTCTGCTACCCAGAAGGTTTGGCCCATTGCTACAACGATAAAGTTATCGACTGCCTTAAAGAACACAATGTCGTTTGTTCGCCCACGGCGATTGACGGCGTTAACCCTGTTAATACTGATCTGTTTCACCTGAGGAGGGTGTTTATTATATGAGTTTTGATCTGAACCGTTTTCTGGTTGTGGCCGAAATCGGCATTAACCATGAAGGTAACTTTGAGCAAGCCAAGAAGATCTTGAAGCTGGCAGCGGAAAGTGGGGCTGATTGCGTCAAGTTCCAATCCTACACACCCGCCCGCTATGCTTCGGCTAATGATCCGGCCCGGTTGCAGCGTGTGACGAAGATGGCTCTCTCTGCGGAGCAGTTCAAGGAATTGGCCGATATGGCCAGAGGGCTCGGCGTGACATTCTTCTCGACACCGTTGACAGAGGATTGGGTTGATATCCTGAATGATTTCTGCCCGCTGTTCAAAATCGCCAGCGGCGATATCACATTTGAACCTGTGATCCGTAAAGCCGCGGCGACGGGCAAGCCTGTGATTATTTCGACGGGTACAGCCACGCTTGAGGAAATTGATCGCGCTGTGAATTGGGTTAAAGATGAAATCGGGACCAGGGATCTCAAAGATCATCTGGTTCTGATGCATTGCGTATCTGCCTATCCGGCCCCGATTGAAGAGGCTAATGTGTTGTCCGTGCCATTCCTGAAAGAGCGCTATGGCATTCGTGTGGGATATTCCAATCATGTGATGGGCATGAATGCGTCGCTTGCGGCGGTGGCACTGGGTGCTGATGTGGTTGAAATTCACTTTACGGACCAGAAAGATGGCCGTGAATTCCGTGACCATTCTCTCTCGTTCGAGAAAGCTGACATGCAGGCGTTTATCGCGGCGGCGGCAGAAATTCGCAAGTCATTGGGCGTATACGGCAAACA
>Ga0247823_10005470_pt1 | contig 10107 bp, 13 predicted proteins | sample 13C_PalmiticAcid_2_FD_192426 | JGI IMG/M metagenome (GOLD analysis project Ga0247823, IMG submission 192426) | Soil microbial communities from agricultural site in Penn Yan, New York, United States - 13C_PalmiticAcid_Day30 | ecosystem: Environmental > Terrestrial > Soil > Agricultural land...
GAGCGAGAAGAAGCGGTTGAGCGCGGCGTTGTCCGGCGCGAAGCCGCCGAGCAGCCACACGCGAATCGTCTCGCCCACGCCGGGGATCGCCGAGAAGAAGCCGGTGATCACCTGCGCACCCCAGAAGCTCATCTGGCCCCAGGGAAGGACATAGCCCATGAAGGCGGTGGCCATCATCAGCAGGAAGATGACGACGCCGAGCAGCCACACCATTTCGCGCGGGGCCTTGTACGAGCCGTACCAGAGGCCGCGGGCGATGTGGATGTAGACCACGAGCAGGAACATCGACGCGCCGTTGGCGTGCGCATAGCGGATGAACCAGCCGGCGTTCACGTCGCGCATGATGTGCTCGACGCTGTCGAACGCGATGCCGGCGTTCGCCGCATAGTGCATCGCCAGCACGATGCCGGTGACGATCTGGACCGCCAGGAACATTCCGGCGAGGACGCCGAAGTTCCAGAAATAGTTGAGGTTGCGCGGCACCGGATAGCCGGCGCCGACGGCGTTGTAGACGAAGCGCGGAAGCGGCAGACGATCGTCCACCCACTTCATCACGGGATGCTTCGGCTCATACTGCTTTGCCCAGGGGAAGCTCATGCCATTTGCCCTCAGCCGACCCGGATCGCGGTGTCGGAAATGAACTCATATTCGGGAACCGCGAGATTCGTCGGCGCGGGGCCGGTGCGGATGCGGCCGGCCGTGTCATAGGCCGAACCGTGGCACGGGCAGAAATAGCCGCCGAACGGCCCCTTGTTCTCGCCCTCGCCCGCGCCCAGCGGCACGCAGCCGAGATGGGTGCACACGCCCAGCGTGACCAGCCAGTTGGACTTGCCTTCCTTGGTCCGCTCGGCGAGCGTCTGGGGATCGCGCAGGTCGGTCACCGGCGTGGCGTTCGCCTCGTCGATTTCCTTCTGGGTCAGGTTACGCACGAACAGCGGCTGCTTGCGGAAGGTCGCCTTGATCGACTGGCCCGGCTGGATCGCCGACACGTCGAGTTCGGTGGTCGACAGCGCGAGCACGTCGGCCGACGGGCTCATCTGGTTGATCAGCGGGAGCGCGACCACGCCTGCGCCAACGCCCGCCCAGGCGACCGCACCGATCGCGAGATAATCGCGACGGCGGGGATCGGCCGGCGCGTCGGGCGCTCCGTCCGGGGTAACAGCTTCATCAAGCGTTGCCATGCATCAGCCCTTGCACTTCAAAAACCCTGACGCGGATGCGTCCTAACGAATGACGCGATTTGCGTCCTTGAAACCGGTGCAGCGAAGCGCGCGAACGCAACGCCAAGCCCCCCGGTGCCCCCGGTGGCTGGGCGGCCTGATAGACGGCACATGCCGCATTTGCCAACCGCCTTTTTGACCGGCTTGTGGCAGGCATGCCCCCTGCCCTATCGGGACAGACCATGCGTGTGGCCCTGTTCCAGCCCGATATCGCCGGCAATGTCGGCACGATCATCCGCACCGCCGCCTGTTTCGGCGCGGGCGTGGACCTGATCGAGCCGATGGGATTCGCATGGAGCGATCGTGCGCTGGCGCGCGCCGGCATGGACTATACCGAAGGAGCCGTGGTCACGCGCCACGCCGACTGGGACGCGTTCCAGGCAACGCCGGCGCGGATCATGCTGTTCACCACACAGGCCAATGTCCGGTTTGACGAAACGCAATTCGCGCCGGGCGATACCCTGCTGTTCGGCTCCGAAGGCGCGGGCGTTCCCGGATTCGTCCACGACCGCGCCGATTTGCGCGTGCGAATCCCGATGAAGGCGGGCATGCGCTCCTTGAACCTCGCGGTTTCGGCGGGCATCGCGCTCGCCGAGGCGCTCAGACAGACCAAAGGCTTCCCTGAATGATCGACCTCGACCCCCAGCAGGCCCGCGCGCGGGAATGGTTCGAAAGCCTGCGCGATTCGATCTGCGCTGAATTCGAGGCGATCGAGCGCGAGGCCGGATCGGATGCCGCGTTCGAATACACTCCGTGGGATCGGGCCGATCCGTCGGGCGAACCGGGCGGCGGCGGGGTGCGCGGCGTGATGAAGGGCAGGGTGTTCGAGAAAGTCGGCGTCAATGTCTCGACCGTCGGCGGTACGTTCGAGGGCGAGTTCGGCAAGACGATCCATGGCGCTGGCGAGGATCCGCGCTTCTTCGCCACCGGCATCAGCCTGGTCGCGCACATGGCCAATCCGCATGTGCCCGCGGTGCATATGAACACGCGCTTCCTGTGCACCACCAAGCGCTGGTTCGGCGGCGGCGCGGACTTGAACCCGCCGATTCCCTATGCCGACGACACCGCCGATTTCCACGCGACGATGCAGGCGGCATGCGACGCGCACGATCCCGAGCACTATCCGCGCTTCAAGAAATGGGCCGACGACTATTTCTACATCCCGCACCGCAAGGTGCATCGCGGCGTCGGGGGGATCTTCTACGACCACCTCGACAGCGAGGGCGATGCGTGGGACGCGAATTTCGCCTTCACCCGGGATGTCGGCCGCGCGTTCCTCGAAACCTTCCCGGCAATCGTGCGGCGGCGGATGGCGACGCCCTTCACCGACGCTGACAAGGCGCAGCAGCTTGAGTGGCGGGGGCGCTATGCCGAGTTCAACCTCGTCTATGACCGCGGCACGCTGTTCGGCCTCAAGACCGGTGGCAATATCGACGCGATCCTGATGAGCCTGCCCCCGCTGGCGACGTGGTCCTGATGAACGGGAAGCCGATCGCGTGGGCCTGATCCCGGTCAAGCCGGGCGAGGTGGCGACGATCGTCACCAGTCTGGAGATGCTCGAGCGCCCCCGCCCCCGGCCGCTGCCCGATTCGCCGTTGCGGCTCGTGAAGTGGGAAAAGCCGTCGCCCGAAAAATACCGCGCGCTGTTCCGTCGCATCGGCGAGCCATGGCTATGGTTCTCTCGCCTGATCATGGATGAGGCGCGGCTGACCGGCATCATTCATGACTCGGGCATCGAAATCTTCGCGGTCGCCGATCCGCGCGGGATCGAGATCGGACTGCTCGAGCTGGACTTTCGTGAGAAACAGACCTGCGAGCTGTCGTTCGTCGGCCTGGTGCCCGAACTGGCGGGGCAGGGACATGGGCGCTGGCTGATGGCGCATGCGTTGATGCGTGCGTGGCGGCCGGACGTGACGCGGGTATGGGTTCATACCTGCACGCTCGACCACCCTTCCGCGCTCGGCTTCTACCGCGCCTCGGGCTTCGTGCCGTTCACCCGCGCGATCGAAACCTTTCCCGACCCGCGCCTGTCAGGCCATCTCCCGCGCGAAGCTGCGCCTCACATTCCGTTGCTGGATCCCGCCAGCCGCCGATAAGCGGCGATCCGGACAAGGGTGAAGGCGACATAGGCAGCCGCTCCGGCCACCGCGACGGGGAGAAGAAACAGCGCCTGCGCCCACTCCGCGTCGCCAATCAGCACGACAAAGGTCCGCGACACGATCATCAGCAGGAAAATCGCGGCACCGGCGATCAAGACGGTTCCGATCCCGAGCAGCGCCAGCCGCCAGCCATTGCCCCCGCTCAGGCGAAACCCGCGCTCCACCGCGCTCAGCAGGCCGCGCTCGGGCTCGGCGACATAAGCGGGACCCATCATCCAGGTGCGGCCGAAAACATAGATGCCCGGAATCACGAACAGCGTCGCGGCGAGCTGAATCAACGCGCCATTGGCGTAGCCGAGCAGGAAGAACGGCAGGAGGCGAAGCGCCGACGCCTGAAGCGTCTCGCGAATGGTGAACCCGCGCTGGAGGAACAGGTTGAGCAGCGCGAGCGAGCCGAATTCGAGCGCGGCCGACAGGGCGAATACCCAGAGCAGGTTGGCGCGATAATAGGCGCTGAACGCCGCGAACGCCTGCTCCGGCGTCGCTTGCGCGGGCAATTCGAGGCCGCTCGCCAGCATCGCCAGCGCGAGGATCGGGAGCAGATAGAAAACCCCGGCGATGCGGACGACGAGATCGCGTTCCGCACGCCACAGGGCCGCAGCGTCGGCGAGCGCGCTGCCAAGCGAGAGTCTCATTGCGTGGGAGCAGCCTCTTTGGCGGCGCGCAGCGCAAGGAAAAGCTTGGCTGTAAAGGCGGTGCCGAGCACGGTGAACGCGGTCGAGACCGCGCCGCCGACGACCACGGTGAGCACCATTGCCAGCGACAGCCCGTCCTCACCCCGCCCGGCGATCAGCGTGATGATCGCGCCGAACGCCGTGGTTGCGGCAAGATAGGCCACCGACGCGACGATTCCGTAGAGGATCAGAACACCGGCGATCTTGAACGCGGACCCGCGCGTCAGCGACCAGCTACGCGGGATCGCGCCGAACATCGCCTTCTCGCCGATGATCGCCGGAATCAGCACGACGAGGCGCGCGAAGAGCCACAGAAGCACCGGCAGCAGCACGAGGAAGTAGAGCAGCACCCAGAACGCAGCGGCGGGCGGCATCTGGGGCATCGCGCCAGTCGCCGCGCCGCTGAGATCAACGCCGTTCAGCGCCATGATGATTCCGACCGGAAGGGCGAGCAGGAACAGCGCGACGAACAGCGCGACGGTCACCAGCAGCGCGGCGGGCAGCCGGCGTGTCGCGATGCCCGCGGCCCCGCGGCCTGCCGCCGGGTCAAGCGCAAGCGCGGTGATCGCGAGCTGCCCCCAGAAGGTGACGATCGCGAGCAGCAGCGAGGCCAGCCCCAGCCCCGTCGCCAGCCCCGGCGCGGCGCCCTGCTGCAACCCGGACAGGCTTCCGCTGATCGCCGCCGGTACGAAGATCGCGCCCAGCGCGACCGGCAGCACCGTTCCCAGATTGTCGCTCAGAAATTCAGCCGTCCGATCCCAGACGGTACCCATGCTGACCATATGACACCCCTTGTTCCAGTCCGTTAGCCGATCGCGAAACCGCGCGCCACTGGTTGCGCGGTTGCGAAGCGGCCCGCGGCGGGCCATTTGCGCGCCATGGAAATGAAGAGCGGCATCGAATGGCGCGTGGCGGACGGGCGCGTACCCTATCCCGAGGCACTGGCGGCGATGGAGGCGCGCGTCGCGGCAATCCAGCAGGGCGAAGCCGGCGAGCTGATCTGGCTGCTCGAGCATCCGCCGGTCTATACCGCGGGCACCAGCGCTGACCCGGCCGAACTGATCGACCCGCGCTTTCCGGTGTTCGCGACCGGGCGCGGCGGACGCTACACCTATCACGGCCCCGGCCAGCGGATCGGCTATGCGATGCTGGACCTGTCCCGCCGCAACAAGGACGTGCGCTGCTATGTCCACGCGCTCGAAGGTTGGGTGATCGCGGCGCTTGCCGAACTCGGCATCAACGCCTTCCGCGCCGAAGGGCGCATCGGCATCTGGACGCGTGACGGCGGGAGCGAGGCAAAGATCGGTGCGATCGGGGTGCGCGTCCGGCGCTGGGTGACGATGCACGGCTTTGCGGTGAACCTGAATCCGGACCTCAACGATTTCAACGGCATCGTTCCGTGCGGTCTGCCCGAATTCCCGGTGACCAGCGCCGCCGCGCTGGGCAAGGATATTTCGCCTGCGACCTTCGACGCGGCGCTTGCGTCCGCGCTCCCGGCATTTCTCGCCGCGCTGGGTGGCGCGTGCACCGCCGACAAGCAGGGTTGAGGGGATCGGCCGGAACGACTAATGTCCACGCCGGTTTGGGGAATTGCGGCAAAGCTGCCCGCCCCATGTCCATATCTAGGGAGCCTCATTCATGCGTGCACTTTTCACCAAGGCTGTTGCCGGTTCGATGATCGCCAGCGCGGCGCTGCTGCTTTCGGCTTGCGGCGAGAAGACCGAAACCACTGCTGACAACACCGCGGTTCAGGACGTGAACGCGACCGATCCGGTGCTCGACGGCACCGTCAGCGACAACATGACCATGGTGGACGGCGCCACCGGCAACGACATGGGCATGGCGAACGACACCGCCCCCGTCGGCAACGAGACCGTGGGCAACACCCAGTAAGTTCGCTTCCGCGAATTCGAATTTCGGGCCGCTCGGGAAACCGGGCGGCCCTTTCGATTCAAGCTGTTGTAATTCCGCCGCTTCTTGCGCGGCCGCAACGATGCGGGCCAAAAAGCGCTTGGGCACAGGGTAAAAAATCCGTAACCCGGAACATCTTCGGTATCGCGTTCAAGAGGGTCAGGATGCTCGTTTCGCGTTTGATATGCGCGGCCGCCGGAGCGGCGGCATTGTTCGGTGCGGCCCCCGCATCGGCGCAATTCTATTTCAAGGGGCCGGATATCGCCGGCCCGCGCGTCACCGGTGAGGAGCCGGGCATCCTCGCCCAGGCGCTGCCGGGCGCGACCCAGCCCGAGTTGCGCGCGGCGATGGTCTGGAACCTGCGCGCCGCGCTCAACGTCGCCGCGCTGCAATGCCAGTTCGCCAAGACGCTGCTGACGCTGCCCAACTACAACACGATCCTCAAGGATCACTCGGCGGAGCTCAACAGCTCCTATACGACGCTGACCAAATATTTCATGCGGACGAACAAGACCCCCAAGGCGGGCCAGATGGCGCTCGATCAGTACGGCACGCGGGTCTATTCGAGCTTCTCGGCGGTCCATGCGCAGCTCACCTTTTGCTACACCGCCGACGATGTCTCACAGCAGGTCATCTTCGCGCCGCGCGGCCAGGTCGGTGAGGTCGCGGCCGAGCGTCTGCGCGAGTTGCGCAACAGCCTGACCAAGTGGGGCGAGCACCAGTTCCCCGCCTTTCATTTCTACTATGTCCCGGTGTCGGCGCCGATCTTCGGCAACGAAAAATGCTGGCGCAAGGACATCTATACGCCGTCGCGCTGCCAGCCGAAGCGGTAGCTCGATTGGAACGGTGCCGGCTGGCCGGCACCGCAATCCTTAGCGAAGCCCCAGACTCTTGTGCGCCTGCAACGTCAGGCGCCATTTGGGCCGTTCAAGCGCGAAATCCACCGCCGCCCGCACGTTGGCGGCGGCGTTGGCGTCGTCCATCGGCTGGACAAGGAAATGGGCGAAGTCCCATGTCTCCAGCGCCGCGACATCGGTGCCCGCCTGTGGCCAGACCAGCTTGAGCTCGTCGCCGCTGCGCTGGACGACCTCGCTTCCCGCCTTGGGGCTGATGCACACCCAGTCGATGCCCGGATGCGCGGGCAAGGTGCCATTGCTCTCGATCGCGATGCGAAAGCCGCGGGCATGGAGCGCATCGACCAGCGCATCGTCCACCTGCAGCATCGGCTCTCCACCGGTCAGCACGACGAAGCGGCGCTCGGCGCCCGGCCCCCAGAAGCCTTCGACCGCCGCGGCAAGCGCGTCGGCATCGGCGAACTTGCCACCACCAAGGCCGTCGGTACCGACGAAGTCGGTGTCGCAGAATTTGCATACCGCGTCGACGCGATCCTGCTCGCGGCCGGACCAGAGATTGCACCCGGCAAAGCGCACGAAGACCGCGCGTGCGCCCGCGTTCACCCCCTCGCCCTGAAGGGTGAGGAACATCTCTTTGACCGCATAGCTCATCGCCGGCGCCTAGCGCGGGGTTTCGGCGTAGCGGGTGGGATCGGGCACGCCCGCCTCCTCGAACCCCTTCGACCGCAGCCGGCAGCTGTCGCACAGCCCGCAATGCACCCCGCCCGGCGCCGGATCGTAGCACGACCAGCTGAGGCCAAGGTCGAGGCCAAGCCGCATTCCCTCACGGACGATGTCCGCCTTGCTCATATATTGAAGCGGCGCGCGGATCCGGAACGGCTGGCCTTCCACTCCTGCCTTGGTCGCGAGCTCAGCCAGCTTCTCGAACCCCTCGATGAACTCGGGGCGGCAGTCGGGATAGCCCGAATAGTCGAGCGCGTTGACGCCGATATAGAGATCGCGGGCGCCCGCCGCCTCGGCCCAGCCGAGCGCAAGGCTGAGGAAGATGGTGTTGCGCGCGGGGACATAAGTAACCGGGATATCGTCACCCACTCCATCCTTCGGCACATCGATATCGGCGGTGAGCGCCGACCCGCCGAACTGCGACAGGTCGAGCGGCAGCACGACATGCCGCTCGGCGCCCAGCGCGTGCGCGATGCGGCGCGCGGCGGCGAGCTCGACATGGTGGCGCTGATTATAGTCGACCGAGAGCGCGAGCAGGCGATAGCCGTCGGCGCGGGCGCTGGCGGCGGAAACGAACGAGTCGAGGCCGCCCGAAACAAGGGCGACGGCAATTTTGCTGTCGGTCATGGCGTCGGGCTACCGGCTTTGCCGCAACGCGGCAAGGCCGGGGTCAGCGGCAGGCTCCGGTCCGGCGGCCCTCATATTCCTCGGTGAAGGGCAGACCGCGGCTGATCCCCTGAGTCTCGATGCGGACGAGACGCGGCGTTTCCACCGTGATGCGCGTGTCGGTCTTGCCGGCCGGGCAGCTGAAGGTGATGCGGCCTCCGTTCGCGCCATTCTCGACCACGAAGTTGGTGCACCCCGCCGAACGGTCACGCAGCTGGAGCAGCACGCGCGGGTCGGTGACGCAAATCGCACGCGTGCTGCCGTCGGAGGCGCGCAACGTCCACTCGCCCCGCTCGAGCTGTGCGAGCGCGGAGAGCGTGCCGGACTGTGCCAGCGCATAGCCACCGCCCCCGACAGAGAGGGCGACAGCGGCGGCAATGAAAGCGATTCTGCTCATTTCATCGCTCCTCTAGCACGATTCGGCTTTCGCATGGCTGACAATTACAGCCGTCAAATGCGGCTGCAGTCAGGCGGCGTCCACGGCGATCGGGAATTTCTGCGCGCAAAAGGCGCAGTCGACCGTGATCACGCCGTCCTCGGCCATCTCCGCCCGGTCCTCAACGCTGAACTTGGCCAGCACCGATTCGATATAGGCGGTATCGCAACGGCAGCCGCGGACGAGGTCGACCCCGCCCTGCACGCGCACCTCTTCCTCCTCATTGAACAGCCGCCAGACGAGGTTCTCGAGCGGGATCGACGGGTCGGCCAGCTCGTCCGCGCCCATGGTCGAACCCAGCGCCTCGACATGCTCCCATTCGGCATGCGCCTCGCGCGCGTGCAGCCGCTCACCGCCCTCCTCGCCCTCGGGAAGGTGCTGGAGAAACAGGCCGCCCGCGATGCACTTGCCCTGCGCGTCATGGCCGACGCCAAGCCGCACCAGCGTCGGGATCTGCTCCGACTGGTCGAAATAGCTTTCCGCCGCTTCGGCCAGCGACGCGCCGTCGAGCGGGACGATGCCCTGATAGCGCTCGCCCGTCACCGCCTGATCGAAGGTGACCGCCAGATAACCCTGGTTGAAGAGCGCGTAGAGCGAGGGGTTCTCGCCCAGCTCGGCCAGCCGGTCGGCATCGAACTGCACATAGCCGCGCAGCTCCCCGCCCTTATAGTCGCACACCAGCAGGCGGATGATGCCACCCCCGGTCTGTGCGGGCGTCTGTGCCTGAAGGGTGAGCTGGCCGCCCGAATTCTTGAGCGTCGAGCCGAGCAGCGCCGTCAGGGTCAGCGCCTCCGCGAGCACGCGCTCGATCGGCGCGGGGTAGCCGTGCGCCGCGAGGATTCGGTCGAGCACCGGACCCAGCCGCGCGACACGGCCGCGCGCGTGGCGGGCCGGGAGCGTGAAGTTGACCGTCCGGTCGAGATCGGTGGCAGGGGTCGTCATCATCGTGTCTCCACCATTCATACCTGACCCGGGACCGTTGCCGGTCCCGGGTCGGGAAACGAATGGATTTTCAGGTTTCGCCGAATATGGGGAGGCGAACGCCCGCTTCAACTCAGCTGAGATCGCTGCCGATCTGACCGAAGCACCAGCGCAGCACCGCCTTCTGGGCGTGAAGGCGGTTCTCCGCCTCGGGCCAGATCAGCGACTGCGGCCCGTCGATCACTTCGTCGGTCACTTCCTCGCCGCGGTGCGCGGGAAGGCAGTGGAGGAACTTCGCGTCGGGCTTGGCCTGCGCCATCAGTTCCGCCGTCACCTGATAGGGCGTGAGCGCCGCGAGTTTCGCCTCGGCATGCTGCTGACCCATCGAGATCCAGGTGTCGGTGACGATGATATCGGCACCGGCGACCGCCTCGGCAGGGTTATTAACGGTGCGCGCGCGGCCCTTGCCCAGCGCCATGACCTCCTCGGGCAGCGCGAAGCTCTGCGGACAGGCAGCCGTCACGTCGAAGTGCATCATCCCCG
>Ga0247823_10005471_pt1 | contig 10107 bp, 6 predicted proteins | sample 13C_PalmiticAcid_2_FD_192426 | JGI IMG/M metagenome (GOLD analysis project Ga0247823, IMG submission 192426) | Soil microbial communities from agricultural site in Penn Yan, New York, United States - 13C_PalmiticAcid_Day30 | ecosystem: Environmental > Terrestrial > Soil > Agricultural land...
CGGCGGCGTACCACATCAATGCCGCCATCGCCTACGGGATCGGGCTTTATCTCGACGCCAGCGATGATCTCGACTTCCTCAGCGAGGCTGGCGCCGAGATTCTTTTCGAGACCGCGCGCATCTGGCCACAGGCCGGGCACTTCAATCCGCGGCTCGACGGTGCGTTCTGCATCCACGAAGTCACCGGCCCCGACGAATACACCACGCTGGTCAACAACAACTGGTACACCAACCGGATGGCGCAACGGCACCTGCAGCGCGCCGTCGAAGCCTGGCGCCGCCTGTCAGCGGACCGGCCGGACGCGCTGCGCGCGCTGGCGGCGCGCATCGGGTTGGATGCCGCCGAAGTGGCGCTGTGGCAGCGGGCCGCCGATGCGATGCACCTGCCGGTCGACGACGCGCTGGGCATCCACCCGCAGGACGACGACTTCCTCGCCAAACCGCGCTGGCCGTTCCCGCGTCGCGAAGGCCCGCACCGCCCGCTGCTGCTCGACTACCACCCGCTCACCCTCTACCGGCACCAGGTCTGCAAGCAGGCCGACGTGGTGATGGCGATGGTGCTGGCCGGCGACGGCGTCGACCTGGCCACGAAGCGGCGCGATTTCGATTACTACGACGCGGTCACCACTCACGACTCCACGTTGTCCGCACCGGTGTACGGCATCCTCGCCAGCGAAGTCGGCCAGGACGACAAGGCTTGGGACTACTTCGACGCCAGCCTGCGCGTGGACCTGGACGACCTGCACGGCAACACCGATCACGGCGTGCATATGGCCGCGATGGCCGGCAGCTGGCTGGGCCTGGTGCAGGGCTTCGGCGGATTGCGCGTAGTGGCCGGGCGCCTGCAGTTCGCGCCGACACTGCCGGCGGCGTGGACGGGTTATGGCTTCAACCTGCGCTGGCGCGGCTGCGCGTTGCGGGTGGATGTGGATGTGCGCGGCGTGCGCTACCGGTTGCACGAGGGCGACACGCTGGCCCTCCGGCACGCCGGCAGCGAAGTTGTGCTGACGCAGGGGCGTGAGGCGGTGTTGCCGCTGGCCGTGCCGGCACCCCCGAAAGCGACGTTCCCGCGTGGCTGCGATGCGCTGATCTTCGACCTGGACGGCGTGCTGACCGACACGGCGCACACGCATTACCGCGCGTGGAAACGGCTGGCCGACGAGATCGACGTGCCGTTCGACCTGCAGGTCAACGAGCGCCTCAAGGGCGTCGACCGGATGGCGTCGCTGGGGATCATCCTCGAGCGCGCATCGCGCAGCTATTCCGCGGACGAGAAGCGCGCGCTGGCCGACACCAAGAACGGCTACTACGTGCAGGAGATCGCCAGCGTCGGCCCGCAGGATATGTTCGACGGCGTACGCGACGTGCTCGATGCCGCGCGTGCCGCAGGGCTGAAGCTCGGTTTGGCTTCCGCCAGTCGCAATGCGTCGGCGCTGCTCGACAAGCTGGGCATCGCCGACTGCTTCGACTACATCGCCGACGCCGGCCGCATCGTTCGCGCCAAGCCGGATCCGGCCATCTTCCTGGACGTGGCCGCCGCGCTCGGCGTGCCCGTGCACCGCTGCATCGGCATCGAGGATGCCGCTGCCGGCATAGACGCCATCCATGCCGCCGGCATGGCCGCTGTGGGTATCGGTGACGCGCGTGCCTTGCGCCATGCCGATGCCGTGATTCCCCGTATCGCCGAGTTCCACCTGAGGACGTTCGTATCGACTTGACCGCACGCGGCCGTAGAGCCACGGCGGACAGCCAGCCAAACCAGACAACAATGCAGCACGTGGAGGGAGAGACCATGCAGCACCGCAAGCCCCAGTTGATCCGTTATGCCCTGTCGGCGGCGATCGCCGTCGCCCTGACGCCCGCGGCCGTCATGGCCCAGGACGCCGCCCCGCAACCCGCGCCTGCCGAGCGCAGCGAGTCGTCCGCCACCACCCTGGATACGGTGGTGGTGTCCGGTACCGCCGCCGGCGGCGGCGTACGCAAGCTGGAAGCCAGCTTCAACATCGTCACGGCCAACGCCGAGCAGATCAAACAGGCCAATCCGAAGAGCACGGCCGACCTGTTGAAGATCTCGCCCGGCATGTGGCCGGAATCCACCGGCGGCCAGACCGGCGCCAACATCGAGATCGCCGGCTTCCCGGGCGGTGGCGATGCGCCGTACTTCTCCACGCTGCTGATGGGCTCGCCGCTGTACGGCATGCCCACGCTGTCGTTCTTCGAGACCACCTCGATGTTCCGCCTGGACGACACGGTGGAATCCGTCGAAATCCTGCAGGGTGGCCCCTCGGTGGTGTTCGCCGACGGCCAGATGGGCGCCAGCGCCAACTTCTTCCTCAAGACCGGCACCGATGAGCCCAGCGGCAGCGTCGGCCTGACCTACGGCAGCGAAGGCCTGTGGCGCGTCGACGGCTTCTCCGGCTTCAAGGTCTCGGAGAACTGGTACGGCAGCATCGGCGGCTTCTGGCGTGAGTCCGATGGCGTGCGCGATCCGGGCTTCAAGGCCGACAGCGGCGGGCAGCTGACCGGTACGCTGTCGCGCGATTACGACAATGGCCGCCTGACGCTGTACGCGCGCTACCTCAACGACAAGAACCAGTTCATCACCCCGATCCCGCTGATCCAGCGCGGGCGCGACGACTTCAGCGCGTATCCGGGCTTCGATCCGCTGGAGGACACATACTACAGCCGTGCCATCCGGCATGTGCGCCTGCCCAACTATCCGGGCGGTCCGATCGATGCCGACCTGGCCGACGGTCGCGGCGCCGACGTCGTGTTCGCGGGCGGCAACTTCGACATGTCCTTCGATGGAGGCTGGTCGATCAGCGACAAGTTCCTGTTCACCCAGGGCGACATGGACACCAACGCCCTGTTCTCCGGCAACAATCCGGCGACGCTGCAGGACATGCTGTACACCGCTGGTACGCCGGGCGGCTTCCAGCTGCCTGCCGGTTCGGCCACCGCCACCTACGTCGGCGGCGGCGCGGTACCGCTGACCCAGAGCGTGATCCAGCAGGGCTGGTGGCATATCCACAAGGAACTGAAGGCGTTCAACAACGACTTCCGCCTGAGCAAGGAGCTGTTCGAAGGCAACACGCTGACGGTCGGCTTCTACGTCAACCACTACTCGATGAGCGACAAGTGGTCCCTCGGCAACCAGATGCTGATGACCAACGAGCCGAATGCCACACCGATCACCGTCAGCTACGTCAGCGGCGGACAGACCTACCAGCGCACCGACAGCCAGGGTTTCGCCGATTTCGGCGGCTACCACATCGCGCAGAACGGCAGCGCCACCAACATGGCGTTGTACCTGTCCGACACATGGCGCGTCGGCCAGTGGCTGCTCGACCTGTCCGGCCGTCTGGAGAACCAGGACGCGACCAGCAACGTCTGCAACCGCAGTTCCTCTGGCGCGGGTGGTCTGGACGGCAATCCGAACACGCTGTACGACAACAACGTGGAAGTCTGCAACGGCACGTTCGCGCGCAATACCTACAAGAAGAGCCATCCCGCGTTCACCGCCGGCGCCAACTACTCGTTCACCGACCGCATGTCGGCCTACGGTCGCGTCAACACGGGTGGCCACTTCCTGGACTTCGACAACGGCATCCGCGGCACGACCAACGGCAATTACCCGCCGATGCAGAAGATCCGCAACTACGAGGTGGGCTTCAAGTACCAGTCGCCGCTGCTGTATGCGGACATCAGTGCCTACCGCCGTGTGTTCAGTGGTCTGCAGTACCAGCCGACCGATGGCCTGGGTACGCCCATCGGTGCGCCTGCGATCTACGGCTCCGAGTCCGTCGGCGTGAACTTCATCGGCGCACTGACCCCGACAGACGCACTGCGCCTGCAACTGGTGGCGAACTATCTGGACGGCGAGTACACCGACTACGATGCCTGCGTGCCGTACACGGATATCAATGGCAACGCGAACTGCGCCACGATCGAAGGCAAGCAGCTGCAGCGCCAGCCGAAGTTCCGCGCGATGCTGACGCCGAGCTACCGTTTCGATGCCAGCTGGGGCGACGTGACGCCCTACGTCACCTACACCTATGTGGGCGACCACACGCAGGATCAGTCCGGTCTGCAGCAGCTGGGTTCGTACCACTCGCTGGACTTCGGTGTGACGGCGAACGTGGGCGACAACTGGCAGTTCAACCTGCGCGGCACCAACATGACCAACGAGCTGGGCCTGACCGAGAGCAACTCGCGCATCTTCGGTTCGGCGACCACCGCCGGCGGCGTGCTGCTGGCGCGTCCGATGGAAGGTCGTGAGGTCAACCTGCAGGCCAAGTACAGCTGGTGAGTGCGGCAGGGGACGCCTCCCTCCTCTCCCGGGAGGCGTCCCCGGAATAGGATCGCCGCGGCGGCGACGGGCCAACCGGTTCCGTTGCCGCGCCTGCGGTGACACAGTAATGCGCGCACCCCGCGGGTGCGCCGGAGGCGATAGATGAAGCGAAGCCGCATGGTGCTGGCGTTGATCCTGACCTACATGATCTTCGCAATGCTGCTGAATTCGGTGGGGGCGGTGATCCTGCAGGTGATGCAGGGCTTCGGAGTCAGCAAGACGGCGGCGTCCACGCTGGAGGCATTCAAGGATCTTCCCATCGCCATCGCCTCGTTCCTGGTGGCGTCCACGCTGCCGCGGCTGGGCTACCGCCGGGCGATGATGCTGGGCCTGGCACTGGTGGCGATCGCATGCGCCGGCATGCCGCTGCTGAAGGCATTCTGGGCCACCAAGCTGTTGTTCGCCACCGTCGGCGTCTGCTTCGCGCTGGTGAAGGTGTCGGTGTATTCCAGCATCGGCCTGCTGACCGACGATGCGAAGGCGCACGCCGGCCTGACCAGTACGATCGAAGGCTGGTTCATGGTCGGCATCCTCGGCAGCGCCTGGCTGTTCGCGGCGTTCATCAATCCGGACGCGCCGGGCGATCCGGTCTGGCTCGATGTGTACTGGGTGATCGCCGGGCTGTGCATCGCCGTCATCGTGCTGCTCGCCGGCTCGGAGATGGACGAGGCAGCGGCGCACGACGGACATGCGGTGGGCGAATCGTTCGCCGACATGCTGCGCTTGCTGTCGCGGCCGTTGGTGGCGGTGTTCTTGGTGTCCGCCTTTCTTTACGTGCTGATGGAGCAGGCCATCAACACCTGGTTGCCTACGTTCAACCGCGAAATCCTGCACCTGCCGACTACGCTGAGCGTGCAGGCGGCCGGCATCTTCGCCGGTTCGCTCGCGCTGGGCCGGCTCGGGGGCGGCTTCCTGCTGCGGCGGGTGCGCTGGTTCTGGGTACTCGGCAGCTGCGTCGTGCTGATGGCGGCGCTGGTGCTGCTGGCGTTGCCGCTGGCCGCCAACGTGCAGCCGCGGACCGACCATTCCTGGTGGAACGCGCCGCCGGCGGCCTACGTGTTCCCGTTGATCGGCCTGCTGATGGCGCCGATCTATCCCACCATCAATTCGGTCGTACTGACTGCGTTGCCGAAAGCCCGGCACGCCGCGATGACGGGCTTGATCGTGGTGTTCTCCGCGCTCGGAGGCACCACGGGCTCGTTCATCACCGGCCAGCTGTTCGCACGGTTCGACGGCACGCGCGCGTTCTATCTGCTGCTGGTGCCGATGGCGCTGTTGCTGCTGTCCCTGACGCTGCTCAACCGCAGCGCCCTACCATCCGACGCCGCGGCCGTGCCGGCGGGAGCCCCTCGATGACACCTCGTTCGACCGTCCGTCTGCTGCAACGCGGCGCGTTGCTGCTGTGGCTGGCATTGCCGCTGCTGCCGGCCATCGCGAAAGAGGCGCCGACGAAGCCACTGGCGTTCCGCATCACCGAAGGGCGTATCGAGAACGCCTTCTTCCAGCAGGGGCCCATCGCGGCTCACCTCCTGCTCAGCTCCGGCAACAAGCCGCGCATCCTGGCCGCGTTCCCGGCCGGCAACAGCGGTGTCGGCGTGTGGTTCGAGACGACGGCGAAGCCAGTGCAGTGGACGCTGGGGGAGGTCGCGGGCGATCAGACCTCGCGAGATTCGGCATGGCATGGCATCCGTGCGCAGGCCACGGTCGACGTGGACCGGCTGGTGGTGACGGACGCCGTGCTGGGCAGCGTGCGCGTGTTGCGCGATTACCAACTGCTGCATACCTATCCCAGCGAGACGAAGGTGACGCCCACGGCGGCGGCGCGCGAAGTGACCTGGCAGCGCGAACGACTGGACGGTGCGCCGGGCTACCGGATCGCACTGGCGGCGGAAAATGGTCGCTTTTCCCGGGAAGATGGCAAGCTGGTGCTGCGAGCCGACCGGGCAGGCGAACCCCTGCGCCTGCAGATCCGCGCTGCCACCGGTGAAACGCCGCTGACGCCGTTCACCGCCGACGCGCTGCTCAACGAGCAGGCCGCCAACGACGAGCGTAGCCGGCAGGCGCTGCAGTTCCTGAGCTACCGCGAGAAATTCTTGGCCGGGTCGTGGCGCTTCGATACATACTTCGGTCGCGACACGCTGATGTCGGTGCGCCTGCTGATGCCGGTGCTGCAACCCGCGGCGGTGGAAGCAGGGCTGGGCGCGGTGCTGGCGCGCCTGGCGCCAAACGGCGAAGTGGCGCATGAAGAGGACATCGGCGAGTTCGCCGTGCTGCGCCATCGCAAGGAACAGGGCAAATCCGACGCGACGCCGATCTTCGACTACGTGATGATCGACGACGACTACATGCTGCCGCCGGTGGCCGCTGCGTGGCTGTTGGAGGACACGCGCGGGCGAGCGCGGGCGCCGGCTTTCCTGCAGGCGAAGGTGGGCGAAGCAACACAGGGCGCGGCGCTGGCGCGCAATCTGCTGTTCGTCGCCGGCCAGAGCACGGCGTTCGCGAAGACGCCTTCCTACGAGCACCTGATAGCGCTCAAGGCCGGCAAGCCGGTCGGCCAGTGGCGCGACAGCAACGAAGGCGTCGGCCGCGGACGCTACCCGTACGACGTCAATGCCGTGTGGATGCCGGCGACGCTGCGTGCGATCGGCGGCTTCCTCGACAGTGGCCTGCTCGATCCGTACACCACGCCGGCCGAGCGTGAGCAGTTGCGCGCCGCGTCGGCCCAGGCAACGCGCTGGGAAACTGAGGCCGGCAAGCTGTTCACCGTGCGCCTGTCGAAGGCGCAGGCGGCCGCGCAGGTGCGCGCCTACGCCGCGGCAGTGAAGGTGCCCGATGCCGGTGCGATCGCCGCGCTGGGCAAGGATGGTGTGGCATTCCCGGCCATCGCGCTGGACGCGCAGGGCACGCCGATTCCGGTGCTGCATTCCGACGAAGGCTTCCGCCTGCTGTTCGGCATGCCGGACGCCGCCTCGCTGGACCGCGACGTCGCCGCGCTGATGCGGCCGTTTCCCGCCGGGCTGATGACCGATGTCGGCCTGCTGGTCGCCAATCCGGCGTATGCGGATCGCGCCGTGTGGCCACGTCTGGGCAGCAGCGCCTACCACGGCACCGTCGTGTGGGCCTGGCAGCAGGCGGTGCTGGCGGCCGGTTTGCAGCGCCAGCTGGCGCGCACGGATCTGCCGGCGGCCACGCGCACGCGGCTCGTCGATGCACAACGCGCGTTGTGGCGCGCGATCCGTGGCGCCGATGCGGTGCGCACGTCGGAACTGTGGACGTGGGCCTACCGCGATGGCCGCTATCAGGTCGAGCCGTTCGGCGCGCAGGGCGCACACGAGGACGAATCCAACGCCGCGCAGTTGTGGAGCACGGTATTCCTGGCGCTCGCGCCGCCAGCCGGAACGGAGTGAGGGAAGCCACCATGGCACGACGGGGCATCGCCGGTTCGCAGCTGTTGTGGCTGTTGCTCGCGGTGGCGGGGGCGGTGTGCGCGCAGGAAAGTCCGGCCGATGCGGCCGCGGAGGCGGCCATGTTGCCGCTGCCCGCGACGCCCTTGCCGTACAGCGACTTCGCCAGTGCCGCCGCTCGCGAACGCTTCATCGCCCTGCAGGCGGAAGCGCGCGCCGGCCACCAGCCTGATCCTGCGGATCTGGCGGACCAGCGGCGCTTCTACCAGCGCTACAACGACGAACGCCTGGCCGAGGTCCGTCGTGCGTATCCCGCCGATGTCCGCGAGACCACCCTGGCCGGCGTGTCCGTACAGGTCGTGACGCAACGCGGACAGCGCAAGACGAAGGGTGGCCGCGTGCTGATCAACCTGCACGGCGGTGGGTTCATGTGGGGCGCAGGCAGCGGCGCACTGGTGGAAGCCATCCCGGTGGCGGTGGTATCGGACATTCCCGTCGTCGCTGTCGATTACCGGCTGGCACCGGAGCATCCGTATCCGGCGGCCGTGGACGATGTCGAAGCGGTCTACCGCCACCTGTTGAAGGAACACCGTCCCGAAGACATCGGCCTGTACGGCTGTTCGGCCGGCGGCATGCTGGCGGCGCAGGCGGTGGCGCGCATCCTCACGCGAGGTCTGCCGCCGCCCGGTGCGGTCGCCACGCTGTGCGGCACCGGCGTCCCGTTCTCCGGCGACTCGCTGACGCTGGGCCAGATCGCCACCGGCGCGGCGCCGATGAAGCAGGGCGACCTGCGGCGGCTGCCGTACCTGCGCACCGCGCAACTCGACGATCCGGTCGCTTTCCCCGGCGAAGATCCTGCGCTGCTGGCGCGCTTTCCGCCAACCCTGCTGATGGCCGGCAGCCGCGATTTCTCCGTCAGTTCGCTGACCACGATGCACCGCCGCCTGCTCGGCGCCGGTGCCACCGCCGATCTCGTCGTGTTCGACGGGCTGTGGCATGCGTTCCTGGTGTTCCCGGACCTGCCGGAATCGAAGGAAGCGTATGCGCTGATCGCGCGCTTCTTCGATCGTCACCTGGGCCACGCGCCACGCTGATCACCGGGTGTGGCGTATCGTGGCGCTCCTTTCGGAGGAGCGATCCATGAACGCGACCGGCGTGGCCCTGGCCCTCTTCATCGGCATGCTGTTGCCGCTGCAGGCATTGATCAACGCATCACTCGGCCGGCAGACGTTCGGTCCGCTGTTCGCCTCGCTGTCGTCGTTCCTGGTCGGCACCGGCGTGCTGCTGGCCTGGTGGCTGCTGACGCGCCCGGTGTTCGTGCCGGCCGCGCTGGCCAAGGTGCCGTGGTGGGCGTGGACAGGCGGCGTGATCGGCGCGCTGTTCGTCGCCTCGGCCACCCTGCTGGTGCCGCGGCTGGGCGCGGCGTCGCTGATCTGCCTGGTGGTTTCAGGGCAACTGGTGGGCTCGGTGGTACTGGACCACTACGGCGTGCTGCATGCGCGGCAACCGGTCGATGCGCTGCGCGTGGTCGGCCTGCTGATGGTGGTGGCGGGCGCCCTGCTGGTGGTGAGGCCCTGGCAGTCGACGGGGGCCTGAGGCATGGCTGAGCTGCTGACCGGTCTTCCGCCCAGCGTGGGCCCGGCGTGCCGCGTGCTGGTTCTCGGATCGATGCCGGGCGATGCCTCCCTGCAGGCGGCGCAGTACTACGCGCATCCGCGCAACCGCTTCTGGCCCGTGATGGCCGCGGTGTGCGGCTTCGCGCCGGACCTGCCCTACGAGGCGCGCCTGCAGGCGCTGCAGCAGGCGGGCGTGGGGCTGTGGGATGTCATCGGGCGCTGCGAGCGCAAGGGCAGCCTGGACAGCGCCATCGTCCGCGGCAGCGAAGTGCCCAACCCCATCGCCGACTGGCTGACGACGCATCCGCAGGTCGCGGCGATCGCGCTCAATGGCGGCAAGGCCGCAGAAGCGTTCCGCCGGCACATCCGGCCGACGCTGCCGGACGAAGCATGTCCGGCCACGTTCGCCCTGCCGTCGACCAGTCCGGCACATGCGGCGATCGGCCTGCCGGCACTGGTGGACGCCTGGTGCGTGATCGCGCCGCTCCTGCGCACGGCCGTCTGACAATGCGGCAGCGTATCGTGCGCGTGCACATCGCCTGACCAAAGCGATACCAATGGCGTCGCGCCGCTGCAGGCAGGCATCCACGCCGCTGCTGCGGTACGCAATGTCCCGGCGGGGACAGCAATTAACACCAAGGGATGGTTGGCGCATCGCGCCACTGCGGACACAATAGGGGTTCCCCTCTTCACGCCCGCACCGGAGTAACGCCATGTCCGACATCAAGGAAGCCAA
>Ga0247823_10005473_pt1 | contig 10106 bp, 10 predicted proteins | sample 13C_PalmiticAcid_2_FD_192426 | JGI IMG/M metagenome (GOLD analysis project Ga0247823, IMG submission 192426) | Soil microbial communities from agricultural site in Penn Yan, New York, United States - 13C_PalmiticAcid_Day30 | ecosystem: Environmental > Terrestrial > Soil > Agricultural land...
TGGACATCGAGGCCACGGTCGGCTTCCTCAACACCCTGGCCAAGGTGCCGCGCGTGCACAAGCGCAAGCTGCCGGTGGGCCTGGTGGTCAACCGCACCAAGCCGTGGACCAACGCCTCGCAGCAGGCGGTGGAGATGCTGAAGACCTGGCCCTATCCGGTGGTCACCCAATTGCGCGATACCCAGGCCTACGTGGTGCTGGCGGGACTGGGGCGCAGCCTGTTCGATTACCGCTCGGCCCAGGTCCGCGACCACCAGGCCGACTGGGAACCGTTGTTGAAATGGATCAAGAAGGCCTAGGGCCGAAGGAGCAAGCGTCCCATGCGTGAACTCATCCTGCTGCGCCACGCGCATGCCGAACCGGCCACCACCGGCCAGTCCGACCTGGACCGTCCCCTTTCGCCGCAGGGCCTGGCCGAGGCCGAGTCGGTCGCGGCCTGGTTGAAGGACCAGGGCCTGGTGCCCGATCGGGTGCTGTGTTCGCCCGCGCGCCGGGCGCGCGAGACGCTGGAAGCGGTGCTGGGTTCGATCGGCTATGTCGAACAGCGTCTGGAAGAGCGCATCTACGAGGCCACGCCGGGCACCCTGGCCGACCTGGCCGACCAGCATCGCGAGGCCGAGCGCCTGCTGATGGTGGGCCACAATCCCGGCTTCGAGCAGCTGGCGGCGCTGATGTATTCCGGCGTGACCAGCGAGTACCGCGGCATGCCGCCGGCCGGCGTGGTGGTGCTGACGCTGCCGGTGGACGCCTCCATCGAACCGGGCGTGGCGCAGCTCTCCGCTTTCTGGTGGCCATGACGCAGGTGACTGCCGGTCTGCGGCTGGCCGCGCTGGCCGTAGGCGCGCTGCTGGCCGCGCCGGTGCTCGCGCAGGGACGCAACGACTTCGACCCGGCCAACACGCGGCTCGGGTTCGAACTGCGCACGCGCTGGGGCCAGGTGCTGGATGGCGTGTTCCGCCACTACGAAGGCTCGGTGGAGCATCTGCCCGACGGGCGCCAGCAGGTGCGCCTGCGGATGTACACGCGCGATGTCGACATCATCGATCATCCCCGCTACAGCGATTGGGCGCGCAGCGAGAAGTTCTTCGACGCCGACCGCTACCCGGTGGTCACCTTCACCTCCAAGCCCTATGACCCGATGCTGCTCTACGACGGCGGCGAGCTGGAAGGCGAGCTGAGCATCAAGGGCATCAGCCGTCCGCGCAGCCTGGACGTGGCGCCATCGACCTGCCAGCGCCCGGCGGTGGCCTGCGACGTGGTCGCCACCGGCGCGGTGCGCCGCAGCGACTACGACATGGACGACTGGATGCTCGCGGTCAGCGACCGCGTGGTGTTCGTCCTGCGCGCGCGGATCAGGAGCGGGAAAACGCCGTGAACCGTCGGAGTGCCGCCGTTATCGCCGCGCGTTGCGCGGTCCTTTGGCTCGCGCTGCTGTGCAGCGCCTGCGCCAGCCTCTCCGACCGCCAGCGCGACCGCGCCGCCGGCATCGCCGCCGCGGCCCGCTCGCAGGTGGTCGATTGCACGCAGGCCGATGCCTGCGCATTGCGCTCGCCGTTGTACGACCTGGGCGACCAGGCGCGCGCGGCGTCCACGCCGGAGGCCCCGCGCCACTACGCGGTCATCCTGGACCAGGGCTCCGACGCATTGCTGGCGCGGTTGAACCTGATCCGCAGCGCACGGGAACGCATCGATCTGCAGACCTACATCTTCGACAAGGACGACAGTGCCCGGCTGGTGCTGGACGAGCTGCTGGCCGCGGCACGGCGCGGCGTGAAGGTGCGCCTGCTGATCGACCAGCTGTCGGCGATCGCGGACCTGGAGATCCTCGCCGCGCTGTCCGGCGCGCACGAGAACTTCGCCATCCGGATCTACAACCCCAGCTTCGGCAAGGCCAAGCTCAACTACCTGGACTACGCCGGCAGCGTGCTCTGCTGCTTCCGCCGCTTCAACCAGCGCATGCACACCAAGCTGCTGCTGGTGGATGGCCGCGTCGGCATCAGCGGCGGCCGCAACTACCAGGACGACTATTACGACTGGGACGCGGAATACAACTTCCGCGACCGTGACGTCCTGGTCGCCGGTCCGGAAGCGGAGGCGATGTCGCGCAACTTCCAGTCGTTCTGGGACGCCCGGCGCAGCGTGCCGGCCGAACGGCTCAACGACGTGGGCCGCACGCTGCTGGACGCCGGCGTGCCGGCCATGCCGGCGCCGCGGTACCTGCGTCCCGAGCGCGTGCGCGCCGCCAGCGAGGAGGCCAGCGACGCCGCCGTCATCCGCGAGCGCTTCGTCGATACCGCCTACCCGGTCGGCGCCGTGCGCTACATCGCCGACCTGCCGCAGAAGCACCGCCGCGAGCGGCGCGACGATGATGCGCCGGCGGCGCCGGAGCTGGAGGCGCTGATCCGCGGCGCGCACTCGGAAGTGCTGCTGCAGACGCCCTACCTGGTGATGTCGAAGCAGGCGCAGGCGATGTTCCGCGAAATGCGCCAGCGGCAGCCGCCGCCGCAGGTGGTGGTGTCGACCAACAGCCTGGCGGCGACCGACAACCCGATCGTGTATTCGATGTCGTTCAAGTACAAACGCCGTTACCTGCGCGAGTTCGGCTTCCAGATCCACGAATACAAGCCCTTTCCGGAAGACGCGCCGGTGGACTACGCCACGCTGATGCCGGAAGGACCGCCGTTGGCGCCGGACGCCGTCGCCGCGCGCAACGACGGCGTGCGCGGGCCCTCGGGTTCGATCGGGCCGTCGTCCGGATCGCAGGGCGAGACCACCCGCCGCCTGCAGCGCACCGAGTCGCGGCCTTCGTTCCTCAGTCGAGGGGCCGGCGCGGAGCCGCTGCCGCTGAAGCGCGCCGGCGTGCGCATGGGGCTGCATGCGAAGTCGATGGTGATCGACGGCGAGACGGCGGTGATCGGCACGCACAACTTTGATCCGCGTTCGGAGACCTACAACACCGAGGCGGCCGTGGTGATCGACGATCCCGCGTTCGCGCAGGCACTGGCCGCCAGCATCCGTCGCGACATGTCGCCGCGCAACGCGTGGGTCATCGCCCCGCGCGCCAAGCCGGTCGTGTTCTCGGGACTGGACTACAGCCTGGGCAAGGTGTCCGAGGCGTTGCCGATCTTCGACATCTGGCCGTGGCGGTACGCGACGAGCTACCAATTCCAGCCCGGGCCCGACTGCCCGCTGCCGGTGACGCCGAAGGATCCGGCATTCCATCGCTGCTACGTGTCGGTCGGCGACTTCCCCGAGGTCAATGTCGGCCCGAAGTGGCTCTACACGCGCATCCTGACCGCGTTCGGCGCCGGACTGGTGCCGATCCTCTGAACGTGGGGTCCACCCGGCGCGGCCTGGCCCTTCGGGTGTCGCGCCGGCTGCCGTAATCTTGGGCTTTCCCCTTCGGATCCCGTTCCGCCATGAGCTTCCGCGCGCCCGTCGACCTCGCCGCCCTCAACGCCCACGCCGCCGACACCCTGGTGTCGAACCTGGGCATCGTCATCACCGGGGCGGGCGACGACTGGCTGCGCGGCACCATGCCGGTGGACGTCCGCACGGTGCAGCCCTACGGCATCCTGCACGGCGGCGCGTCGGTGGCGCTGGCCGAGACGCTGGGCAGCATGGCCGGCAACCTCTGCGTGGACACGACGAAGGAGATGGTCGTGGGCTTGGAGATCAACGCCAACCACGTGCGTGCGATGCGCGGCGGCGCGGTCACCGGCACGGCACGCGCGCTGCACGTGGGTCGCAGCACCCAGCTGTGGGAGATCCGTATCGAGAACGACGAGGGCAAGCTGGTCTGCGTCTCGCGCCTGACCCTGGCGGTGGTGCCGGTGCCGAAGGGGTGATGCCCGGCGCGGCGATCGGTCGCGGCGCATTCCGCTGGGGCCGGGCATCCGGTATCGTGGCGGCATGACGCCGCCCCCTGTTCATGTTGCCGGCGGCAGCGGCGTGGCGCGGCTGTTCCGCTACCTGTACCGCGTGCCGCTGTTGCTGATCCACCTGCTGGTCTTCCTGCCGATCATCCTGCTGTGCCTCTCGCCGCTGCTGGTGTGGATCCGCGTGGGCGACGAGAACGTGGGCGACGTGGCCGTGCGTTGGTGGTCGAGCGGCCTCATGCGCATCTTCGGCTTCCGCCTGCGCCGGGTCGGCACGCCGCTGGTCGGGCCGACGATGTTCGTGGCCAACCATGTCAGCTGGATCGACATCGAGGCGCTGCACAGCCAGCGCATGATGGGGTTCGTCGCCAAGCACGAGATCCGCGGCTGGCCCGTGGTGGGCTGGCTGGCGGCGCAGGGCCAGACCATCTTCCACCAGCGCGGCAGCCAGGAATCGCTGGGCGGCGTGCTGCAGGCGATGATGCGGCGGCTGCGCGAAGGGCGCTCCGTCGGCGTCTTCCCCGAGGGGCGCACGCGCGACGGCCGCGAGGTCGGCCCGTTCCATGCCCGCATCTTCCTGGCCGCGGTCGAAGCCGGCGTGCCGGTGCAGCCGGTCGCGCTGCGTTATGGCGCCCATGGCAGCGCGCAGCCCGTGGTGGCGTTCGGGCCGAAGGAAAGCTTCTTCGCCAACTTCCTGCGCCTGCTCGGCGAGCCCGCGCGGACGGCGGACATCTGTTTCCTCGAACCGATCCGCATCGCGGACGTGGAAGGGCGCCGGCGCATCGCCGACCTGTCGCGCGAGCGGATCGTACGGGCCATGGCGGCCGCCTGATCCATGGCCTTGACGGGTTTCCGACGGAGTCGAAGGAATACTCGGTCCCGCGGTGCCATGCTCGGCCCGACGCTGCCGCGATGACCCGATGATCACTGCCGCCGACTACCGTCCGCCCCGCTGGCTCCGCAATCCGCACCTGCAGTCGGTGCTGGGTTCGAGCGCGCTGCGGCGCCGACGCGGGCTGCGCGCGCTGGCCATCAGCGGCGCGGTGACCGTCGAGCACATCGTCGATGGCGGGGACGGCGTGCGGCTGCAGGGGTTCCTCAGCCAGATGCCGGGCCGCGATCCGCGCGGCCTGGTGTTGCTGCTGCACGGCTGGGAAGGCAGCGCGGATTCCAGCTACATGCGGCTGACGGCCGCCCAGCTGCTGGCGCGCGGGTTCGATGTGTTCCGGCTGAACTTCCGCGACCACGGCGACACCCACCACCTCAACGAGGACCTGTTCCACTCCAACCGGCTGGACGAAGTGGTGCACGCCGCCGTGGACGTGTCGCGGCGCTTCGCCGGTGAGGTGCCGATGCGGGTGGCCGGCTACTCGCTGGGCGGCAACTTCGCGCTGCGCCTCGCGCTGCGCGCGCCGCAGGCCGGACTGTCGCTGGCGCACGTGGCGGCGGTCTGTCCGTTGCTGGATCCGGCGACCACGATGACGCGCATCGAGAACGGACTTCCGTTGTACGACTGGTACTTCGCGCGGAAGTGGCGGCGCTCGCTGCTGCGCAAGCGCCACCTGTTCCCGCAGCGGCACGACTTCGACGACACCGTGCTGGCGCTCGACATGCGGGCGCTGACCGATTGGCTGGTCCAGCGGCATACGGCGTTCGGCACGCTGGACGCCTATTTCGACGGCTACGCGATCGGCGGCGACCGGCTGGCCGGCCTCTCCGTGCCGGCGCACATCCTGATGGCCGAGGACGATCCGGTCATCCCGTTCGACACCTTCCGCGGCTGGGCCTTGCCGGCGCAGGCCACGCTGGAGATCGCCCCGTGGGGCGGCCACTGCGGTTTCATCGAGAACGTCGCCTGCGACGGTTACGCGGAACGCTGGGTGGCCGAGCGGCTGGCCGCCGGCGTCGCCTGAGGCCCCTTACAATCGAGGCGTGCACGAGAATCGTGGCCGGCATCCGTGCTGCCGGGCGCACCCGTACCCCGCGTGATGCGCGGCATCAGGCCTTTACCCTTGCGACAGGAGCCGCGCATGCGTCTGTGGAGCGACAGTTTCGAGAACACCCGGCCCATCCCGTCCGAATTCGCGATGGGAAAGCCCGACGGCTTCGCCGCCAACCGCAACCCGCACCTGGCGTGGTCCGACGTGCCCGACGGCGCGCGCTCGTTCGCCCTCCTCTGCATCGACCCCGATGCGCCGACCGTACCGGAGACGGTCGGCCGCGACGATCTGCAGATCCCGGTCGAACAGCCGCGCGCGCATTTCATCCACTGGGCGATGGCGGACATCGCCCCGGACGTGCGCACCATCGCGGCCGGAAGCTGCAGCGATGGCGTTACCGCACGGGGCAAGCAGCACCCGCAGGGGCCGGCCGGTGCGCGCCAGGGGTTGAACGGCTACACCGGCTGGTTCGCCGGTGATGCGCAGATGGGCGGCGACTACCTCGGTTACGACGGTCCGTATCCGCCGTTCAACGACCTGCGGGTGCACCGCTACTTCTTCCGCCTGTTCGCGCTGGACGTGGCCACGCTGGACCTGCCCGCGCGCTTCGCCGCCGCCGATGTCGAGCGTGCGATGCAGGGCCATGTGCTGGCCGAAGCCGCGGTGCATGGCACCTATACGTTGAATGCCGAGCGGGCCTGAGCGCCGTGTGGCGTCAGTCGCCGTCCTGCCTCCAGTGCGTGCGCCCATCACTTTCGATGATGAGGCAGGTTCCGGTCGATGGGCATTCCCGCGCCACGCTGATGCTCTGCAGTGGAACATCCAGTCGCCACGCAAGGCCCCACCCGCCGATGGCGTAGAAGCGTTGCTCGTCCGCGACGGCCACGTGCAGGGGCGTCGCGGGCGTGGGCTGCCGCTCCAGCGCCTGCAGCGTGGCCTCCGCCCAGCGCGCCCGCCCGATCAGGCCCGGGTGGTCGAGACGGCGCGTGCCTTCCACGGCGATCCATGAGGACAGCGCCACGAGCGCCGCGACCGCGAGCGCGCGAGGCGTGCCGACGATGCAGCGCGCCATCGCGATGACGGGCAGGATCGCCGCGATGGCGGCGTAGTACTCGTAGCTGTTCCAGGCGAACAGGAAGTAGGGCCCGTACGCGAGTACCGCGAAGGCGGGCAGCGCCAACCACTGGCGCAGCACCAGGGCCTTGCGGCTGCAGCAGAAGGCGAGCGCCCAGGCGGCGAGCATCGGCAGTGCGGTGGCCGCCATCCAGGCCAGCCCGGCGGCACGATCGCCCGCGACCACCATGCGCAAGGCTTCGCGAGGCACATTCAGCAGCCATGCGGCGAACGACGCCGCGTTGCGCACGACGTGGCTGCCGAAGCCCAGTTCGTAGGCCGCATCGGTGTTGGCGGTGAAGCGTCCGCGCAGCACGAGCCACGCGACGACCACGGCTACGGTCGCCAGCCAGGCGAGGATCTCGTCGGCGCGCGGTCGACGGACGCCGACGAACAGGGCGACCACGATCATCAGGCCGGGCGTGAGTGCCGCGGACTCCTTGCAGAGCAGGGCGAGGGCGAGCGACACCGGCACCGACGCGAGCAGGGCGACGCGCACGCGCCCTCGCGCATCGCGTGCGCCGATCCACGCGGCCAACGCCAGCGTGGTGAACAGGGTCAGCATCGCGTTGTTGGCGGCCGCGGCCCAGTGCACCGGCATGAGGTGCATCGTCAGCGTGCCATACATCGCGGCGGCCAGCGCGGCGATCCATCCCGCCGGGGTCCATGCGCATGCCCGCGCGACGCGGTGCGCCAGCAGCGCCACGCCCAGCGACGCGAGCACATGGAAAGCCAGGTTCACCGCGTGCGCCGCGAAAGCGTTGCTGTCCAGGGCGGCATCCACGAAGCGCCAGTACGCCTCCTGCGACAGGGGCCGCCAGAAGCGCACGGGCGACGTGGGCCAGAAGTCCGACCACCACGGTGCGCCACTCGCGTTCGTCGCATGCGCGGCATGCAGGAACACGTAGTCGTCGCCCCAGAAAGGCGTCCATAACGCGGGCAGCCACAGGGCCAGCGCTGAGGCGGCCAGCAAGGCGACGGCAACGCCGGTGAAAAAGGGGGCGTTCCTTGCGAAGCGCATCAGCGATGGATCCATTCCGGCGACGCGCCACTATACCGGCGGCGCGTCACCCGAAGGCATCACTTCTTCTCGCTGGCGGACTCCACCACCATGTCGAGCACGTAGGCGCGATTGGATGCGTCCGCCGGCGGATTCTTCACCGTGTAGCGGTCCACGCGCAGCACGTTGCGGATACCCGGTTCGTGCGTGTAGCCCTCGATGCTGTCGTAGAAGTGCTGGAACGCGCCGGGCGTGCCGACCTTCAGGCCCTTGTCGTCGTACCGGATCTCGCGGACCTGCAGGCATTGCATGTTCGGGATCAGCGGATGGTTGCAGGGCTTCGTTTCCGATGCCACTTCCAGGAACACGCGCTCGCCCGCACCGCCGTAGCGCGTTTCGGCGGTGGGTTCGCCGGAGAAGGTGAGCGTGTCGCCGCCGGCGGTGGTGAGGGTCAGCGTAGGCGCATCGCCGGACGCGGCCGTCGCCAGTTTCAGCGTGCCTTCCAGGCGCTTGCCGACTTCGTCGTCCAGCGCCATCAGCGTGGCGTCGGCGCAGGCCATCTTCGTCGACATCAGGCGTCCGGCGGTCAGCGAGCCGTCGGCCAGCGTGTAGCTGCCGCCCATGCGATTGCAGGTGTTGGAAATGCCGAGGCGGCCGTCGCGGAAATCCAGCGTGACCGGCTTGTCGGGCTGTACGAGCAGTGCGTCCAGACGCTGCCCCTGGGCATCGGTCGCGGACGTGAGGCGCCAGTGGTACTTCGGCAGTAACGCGGGGTCGGCGACGGGGGCCGCGGGCGCGGTCGCGGCAACCGGTGCCGCGGTGGGTGCGGCAACGTCATCGGCGGGCTTGGGGCAGCCGGCCAAGGCAAGGGGCAGGGCGAGCAACAGCAGTCGTTTCATGGCGTCATCTCCAAGGGTGGCCTATGCAAACGCGCGAGCGGTTGGAACGGGGTGAAGGGCCCTCAGCTTCCGACCGGCATCAGCAGGAGCAGCAACCCGCCCAGCACGATCCGGTAGATCGCGAACCCGGTGAACCGGTGCGCCTTGATGTAGCCCAGCAGCCACTTCACCACCACGAAGCCGGTGGCCGTTGCCGCGGCGAAGGCCAGGGCGACCTCGCCCCAGTTCTCGCTGCCCAGCGCGTTGTCCTTCACCAGCTCCAGGAAGGCGTAGGCGCTGGCCGCGAACATGGTGGGGATGCCGACCAGGAACACGAACTCCGCCGCCGACGAGCGCCGGCTGGTGCCGGCCAGCATCGCCATGAAAATCGCCGCGGCCGAGCGCGAGGTGCCGGGGAAGACGCCGGCCACGACCTGGGCCAGGCCGACCAGGACGGCCACCTTCCAGGTGATGGTGGCCACGTCGCCGCGTTTCTCGGCGAAATGTTCGGCCACCAGCATCCACACGCCACCCAGGATCAGGGCCCAGGCGATCGGGGTGACGGTCTCCGGCAGCTCCCAGCCGGCCAGGCGCACCGGCAGGCCGACGAAGGCGGTGACCAGGAAGGCCGCCGCCAGCTTCATCGCGTAGTCGCGGGTCTCGGCATCGCGCCAGCCGGTGGCCAGTTCCCAGATCCGGCGCCGGAACACCAGCGTGGTGGCCAGGATCGCGCCGGCCTGGATGACGATGTTGAAGAAGTCCGAGCGCTGGCCCAGCCAGTGCTGGGCGATCAGCAGGTGGCCGGTGCTGGAGACCGGCAGGAATTCGGTGAGGCCTTCGAGGATGCCGAGCAGCAGCGCGGCGAGCAGGTCGGTCATGGGCGCGGAGGACGGCGGAAAGCGGGAAAGGATAGTGGAAAGCCCGATGCACCGTTTCGGGGCTCTACTCCGAAAAATAGCACCATAAGGGGGATTGCTTGTGAAGGAATTGTCAAGCTAGCCATTCAAAATCAATGGCTTGGATCGATGTTGGGATTGGCACGGGGATTGCTGTACATCTGCACATCCTTATCCAACCCGAGGTTCCGAGATGTCTGTGGAGAATGTTGAAAAGCTGATCAAGGACAACAAGGTCGAGTTCGTCGACCTGCGCTTTGTCGACATGCGCGGTGTTGAACAGCACGTCACCTTCCCGGTCAGCATCGTGGACGCCTCGCTGTTCGAGGACGGCAAGATGTTCGACGGCTCGTCCATCTCGGGCTGGAAGGGCATCAACGAGTCCGACATGGTCCTGCTGC
>Ga0247823_10005474_pt1 | contig 10105 bp, 10 predicted proteins | sample 13C_PalmiticAcid_2_FD_192426 | JGI IMG/M metagenome (GOLD analysis project Ga0247823, IMG submission 192426) | Soil microbial communities from agricultural site in Penn Yan, New York, United States - 13C_PalmiticAcid_Day30 | ecosystem: Environmental > Terrestrial > Soil > Agricultural land...
GGTCCTGCTGCACGGCTGGGTGATGGATCACCGCTCGTGGGACGCGGTCGTCGCCGAGCTGCCAGCCGGGACGCGGGTGGTGCGGGTGGACTTCCGCGGCCACGGCGGGTCCGATCCCGCGCCCGCGGGGCGGGCGACGATCAACCGGCTCGCCGACGACATCGCCGAGCTGCTCACGTCGAAGATCAGCGGCCGGGTCGTGCTCGGCGCGCACTCGCTGGGCGCGATGGCGTTGATGGCGCTGGCGGAACGGCACCCGGAGCTGGTCACCGAACGCGTCGCGGGCGTCGCGTTCGTCGCCACGACGTCGGGCGGGCTGTCCCGGCTGACCTTCGGCCTGCCCCGCTGGCTGGCCGCGCCGATTTTGTTCGTCGAGGCGCTGGTCAACCCGCTGATCGCGCGGCTGCCGGTGCGGCGGCTGCTCGGTGGGCTCAGCCCGGTCGCGTGGCCGCTGGTCCGGTTCCTCGCCTTCGGCCGCAAGCCGGTTCGCGGGCACGTCGGGCACGTGTCCGCCCAGGTCGGCGCCTGTCACCCGGCCGCGATGGTCGCCTTCCGGGGCGAGCTGAAGCGGCACGAGCGCCGCCACGCGCTGAGTGTGTTCCTCGACATTCCGACCGTCGTGCTGGCGGGCGACCGGGACCGGCTGTGCACCGTCGCGCAGGCCGAGGCGATCGCCGCCGAGCTGCCGATGGCCGTCCTGGAGGTCTATCCGGGGGCGGGCCACATGCTCACCTACGAGCGCACCGCCGAGGTCGTCGCCCAACTCTCGTACCTGATGGTCGACATGGACCTCGAAGCTACTGCCTAGTAGGTTTGTCGAATGGCTGATCTGTTCCGCACCTCGGACGGCGTCGGGCTGCGACTGGTCGAGTCCGGACCGGCCGACGCCCCCGTCACCGTGCTGTTCCTGCACGGCTGGACGAGCGCGCTCGACGTCTGGGACCACGTGGTCTCCGCGCTCGGCCCCCGAGTCCGGACGCTGCGCTACGACCACCGCGGCCACGGGTCGTCCGAGCCCGCCCCGCCAGGCTCGGCCACCATCACCCGCCTCGCCGCCGACGCGGCCGAGGTCGTCGCGGACCGCGTGCCCGAGGGAGAGTTGGTGCTGGTCGGCCACTCCATGGGTGGGATGACCCTCATGGCGTTGGCCGAGGAACACCCGGAGATCGCGGCGCGGGCGTCGGCGGTGCTGTTCGTGTCGACGTCGTCGGGGCGGATGCGGGAGGTCACCTTCGGCCTGCCCAAGCCTCTCGTCCGATTCGCCACCCGTCGGTCCAACCCGATGAACTCGGCGCCCAAGCCCGCGTCGGCCGGGGTGTCCCGCAAGCGGCGGGTCCGGGTCGAGTTGCCGCCCGTGGTCCGGCGGCTGGGTTCGCTGGCGATGCTGCGGTGGCTGGTCTTCGGCACCCGCTTCCGCATGGTCGACGTCCGCGCGACCGCTGACGCCGCCGCCGCTGTCCACCGCAAGACGGCCGCCGCGCTGGGGCGTGAGATCGGCAAACACGATCGTGCGTCGGCGTTGGCCGGGTACGGGCATGCGGACGTGCGGGTGCTGGTGGGGGAGCTGGACCGGCTGACGCCGCTGGCCCACGCCCGGGCGATCGCCGAGGCCGCACCACATGCCGAGTTCGTGTTGTTCCCCGGCGCGGGCCACATGCTGCCCTACGAACGCGTCCGCGAGGTCGCCACGCACATCACGCGCGCCCTCGGCTCAGTCGCGGCCGAGGAAGCGGTCTAGGCCGGGCCCGAGTTCCCGGGGTGTCGGGTCGGGCAGCCGACCGACGATCTCTTGGATCCGTGCCCGCAGCGCCGGATGCCGCGCCCAGAACCCTGGGTCGACTCGCAGGACGGCACCGAGCAGATCGCCCGGGTACAGGTCGCCTTCGGTCAGCGGGTCGACCGCCAGTGTTCGGGCCGCGATGGGGATCAGTGTGTCCAAGCCGATCTGTTGGCCGATCAGCAGGCGAAGGTCCTCAGTAGACAGATCGCCGACCGGCGTCCGGCGGAGCCGAAGCGCCTCAGCGGACAGCCGAGTCGTGGCAGACGCCGGGTCGCCCCAGTCGTCGGACTCGATCTCCTGCAGGGATCGGTCAGTTCTCGTCATCAGCCAGGACATCAGCGACGACGACGGTCACGTTGTCGCGGGCGTCGGCCGCGAGAGCCAGCTGGACCAGCGTTGACGCGCACTCCGCAGGGCTGACCGCCGCCAACTCGGCCAGCCGGTCCTCCACCGTGTCACCCAAAGCGTCGGTGAGGCCGTCGCTCGACAGGATGTAGCGGTCGCCCGCGACAGCGGGGCGCGACCACAGGTCCGGCTCGATCCCGGTGTCCAACCCGATCGCGCGGACCAGCGCCGCCCGGTGCGGGTGCCGGACGGCCTCCTCCGGGGTCAGGTGGCCCGCCGCGACCAGTTCGGCGGCCAGGGTATGGCCTCGGGTCGTGCGGACGCCGTTGACGAAGGTGAGGCTGTCGCCGACGTGGGCGCCGCGTACGACCCAGCCGGACTCGCCGTGCCAGAGCGCGGCGAAGACCAGCGTGCTGGCCATGCCCGCGGTGTCCGGGTCGGGATGGCTCCGGACGGCGGCGTTGGCCTGGCGCACCGCGTCGAGGGGGTCGGTGTCGGCCAGGCCCGCGACGGTGTCCACCGCCAGCCGGGAGGCGACCTCGCCCGCGGGTGCGCCGCCGACGCCGTCGGCTACGGCGATCAGGCGGTCATCCGCGTGGAAGGCGTCCTCGTTGCCCGTTCGGCCGCCGATGTGGGTCAGGCCCGCTGCGAGGAAGCGCATCGCTCAGTCGTGTGGCTGCAGCGGGAAGCCACCGCCGATGCCCCGCCACGCCAGGTTGGAGATGAGCGCGATGGCCTCGTCCTTCGGCAGCGCCCGGCTGTCCTCCAGCCACGCGCGCGCCGAGACCTGGCTGACCCCGACCAGGCCGACGGCCAGCAGTCGGGCCCGGTGCTCGTCGAGGCCCGCGTCGACGGTGATGGTGGCGGTGAGTGCGTCGACGCTGGCCGTGGTGGCCCGCTCGATGGCGTCCTTGACCAGCGGTTCTCCGCGCAGGTCGGACTCGAAGACGAGGCGGAAGGCCTGGCTCTCGCCGTCGACGAAGTCGAAGTACGCGCCGACCGCGTTGCGCACCCGGAGCTTGTTGTCCGTTGTGGACTCCATCGCCGTCTGCACCCGCCGGATCAGCTCGTCGACGTGCTTGTCCAGCAGTGCCATGTAGAGCTCGAGCTTGCCGGGGAAGTGCTGGTAGAGAACCGGTTTGCTGACCCCGGCCCGCTCGGCGATCTCGTCCATGCCCGCGGCGTGGTAGCCGTTGGCGGCGAACACGTCCTGGGCGGCCGCCAGCAGCTGGGCCCGACGCGCGGTGCGCGGCAGCCTGGCACCCCGGCCGGTCCCGTTCTGCTGAATCGTTTCAGACATCGTCTCCACCCTCGTCGTGCGCTCGTCAGGTCGGGATCGCCAACCCGCGCTTGGGTGGTTCGACCGTACCAACCGGTAACCCCATTTGGGTTCAGTGTCCAGACCAAACCGGGTGTAGTCCAGTATCGGTTGTGACCCGCGTCTCACTCCAGCGAGGTCGTTGGTCAGCAGGCACACTGGTCGGGTGTCTCTCGCCACGACGTTTCGGGCGCCGCTGACCAGGGTGCCGCTGTCGGCAGCCGAGCTGCCGCCGATCGACCCGACCAGCCCAGCCTGGCCGGGCGAGGACCTGACCTCAGGCGGCGTGACGCTGCATGTGCGGCGCACGCCGGGGGTGACCGACACGACGGCCGTCTACGTGCACGGCCTCGGCGGCTCGGCGATGAACTGGACCGACCTGGCGGGCCAGCTCAGCGGCCACGCCTGCGGCCTCGCCGTCGACCTGCCCGGGTTCGGTCGCACGATCCCGCCGGACGGCTACACCTACACCCTGGAGGAGCACGCCGACACGCTCGCCGTCTGGCTGCGCGGCCTCGGCGTCGGCAAGGTGCACTTGCTTGGCAACTCGATGGGTGGGGCGATCTCGATGCTGGTGGCCGCCCGCCACCCCGAGGTCCTGCGCTCCCTGACCCTCGTCTCGCCCGCCATGCCCGACCTGCGGCCCAGCGTGAACCGCATGTCCGACCCGCGCATGGCGCTGGCGTTCCTGCCGGTCGTCGGCAAGCCGGTGCGCAGGCAGCTGGCGAGGCTGACCGCGCGCGAGCGCGCCCAGCAGCTCATCGACCTGTGCTTCGCCGACCCGTCGCAGGTCACCGAGGAGCGCATGGCCGAGGCCGCCGCCGAGTACGCCGAGCGCGCCAAGCTGGCCTGGGCCACCCCGGCGCTGGCGCACAGCACCCTCGGGCTGATCCGGGCGTGGATGGTGCCGCCCACCCGGTCCTTGTGGGCCGTCGCGCCGAAGGTGACCACGCCGACGCTGGTGGTGTGGGGGACCGAAGACCGGCTGGTCACCGTCCGGAAGGCGCCACGGACGACCCGGCTGCTGCCGCACGGGCGGCTGTTGGTGCTGCCCAGGGTCGGACATGTGGCGCAAATGGAGCGTCCGGTGACGGTGGCCCGCGCCGTACTCGGTCTGTGGGAGGCGGGCGATGACTGGTAACCGCCATGCCACCGCCTGCGATATGGCACCCTTGGGCCCGTGAGCGAGACGACGCATCGGGAGCGTGCCGCTGACCGTCGCCGCCCACCCGCCGAACCACTGGCCGCGTCCTGGCGGCCCGCCGCGGGCAAGCGCCCGAGCAGGCCACGGGGCTGGCGGGGCGTGCTGGCCACCTACGGCTGGCGGGTCTACGCGCTGCCCGTGCTGATCGCGGTGACCGCCCTCGTGGTGGTCCAGACCGCTGGTGAGCCGCCTGCCACGTCATCCGACACCGCCTCCGGTGTCCGGCTCGACGACCCGACCGAGACCGCCCAGGACGACACCTCGCCGCCTGACGCCAGCGAGGTTCCGCAGACCCCGGTCGACGTGAACATCCCGTCGGCCGAGCTGCCCAACGGCGGCCCGTTCACCCAGACCGGCGCGGGCACCTGGCACGTCGTGCCCGGCGAGACGGCCAAGGTCGGCACCGGCGCGAAGTTCTACACCTACACCGTCGAGGTCGAGGACGGCATCGACGCGACGACCTTCGGTGGCGACGACGCGTTCGCCAAGCTGGTCGACCAGACCCTGGCCGACCCACGCGGGTGGACCAGTGGCGGCCAGATCTCCGTGCAGCGGGTCAAGGCCGACTTCCCGAACCCGACCATCAGGTTCAGCCTGACCACCCCCGACACAACCCACCGGCCGGACAAGTGCGGCTACTCGATCAAGTACGAGTCGTCGTGCTGGCGGAGCAGTGACAAGCGGGTCATGATCAATCTGGCTCGGTGGCAGCGCGGCGCGGTCGCCTTCGGCGGCGACATGCTCACCTACCGGCAGTACGCGATCAACCACGAGATCGGCCACGCCTTCAACAACAAACATGTCGGCTGCGCGGCCGAGGGCGCGCTCGCGCCGGTGATGATGCAGCAGAGCTTCGGCGTGGCCAACAACTACGTCGCCCAGCTCAACCGCGCGGTCGGGCAGCGCGACGCGGTCAAGGAGGACGGCTTGACCTGCAAGCCGAACGCCTGGCCGAACCCCCAGGCCAAGTAGCCTTTCTGTCACATCCAGGGTCCCTATCCCGTCTTCTTCGTGAAGGCCGATGGAAGGGGAATCCGATGAACGGTGCAAGGCTGGTCAGAGCGGTCACGGCGGTCGGCGCGGCGGTCGCACTGGTCCTGGGGATCTGGGCGTTCGTGGCGCCCCGCTCGTTCTATGACGTCGTCGCCACCTATCCGCCGTACAACCTGCACCTGTTCCACGACGTGGGCGCCTTCCAGATCGGTATCGGCGTGGCCCTGCTCGCCGCACTGGTGTGGCGCGACGCGCTCGCCGTCGGGCTCGCGGGCGGCACCGCGGGCGCGGTCGTGCACGCGGTGTCGCACATCCTCGACGTCGACCTCGGTGGGCGCGCGTCCGATCCGTGGCTGCTGAGCGCGTTCGCGCTCCTGCTCGTCGTCACCCTCACCGCCCGCGTACGCGCTATCCGCAAGAAGTGAGATCTATCCCGAATGGTGGGAGTCGGGAAGTGTGGAGTGGGATCGCGGCGTTGAACGAGGCGACAATCGGGGGTGGACCCGGCGCCAGGCGCGGGGGCCGTCAGGATCGCAACTAGGAGGAGCCGATGCCAGGCAGTTTGCCGCCGCTCGTGGAGCCGGCGCTGGAGCTGACCAAGGAAGAGGTCGAGCGGTACAGCCGCCACCTCATCATCCCGGACGTCGGGGTGATCGGGCAGAAGCGCCTGAAGAACGCCAAGGTCCTGGTGGTCGGCGCGGGCGGTCTGGGCAGCCCAGCGCTGCTGTACCTGGCCGCGGCCGGGGTGGGCACGCTCGGCATCGTCGACTTCGACATCGTCGATGAGTCCAACCTGCAGCGCCAGGTCATCCACGGCGTCTCGGACGTGGGCAAGCCCAAGGCGCAGTCGGCCAAGGAGTCGATCACGGAGATCAACCCGCTGATCGACGTGGTCCTGCACCAGGAGCACCTGAACTCCACCAACGCCCTGGACATCTTCGAGGGCTACGACCTGATCCTCGACGGCACCGACAACTTCGCCACCCGCTACCTGGTGAACGACGCCGCGGTGCTGCTGGGCAAGCCGTACGTGTGGGGCTCGATCTTCCGGTTCGAGGGCCAGGTCAGCGTGTTCTGGGAGGACGCGCCCAACGGGCAGGGCCTCAACTACCGCGACCTCTACCCCGAGCCGCCGCCGCCCGGCATGGTTCCCTCGTGCGCCGAGGGTGGCGTGCTCGGCGTGCTCTGCGCGTCCATCGGGTCGATCATGGTCACCGAGGCGATCAAGCTGCTGACCGGCATCGGCGAGCCGCTGCTCGGCCGCCTGATGGTCTACGACGCGCTGGACATGACGTACCGGACCATCAAGATCCGCAAGGACCCCGAGACCAAGCCGATCGAGGGCCTCATCGACTACGAGGCGTTCTGCGGCGTGGTCTCCGACGACGCGCAGAGCGCCGCCGCGGGCAACACGATCACCCCGCGTGAGCTCAAGGAGAAGTTCGACCGGGGCGACGACTTCGCCCTGATCGACGTCCGCGAGCCGCACGAGTACGAGATCGTCAAGATCGAGGGCTCGGTGCTCATTCCGAAGGACCGCATCCTGTCCGGTGAGGCGCTGGCCGAACTGCCGCAGGACAAGCCGATCGTGCTGCACTGCAAGTCCGGTGTGCGCTCGGCGGAGGCGCTGGCCGCGCTGCACAAGGCAGGCTTCTCCGACGCGGTCCACGTGGGTGGCGGCGTGCTGGGCTGGGCGCGGGAAATCGACACGAGCCTGCCGACGTACTAATACCGAATTTAGTGTCGATCGCCGCTTGGGAGGCGGAGTCCGGGTAGCGTGCCCGCCCGTGAGCACTCCGCCTCCCCAGCACGTCCGAGCCGCCTTCGGGGCCAAGAACGCGGAGCCCGTGCTGATCGAGCGCGGGCCCGTGTGGCGGTGTGACGACGTGGCGCTGCGACCGGCGACCAGCCCGGCCGAGGCGGCGTGGGTGGCACAGACCCTGGGCGATCTGCATGTCCCCGACCTGCGGATAGCGCGTCCCGTCCGGTCCAGCGACGGCCGCTACGTCGTCGGTGGCTGGGCCGGCTTCCGCTTCATCGAGGGCCGCGCGGAGCCACGCTACGACGAGGTCGTCTCCGCGTCGCTGCGCCTGCACGAGGCCACCGCCGCCCTGCCCCGCCCCCGCTTCCTGAACCTGCGCGCCGACGTGTTCGCTCTCGCCGACCGCGCCGCGTGGGATGAGGAGAAGGCCCCGCTCGACGTCGACCTCGGCGGCAAACTGTTCGACGAGTTCGCCGAGCGCAGGACCAAGGTCGGCCTGCGCTCCCAGGTAGTCCACGGCGACCTCTTCGGCAACGTCCTCTTCATCGGCGACGCCGCCCCCGGAATCATCGACTTCACCGCCTTCCACCGGCCCGCCGAGTGGGCGGCGGCGGTCGTCGTGGTCGACGCCATGGCCTGGGGCGGCGCCGACGACGCCATCGCCAAGCGCTGGGCCCACCTGCCCGAGTGGCCACAGGCGCTGCTGCACGCGCTGCTGTTCCGGTTGGCCGTGCACGCCCTGCACCCGAAGTCGACCCAACGCTCGATGCGCGGGCTGGAGCGAGCCGCCCACCAGATCGGCGAGATCGTCTGACTCGTCAGGCTTCTTTCCAACACACGCTCGCAGGAGGCGTGTCGCTGTCGGAGAGAAACTCATGGAGCGCAGTGACAAAGGCGTCCAGCGGAAGGCCACAGCCTTGCGGAAAGCCGACCTCTGATTCGATGACCGCAGGCGATTCGGGTGCGCCATGGCTGTAGGCGAAAGCGGTGTCGCCGGAGTAGAGCAGATAGCCGAAGCCATGTTCGACGTGGGCGTCGAGAACCGCGGACTCGGCCTCGATCGTGGCCGTGGAGCTGCCAGGTCGGCTGAGTAGTTCCACCAGGCCATCGATGTCCGCGTCCGAGGTGACCGACAGGCTCTTGCCGGTCACGATGCCGTCGTCGACAACCGGAACGGAAACATTGAGAGTCATCGGCCTGCCTTTCCGCGATAGATCTTGATTGTTCCGTCGGCTTGTACGACTCGCAAACAGGCGCCCGCCGGAAGGAACGTGGGGAGGTACTTGTCGCAGGTGACTCGTTGGTGTGCGTCGTAGTCGCGGGTTCCGCAGACCTTGCGGTCCACCACGACAGTTTCGTCGGTCAGACCTTCGCGCCGCATCGCTACGGCCACTTTGATCTCCACATGTGTGGCCAACCGCTGTGCCGCGCGGTCTGGCGCGCGAAGCGTCTGGGCGAATTCCTTTGCCGCCAGGTAGTGGGCGTCGTTCGGACCACTGACCAAACGCGTGGACCAACCGTCTGATCGAATCCACTCGCCATGGGTCTACGAGCCGTCAGGACGCTCGCCAACCCGTTGTCTCGCGAGGCGCACCCTGGGCGAGGCGTCATCTGACTCTCGATATCCCGGCGATGTCGGAGGGACCGCGCTACTCGGTGTGTATCCGATCGCGGTGAGGTAGCGACGCAGCATTCGATCGACGCGATCCAGCATCTCGATGACCTGCGCCGAATCGTCCACTGCGCTGGTCGTCGGGTCTATGAGGCGAAGCATCTCGGTATCCCGAGATCCTTCGACGGTCGTCGCCCAGTTGGTCCTCGCTCCTGACAGGTCGTTCACGGCGGCGACGAGGGCACCGCGTGCCTCGGAGATCAGCACCAGCGACCCGGCGATAGTGGAGCCGACATCAGCTACGGACACTGTGCTCCCCGTTCCCTGTAACCCCGTTCACATCACTGAAACGTCGTGTCCGCGTGCGGAGCGCAGCATTCGGGTGTCTCACGCCTGTTCCGGGCCCTCTGCGCAGGCAAGTTGTCACGCCGGAAACATTCGCGACCATTCGGGTAACACCGCGTCCTTACCGTCGGATCGTCCCCTTCAGCCGATCCGGAGGACCCGATGACGCAGGTCGCCGCGCCCGCCGTCGACACGCACTGTCCGTACTGCGCCCTGCAGTGCGGCATGCGGCTGACCGGGGTGCGTGTCGAGCCTCGGGAGTTCCCCACCAATCGCGGGGGGCTGTGTCAGAAGGGGTGGACGTCGGGGTCGCTGCTGACCTCGCCCGCTCGCCTGACCACCCCGCTCGTGCGCGTCGACGGCGAGTTGCGCCCGACGACGTGGGAGGTCGCGCTCGACCTCGTCGCCGCGAAGCTCAAAGCCCTCCAGCAAGCCCACGGCGCTGACGCGGTGGCGATCTTCGGCGGCGGTGGGCTGACCAACGAGAAGTCGTACCTGCTCGGCAAGTTCGCCCGGGTCGCGCTCGGCACCTCGCAGATCGACTACAACGGCCGGTTCTGCATGTCCTCGGCCGCCGCCGCGGGGATTCGGGCGTTCGGGTTGGACCGGGGGATGCCGTTCCCGGTCAGCGACCTGACCGACGCCGACGCGGTGCTGCTGATCGGCGCCAACCCGGCTGAGACGATGCCGCCGTTCATGCAGCACCTGACCAACTCGGGCCGCTCCGGCGCGGGTCGACCACGATC
>Ga0247823_10005475_pt1 | contig 10104 bp, 9 predicted proteins | sample 13C_PalmiticAcid_2_FD_192426 | JGI IMG/M metagenome (GOLD analysis project Ga0247823, IMG submission 192426) | Soil microbial communities from agricultural site in Penn Yan, New York, United States - 13C_PalmiticAcid_Day30 | ecosystem: Environmental > Terrestrial > Soil > Agricultural land...
GTAGCGGGTCAGGCCCACGGTGCGCACGTCGCGCGGCAGGAAGCCGGCGGTCGGCCGTGCGGAGGGCTCACCCCGCTGCGGCTCGGCGGCGGGGTCGAGCCGCCAGTAGAGCTTGATGGTCATGCGGCGTTCCTTTGCTGGGGAATGGCGGGCACGCCGAAGCGGCCCTCGAACACGAAATCGGCGAGCGGACGGCGGCCGTTGGGCGCCTCCTGCGGGTGGAAATCGGCGTGGAGCGTGTCGAGGGTACCCTGCCGCCCGATCGCGACGATCGTCTCGACCGCATGGTCGTCGGGAATGGCGAGCGCGAAGCGCGCACCCTCACGGTCGAAGCCGCCGATGCCATGGGTGTGCCAGCCGAGCAGCAGCGCCTGATGCGCGAAATTGGCCCAGGCCGCGCCGGTATCGAAGCTGTGACTGCCATTATGCACGGTCTCGCCGCGCCGCTCGACCAACGTGTTCGAAACGATCGCGACCAGCGCTGATGCGCGCTGCGCCCATTCGCGGTTGCGCGCGGCAAGCAGGCCAAGGAATAGCGGCCAGGCCGCATCGCCGTTGCGCGAGACAATGAAACGCCAGGGCTGGCCATTATTGGCCGAGGGCGCCCATCGCGCCGCCTCGAACGCGGTCGCCAGCACCCGGTCCGGGACCGGCTCGCCCGAGAAGCTGCGCGGCGACCAGCGGTCGATGAACAAAGGCGCGACGGGATGGTCGGGGGTCCGGCTCATGCCCGTACCTCGCGCACCGGCAGATGCACCAGATTCTCCGGAGGCGGCCCGGTCAGCTCTGCCAGGATCTCGTCGCGCAGCCGGTGTAGCACGGGCGAAGAACGCTCGCGCGGATGCGGCAGGTCGATATCGACAATGCGGCGGATGCGGCCCGGCCGCGCATCCATCACCACCACGCGATCGCCCAGGAACACCGCCTCCTCGACGTCATGCGTCACCATGATCATGGTCGAGCGGTGAGTCCGCCAGATACGCTGCAACTCGTGCTGGACATGCACGCGGGTGAGCGCATCGAGCGCGCCGAGCGGCTCGTCGAGCAGCAGCAATTTGGGTTCGGTCACCAGCGCGCGGGCGATCGCGGCGCGCTGCGCCATCCCGCCCGACAACTGGTGCGGATAGGCCTTCTCGAACCCCGAAAGGTTCACCAGCGCGATATGCTCGGCGACGATGCGCGCACGCTGCGCCTTGGGGATGTCGGTGTTGAGCAGCGCCAGCCCGACATTCTCCTCCAGCGTCAGCCAGGGGAACAGGCGATGGTCCTGGAAGATCAGCCCGCGGTCGAGGCTGGTGCCCGCGATCCGCTTGCCGTCGAGCCGGATCTCGCCCGCATAGTCGGTGTCGAGCCCGGCGATCAGCCGCAACAGCGTCGACTTGCCGCAGCCCGACGCGCCGACGATGCTGACGAACTCGCCCGCGCGGATGTCGAGGTCGATCCGGTCGAGCACCGACAGCGCGGCGCCGTCGATGCGGAAGTCCTTGGACAGGCCGGAAATGGTCAGCGCGCCGGTCGCGGGCGCCTCGGCGGCGGCGGGCGGCGGCTCGATCCGGGTGTGCAACGTCATGGGCCAGCTCCTTCAGTGAATGACAGGCTGCCAGCGCAGCAGATGGCGGCGCAGGCGGGCGAAGAGGTGGTTGAGAGTGAAGCCGAGCAGCGCGGCGGCGAGGATCGCGACGAGGATGATGTCCATCCGCTGCTGCGCCTGCGCGACGCCCATCGTCGCGCCGAGCCCGGCATTGGCGCCGAACAGGATCTCGGTCCCGATGGTGGCGATCCAGGCAAAGGCGAGCGCCTGGGTGACGCCGGTCAGGACCAGCGGCAGCGCGGCGGGCAGCAGGACATGCGCGAAGCGCTGGGTAGCGGAGAAGCCGAACAGGTCGGCGACCTCGACATAGCGGCGCTCGACCGTGCGGACGCCCTCATAGCTGTTGAGCACGGTGGGATAGAAAGCGGCGAGGCTGACGATCAGCAGCTTGGCTTCGTCGCCATTGCCCACCCACAGCCCGATCAAAGGCAGCCAGCCGAGCAGCGGCACCTGCCGCACCGCGTGGTAGAGCGGTCCGACGACGCGATCGAGCGGCCGCGACATCGCCATCGCGACACCAAGCGCGGTGCCGGCGAGGCCGCCGAGCAGCAGCCCGGTGACCGCGCGCGACAGGGTCGCGATCGCGTCGTTGAGCAGAAAGCCGCTGGCGAGCTGTGCCGCGAGCGTCGCGCCGACCTCCTGCAAGGGCACGAAGGCGAGCGCACGCGCCCCGCCCTGCGCCGACTGCGCCTGCCACCAGAACAGGACCAGCACGGGCACGATCAGGCCGAGCAGGATGCGTGCGGCGGGCGTGTTGAGGCGCGCCATCTCAGGCCTCCTTCCAGCGGACGAAGCGGCGCTCGACGAGCTTGACCGAACGATCGAGGAAGAAGCCGACCAGCCCGCTGACGAACACGCCCGCCAGCACCACGTCGATGCGGAACATCTGACGCCCCATCTCCATCATCTGGCCGATGCCGCTGTCGGCGGCGAGCAGCTCGCACGCGACCAGCACCAGCCAGCCACGCGTGAGGCCGAGCCGCAGCCCGGTCAGCACCGGCGGGATCGCGGCTGGAAGCAGGATGCGCGTGACGAACGGCAAAGCCGGAGTGCGGTAGAGCCGCGCCACCTCGAAATAGGATTTCGGGATCGCGCGCACCCCGTCGAACGTGGCGAGCGCGACCGGGAAGAACACCGCGACCGCGACGACGACGATCTTGAATCGCTCCTCGATCCCGAGCAGCAGCACCAGCATCGGAATGAAGGCGAGCACCGGCACCTGCCGCACTGCCTGGAACAAAGGCGCGAACAAAGCTTCGAGCAGCTTCGACAGCGCGATCGCGGTGCCGAAGGCCAGCCCGATCGCGGCGCCGGCAAGGAAGCCGAAGACGAGACGGAACAGGCTGGTGCCGAGATGATCGGTCAGCTCGCCATTGCGCCAGAGCTGGGCGAGCGTCGCCGCCACCTCGCTGGGCGGGACCAGCACCTGCGGCGGAAACACGCCGCTGGCCGACGCGAACTGCCACAGGAGCAGCAGGCCGAGCAGCGGCGCGAGGCCGGCGGCGATGCGGTAGAGATGGCTCATGGCAGAACCTCCTGCGGGGTGAGCGGCCGCGCGAGCCGGTGACGGGCGAAAGCGATGGCGGCGGCGCCGAACAGCAAGGGCAGCCACAGCAGGAACACCGACTGGAGCGGCACCAGCTTGGTCAGAAGCCCGCCGCCGAGCGCCCCGGCCGAGGAGCCGGTCATCGAGGCGAGGTTGTAGAGGCCCGCCGCCTTGCTTTTGGCGCCGGGGATGCTGGCCAGCATCCGCACATTGATGAGATGGACCACCGCCGAGGCGGCGCTGAGCAGCACCGCCCCAACCGCCAGCGCCGGGAAGCCATGCGCGAAGCCGAGCAGCGCCAATGCCGCTGCTGCGAGCGCGAGCGCCAGCGCATAGGCGGTACCGCGCGCGAGCCGCGCGACGAGCGTGCCGCTGAGGAACAGCAGCGCGACTGTGCTGACGCCCTGCACCAGCAACACGGTGATCCCGTCCTCCTTGGTCAGCGGCGGGAGCGCGGCGGCGAGCAGTAGGATGAAGGTCGAGAAGAGCGAGCCGGTGGCCGAGCTCAGGAATTCGACGAAGCTGCTTTCCGCTACCGCGCGGTTGCCGAGCAGTGCCCCGATCTCGGCGAAGAAGCTTGCGCTTTCCTCGGCCGCAGGCTGGCGCGCGGGCAGGAAGGACAGGCTGAACACCGCCATCACCCCGAACAAGGCGGCGACGATGAAGAAGGCGGCGGTGACGCCCGCCTTGAGGATCAGGATGCCCGCCGATGCGGGGCCGAGGATCGCCATCCCCGCGGTGAGTGCACCGCGATACCAGCCGCCGCGCGTCTCGCCGCGCCCGCGCAGTCGCTCAAGGAACGCGCTGTTCATCGCGACCATGCGGAACGGGATGCACAGACCAATCAGCCAGCGCCCACCCGCCAGCGCCGCCCAGCCCGCCGCGAACGGCATGGCGAGGTTGACCAGCAGCGGCCCGAGGCTGGAGGCGAAATAGATGCCGCGCGCGCCATAGCGGGCGATGATGAAGCCCGCCGGCACGGTGACGAGCACCATGCCGATCGATTCCATCGCGCCGATCACCCCGACCTGAAAGGCGGTGGCGCCGAGGTCGATCGCATAGATCGTCGTCACCACCTTGCCGAGGCCGACCGTCAGCCCGCTGACCAGCGCGAGCAGCAGGAAGTTGGCCATGAAGCGCCGATCACTTACCGCTTCGGTCATCGCGCGGCGGCCTCCGCGGTATCGGGTTTCCACTGATCCCTGAGCTTGAGGCGATCGAGCGCCGCGGTGGCGAAACGCCGGTCGAGCAGCTTGTCCACGTCGATCTGCTTGCGGACCAGGCCCTGACCGAAGGTATAGGCCGCTGCGTCGCGATAATGCGCGACCATGAAGTCGTCATAGAGCGGCGAATAGCGGTCGCCCCAGGCGACGCGCGGCTCGTCCAGCTCCGCCTCGATCACGCTGCGCGGGGATTCCGCGCGCGAGGTGATCTCGATCACCTTTTCGCGATTGGCGGGATCGGCCGACCAGGCCTGTGCGCGGACATAGGCGTCGGCGACAAGCTGAGTCAGCTCGGGGTACCGGTCGACGAAATCGCCGCGCCCGAACAGCTCGGCGCGCATCTTCCACGATTGCGGCGCCTGTTTGGTCGACCAGATGATCCGGCCGACCTTTTTCTCGACCAGCAGATGCGCGTCGGAGAGCAGGAACACCGCGTCGACATCGCCCGACGCGAGCGCGGCATGGCTGGCCGGCGGGTTGATGTTGAGGATGCGGAAATCGCTGAGCTTGAGGCCGTTCGCCTCGGCGAGCTTGGCGAAGGGCAGCTCCCATGGCCGCCCGCGGTGAAGCGCGATGCGCTTGCCCTTCAAATCCTTGATGCTGTTGGCGGTGACGCCGTTGCGCACGACCAGATAAGCGTTCTGGCCGCGCCCGACCGGCACCACCAGCCGCAGATCGACCCCGCCCGCGATCGCGATGATCGCTGGGAAATCGCCATAGCTCGCGAAATCGATGCGCTTGGCGGCGAAGCCCTCATTGACCACCGGGCCGCCGACTGCGGTCGCAACCGGGAACCACTGGAGCTTGACCCCGCGCTTGGCGAGTTCGCCTTCGAGCCACCCCTGTTGCTGGACGATCGCGTTCTGGCCCTGATAGCGCTGCTGCCCTTCGTGCGGATAGGCGATCGCAGCGATGGTCAGTGTCGCGGGCGGCTCGCCGGGCGCCGGCTCACCCGTCGCGCCGCCCCGGAACTGGTGGAACACCAGCGCCGCAAGCACGCCGATCGCGACAATGGCGACGAAGATCGTCCTGCGGCTCATGCGGCGTCCAGTGCCTGCGTGAAGTCGAGCGCCTCGAACGGCCGCCGGTCGACCCAGGCGGCGACATCGACGCGTGCGGGCAGGAAACCGCGATCGAACAGGAAGTCGCTGAAGTCCTGAAGCGCCGTGATCGAGGCGTCGTCGAGATCGGTCTTGAGCCGGCGGTGGAGCGTATCCCCGCCATAGGCGGCGCGGACGAACTGCTCGGGCGACCCGGTCTCGCGCGCAATGTACGCGAAGGTTTCCTCGGGATGGTCCTCGGCCCAGTCGCCCGCCGCGGCGACATGGGTCAGCAGCCGGCGCGCGACCGCGGGGTAATTCTCCAGCGTCGCCGCATCGACGGTGAGCGGCCGGGGCGCACCGTTGTTGATCCGGATCTTCGGATCGGGGTGGAATCCCGTGTCGATCACGACATGCGCGCCGGCGAGCAAGGCGAACTCATGCCCGAGCGAACCCTTCACATGGATCGCATCGACCTCGCCGCGGACCAGCGCGTGAAATTCCGCGGTGTAGAGCGGCCGCCCGCCCCAGCTGCGCTGGCTGACCAGATCGAGCCCCTCGGGCGCAGGGTCGGTGGCATCGATATCGACCCACTCCACCTCATCCTCCCCCACCCCGCCGAGCGACAGCGCGGCGAGCAGGGCGCGGAGCGCGGTGGCACGGAAGATGTCGATCTTCTGCCCCGCGCGGCGCGGCAGGGCGATGCGGCGGCCCTTCAGATCCTCGACCGTGCGGATGCCCGATCCGGGCAAGGTCAGCACCAGCTGGCTCTCGTCGATCCAGCTGAGACCGATCACGCGCGTGTCGGCCCCGGCGGCGCGCGCCCAGATCGCCGGCACGCTGCCGCCCTGGCGGAAGCTGTGCGCGAGGTGATGGTCGTAATGGCTCGCGCGGACGTCCGGGTCAGTGGTGTCCTGGATCGAGCGGACGGTGATGCCGAGCTCGGCCAGATCGCGGTCGATCACGCCCTGGTTGATCGCGATGCCGAGCGGGGTCGGCACCGGGCAACGGGTGTACCAGATTTCCTTGGGAAAGGCGGTCATGCGAGCCTCCTGACGGTGGGTTCGGGGAAGAGGGTGCGGGCCATCAGAAGCGCGCCACGAGCGAGGCGCCCCAGGTGCGCGGATCGCCCCACTGGATGGTGTCACCGGTGATCCCGGCCGCGGCATTGAACTGCGGCAGCGCGTGGTTGCGGTACGCTTCGTCGAACAGATTGTTGACGTAGACGGTGAAGGTGAAGCGATCGTCCGCCGTGGTGTAAGCAACGCGCGCGTTCGCCAGCGTGTAGCCCGGCTGGTTGAGCAGGGTGCGGTTCACCCGGTCCTGCGGGGTGATGTAATAGAATTGGTGCGACTGGTAGCGTGCGTCGGCGCCGAGCTGGATACTGCCCGCCCCCGCCAGATCGAACTCGTAGGACGCGCCGAGGTTGAGCGTGACATGCGGCGCGCGCACGAACTCGGCACCCGCGAGGTTGGCGCCGCCGTTCACCACCTGAAGCTTGTCATATTTCGTATCGAGCAGCCCGAGCGCGGCATTGAGCGCTAGGCCCTTCACCGGGCGTGCGGTCAGCTCGAATTCGGCGCCGTTGACATGCGCTTCCTCGGCATTCTGGAGGTAGGAGGTGGTGACGCCGCCGACCGCGCCGGGGTTCGGCCCGACCACGTTGATCTGCACATTGTCGTATTGATAGTGGAAGGCGGTGGCGTTGAAGGTGACCGCGCCGTCGAACCAGCTCGACTTGTAACCGATCTCGAACGAGTCGAGCTTCTCGGGCTCGACCACTTGGAGCGCGACGGGCAGCTGCGCGGCGGTGTTGAAACCGCCCGATTTCACGCCATGCGCGAACTTGAAATAGAGGAGATGCCCGGGCGCCACCGTCCAGGACGGCGTCACGTCATAGGTGAAATTGTCCCAGGTCCGCTCAAGCACGCCCGAAAAGGTGCCGATCCCCCCAAAGGTGCCGGTGTAAGTCTCCCACCAGCGCGGATAGCTGCTCCACGATGTCGCCGCGGCGTTGGGCGAGGAGACGCGGCGGAAATCGAGCGTCTTGGTCTCGCGCGTGAAGCGGCCGCCAACCGTGAGGTTGAAGCTGTCGGTGATGTCGTAGCCAAGGTTCAGGAAGGCCGCGCCGCTCTCCGCGCTGTGGTCGTAGCGGGTACGGCTGTACGCGTTGGGCGCGGTATCGCCGGGAAGCGCCAGGACCGAGCCGTCGGGCAGGGTCGCCGAGGCGGCGTCGGATTTGATGTCTTCTTTGAAATAATAGAGCCCGGCGATCCATTTGAAGCGGCTCGATCCGCTGGAGGCGAGCCGCAGCTCCTGACTCCACTGCTCGCTGCGCGCCTCGGTATGGTTCCGCGCGATCTCGAGCGGGGTGTAGTCGCTGTCACCGCCCGAGGTCACCTCATAGCGCTCGAACCCGGTGATCGAGGTGAGCGTGACGCCGCCGAAATCCCAGTCGAGCTTCAGCGAGCCGCCATATTGCTCGGTATCGCTGAACTCGTCGGCATTGGTGCTGACTGCGTCGCGATCCCGGGGCGGGGCATAGCCGTTGCGATAGAGCCCGTCGGCGCGATAGCTGCCGATCGTCCAGTATCCGCCGTCGGTCTTGTACTTGCGGTAATGGACCCCGAGCAAAGCTTCGAAATTGCCGCCCGCGCGCGCCAGCAGCTGGCCGCGGATGACGCTGTCCTGGATCGCATTGTCCTTCTCGCCGCTGAACGCATTGGTGAAGCGGCCGTCGCGATTCTCGATATGGCCAGAGATGCGCGCGGCGAGGACGTCGGGGGCGATGACGAAACCGACACCGGCCTGGACGATCCGGTCGTCATAGCTGCCATAGTCGAGCTTGACGTAATTGTCGGTGCCGCTTGGGGAGAAGCTGGGCTTCTTGGTCACCACGGCAATCGCGCCGCCGGTGGTGTTCTTGCCCCACAAAGTCCCCTGCGGGCCACGCAGCACCTCGACCCGCTCGAGGTCGAACAGCGGCAGGCCGGTGGCGCTGGCGTTGCTGATATAGACTTCGTCGAGATAGAAGCCGACCGGGTTGGCGAGGTCGATCTGCTGCTGACCCGCGCCGACGCCGCGGATCCACCAGCGCGGGCGGCCATGCTGCTGCGTACCCGCCGAAGCGTTGGGGACGAGGCTCAGCACCTCGCTCGCCGAACGGCCGACGCCCTGAAGCGTGAACACGTCGGCACCGAGCGCGGTGATCGCAGTGGGCACGTCCTGGATCGACTGCTCGCGCTTGCCGGCGGTGACGACGATCTCGGCGGGATCGGAGGCGTCGTCTGCGGACGCTGCAGCGTCGGCCTTGCCGTCGGTCTCGCTGGCATGGGCGGGCGCCAGCGCCGCAAGCGATGCCGCGACGAGCCAGATTGCCTTCTTTCGGGTACGATTCTCAAACTTCACGTTCACTCTAAATTCCCCCCTGCGCGGCCTCGCGGGCCTGCGTCTGGTGATGATGGTTTGGGCTCAGGCGGCCTGAAGGGCGCGTCCGGCGACCGCGGCGAAGGGCGCGGGATCGATCCATGCGGCGATGTCGAAGTCAGCCGCGAGGAAGCCGTGCTGGAACAGGAAGTCCTTGTACCGGCCGAGTGCCCCGGCAGCCTCGTCGTTGAGGAAGGTGCCAAGGCTGGCGGGCGCGTTGACGCCATAGGCGCGGCGCACCCAGTCCGGTGTGGAGCCGGTCTCCCGCGCGATATAGGCAATGGTCTCGTCGGGATGCGCGCGCGCCCAGTCGCCTGCGGCGATCACCCGCGCCAGGAAGCGTTCGACCAGATCGGGGCGCGCCTCGATCAGCGCGGCATCGACCGTGAGCGTACGCGGCGTGCCGTTGTTCGCGCGTACCCAGGGATCGGGATGGTCGCCGAGCGAGGCGACGATATGCGCCCCCGCCAGCCGTGCGGTCTCGAGCCCCAGCGCACCCTTCACATAGATCGCATCCACCTCGCCGCGGACCAGCGCCAGCACTTCGGCGCGATAGCCATGGCGGGTGCGGGCGCGCTGGCGCTCGCCAGTGGCGATACCCTCGGTGCCGCTGCCGGCGGGATCGGCGCTGACCGTATCGATCCGCTCGACATCGGCGAGCGTCAGGCCTTCAAGCTCAAGCGCGCTGGCAAAGCCCTTGAGCGCAGTGGCGCGGTTGAAGTCGATCGAGATCGGGTTGACCGGCAACCCGATCCGTCGGCCGGCGAGATCGCGCGCGGTGCGGATGCCCGATGTCGGCAGCGCGAGGATCGCCTGGAACTCGTCGGTCCAGGACAGGCCGATCACCCGTGTGTCGCGGCCATTGGCGCGCGCCCAGATCGCGGGGATGTTGCCGCCCTGCCGGAACGAGCTCGGGAGGTTGTGGTCGAAATGGCTTTCGCGGGCGTTGACGTCGACGGTTTCCTGGATCGACTTGAGGCCGATCCCGTCGCTGCGGAATTCATCGGCCAGCCAGCCGAGCTGGACGGCGATGCCAAGGCCGGTCGGCACCGGGCAGCGCGTGTACCAGAGGTCGTTGATCGCGTTGGTCATGGAGGATTCCTGAGGTTGAGGCGCAAGCGACCGCCGCGTCCGGAAGCGCGGGAAGCGCCACCGTCCGTCGCGCCGCACGGGCGCGCAGAGCATCGACCGCGAGCGTCAGCCCGCGGTGGTCAGTTGCAGATGTCGGTTGGGATCAGCGGCAGGCTGAACAAGACCGCCCCACGGGCGGCGGCGGGG
>Ga0247823_10005476_pt1 | contig 10104 bp, 6 predicted proteins | sample 13C_PalmiticAcid_2_FD_192426 | JGI IMG/M metagenome (GOLD analysis project Ga0247823, IMG submission 192426) | Soil microbial communities from agricultural site in Penn Yan, New York, United States - 13C_PalmiticAcid_Day30 | ecosystem: Environmental > Terrestrial > Soil > Agricultural land...
ACCTCGGGGGTCGGGCGTCTGCACCTGATCGAGCCTGGCGCCGTCGAGCTGTCCGATTTGAATCGGCAGATCCTCTACATGGAGTACGACCTCGGCCTGCCAAAGGTGGATGTGGCGGTGGACCGGTTGCAGGAGTACAACTCCGACATCTCGATCACCGGCTGGCGCAGCACGGTCACCGGGCCGGGGATGCTGGCCGACCTTGTCGAGGGCTATGACCTGCTGATTATGACGGCGAGCCGCCCGCTCGTCAGGAGTTGGGCGGGCCAGGCGTGTCGGAAGGCCGGGATCCCGTGGGTCTATGGCAGGTATTCCGGGCCGTTGGTGACGACCGGGGTTTACTCGTCGTCGGACGGGCCTTGCTACGACTGCGAGGAGAACGTGGCCGGGGGCGACTTGGTCGCGCCACAGAGCGCCAACGCCGTGTCCGCGGGGATGGCCGGACTGCGGGTCGCGCACGTCGCGATGGGCATACTGACGGGTGTGCCCGCGGTCGCGGTGAATCGGACCTATGTGATGAACCTGGTCGATCCGGGGAATGTGGCCGTGCTGACCGCGGACGAGCGGCGGGACGACTGTCCTACCTGCGCGGGGTGACATGTGTGTCCCGCCGCTCGCCGACTGATCAGGAGACCGCGGTCAGGTACATCCCGGTCGTCCCCGCCCCAGGCGTGTTGCGGCAGGTGAAGTTCCCGGATGCCTTGGCGTACATCAAAGTCAGGCACCGCCCGAGTGCCCGCTGCCCGAAGTAGTTGGGATGCGTCGACTCCTGGACATCGCCCTGGGTCGACTGGCTGTCGATCCACCGCACCCACTCGCTGGTGGTCGCCGAAGCGAGCTGGGTGGAGGTGACGAGCTTGCTCGCCTTCGCGCAGACCTCGCGCCCCTGCAGCGTGTCGCGCAGATCCATGAATTGCACACCCTTGGCCGCCGCCACGCCCTTGAGGCGGTTCGCCAGCTGCGGGACCAGTGAGTCGCGCGCCCAGTCGGAGTCGCGGTTCCAGAACGGGCAGCCGCCGGTGTTCGTCCGGCTCCATCCGCTTTCGTAGTAACGGTTCTCCGACCCGCGCGGAATCGGCGACGGGTACGACTGCAGGACGATCCGGTAGTCCGACCCGGCGTAGCCCGCGTTGGCCATCACCGCGCGGATCTCGTCGATGGACTTCGACACCCCGGCCATCGCGGCATCGATCTTGGAGTCGACCACGACTTGCTGGTCGTCGTGGCAGTACGAGTACCAGACGATGTAGTCGGTGGCGCACTTGGTGATGATGTCGGCGAACCCGAGATCGTTGCCCCCGACCGAAAGCGCGATGACCTCGACGTCATGGGTCGCCGCCACGGCCGCGAGCTGGTCGGCCTGGGGCGCCTCGCCCCGGAAGGCGACACCGCCGTTGGACGCGCGGAAGACGTTCTTGGTGGTGGCGCCGGAACAGGCCAGGTTCACCAGCGCCTGGGTGGTCCCGGTCGCGCTCTTGACCTCGGCGGAGTCCGAGCGATGGCAGCCGTTCGCGACGGTCGACCCGTACACGCGAGCGGGGTCGTAGCCGCTGCCGGTCCACGCCCGGTCGGTGCCGTCCCGGCTGCCGCTGTTGGTGAGGCTGTTGCCTTGCCAGCGGCCTCCCTCGCCGGAAACGAAGCTGTCCCCAAGGGACACGATGGCGGTCGGACCACTTGAAGGACTGGCGGCGGCAGGGCTCGTACCAGCACAAACGGCGGCACTCAGGGCTAATGGCACAGCAAGGACGGCAGAGCGTCGGATCTTCGACACAGGGATGTGCTCCTGCCAACGGGCGCGCTTTCGCAGGGGACGCGCGAGTGACGTGGGCCACCGGGTCGGTGGTTGGCGGAGAATCTCGCACAGCCGTTCTTGTTACCGCAAGGTAACCGCAGGTCTCGCTTTCATCACGTCGACAGCCGCACGTGAACCGTAACGATCTTCGGCCACCACCACCGACTGTGGTGGAGACACCTGCGGCCTCGGCGCGGGCTCGTCAGTCCATCGCTGCGACCCAAACCCCGCCGATGTCTGGTTTGCGACGCGATTCCGCAGACTCGGGTGATCCGGATTCGGATGAAGGTACGGTTCGAATCTCCTGCTGGCGGGCCGCGTTTTTCGCGGATGACACGACGTTTCGGCATCGACTTCGCAAGGCCGACGTCGGAAGAGAGATGTGCTGTGGCAGATCCGGAGGGACAATGGAGTCCCCGTTATCGAGTACTGGTGATCGCGTTCTATTTGCTGTTCGTGCTCGTGATGGCGGTGGTGTCGGCGCAGATGGTCGCCGAATCGGACGACCCGGATGACGCGGGATCGGTGCTGAGGTGGGTATTCACCGGGTTGGTTGTGGTGATCTCGGGCGTCAGCCTCAACCTCGTTCCGACGATCGTCGTCTTGGTGTGGCGGCGGCCGAATGAGGCCAACGTCGGGTCCATGGATCTCGTTCGCAGGCTCGTGACCAGGCTGCGCACTCCGGCCAAGGTGACCGGTGTACTTCTCCTCATAGGCGCTCTGTTCTCCGTCGGGCTGTTCGTCCGACCGGAGAACACTGACCTGGAGCCCGGAACCCTGCGCATCATGACCGGATTCGGCAAGAGCTCCAGTGACCCCAGGTCTGTGCTTATCGACCAGTGGAACAGAACGCATCCCGACAATCCGGTCGAAATCGACTTCGCCCCGGGAGAAACCGATCAGCAGCACGAGCGGATGGTCGGCGACGCCAAACCCGGCGGTGCCCGTAGCGCTGATCTGTACGTGCTCGATGTGGTCTGGATGGCGGAGTTCATCGACCGCGGCTACATCCGGGAGATCGCCGCTCAAGGCCAGGACCTGGCCGACTTCATGCCCAATGTGATCGAGACCTGCAAGCGGGGCGGGAAGTTGTGGGCGATGCCGCTGAACACCGACGCGGGTTTGTTGTTCCACCGCTCTGACATCCCGACCGTGCCCGCACCTGAGAGTTGGGACGGCTACTTCGGCGCGGGCGCGCAGTCGGCCGTCGCCAACGCGCGTTCGGCGGGCCATCCCGTCGAGGCGGCCAACGCCGCGCAGCTGGGGGACCAGGAGATGCTGACCATCACCGCGTTGGAGGCGATCTGGGCGGCGGGCGGCCAGGTCGTCGGAACCAACGGTCAGGTGCTGCTGACACCGGACGGCACCGCGGTGGATTTCGGCGCGGCCGACCGGTTGGGAATCGAGAAACTCTCGGCGGCCACGGGCAATAATGACTTGGTGCCTGCGGACGCGAGGCAGACCTCGTCGCAACAGGCGGTCGAGGCGTTCTCGGCCGGGCGCACACTGTTCATGCGCAACTGGCCGGTCTTTCGCGACACCGTGGGCACCCGTGTCGCTTTCAAGGCTGTCGCCCCGCCCAGTCCGAGCGTGCTCGGCGGGCAGAACTTGGCCATCGCGACATCTACCGACAAGCCGCGAGCCGCGCGTGCCCTGACCGAGTTCCTCACCAACTCGACGAGCCAGTTGATCCTCTCCGAGTTCGGTGGATACGCACCGACCCGTCAGTCCGCGTACATCAGCTCCCGAGGCGCGTCGACCCAGGAGCTCCGCACGGCGGTGGAACGTGCACGGCCGCGCCCGATCACCCCGTGCTACACCGAGTTCAGCCGAGCCTTCCGCCGCGGGATCAATCGCGCGATCAACGCGGGTGGGCAGCTGGAGCATGGGTTCGCCGAAGAGCTCGCGCGGATTTTGAAGTGCGGATGAGTCGCAGGGAACTCGCGCTCAATGGCCAACCAGTGATCGCCGAGGTCGGCTGTTTCCGCAGGTCAGAGTGGTGCCCCCAGTCAGAGTCGAACTGACACTGGACGGATTTTGAGTCCGCTGCCTCTGCCGGTTGGGCTATGGGGGCGTCGGCTGAGCACTCTACGCGATCAGTCGGGGCGGTCGCGCGGAGGTTGGGGGTGTCGGGGGAGTCACGTCGGTGGGCCGGTGCCCCGCCGCTGGTCGGCGGTAGGCTTCAGGCTCCCCGTTTCCTGGCAGCAAGGAGGACCCCGGTGACCGAGCTGGCTACCGAGGCCCAAGCCCCCGTGCCCCGTCGGGTGCTGGTGGCGGAGGACGAGGCGCTGATCCGACTGGATCTTGTCGAGATGTTGCAGGAAGAGGGGTACGAGGTCGCAGGCCAGGCCGCTGACGGCGAAGAGGCTGTGCGGCTCGCTGCCGAGCTCAAGCCCGACTTGGTGATCCTCGACGTCAAGATGCCCAAGATGGACGGCATCGACGCGGCGACGACGATCGCGGGGGAGCGGATCGCGCCGGTTGTCATGTTGACGGCGTTCAGTCAGCGGGAGCTGGTCGAGCGGGCTCGCGACGCCGGTGCGATGGCGTATCTGGTGAAGCCGTTCGCCAAGCACGACCTGGTGCCCGCGATCGAGCTGGCGGTCAGCCGGTTCTCCGAGCTGCAGGCCCTGGAGACCGAGGTCGCCGGGCTCAACGAGCGGCTGGAGACCCGCAAGGTCATCGAGCGGGCCAAGGGTCTGCTGATGAGCAAGCAGGGACTGTCCGAGCCCGAGGCGTTCCGCTGGATCCAGCGCACCGCTATGGACCGCCGCACGACGATGAAGGCCGTCGCCGAGGCCGTCGTCGAGAACATCACTTAGGCACTGTCCTGCCAGTCCGGTACGCGCTATCCGCGCCCGGGCGGCCCCTGGCCGCACGGGCGAAAAGCCCAAGTACACCCAGTGCGAGCGGCTTCCCGTCCGCGCGCCCGGGAACCACCCGGATCACGGATCCCGCGCACCGGACTGGCAGGACAGCGTCTAAACGACGCTGAAACTTTCCAAGGTGGACGATTGGCTCCCGTCCACCCCGATCACCCGTACCTCAAGCACATGCCGTCCCGCCGTCAGTCCACTGAGGCCCATCGGGAACGGATAGCCGCCGCCGGGTGAGGGCCCGCCGATCGACGTCGGCAGGCCCGCGATCAGCCTGCCGTCGAGCCACAGCTGTATCCCCTGCACCCCGCCGACCGAGCCCGTGTCCCACTGCGCGGCGGCGCCTTCGAGGCCGACTGTCACCACGAGCCTGCCTTCCGGGGCGACCGTCGGCGTGGTCAGCGGCTGCCCCGTGGCGTCCCCCAGGTCGACTGTGGCCACCGGTAGGGCGGCTTGACCCGGGCGGCCGCGGTCGGTGCGGCGGGGCTGGGTGGTGGTCTGGGGCCCCGACGTCGGCGCCGGGATCAGTTCCAGGTAGCTCTCCTGCACCACCGCGCCCGTTCCCGCGCCCGGCGCGCGCACGACGAACGGGCTTAGCGTCGCCGGGCCTTGGCTCCCGAGCAGGTCAGGCGGCACTTCGGCGATCACCGTGACGGCCGCGCCCGCTGGAACCGGCGGCGGTCCTGGGACCACTGGCGCGGCGGGGAGCACGCGGTCGCCCAGTTGGATCGTGGCCGCGCCGGCGTCCATGCCGCCCGACGTCGTCATGGTCACGACGATCCGGGCGGCCAGGGCGCCGGTCAGCGGGCGGCGGTTCATGCCGAAGTCCGGCGCGGGCGCGTCCGGCGTCTGCACCTGCCTGGTCGCGACGTTCACCGGGACCTCGATGATCTGCGGCACCGGCGCGCTCGGTCCGCTGAACCCGGCCGCCGCTAGGTGAATCCTGGCCCGCCTGCCCTCCGGCCCGCGCACGCCGACCAGCGCGGACGCCTCCCGCCAACGGGGGAGGGCACCCGACACCGCGATGGTCACGCCGTCCTGTTGGACGAAGACACCGCGGGTGGTCACGCGTACCTCGAACAGGTGAAGTGCCCCTGCTCCTCGCGGCGGTACCAGGCCGACCTGCTCGACAGCGGTGAGTGAGTCCAGGCCCGCCCCCGTGTTCACCCTGGCTCCCGCGTCGTCGACGATCACCCGGATCGCGCCCTCGGGCAGCGTCGGGTCGACGCCGGGGTGCGGCGCCGACCGGACCGCCCCGATCCGGTCCGCCGGGCCGGGAACCAAGTCCAGCGTGAGCCTGCCACCGGGCCCTGCCGCGTCGGTCAGCGCCACGAAGCGGGCCAGCACGCCATCACTGTTGTCGACCAGGCGCACCGGCTGACGCGCGCGCAGGACGGCCTCGTCGGCGCCACAGCCCAGATCGATGGGCAGGCCGACCTCGCCGGGTCCGCGTTCACCGATGTCGACGCACCCGCGGTAGCCGGACAGGTGCCACAGCGAGCCGGGCACGTCGGCGAGCACGGTCGCGTCGTCGCGGAAGTCGTCGAGCAGGCCGGTGAGCCCCGCGCGCCAGGACGTGTCGCCTCGGCCGGGAGTGGCCTTCGTCAGGGCGGGGCCGGAGCGCTGCCCGAACGCGTCGACGGCGCGCACCTCGACCTGGTACTCAGTGCCGTCGACCAGACCTTCGAGCTGGACGTCCGGGGTCACGACCAGCCGGGTCCGCCACTGGTCGCCCTCGGCCCAGCGGACCTCGTAGCCCGCGACCCGCTGCGCGGGCCACGACACCCGCAGCCGTCCGGGCGCCGGATCGAGCCGGACGTCGCGCGGCTGGTCGGGCACTCGGCCGGGTTCCGGTAGCAGGACGGTGTCGGCGGCGTACTTCGTCACCCGTACGACCGGCGCGGACGGGGGAGGCGACGGTCGTACGGCCTCGGATTCGTCACTCGGAGTACGCAAAATAAGCACCGCGCCCCCCACGAGGGCCACGGCGCCCACCCAGCTGAGTACCTGCTTGCGGCTCGGCACCATCGCAGCGTATTGCCAGTTGCCGACCCCGCTCGACCCCCTCGATTTGAGAGGTCGTCCAAGTGTTGGCTCACCGGACACTTTCGTTGCAGTCTGGTCACGAGCAGCCTAGGTGCGTGACTACACCTCGTTAGGTCACTACTTTCCGCCCCAACCCTCCAACGGTATGAGGGCTAGGTTCGGCATGCTGTACCGGCATTGTCGGACAGAAGCGGAGAAGGGACATCACGTGCGAAACCAGACGGTGAAGGCCGGTGTGCTGGTCGCTGGCGCGTTGTTGCTCGCAGCCTGTGGCACCAACAAGACCGAGTCCGGTGCTGGCGGCGGCAACCAGAGCTGCGACCAGAGCAAGGGCACCTTGGTCATCGGCGTCATCGCGCCGCAGTCCGGTGGTCTGTCCGCGCTTGGCCTCGGCATCAAGAACTCCGCGCAGCTCGCGGCCGACCAGGCCAACGAGAAGTGCGCCGTCAAGGGCTACAAGCTCGCTGTGCAGACCGAGGACGACCAGGCCACGGCCCAGGTCGGCGCGCAGGCCGCTACCCGGCTTTCCTCGAACGCGAACGTGGTCGGCGTCGTCGGTACGCTGAACTCCTCGGTCGCCCAGAGCGTTCAGCCGATTCTCAAGGGCAAGAACATCGTTCAGATCTCGCCCGCCAACACCAACCCGTCGCTGACCCGCGGCAAGGACTACGGAACCGCGCCCAAGCGCGACTTCGAGACCTACTTCCGCGTCTGCGCCACCGACGACCTGCAGGGCCCGTTCGCGGCCAAGTACCTGGTCGGCAAGGCGGGCAAGAAGTCCATCGCGATCATCACCGACGGCAAGACCTACGGTGAGGGCCTCGCGGCGGAGTTCAAGAAGCAGGCCGAGAAGGACGGCGCCAAGATCGTCGCGTCGGCCAAGGTCGGCGAGAAGGACACCGACTTCGCGGGCGTCATCGCGACCATCAAGGGCTCCAACCCCGACGCCATCTACTACGGCGGCGAGTACCCGCAGGCGGGCCCGCTGTCGAAGCAGGCCAAGGACGCCGGTCTTGCCGTCCCGGTCATGGGCGGCGACGGCATCTACGACCAGAAGTTCATCGACCTGGGTGGTAAGGAAGGCGACCTCGCGACCTCGGTCGGCGCCCCCACCGACACCCTGCCCAGCGCGAAGGCGTTCATCGACGCGTACAAGGCCAAGGGCTTCAAGGACGACTTCAGCGCCTACGGTGCGTTCTCCTACGACGCCACCAACGCGATCATCGGCTCGCTGGCCAAGGCCATCGAGGGTGGCGACTGGAGCGACTCGAAGCGCGCTGACCTCATCAAGAACGTCCAGTCCTACTCGGCTCAGGGCGCGACCGGTGAGATCAAGTTCGACGAGTACGGCGACAGCACGAACAAGCTGCTGACCGTCTACAAGGTGTCGGGCGGCAAGTGGGTGGCCGACGAGACCGGAACCTTCGGCGGCTGATAGCTAAGTTCTGGTCCCAATAAAGTCGGATGTGGCGGGGGTAGGCGAACATGCTTGCCCCCGCCGCTTTTGGAGGTAGACGTGGCCACGCTGCTACAGCAGCTCATTAACGGCCTCGTGCTGGGCGGTTTGATCGCGCTCATCGCGCTGGGCTACACGATGGTGTACGGCATCATCCAGCTGATCAACTTCGCCCACGGCGAGGTCTTCATGGTGGGCGGGTTCGCATCCCTCGCCACCTATTCCTATGTTCTTCCCGATGGCCTCAAGAGCGACTGGTGGTTCGCGCTGCCGCTCATGGCTATCGGTGGTGCGCTAGTCGCCGTCATCCTCGCGGTGATCATGGAACGGTTCGCCTACCGGCCGCTGCGCAACGCGCCGCGCCTGGCGCCGCTGATCACGGCACTGGGTGTCTCGGTGATTCTCAAAGAGGCTGTCCGCCTGTGGTATCCAGGCGCGACCGCCCCGGTCCCCTTCCCCCGTGTCTTCGTGAACAAGACGTTCACCTTCGAGGTGTTCGACGGCAGCATCACGATCGGCTCGACGGCGATCCTGATGATCGTGGTCTCGATCGTGGGCGCGATCATCCTGCAGACCTACATCACCCGGTCGCGGATGGGCCGCGCGATGCGCGCCACCGCGCAGGACCCGGACACCGCCCGCCTGATGGGCGTGAACCCGAACCGGACCATCGTGCTGACGTTCGTCATCGGCGCGGCACTGGCCGGTATCGCAGGCGTCCTGTACGGCATCCAGATCACCAACGTCGACACCGAGGTCGGGTTCCTCTACGGCATCTTCGCCTTCACCGCGGCGGTGCTCGGCGGCGTCGGCAGCATCAAGGGCGCGGTGATCGGCGGGTTCGCCATCGGCCTCGTCAAGACCCTGTCCGGCCAGTACCTGCCCGGTGGTACCCAGTACGACCTGGTGTGGATCTTCGTCATCCTCATCGCGGTGCTGGTCTTCCGGCCGCAGGGCCTGTTCGGCGAGCCGGAAAGGGTGCGCGCATGACAATCAAGGATGCGGTCAGGCCGTTCGCGCGGCCACTGGTCATCGTCGGTGGTGTGCTCGCGATCATCGCCGCGCTCCTGCCGTGGGCGACCTTCACGCTCAATGAAGGTCCGTACCCGGACAAGGCCACCCTGCAGTTCTTCGACGCGCCGTTCGCGGTCAGCGGGTTCCGCCTGCACACGCTGATCCTCGGCGTGGCGGTCCTCATCGTCGCGTTCGCGCCGATCCCGGTGCGCAACCGGATCCAGCGCGCGCTCGGCTGGGGCCTGCTGGCGGTCTCGGTCGTCAACACGCTCTTCATCCTGTTCGGCGGCGGCGGCCTCGGCGCGGTCACCGCGATCGACGGCGCGTTCGCCTTCGGTGGCGTCGTGGGCATCATCGCCGCGGTCGCGATCATCCTGGCGGCCAACTCGGGCGTCATCGAGCCGATCCCGCACTGGAACAACAAGGTCCCGACCTTGGTGGCCTACGCGGCGCTCGTCGTCTCGTTCGTCGCGCTGCTGCTGCTCGTGGCGATGATGCTCAACGCCGGTGGCCAGGGCGGTGTCGGCAACCCGTACGCGGGCCCGATCTTCCTGTCGCTGCTCGGCTTCCTCGCCGGTGTGCTCGGCGCGCTGCACGGGATCGGCCTCACCGGCTGGATCTCGCGGCTGTCCGACGACCACAAGTGGTTCAGCGTCATCGTGCTGCTGCTGTGCGCGCTGGCACTGCCGTTCACCGAGGCCGGCACCGACTACTGGATGACCACCGCGGCCAACATCGGCGTCTACGCCGCGACCGCGATCGGTCTGAACATCGTCGTCGGCCTGGCTGGTCTGCTCGACCTCGGGTATGTCGCGTTCCTCGGTATCGGCGCGTTCGTCGCGGCGAACTTCTCCGGGGCCGCGGCGGCCAAGATGGGCTTCGAGCTGCCGTTCGTGGTCGCCGCGATCATCGCCGCGATC
>Ga0247823_10005477_pt1 | contig 10103 bp, 7 predicted proteins | sample 13C_PalmiticAcid_2_FD_192426 | JGI IMG/M metagenome (GOLD analysis project Ga0247823, IMG submission 192426) | Soil microbial communities from agricultural site in Penn Yan, New York, United States - 13C_PalmiticAcid_Day30 | ecosystem: Environmental > Terrestrial > Soil > Agricultural land...
TGACTACATCGAAATGTTTTACAACCCGAAACGCAAACACGTCAGGAACGGGATGCTGTCGCCCGTCGAGTTCGAGAAGCAGCAGAAAATCTAACCCGAAGGTGTCTACGAAACTCGGGGCTATTCAATGTTTTCCAAGGCAGTCAGCAAACGTGCGTCAGCCTTTGAATGCGGCGAATACAGGGCGATAATTTCGCGCTGCAGACCGAACCTTTCGGACACGAACGATTTAGGTTGGCAGAGCCAAAACCCCTGACCGAACTGGTGTGCTCCGTATGTTACGTCGAACGCCTCATCGAGCGCCGCTGCGAGCGCCTCCTGCTGAGGGTGCATTCGGAAAAATGCACTCATCGCATCAGTTTTAATTGCCATCTTGTCGTTGCAATGCCCCAAAATCTATACAGGTAGCGTAGTCGCTATTATTGAAACGTGCAATTGCAATCGTGGACACGCCCGCTTCCTCCATATAGCCCGCGGAGGCGGTCAGGCAGGATCGCTGATCGGGACATTTAGCAAAATATGCCAAACGCCTGTCCTGAGAAAACCTGCGGCCTTGTGAACGGCAAGGATTTAGGCGCAAAGCGGACCATATTTTCGATGGCAGGAAAGCCTTTGTGACGACTTTAGGTGGGATTTCCTCCGCCTAGTATCCGATAAACCTGCATTCGGGAGCAGCCGGCCCGGCGAGCGATTTCTGCGGGACCTAGCCCCGCCGCCTGCGCATCGAAAATGGCTTGCCGATCGATCCGGGCCACGCCACCGCGATAGACGCCCTCCCGCTTGGCTCTCTCGATACCCTCGCGCTGACGCTCTTTGATGAAGCGGCGCTCCATCTGTGCGACCATGCCCAGCACGGTCAGCACCATTTGCCCCATATCGCCTCGTGTAGTGACGTGCGGGTCAAGTACGGTCACGAACGCGCCGCGCTGCTCGCACTCGTGTACGATGTTCAGCACGTCGCGCGTATCGCGCCCCAGCCGGTCGAGCCGGGTAACGACCAGTTCGTCACCGGGGCGTAGGAACTCGATCACGGTCGCCAACTCGGCCCGGCCGTCGCGGCTGCCGCCCGAGACCTTCTCTGACCGAATGATGGCACAGCCTTCCGCCTTCAGCTTGGCAAGCTGGGTTTCTAGGTCTTGGTCGATGGTACTGACGCGGGCGTATCCAATGCGGGCCATATGTCACCTTAAGGTTTTAAAGGTGCAAACTACCCTGTCACAAATAGCGCCAGTCAACTGGATGTTACCGAGCGGCCTACCCAACGAGTGACGCCACGCCAAAGCGTACCCCACCGTGACACCCGTCGCAGCGACAGCTCGCGGCGTAACGCCCACCTATGTGGCCCGGTAGTCCGCTATTAAAGCGTGAAGATCGGATGCGAGGTCTTCAAATATTAACCGATCCTGCATGGATGCTCCATTGGAAATTTTGTACGAGAGCGCCTCAAGTTGTAATTGACTAGGCGTCGAAAAGATATATAGCTTGAGAGATGCTCCAACTCGAAAAGATTTCAACGATCGTTTCAGGAATTTCGTTTCGCGCCCTCGGCGCGGGGTCCACGCGATTCATGAGGCTGGCCGATCTAACCGACATAAAGGCTGGCCGGATACCAGCGCTTGCAATGGGCGAGAGGCCGGCTGTAGCTCGCGCATTGATGATTGAAGAGGGGGATCTGGTAATAGGTGCGCGCGGCGACGTGACGGAAGTCTGTGTAGCCGAGAATTATCTAACAGGAGCCTTTATTTCGCTTGATCTCTATCTCGTTCGCCCAAACCCGTCTTTCGTCGATCCTCATTACTTGGCCGCGTTCCTAGAGCTCCCTACCACGCAAGCTGCACTGTCGGGTGGCAAACAGGGAACTGGCCTCGCTCGCCTTGCGAAGGAAGCCTTGGCGAAAACCGAGATTCCGTTGCCTCCAATGCCGCAACAACGACTGATCGCCGGCTTGGCTCAATCCTACGAACAAGAGGCGCGGCTACTTAAGCAGCTTGCCAACCTCAGCTCATTTTTTGGCCGTGAAGCTGTCTCGCGCGCAATTTTAGCGGCGGACACAGAACATAATTTTACAAGGAGCGCCCAATGACCGCCCTTCAGAAAGACGATATTCTCTCCGCTGTCTGGCGCGCCTGCGACACATTTCGTGGCGCGGTCGATGCTACGCAGTACAAGGACTACATCCTTACCGCGCTATTCCTAAAGTACATCAGCGACGTGCGCCGCAAGCACGTCGAAGAGTTTCGCCGGGAGTATGGCGGTGACGAGCTTCGCATTCAGCGCCGACTTGATCGTGAGCGGTTCAAGCTGCCCACGGTGGAGTTGAAAAACACGAAGACGAACGAAGTCGAAGAGAGCTTCCTCGGCGATTTCTATAGTCTTCATGAGCGGCGCACGCGCGACAATATCGGCGAGTTGATCAACATCGTGCTCGATGCGATGGAGAAGGCGAACGAAGGCAAGCTTGGCGGGCTGTTCCGCGCCATCGACTTCAATTCTGAGACGAATCTTGGTCAGACCAAAGATCGTAATCGCAGGCTGAAAACGCTTCTGGAGGACTTTGCAAAACCCGGCCTCGATCTGTCGGATACCTCAGAAGATATCTTGGGTGATGCCTATATTTTCCTTATCGAACGCTTCGCATCTGACGCTGGCAAGAAAGCGGGAGAGTTTTTCACGCCTCGTAAGGTCTCCGAAGTGGTCGCCAAGCTCGCAAACCCCAAATCCGGTGAACGCATTTGCGACCCGGCCTGCGGTTCTGGCTCCCTGCTCTTGCGCGCCGGCGAAGAAGTCAGCGATGGCAACTTTCAGCTTTTCGGGCAAGAATCGAATGGTCAGACGCGCTCCTTGGCGCGACTGAACATGCTGCTACACAAGCAGGATGGTGCGCGGATTGACTGGTGCGATACGCTCAACTCGCCGACTTTGATTGAGAGCGATCACTTGATGCGGTTTGACGTGGTGGTCGCGAACCCACCCTTCAGCCTCGACAAGTGGTGGGGCAACAATGATTCCGAAGGCAAGCCTCTACCCGACCCCTACAAGCGCTTCACGCCGCATATGCCGCCGAAGAGCCGAGGTGACTACGCCTTCATCCTCCACATGCTGTCCATCACACGCCCCGATGTCGGCCGCATGGCTGTGGTCGCGCCGCATGGTGTTCTGTTCCGCTCTGGTACTGAAGGGAAGATCCGCGAAAAGCTGATCCGCGACAACAGCCTTGATGCTGTCATCGGGCTTCCGGCTCAACTCTTTCCGACGACTGGCATTCCGGTCTGCATCATGGTGTTCGACAGATCACGCGAGGCAAACGGTTTAAGGGCTCATGAGCGCGACATTCTTTTCATCGATGTAAGCCGTGACTTCGAGGCGGGTAAGAAGCAGAATCGGCTGCGCAACGAGGATGTGTCCAAGATCATCGACACCTACCGCAGCCGAATCGAGCGCGAGCGCTACTCCCACAAGGCATCGTTTGCGGAAATCGAGGAGAACGGCTTCAACCTCAACATTCCGCGCTATGTCGATACGTTCGAGCCGGAGCCCGAAGTCGACCTCCAAGCCGTGCAGAACGAAATTCGCGATCTCGAAAACCAGCTCGCGCAGACGCGTGAGAAAATGAACTTCTACCTGAAGGAGCTTGGCATTGATCTCTGAGCCTCCATCCCGCTCCGCCGCCCGTCGAGGGCGTACGCTCAAGCTCTATCTTGTCGATGGTACGCCGTCTGGGGTGATAACCGCCGAGCTCGGCGTTTCCTCCGTTCGTGCGGCTGTAGCTTCGCGCACGGCATTGCCCGAACTCATCCGTAGAGAAGAAGCGACCCGCACAGGCGTCTATTTACTCGTTGGTCCGGACCCGGATTTGCCCGGCCGTCAGCTTGTCTATGTCGGTGAAGGCGATCAGGTGCGCACGCGCCTTGCCTATCACGACGCCGACGAGGCAAAGGAGTTCTTTACCCGCGCGGTGCTGATCGTTTCGAAAGACGAGAACCTCACCAAGGCACATGGACGGTATCTGGAAAGTCGGATCATTGCCGCCATCCGCAATGCGGGTCGGGCAAAACTCGTTAACAACACGGAGCCTCCCTTTCGCGGGCTACCCGAGCCGGAAATCGCCGACATGGAACGTGTGCTCGACGAAATCGAAATCCTATTGCCGGTTCTGGGTTTCGACGTCTTACGCCCTGCAGGGCATGAGGCAGGCGCGCCAGACAGATCTCCTTCTGTCGAAGCAACACCATCCGTAACCCCAGCCGACAGTGAAGCCCTGTTCACATTCTCCGAGGCGGGAACAGCGGCAAAGGCCCGTGAGGCAGGTGACGAGTTTGTCGTCTTGGCCGGGTCCATCGCGAAACGGCAGGAGGTGCCGAGTTGCGATGATGGTCTGAAGCGTCGTAGACAACAGCTTGTTGCAGAAGGTGTGCTTGTGCCGGGTGACGACGAGCGGTTCCTTCGTTTCACGGCCGACACGCCGTTCGATACGCCGTCAGGCGCTGCCCGCGTTGTCTATGGCGGCAACGTCAGCGGCCCACGGTACTGGAAGCACGCCAGAACCGGCCAAACCTACAGCGAATGGCGCAAGCTACGTATCGGCGCAGAGGGCACGGCATGAGCGGGCCGCGTCTTGGAGATTATTTCGACAATCGTCAGGAGCCGGGTCGACCGGGTCTGCCGGTTATGTCGGTCACCATGAACGATAGCTTGGTGTTTCGGGACGATTTGGATCGACGGACGGAATCAGCGCTCCGGCCTGATCAACACCTGCTCGTTCGTAAGGGTGACATCGCCTATAATATGATGCGTATGTGGCAGGGGGCCTGTGGTCTCGCACAGGCCGATGGCATCGTTAGTCCGGCCTATGTTGTGCTCGCGCCGAAGCCGGGCATCGACAGTCGATTTGCCTATCACTGGTTCAAGTCGGCACGCATGATCCATCTTTTTTGGGCCTATTCACATGGCCTGACGGAAGATCGCTTGCGGCTCTATTTCGACGCCTTTTGTGAAATTCCGGGTGCACCGCCACCACTCGAACAGCAAATTCGTACCGTCGTTGTTCTCGACGCATGGGATCAGGCCATCGAACAGACCGAACGCCTTATCACTGCTAAACGGCGACGCAAATCAGCATTGTCTCAGAAGCTGTTCCGCAACCTTCCCAAGCGCCCGCTGCTGGAAGCCGCAGATGTCTGGTTCAGCGGAGTAGATAAAAAGACCCGCGCTGACGAACTGCCCGTCTTGCTTTGCAATTACATGGACGTATTCCACAATTCGCGAATTACCTCGCGCATTGATTTTATGAAGGCGACAGCCTCAATGCGACAGTTTTCTGGCAACAGCCTGCGTAAACATGATGTTGTCTTCACGAAAGATTCTGAAACATCAGAGGAAATAGCTGAACCCGCTCTTGTTGACGAGGACATCCCGAACCTTGTCTGTGGCTACCATCTTGCCGTTGCTCGGCCGCGGGACGGCGTGGGACACGGACCATTTATCGCTCAGGCGATGCGCCAGCAGGCAGTTCGTTGGCAGTTCAGCCGTTTGGCCAATGGAGTTGTGCGCTTTGGATTGACGCTCGACGCGATTGAGCAAGCGGAGCTTTTTCTCCCTTCATTGCCGATTCAAGAGCGCATTGCCGCTGTCTTGGACGCAGAAGACCTCATGATTGAGGGGTTAGTGCAGCGGGCCGAAACCCTCCGCGCACAACAACGTGGCTTGATGCAAGCGATTTTGACCGGAGAACGGCAACTAGATGGGCGCTTCGACGACTTCGTTCCGGCAATTCGAGCCGCCGCAGGAGGTGTCGCATGACCAAGAAGACCCACACGGTCTCTATTCGCCTTCTGCGTGACGGCAAACAACCGGCAGATAGTGTTCGCGCCGGTGTCAATCTTTCGGCATGGGCCAAGCTGGAGGGCGCGCAAATCGCACTCGACACAATCGGGGGCGGTGAACCTAAATGGGCGAAGTTCCTTGATTTAACTGCGGCAGAAAAGACGAAGCTGAACAATTCAACGGCCTATGGTCTCGTTTTCGTTCAAGCTTCCGGTCGCTGGTTTGCTGTGTCGTTCGGGCTTGGGCATGTGAAACTCGATCCCGATAATTTTGAGCAGGATTTCGGTCTGCGCGTGGTCTTGAACACGGTCGATCCCGATAAGCTGCGCAGCGCGGATATCCGCACCCCCGACGAGAACACGACGTCGCGCCGCACACAAACGGCACGCCGGTCTGACCAGACCGCTTTCAGCATCGATATCGAGCGGGACATCATTCGCGGTCTGGCCGGGGAGCCGAAGGACATAGCCTTTGCTACGCGCGTAGCCGGAAGCGATGGTCTGACGCTGACCAAAGAGATGGACGTCGGCGATCTGCCGAAAGTCTGCGCTGACGCCTTCGGAGCCTTTGGCAAAAACGATTACAAGACCAATTTCGCTTGGATCGACCAGATCAAGCATGTGCGCGATAAGGCAACCATCGACCAGCTTGATAACTCGCTGGTGACTGCTTTGAACACTTGTCTGACGGCCCACGTCCCGGACACGCTGCATCTTGCGTATCCCGTGATCTACGATCCCGAAAAGGCACGGCATATCCGATACAAGGGCTTTAACAGCACGAACGTTCACACCGACCTCGAAATCGGTGGTTATGTTTCGGACCTCAAGGATAAAGCGGTTGCTGCCTATCTTCCTGAGCATCTGTCCGGACACAAGGTCCATGAATGCAATGATCTCGGTAAGGATAACGGGCAAAGCTGGCGCATAAGGGAATGCCTCGTCTTCGAGACCGATTTGAAAGGTGAGAAATACGTTCTCTCGGCGGACCGCTGGTATCGGATCGACACAATCCTAGCGACTGAGGTCGCGAACTTCTTTGCAGCCGTGACGTTGCATGCCATGCCAGCGGCGCAGGCTGATGACAACGAGGAAAAATACAACAAGCGCGTCGCGACCGGTGGGCACAACATGCTTTGCCTCGATCGAAAGTTGGTGAAGCCCACAGGTGCATCATACGCAATCGAGGCATGCGATTTTCTGAGCAATGGCGGGGCAATGATCCATGTGAAGGATCAGACTTCATCATCGCGTCTCAGCCATTTGTTCAATCAGGGTACGGTATCGGCCCGTGTCATGAAAATGGATGGTGCATTTCGCGACTTGTTGCGGGCGCAAATCGTCACGCAAGAGACAGCGCTTGGTCTAACGGGATATCAGGCGCTCATTGCTGATTCCGCTAGCCCGTATAATGAAGCGACGCATTTGATCGTCTATGCGGTTTTGTGCAGCGGTACAGGTGTTGGCGGAAATCGATTGCCATTCTTCAGCCTTGTGACGTTCCGGCAAGCTGCGAATGAATTGCGGGCGCTGGGCTACAAGTGCGCGTTTTCCTGGATTGCCAAACCAGCGCCGACCACCACGAAGGCGAAACGCAAGCCGAAGGCTGCCGGTGGGGCAGCGCCATGAAGCAATCCCCCGAGTTCACCACATCCGAGGCAGGTGGTGCACAGCTTCAGGCGCTCAACACGTTAATCAATTGCGGATGGCGATATGTGACCAAAGCCGAGGCTGACCACTGGCGCGATGGCCGGCGAACGCTGCCATTTTTGGAGACCCAGACGCGAGCCGATTTGGCGCGAATCAACCGCATTCAGCTTGACGGGCGCGCGCACTCCTTTTCCGAAGCCAACATCGATGCCGCTATTCGTCGCCTGAGTGAACGGATTCCCGAAGGCGTCGTGCGCGCTAATGAGCGCATGACTGATGACCTGTTTCTCGGCATTGCCCTGCCTCAGTCTATCGGTGCAACATCGCGGGAATGGCCTTTCAAATTCATCGACTGGTCTGACTGGCGGGCCAACACATTTCAGGTCGCCGCCGAATATACAGTCGGCGAACCGGGCGGGCCTACAATCCGCGTTGATCTAGTGCTGTTCGTCAATGGCATCCCGCTCGGCGCGATCGAAGTGAAGGCATCTCACGTCTCCTCCGATCAGGGCGTAGGTCAGCAAATCCGCAACCAAAAGACTGGCGAAGGCGTACCCGCGCTCTTCTACTCAGCGCAGTTGCTGCTTTCGGCCAACAGCCACGATCCGCGTTACGGTACTGTCGGCACGCCGCGCAAGCTCTGGAGCGTCTGGAAGGAGCGAGAAGACCCCGCCGATTTCGCCGCGCAAATCGTGAACCGTCCTCTCGATACGGTTGAGGGGAAGCGGGTGGCTTTGGACTTTGCTCCTTACATGAAGCGGCATTACGGGCTGATGGAGGACCATCGCTTCGTCACGCCGTTGGATGAAACCCTTGTCGGCCTATGCCGTCCCGAACGCTTCATGCGGCTTGTCCGGCGCTACATGCTTTTCGACGGCCCGCACAAGAAGGTCGCTCGTTACCAGCAGGTCGCCACCATCGAGACGCTGCTGAAGCGTACCGAGGAACGCGAGCCTAATGGTAAGCGGCGTGGTGGTGTTGTCTGGCATACACAAGGGTCGGGCAAGAGCCTCACGATGGTGATGCTCGCCCAAGCCATCGTGATGACCAATCCGCTGGCCCGGATCGTGATTGTCACCGATAGAACTGATCTGGACGATCAGATTTCAAAGACGTTTCGCGCAACGGGACAGGAGCCAAAGCGGGCCGCGACCGGTGAGAACCTTCTTGCACTGATTGAGGACAAGACTCCCGTAGTCACGACGCTGATCCACAAATTCAGAGCGGGCCTCAACAAGCGGCGGGTCGTCGACCAGTCTTCTGACATTTTCGTACTGGTAGACGAGAGCCACCGCAGCCAATACGGAAATCTAGACAGCCTCCACGCTCGTATGCGGGAGGTGCTGCCCAACGCTTGCTTCATTGCATTTACGGGCACCCCAATCGCCAAGAAGGAAAAGAGCACCTTCGCCAAGTTCGGTGATCTGGTGCAGCCGTCTTACTCTATGAGGGATGCCGTCTTAGATAAGGCAGTGGTGCCGCTCCTGTACGAAGGTCGAGAAGTCGTCACCGACGTATACGAAGGCCAAATCGACCGTTGGTTTGAAGTGCATACGCGTGGGTTGTCCGACGATCAGCGAGCGGACCTGAAACGGAAGATGAGCCGGGCGCGGGAGGTCGAGGGGATAGAGTCCCGACTTCAATCTATTGCGTTCGACGTCGGGCAGCATTTCGCCACCAACTTCAAAGGCACGGGGCTGAAAGGACAACTCGCAGCCTCATCGAAGCGAGCCGCTATCCAGCTCAAGAAACTTTTCGATACGTTCGGCGTAGTTAGCACTGAAGTCGTCATCTCTGCCCCTGAAATGCGCGAAAGCGAAGATGAGGTTGATGAGTCTGACGACGATCTCGTTCGCACCTTCTGGCGCAGGATGATGGAGCGCTATGGCGGCGAGGAAGCCTACAACAGGACCATTGTCGAGCAGTTCAAGGGACCGTCTGATCCCGACATCATCATTGTTGTCGACAAATTGCTGACGGGCTTCGATGCGCCGCGAAACACCGTGCTCTACGTAGCCCGCAGGCTCAAGGAACATGGGCTCCTGCAAGCGATAGCCCGGGTGAACCGCGTCTTTGACGAGGACGGTGCACCGGAAAAGCCATTCGGCTTCATCATCGACTACACCGGGATCCTAAAGAATCTTAGCGACGCACTTGCAAGCTACGATGCCCTACAAGGCTTCAGCGCCGAAGATATCGCCCAGAGCATCGTAGCGATTCGTGACGAGGTAAACAAAGTTCCGGGCGCGCATGCCGCCCTCCTCGACATCTTCAAGTCCGTATCCAATATCTACGACGCCGAAGCCTATGCCCGCTTGCTGGCAGACGAAGAAACCCGCGAGGAATTCTATCGACGTCTTTCGGAATTCTCCCGGACGTTCACGGTGGCACTCGCGTCCCCGGCTTTCGTTGAAGATACAAAGCCCGAGTTTTTGAAGCGGTGGAAGGACGATCTCGGTCGCTTCACGTCGTTGCGCGCCTCTGTAAGCCTTCGCTATGCCGACCGGATTGATTGGCGGGTTTACGAAAAGCGCGTACGCCAGCTTCTCGACAGGCATGTGATCGCGCGCGATGTCGTAACGCTGGTGGAGCCGCTCAATATTTTTGATGATATCGCCATTGAGACCCGAA
>Ga0247823_10005478_pt1 | contig 10103 bp, 6 predicted proteins | sample 13C_PalmiticAcid_2_FD_192426 | JGI IMG/M metagenome (GOLD analysis project Ga0247823, IMG submission 192426) | Soil microbial communities from agricultural site in Penn Yan, New York, United States - 13C_PalmiticAcid_Day30 | ecosystem: Environmental > Terrestrial > Soil > Agricultural land...
CGCCGAGGGGGGAGGGCGCTGACATGGCATCGGCGCGGCCGCATCCGAGCGAACGCGAACAACTGCTCGAACTGCTGTTGCGCGAGGGTGCGGACCCGGAAACGATCGGTATCCCGCCGCATTTCGCCGCACCGCTGTCCTTTGCCCAGCAGCGGCTCTGGTTTCTCAATGCGCTCTCCGACGGCACCGATGTCAGCTACAATGTGCCGTTCGCGCTGCGGTTGCGCGGCGTCCTGTCGATGCCGGCGCTGCGTACGGCGTTTGCCGACCTTGTCGCCCGACACGACACGTTGCGCGCGCGCTTCGTCGTCAAGGACGCGGAGCCGGTGCAACGCTTCGCGGAAACGGTCGATCTCGATATCGAGCTGATCGAAGCGAATGAAGCCGGGGGCGAGGCGCTGATCCGCGCGCATGCCCGGCATGTCTTCGACCTCGAGCGTGGCCCGCTGATCGATGTCCGGGTGCTACGCATCGGGGATGACCATCACATCCTGCTGCTCAACATGCACCATATCGTCGCCGACGGCTGGTCGGTGGGCGTTCTGGTCCGCGAGTTGAGCATATTCTACCGGCGCCATCTGCTGGAGGAGCCTGTGGCGCTTGCTGCGCTGCCGATGCGCTATGCTGACTTTGCCGAGCAGCAGCGGCGCGCGCTTGAGGACGGGGAGGGACGCCGCCAACTGAATTTCTGGCAGCGACATCTGAGCGGTGCGCCCTTGCTGCTCAATCTCACCGATCAGCCACGGCCCGCGCGCATGAGCGGGCAGGGCGGGCAGGCCAGGTTCGCAATTCCGTGCGAGGTTCGGGATCGGCTGCTCGCGCTGTCCAGGCAACGCGGCGCCACGCTGTTCATGACGCTGATGGCGGCATTCACGACATTGCTCCATCGCCGATCGGGGCAGCATGACATTCTGGTGGGGACGCCGATCGCCGGCCGCGCCGAGGCCGAGCTGGAAGGGATCATCGGCTGTTTCGTCAACACGATCGTCATCCGGAGCCGTGCGCGGCCGGAGGATCGGTTCGCAGATCACCTCGATCGGATCCGCGATGCGGCGCTCGCCGCGTATGAACATCAGGACGTGCCCTTCGAAGTGCTGGTGGAGCATCTCCAGTCCGGCCGCAGCCTGGAGCATACGCCCGTCTTCCAGGTGATGATGGCGCTGCAGAATATTCCGATCGGCAGCTTCTCGCTGCCCGGCCTGACGGTCGAACCTGTCGTGCAGGAACTCACGACCGCGAAGTTCGACCTCAATCTCAGCCTTGCCGAGCGGCCTGACGAAATCGCCGGAGTCCTCGAATTCTATGCGGATATCTTCGATGCCCCCCGCGCCGCGGCGCTGGTCGATGACTTTCTTGCAATCCTCGACGATGTAGCAGCGAGCGGGCTTGACCAGCCGATGGCGGAGCTGGGGGGCGGGATCGCTGCCGCGCAGTTGGCGGCGAGCGATGCGCAAGTGACGCATTGGACCAGCCTGATCGCGAATGGCGCGCCGCAGCTCGACCTTCCGCGTGAGATGCCCGGCCGGACCGGCGCGGCCGGATCGGTCCGTGTCATTTTGCCGTGCGAACATGTCGCGCGGCTGCGCGCACTTGCGGACGAGATGCGCATCGGGCCGGAACAGGTGATTGCGGCCGCGTTGGCGGTGCTGATGTTCCGCCTTACTCAACAATCCGCGTTTCTCTTCGGCTTCGAGTCCGCACCGGCGGCCGGGGGCGGTCGCCGATGGTCCGGGTGGCGATGCGCGCTGTCGGGCGAAACAAGCTTCCGTGACTGCGTCGCCGAGGCACGCGCCGCCCTCGATCCCGCCGCGGGTCTGGCGCTGGATCTCGATGCGGCGAGGTCGATCGTCTCGTCAGAGCGGGAGATCCCCGTATCGCCGCTGTTTTCGGTGAGCCTGGGCGTCGATAGAGGCGGACTGCCATCGCCTGAGACCAGCCCGCTGCACTGTGCGGTCCGGCTGACGGAAACCGGGGGGCTGCTCGAAGCGCCCGACGCACCGATCGCGGCAGCGCGGCTGCTGACGGATGCGGAGCGCACCCATATCCTGACCGGGTTGAACCCGCTGCGCGACGAGGCCGTGGCGGAGAACAGCCTCGCTGCGCCCTTCGAGGCCTGTAGCGCGCGCATGCCCGATGCCGTGGCGCTGATCGGCGAGGCGCGGACGCTCACCTATCGCATGCTGGATGAATGTGCCGCCCGGCTTGCGCATTATCTGCGCCGGGCCGGAGTCCCGGAGGGTGGCCGGGTAGGTATTTTCATGCGGCGCGGCGTCGACATGGTCGTGGCGCTCTATGCGGTGGCGAAGGGGGGCGCGGCCTATCTGCCGATCGACCCCGAGCTGCCCGATGCCCGCATCCTCGACATGATCGCCGATGCCGGCGTGGATTGCATCGTGACGCAATCGGCGCTGTCCGGCAGGATCGCGGAAAGCGGCGTGCAGGGGATCGATATCGATGCCCTCGCCGATGCCGTGAGTGCAATGCCGACCGAACCGATCGAACTGCGCCAGCCCTCGAACGGAATCGCCTATCTGATGTATACATCGGGGTCCACGGGACGGCCCAAGGCAGTGCAGTTCCCGGTCGATGCGGCGATCACATCGATCCGCTGGCTCCAGCATCAATATCCGGTCGCGCCGGGCGACCATCATCTGTTCAAGACTCCGTTCGGTTTCGACGTATCGATCTGGGAGATATTCTGGCCGCTCTATCATGGCGGCACGCTGGTGGTGTGCGAACCCGACGGCCATCGCGACCCCGTCTATCTGCGCAGTCTGATCGAGCGGCACGGCGTGACCTGCGTCAATTTCGTTCCGTCGATGCTGCAGGTCATGCTCGATGAACTGCCGCCGGCGCGCTGCCGATCGTTGCGGTGGGTGCTGTGCGGCGGCGAGGCGCTCTCACCCCAGTTGCGGGACCGCTGCCACGGGCTCTTGCCGCGGGCTACGCTCGTCAATCTCTATGGCCCGACAGAGACGCATTCGGTGACCGATATCGTCGTGCCGCGGGATCCGGACAACAGCTTCGTTCCGCTCGGTCGCCCGTCCGCTGCCTATCGGCTTTATGTGCTGGACGAACAGGGCCAGCCGGTGCCGATCGGCGTCGTGGGCGAGCTCCATATCGGCGGCGATGTGGGGGTGTCGCATGGCTATACGGGTCGGCCCGCACTCACCGCCGAGCGCTTCCTTCCCGATCCGTTCGGCTCGCCGGGCGGGCGTATGTATCGCAGCGGTGATCTGTGCCGGTACTATGCCGACGGCGTGCTCGAACATCTCGGGCGCGGCGACCGGCAGGTGAAGATCCGCGGAGTCCGCATCGAGCCTGGCGAGATCGAGGCTGCGCTGATGAGTGAGCCGGGTGTGGGATCTGCTCTGGTGACGGTGATGGGGGATGGGGCGGAGCGCCAGCTGGTGGGGTTTGTTGTGGGAAGGGACGGGTTGCGCGCGGCAGAAGTGTTGCGCGGCGTTAGCCGGCGCCTGCCACGACATATGGTGCCCGCGGAAGTAATCACGCTCGCTGCGATTCCCTGTTCGATCAATGGCAAGGTCGACCACGCGGCGTTGTCGGCGATCTGGTCCGCGAAGGCGGGGGAAATGTCCATTCCGGGCGAGGACGCGGAAGCGCTGAGCAGCACCGAGCAGCGCCTCAAGCGCCTGTTCGAGCAAGTGCTGGCCCGCAGCGATGTCGAGGTCGGGCGAAGCTTCTTCGAGATGGGCGGCCATTCGATGCTCGCGTTCCGGCTGACTGCCGCGTGCGAGCAGGAATTCGGTATCGTGCTGTCGATGCAGGCGCTGTTCACGCACGACACGGTCCGTGATCTCGCGCGCGAGATCGAGGCGGTGCGATCCAGTCAACAGCTGTCGCTGGTGCCGATGGAGAGCGGTCCCGAAGCGGGGAGGCGGGTGCTGTTCCTGGTCCATGGTGCCGATGGGACGACCGTTCCGCTGCGCCATCTCGCAAAGCAGCTGTGCGGCACTTTTGACGTGTACGGCTTCCAGGCGCCTGGCCTGGGCGATGAGAGCGAGGTTCCGCGCTCGGTCCAGATCTATGCCGAACGCTATGTGCGGATCGCCGATCAGGTGACAGACGGGCGCAGGATCGTTCTCGCGGGCTGGTCTTATGGCGGTGCGATCGCGCTTGAGATGGCACGAGTCTGGCACGAGCAGGGGCTGCCGGTTGAGGCAGTGATCCTGCTCGATTCCTTTGTCCTGGGCGCATCTTCGGCATCGCGGCAGGGTGACGCCGGTGCCGGGTTCGAAGGTATCGATTTCCTCGATGGGGCGTCGGCGGCGGGGGACGTGCTGTTCAACCGGCTTACATCGGTCCTGACGGCTAATCTTCGGTCGTTCATGCATTATGTGCCCGAGCGTTTTTCAGGCCGCGTCGAACTGATCACGGCATGCCGTGGCTTTCCCGGACTGACGGGTGTCTTGCGCGCAGACTACGACTCGCCGTCCCGGGGTTGGGCGCATTTTCTGGACGACATCGCGATCCATGAGATCGACGCCGATCACTTCGAGCTCTTGTCGGAAGCGAATGCGGAGGCGGTGGCGAAGAAGATACTGAATGTTTTGGATTCGCTGGAGAAGTTGTAGATCGAATTCAATTGATATCGGATGATTTACATTGGAAAACGCTATTGGATATGTGGTAGTTTTACTGATACCGTTCGTGGCTTAGCGTTGTGTCTGGAGTTAACGGGAACCAATAGACAAGCGGGAGGGCGCCATGTCCACGAAGAACCCAATGGCATTCGTACCTGAGGCATATAACCCGGACGCCTACAATCCGAACGCGTATAATATGGTCGTGTATTCGCGCCCGCAGAATCACTCGGAGTTGATGTTCTTTCCCAGGAAGCCGGCAAGCGGACTTTCTACCCTGGAAGACGTCGTCAGCTCCGGCGGCGGTCACGAGATGGCTGGAGCGCCTGAGCCGGGCGCGAGGAAGCTGGCAGCCAGTTTCACCGCCAAGGCGATGACTGCCGAGTCCGATAGCGAACCGGGCGCGGTCGTTGCGTTTCTTGAGAGCTGCTATGCAATGGCGGCGATGTTCAACACTGCGACAGGCGCCTGGACTTCGGCTCAGGCGCAGGCCGCGGTTGTCGCAGCGGACCGTACCAACGTGTTCCGCGCGCTGGAGGGGCTTCCCGGTCAGGTCGACATCCCGGTCGTGGTGGAATCGGCCAAGGCGCTCGGCGACGCGCTGGGCAGGGTCGGGGCAAGCGCGCAGCAGGCGCTCGTTCAGTCGAGCGTAGCGCCGATGTGCGCAGACATGCGGCTCGTCGATACGGCGCGGAGCCCGGCTTCGCCCGTCGATATCTACGAGGCGGCAACCAAGACGTCGCCGGATCATCTCCTGATCGTCGCCCCTTTCCTTGGCCAGAAGGCTTTGGAGCAGGAGGTCTGTTGCGATGGCATTCTTGCCGGTGGCGAAGTGGTCTTCGCGGCCTTTTCGGAGAAGGCGCGGGTGTCGCCCGAGCCGCCCTATGAGGATCTTCGTATCGTCACGTCAGACGATCTTGGGGACGACGTCCGGGCCGCTGCGCTTGCCGTTGCTGCGCAACTCGCGGCAAAGCTCGGGGTGCGGAACTGCGTGTTCCATGCCGAATATTTCATCACGGAGAACGGGCCGCAGCTGAGCGACTTCATGACCCGACCCGGCGGCGGCCTTATTCCCGAAATGGTCAAGGCCAAGTGGGGCGTCGATCTGCGTGCGGCGCATGTCTATGCCAGCTTTGGGATGATGGACGATCTGGTCCGGATCGCGAAGGAGGCAGCGAGCACCTCTATTCGACCCCGAGGGCGGCTGGCGTGCAGTTGGGAGGCGATGTGCGCGCTGAACTTGCCGGCAACAAGAGCGTGGTCGCCTATAGCGTCGTGAGCGAGTTTTCGAACTCTGCGGTGGGCAGCAACGACGCCCGTGGCGCCTTGTGCGTCACGGGGACGGACTCCGGTAGCGCGGTCGATGCGCTGGATCAGATCGCGGCCCAGTTGGGCCTCGTCTGAGCAGGTTCGCGAAAGGGTTCTGGTTCACTCTGGAAGGGGAGGGCGCAATGCGAGTTTGGTTGTCAATCGCGGGCTGAGCGCCCGGTGCAGAGTCCGTCGCCGGGCCGCGATGCGTTTCCGCATTTCGGACCCGGTGCGGGCGTCTGCGCACATCAGATAGGTCAGCCGCTTTTGTGCGTGCGGACACGCCGGGCGGGCGTTCGATAAGGTTCCGCGCGTAGCATCGGCGCGGGCTGCGCGCGCGCTTGCAGTGTGCGTTCAGGCGGGCTGTTTGTGCCCGTCGGCATCCTCGCGTGTCACGTGGCCAGCCTTGTCAGGAGGGGCCAGCCTTGGGCTGGAAGGGGAGGCAAAGCATGCACAACGACTATCTTCCGTTGTTTCTGCCGCAGGATATCCTGCTCGAATCCTTCACCTTCCCGTTCTTCGACATCAACTATACCGTGGATCCGGTCGCGATGGCGGGCCTGTTCCACAACAGCCCTGATCCCACACCCGGGCGCGGCAAGCGTGGACTCTATGTCCATATTCCGTTCTGCGAGACGATCTGCGCCTTTTGTCCGTTCATCAAATCAGTGGGTACGCTGGAGCGGATCGAGCGGTATCTTAAGGCCCTGCATCTCGAGCTTTCGATGCTCGCCGAAACACGGCTCTGCCAGTCGTGGACGATCGATGCGGTGTATATCGGCGGCGGTACGCCATCGGTGCTCAGTCCGCATCAGATCGAGGCGCTTCTGGGGCATATCCGGTCGGTCTTTCGCCTGTCGTCCGACGCCGAAGTGACGATCGAGGTCGAGCCGAAGTCGGCGACGGAGGAATTCTGTTCGGCAGCGTCGGGTGCGGGTGCGAACCGCGTCTCGTTCGGGATCCAGACCCTGAACCCGCGCTACCGCGAGATGATGAACCTCACCGCGACCTTCGACCAGATCCATGCACTGGCTGACCGCTCGCGCAGAATGTTCGAAGCCGCCAATTTCGACATGATCGTCGGCTATCCCGGACAGACCGAACGTGAGGTGGAGGCCGATATGGCAGCTGCGCTGGCGCTCGACGTCGGAAATATCTCGGTCTTTCCGCTCGACTATCTCGCGACCTTGCCGAGTTTCCTCGATCGCGTCCGGCGTGGCGAGTATCCGCCGCCTCCGCCGAGCGCGCGGCGGTGGGAGCTCTTCCACCACGCGCGGGCCGAGCTTGCCAAGGGCTATGACGCGCAGAACATGTACTTCTTTTCGGAGCCGGGCATGCCGGGCTGCCGCTACATGTTCGAGATCGTCTATGGCGGTTATTATGACGAGTTCGTCGGGGTCGGGGCTGGCGCCTACAGCATGACCAGGGGGCTCGCGTACGGCAACGACCAGTTCGAGAAGGCGTATACCGAAACCTTGCTGGAGAAGCACAGGCTGCCGATAGCCATGGCCACGCCGGCCCATGCCTATGAGAAACACTATGTCTATTTCGGCAAGCGCACGCGTGCCGATCTGACAGAGGCCCGTGAACTCGGCATCGATTCCGTCGTCTCTGCCAAGTTCGACGCGCTTGAGCAGGCAGGCTATGTCGAACGCGACCTGCAATCCTACCGCCTCACGCCGGCGGGTGAGCGTATCTACGCCCAGATCATGGTCGGCTTCCTAAGTGATCATCAGCGCAGGCTCTACGACCGGGTTTGTGAGCGGATGAAGGACAAGCTGAACTGGAATCTGGACGGTGCGCAGAGCACGGATACTGCCGTCGCAAGGGGGCTGGCCGCGCATAATGTGATGCCGCAGCGCAAGGCGTTGTAGCGGGCCGCGCAGTTCGCCCGCCACCTTTCTGGAAAGGGCCGCGTCGTCTTCTGTAAGAGGCGAATTGCCCTCGGCGAACCGTTCGCGATCTGCGCACCGTTGGAATGGCAGGCGGGGTTAGTCGTCCGTCGTGCCATCCTGAATCGAGCGAGTCAGTACAAGCTCGACGGCTTGCCGGGCAAAGTTCTGCATTTCTCCGGGAGCTGGGATACGCCCGGTCAGCAAAATGTCACCCGCTTCTCCCATGGCTGCTCCGACAAGACATTTGCGGATCAGCTGCGGATCGACGGAATGTTGCAGCCCGGCCTGGCCGCACCTGCGCTCGACTAGCCAGTCAATCGCCGTCAGGCGATCTCTGACGATCTTGTGGCAACAATCGCGAAGCTCCGTTGGCAACGCCGGATCTCGCAGCGCGCGATGCACCGCCCAGCCGGTCTCGTTCGTGAGCTCGACAATCATCGCTTCAACGATTGTCACCAGCTTCTCTGCAGCCCCCGGCGCATCGTCAAAGGCCCAGGGCGGATAGGCGAACTGCAGCGCATCGATCAGCAGCGCTGTCTTGTTCTGCCATCGCAGGTACAGTGTTACCTTCGAGACATCGGCGCTCTTCGCCGCCTTCTCGATCGAAAATTCGCTCCAGCCGGTCCTGCCGAACAGACGAAGCGCGCTCGTCAGGATCCGCGCATCGATTGCCGGATCACGCGGTCGTCCACGTCGGGACGAGGCGTGAAGCCTTGCGCAAATCACTGACGTGCAGGCGTGCCGAAAGCGATGCGGGCCTGGCCCGTCACTTCAAGCCTCCGCCCAGTGCAATGTAGAGCGACACCCCGTTCTGCAACTCGGCCGTCCGCAACGCGAGTAGCTGTTGTTCTGCAGCGAAGAGGTTGCGTTCGGCATCGAGCACTTCGAGGTAGATCGCCACCCCATTATCGTAACGCAGCCGCGCTGTCTGGGCGAGGCGGCGCTGGGACGCGACCGCGCGCTCCTGCGCCGCGATCTGGTCGGCATAGGTGCGCCGGCCCGCGAGCGCGTCGGCGACCTCGCGGAATGCCTCCTGCACGGCCCGGCTATAGGCAGCGGTCAGTTCCTCCGCGCGCGCCTTACTAACATCGAGTTGCGCCTCTCGGCGTCCCCAGTCGAAGATCGGCAGGTTAAGCGCACCCCCGAAGGACCAGCTTTGGAACGGCCCCTTGAAGAGATCGCCAAGCTCGGTCGACGCCCAACCCGCATTGCCGGTCAGCGATATGTTGGGGAAGAACGCGGCACGCGCTGCTCCGATATCGCCATTGGCTGCGCGCAGTTGCTGTTCGGCGGCAAGGATATCGGGGCGATTGGCGAGAAGCGCCGAGGGCAGCCCCGGGTCGATGTCGCGGAACTGGCCTGAGCTGGTGACGGGATTGCCAGTCGGCAGAGTCTGTCCGATCGGTCCGCCGACGAGGACGGTGAGCAGATTACTCGCTTGCGCACGCGCGCGTTCGACTTCGGCCTTCTCGGTCTCCGCCTGGGTGACTAGGAGCGCCGCCTGATCATAGTCCACCGTCGAAGTGACGCCGGCGTCCAGTCGACGCTGGGCGATCCGCAGCCCCTCGCGGCGGCTGGCGACACTACGTTCGGCGAGTACGATCCGCTCCTCCGCGGATCGGACGGTGAGATAGGTGGCGGCGACCTGACCGATCAACGACAAGCGAAAGGCACGCTCGGCCTCGACCGTCGCGAGATAGCGTGCGCGCGCCGCATCGTTCAGATTGCGGACGCGGCCCCAGAAATCGAGCTCGAATGCCGGAACCGCGACGCCGATATTGAACTGGTCGCGCGTGACTGCGCCGCCACTCCCGCTTTGCGCAGCCGAGGTCCGGCTGCGGCCCGCCCCGGCCTGTCCGCCGAGCTCGGGCAGGCGCGATGCGTCCTGGATACGATACTGGGCGCGTGCCTGTTCGATGCGCGCAACCGCCTGGGCAAGATCCTGATTGCTGATCAACGCGGTCTCGATCAGCGCCCGCAATTGCGCGTCGCCAAAGAATTCGCGCCAGCCGATTTCGGTGGCGAGCCGCGATCCACCCTGCGCTTCGGGAAATGCCGCACTGACAGGCGTCGGCGGCTGCCGATATTGCGGGGCGAAATTGCATGCTGACAGCGAGGCTGCGGCGGCGAGGGCTACAAACTTACGCATTGATGGTCTCCGAACCGCGCGTGGCGTCATCCGCTTCTTCGCGCGCATCCTCCGCTTCATGGTCGTTGTCGCGCGCCAGCCAGCGGCGGGCGGCGAGATAGAAAACGGGGGTGAAGAAGATGCCGAAGATCGTCGCGGCGATCATAC